>WNGL01006779.1_pt1 | contig 16841 bp, 13 predicted proteins | sample 5400591 | NCBI WGS metagenome assembly WNGL01 (sample SAMN13153377, study PRJNA577476) | soil metagenome | isolation source: 80 cm soil or saprolite under Garry oak tree replicate 1 | place: USA:California | collected 2016-06-15
CTAGGCGCTGATCAGCGCGGCGACGGCCGGGTGCCGGCGCATCTTGTCCAGGTAGCGGCTGCGGTTCGGGCCGATGCTGCCGACCGGGATGCCCAGCCGGGCGCTGATGTCGGCGTACGGAACCGGCGGGTCCGCGATGAGCAGGGAGATCAGCTGCTGGCCGTTCGGCGGCAGCTGGGCGAACGCAGCGCGCAGCGCGGCCTGGCGCTCGGCCGCGAGCAGTCCCTGGTCGGCCAGGCCGGCCCGCTCGTCCGGGAGGCTCTCCACGTCCCGGGCCCACGCGGACGCGTGTTGTCCCTGCGCCGCGCACAGCACCCGGAGGCACTCCCGCCGGGCGGTGGTGGCCAGCCAGCCGGGAAGCGCGGCCGGATCGCGGACCCGGTCCAGCTGGCCCACCAGCCGCAGCCAGACGCTCTGAGCCACGTCGTCGGCGTCGGCGCGGCCGAGCCGGTGCCTGCGGCAGATCGACCAGATGAGCGGGGCGTACCGCTCGACCAGGGCGTCCCACGCCTGCTTGTCGCCGTTCCTCGCCCAGGTCACGAGGTCGTTCACCGTCGGCTCGGCCGGGGCATCGGCCGAGCCGGGTGCTATCAGGGTGCAGGTTGCCTCAGCGGTCATGATCCGGTTCTCCTCAACGCGTGCCGAGTCATTGGTGACAGCCTCGGCGACCACGCGTCCCGTCGTCATGGGGTACCCGTCACGATCCGACCGGGAAATATTCGCGGCGCCGCCGGGAGAACGGGCGGTGAATGTCCCTCGGACCCGGGACTGCTGTCCCAGGCCCGGGTCCCTGGCCGGTGTCCCTCAGACCCGGGACTGCTGTCCCAGGCCCGCGTCCCGGGCCTGGACGATGGCCTGGGCCCGGTCGGCGACCTGCAACTTGGTCAAGATGTTGGAGACGTGATTGCGCACCGTCTTCTGGCTCAGCCCCAGCTTGCTCGCGATCGCCATGTTGGCCCGGCCCTGGGCGACCAGGTCGAGCACCTCGCGTTCCCGGTCGGTCAGCTGCGGGAACACCGGAGCCGGGGCCGTGGGCGCGGTGAAGTAGGCGAGCATGCGGGCGGCCAGCTGCGATCCGAAAATGATCTCGCCGTTGGCGGCGGCCCGGACCGCGGCGCGGATCTGTTCCTGGTCGGCGCCCTTGAGCAGGTAACCGCGGGCGCCGGCCCGCAGCGCGGAGAAGATCGAGTCGTCGTCGTCGAACATGGTCAGCACGAGCACCTTGATGTGCGGGCTGTCGGCCACGATGCGGCGGGTGGCCTCGACGCCGTTAAGCCCGGGCATGTGCAGGTCCATGATGACCACGTCCGGCTGGGCGTCCCTGGCCAGCTCGACGGCTTCGGTCCCGCTGGTGGCGGCCCCGGCGAGCTCGGTGTCCGGCCCGTCGCTCAGCAGGGCCGTCAGGCCGTCGCGGAACAGCGGGTGATCGTCGGCGATCAGGACCCGGATCGATTCGGTCATGGTTCCTCCCGGGCGGGAAGGCGGGCGTTGATCCTGGTTCCGTGCGGAAGGCTGGCTTCGATCACCAGGTCCCCGCCGAGTTCGGTGACGCGCTCGCGCATCGACGCGATGCCGACGCCGGCCCGCCAGCCTTCCGCCAGGCCCACTCCGTCATCGCATATCTCCACGTCCAGGTCGCGATCCAGCCGTATCCGCACCGAGCACCGCGTGGCGTGCGCGTGCCTCGTCACGTTGGTCAGTGCTTCGGTCACGATCCGGTAGCAGGCCACCTCGGCCGCCGCGGACAGGTCGGTCAGGCCGTCGCCCGGCGCGTCCAGGGTAACGGTGAGCGCGGGTGCCTCGTACTGCAGCCGCCCGACCTCCTCGCGCAGCGAACCGACCAGGCCGAGTTCGTCGAGCGCGGGGGGTCGCAGCCCGTAGACGATACGGCGGACATCGGTCACTCGCAGCCCGTAGACGATACGGCGGACATCGGTCACAGCCCGCTGCGTCTCCGCCTTGAGCTTGCCCAGCAGCTCCTGCAGTTCCGGCTGCGCCGCGGACCGGGCCCGGGCGGTGTCCAGGCCCAGTGTCAGGCCGGCCAGCGTCGGGCCCAGCCCGTCGTGCAGGTCACGGCGCAGCCGCCGTCGCTCTTCTTCCCGCGCGGTGACCAGGCCCGCCCGGGACGCGTCAAGCGCCCGGCGCAGCGCCACGGCGTGCGTGGCGGGCCCGGCCTGACGGGCCAGGTCGGCCAGCAGCCGCTCCTCGTCCGGGCCTAGCTGCTCACCCGGGACCCGCGTGCCCACCAGGATCCGCCCGACGGTTTCCCGCTGGGAGGTGAGCGGGAACGCGGTCACCTGCGACGGGGTCTCGCCGTACGCGGCCGCAGGGCTCCACCCGTCGCCGAGCCGCAGCTCGAGGGCAGCGTACGGCAGCCGCAGGCTGTCCGCGATGGTCTTGACCACGGAATTGAGCGCCGCTTCGGTGTCGGCGGCCACCTCGACGCGGCGGCCGAGCCGGGCCAGCGCCTCGTAGGGCACGCCCCGGTCGCCGTAGAACAGCCGGTCCACCCGGCGCTGCACCCTGTCGTGCAGCGGCCACAACGCCGCGGCGGCCAGCACGGTGGCGATCACCTGCACGACCAGGCCTTTTCCCTGCACCCCGAACAGCGAACGGGCCGCTAGGACCACGCCCAGGTAGACCGCGGCCATCCCCGCGGTCAGCGACCCGTAGAGCACCGCCCGGTTCAGCAGGATGTCGATCTCGTACAGCTTGTGCCGCAGGACCGCGATCCCGATGGCCACCGGCATCAAGATGCCTGCCAGCACTCCCATGCCCAGGCTCAGCGTGCCCGGACCGACCAGGGTCGCGACAAGAGAGGCAATCGCTACCGGCAGCACGGCCAGGAACCACTTGAGCTGCTGGCGTCCCACCCGGTCCGCCCGCCGCCAGCGCACCGTCACGCTCGCCGCCGCCCCCACGCCGGCTACCAGCCCGCATGCTATGGACAGGACCTGGAACACCTGGAACAGCGTCTCAAACTGTGGTAGCACGTACGGGTTCGACAGATGGCCGAACAGGACGCCGAGGTCCTGCGGCTTGAAGGCATAGCCGGCCACGGCAAGCGGGATGAAGGCCAGCGCCGCCCACAGCGCAGGCCGCCACCGCGGCGACACCAGCTTCCCCTCGGGAAAGACCAGCAGCAGGACCATACCGCCCAGCGCAGTACCCGGCACGTACGCCCACGTGTTCACCCACAGCATCGCGGTCGAGAACGGCAGCGAACCGGGTGGCCGGGCCAGCAGCACGCACCCCATCGACGCGTAGGCGAGAGGTGCTAGCGCCAGGAACCCGGACACGTCGCGGCTGAGGCCGGCCAGCACCGCCGCCGCGAGCGCCAGGATCGTCGTGATCACGGCAGCCGCCCACGCCAGCCCGGCCGCTGATATCAGCCGCCGGGCCGGTTCCACCGCAACCGGCCGTTCCTGAAGGCCCAGACTCACATTCCTACGATGGGGCCTTTTGGTCCCGCTGTCACGGGACGAGTGTCCCGGGCCGCCCAGGACGATTCGGCCCAGCTCGGCGCGGCGGGGTGCAGCACGTGCGCTCAGGGCGCCGCCACTTGCGGGCCAGGTCGGCCCGGCGGTCGGCCGGGGTCACCAGCGCGTGCATCATGGCGCCGCCGATGAGCGTGTCCAGCAGCAGCGTGACCGATGTGTCCGGGGCGATCTCGCCGCGGCCGATGCCGCGGCGCACGATGGCCCGGGCGGCGAGGACCTGGGCGCGCCGCATCTGTGCGTAGTGCTCGGCCACGCCCGGGATGGCGGCGGCCTCGAGCGCGACCCGGAGCGCGACCCGGCTGGCGTCGCCCGCGTAGATGTCGAGCATCTGGTCCGCCAGCTCGACCAGGTCACCGCGCAGCGTGCCGGTGTCCACGTCGGCGACCCGGGCCAGGCGCCAGGTCACCGCGTCGGTCAGCAGCGCCTCCTTGCTGCTCCACCGCAGGTACAGCGAGGCCTTCCCGACGCCGGCCCGGCGGGCCACCGCCTCCATCGCGAAGCCGGCCCAGCCGGCGTCGGCGAACAGGTCGAGCGCGGCCTGGGCGATGCGCCGGTCCACCCCCGGATCGCGCGGGCGTCCGGGCGTCACGTGCGTCGCGCTCACCGCGTTTTCCCCTCGGCGCTGTGTTCCTGACCGGTGCTGTGTTCCTGAACGTTTACCGTCTAGGATTATGCCATGCCTACCGAGATCACCGGCGAGCGGCTGACTAGCCTGTTCCGCCCGCGCAGCGTCGCGCTGGTGGGCGCGTCGGACAAGTCGACGTTCTCCATGCTGGCCTACCGCAACCTGGTCGAGTTCGGGTTCGGGGCGCACACGTACCTGGTCAGCCGGCGGGGTGTGCCGACGCACGGGCAGCCCACCGTGACCTCGTGCGCGCAGATCGGCGAACCGGTCGACGTGGCCTACCTGATGGTGCCGCAGGCGGGCATGCTCGAGGCCCTCGACGACGCCGCGGCCGCGGGGATCCGCAACGCATGCGTGCTGTCGTCGGGCTACGCCGAGGCCGGGGAGGCCGGCCGCGCGGCCCAGGCGGCCCTCGCCGCCCACGCCGCCTCCCTCGGCATGGTGCTGCTCGGCCCGAACCATCTCGGCTTCGCCAACTTCACCGACGGCGTGCCGGTCTGCTCCATCCCCGGCCTGCCCACCCAGAGCGGCCCGGTGGCGCTGCTGTCGCAGAGCGGCGCCAGCTCCTCGGCCATGGTGGACTTCGCCACGATGGTCAACGTCGGCCTGTCCTACCTGGTCACGCTGGGAAACGAGGCGATGATCACCGCCGGGCACGTGCTCGACTTCCTGGTCGACGACCCGGGCACCCGGGCCGTGGCCGTCTTCATGGAGACGGTGCGCGACCCGGAGGCGTTCCGGCGGGCCGCGCGGCGGGCCGCCGCGGCGGGCAAGGCCATCGTGGTGCTCAAGGCCGGGCGCAGCGCGCTGGCGGCCCGCACCGCGGCCGCGCACACCGGTGCGCTGGTCGGCGACGACCGGGTCATCGACGCGGTCTTCGCCGACCTGGGCGTCATCCGGGTCGACTCGATCGAGGACATGCTCATCACCGCCGGGGCCGCCGCCGCGCTCGGCCGGCTCGAACGGCCGGGGATCGGCATCGTCTCGATCTCCGGCGGCGCCTGCGACATCGTCGCCGACCGGGCCGATGAACTCGGCGCCGCCCTGCCCGAGCTGGCCCCGTCCACTCGCGACGCGCTCGCCGCGATCATGCCCGGGTACGGGACCGTGCAGAATCCGCTGGACGTCACCGGCGCGGCCGTCATCGACCCGACGATCTTCACCCGGTCGATCGAGGTCATGTCCGCCGATCCGTCGATCGGCGTCGTCGGCGTCATCAACAGCGTGCCGTGGATCGACGAAGGCCGTCCCTATATGGGGCAGATGTTCGTGGACGCGATCGGCGCAGGCATGCAGGCCGCGTCCGGCCCGGCCGCCTACATCAACCAGGTCATGCAGCCGGTGACGGACTTCACCCGGGCGTCGATGGCGCGCGGCCGGGTCCCGTACGTCATCCCCGGGCTGCGGCAGGCGGTGGTCGCGCTGCGCCACGTCGCCTGGTGGTCCGAGGCCACCCGGGCCGCCGCGGCCGCGCCCGGCTCGGCGGCGGCGCCGGCCGCGGCGGCCGCGTCCAGCTCGGCGGCCGCGCGCGGGCACGCCGCTCGGCCCGTCCCGGTGCCCGCAGCGGACCGGCGCCGGGGCACCTGGTCGGAGCACGCCGCCCGGACGCTGCTCAGCGACGCGGGCATCCCGGTCGTCCCGGCCCGGCTGGCCGGCTCGGCCGACGAGGCGGCCAAGGCCGCCGCCGACCTGGGCGGGCCGCTGTCGCTCAAGATCGTCTCGCCGGACATCCTGCACAAGAGCGACATCGGCGGCGTCCGGCTCGACGTCCCGCCCGACGAGGTCGCCGTCCGCGCGGCCTACCGGGCCGTGACCGAGGCCGCCGCCCGAGCCGGTATCGAGGCCGCCGGCGGAACCGTGGCCGAGGCCGCCGGCGGAACCGGGACCGGCGCCCGGATCGACGGCGTCCTGATCAGCCCGATGCGCCGCGGCGGCACCGAACTGCTGGTCGGCGTGGTCCGCGACCCGCAGTGGGGCCCGGTCCTGGCCGTGGCCATCGGCGGCCTGTTCGTCGAGGTGCTGCAGGATTCGGTGCTCGCGCCGCTCCCGGTCACGCCGGGGCAGGCCGGCCGCCTGCTGGACCGGCTGCGCGGCCGGGCGGTGCTGGACGGCGTCCGCGGCACCGCGCCCGCCGACCGGCAGGCCCTCGCCGCGGTGGTCGCCCGGATCGGCGATCTCGCCCTGGCCCTGGGCGACGACCTGGAGTCGCTCGAAGTCAACCCGCTGCTGGCCGACGGCGCCCGGATCGAGGCGCTCGACGCCGTCGTCACCTGGAGGGAGCACGGCTGATGAGAACCGCCTTCACCGACCTGGTCGGCGTGCCGCACCCGATCGTCGGCTTCAACCGCTCGCCCGGCGTGGTCGCCGCGGTCACCAACGCCGGCGGTTTCGGGGTGCTGGGCGCGTCGGCCTACACCCCGGCCGAACTCGACGCCCAGCTGACCTGGATCGAGGAGCGGACCGGAGGCCGGCCGTACGGCGTGGACCTGCTCGTCCCTGAGAAGTTCGCGCCCGGTAACCCGGACGACCTCGTGGCCAGCCTGCGCGCCCAGATTCCCGCCGGGCACCTGGCCTTCGTCCGGGACCTGCTCGACCGGTACGGCATCCCCGAAGCCGCGCCGATCGCCGAGCACGACGAGATCGCGGCCAGCCTCAACCCGGCCGGCGCGGCCGCCCTGCTCGACGTCGCGTTCCGCCACCCGATCGCCCTCATCGCCAATGCCCTGGGCCCGCCGCCGCCCGGCCTGGTCGACCGGGCCAGGAAACGGGGCGTGGCCGTCGCCGGCCTGGTCGGGCAGCCCAGGCACGCGGTCAGGCAGATCGAGGCCGGCGTGGACCTGCTGATCGCGCAGGGCACCGAGGCGGGCGGGCACACCGGCACCATCGCCACCATGGTCCTTACCCCCGAGATCGTCGACATCGCCGCCGGCCGTCCGGTCCTGGCTGCGGGCGGTATCGCATCCGGGCGCCAGATGGCTGCCGCGCTGGCCCTCGGCGCGGCCGGCGTCTGGTGCGGGTCGGTCTGGCTGTCCAGCGAGGAGGACGTCGCCAACCAGGCCATCAAGGCCAAGTTCCTGCGCGCCACCAGCTCGGACACGGTGCGCTCGCCCACCAGGACCGGCAAGCCCGCCCGCCAGCTGCGCAGCGCCTGGCACGAGGAGTGGGAACGTCCTGGCAGCCCCGGCCCGCTGCCCATGCCGCTGCAGCCGATGCTGGTCAACGAGGCCTGGCAGCGGATCGACGCGGCCGCGCGGGCGGGCCACGAGGGCGCGCTCCGCCTCGAGTCGTTCTTCGTCGGCCAGGTCGTGGGCTCCTTCGCGGAGCTCAGGCCGGCCGGCCAGATTACCCGCCAGATGGTCGCCGACTGCGAGCGGCGGATCGCCGAGCTCGCCGACCTGGCCCACGCCAAGCCGGGACCGGAAGGAATGTCATGACCCAGCCGTCCCTGGATCCCCGCACGCCCGTCGTGGTCGGGGTCGGGCAGGCGTCGGAGCGCCTCGATGCCCGGGACTACCGCATGCGCTCGCCCGTCGACCTGGCCGCCGACGCGGCCGCCGACGCCCTGGCCGATACCGGGGCCGAGCCCGCCGCGGTCGCGGCGGCGATCGACACGGTGGCGGGGATCCGCCAGTTCGAGAATTCCGTTCCGGGGGCGCGGGCACCCTTGGGCCGTTCGGATAATTACCCCCGATCCGTGGCCGGCCGGATCGCCGCGAGCCCGGCCCGCGCGGTCCTGGAAATCAGCGGCGGGCAGGCCCCGCAGCACCTGGTCAACGAGTTCGCCGCGGTGATCGCGGGCGGCGGCAGCGAGGTCACGCTGATCTTCGGGTCGGAGGCCATCTCCACCATCGAGCACCTGGCCCGGGCCGGGGACAAGCCCGATTTCACCGAACACGCCGAAGGCAGCCTGGAAGACCGCGGCTACGGGCTGGCCGGGATGATGTCCCGGCATAAGGCCGCGCACGGGCTGACCGGCGCGCCCAGCCAGTACGCCCTGATCGACAACGCCCGGCGGGCCCGGCTCGGGCAGACCCGCCAGGAGCACGCGGCCGCCATGGGCGCGCTGTTCGCGCCGTTCACCCGGGTCGCGGCGGCCAACCCGCACGCCGCCGCGCCGGTGGAGCGCAGCGCGGAAGAGCTGGTCACGCCGACGGAGGCGAACCGGCCCATCGCCGACCCGTACACCCGCTACATCGTGGCACGGGAAAAGGTCAACCAGGGCGCGGCCGTGCTGCTGATGTCCGTCGCCGCGGCGCGGCGGCTCGGCGTTCCCCGGGACCGGTGGGTGTTCCTGCCCGGCCACGCCGACCTGCGCGAGCGGGACCTGCTTGACCGGGCCGACCTGTCGGCAGGGCCGGCATCGGTGCTGGCGGTCCGGCATGCCCTCGACATGGCGGCCATCGGCGCGGGCGACCTGGCCACGATCGACCTGTACAGCTGCTTTCCCGCGCCGGTTTTCAACATCTGCGACGGCCTCGGCCTCGATCCCGCGGATCCGCGCGGCCTGACCCTCACCGGCGGGCTGCCGTTCTTCGGCGGCGCGGGCAACAACTACTCCATGCACGCCATCGCCGAGACCGTCCAGCGGGCTCGCCGTGCCCCCGGCAGCTACGGGCTTGTCGGCGCCAACGGCGGCATCATGAGCAAGTACTCGGCCGGCGTGTACTCCACCACCCCGGCCGCCTGGATCCCGGACCGCAGCGCCGAGCTGCAAGCCGAGATCGACGGCTGGACCGCGCCGGAGCAGGCCCGCCACGCCGACGGCCCGGCCACCATCGAGACCTACACGGTCAGGCACGCCCGCGACGGCGCCCGGACCGGCATCGTCGTCGGCCGGCTCGACCGCAGCGGCGAACGCTTCCTGGCCAAGGGTGACGACCCGGACCTCCTCGACCTGCTCGGCACCGCGAAAGAGCCCATCGGCCAGGCGGTCTACGTCCGGTCGTTCGGCTTCGGCAACCGGGTCACCACCACCAGGGCCCGGATGGACGACCTGTTCCCGCCGGAGCCGCCGGTCCTGCGCGAGGCGTACGAGCACGTGCTGGTCCGCCGCGACGGCCACCTGCTCGAGGTCACCATCAACCGCCCCGGGTCCAGGAACAGCCTGCACCCGATGGCCAACGACGAACTCGATCACATCTTCGACGCCTACTTCGCCGACGACGACCTGTGGGTCGCCATCCTCACCGGAGCGGGGGAGAAGGCCTTCTCCGCGGGCAACGACCTGGTCTACTCGGCGTCCGGCCGGCCCATGTGGGTGCCCAAGAACGGGTTCGCGGGCCTGACCAGCCGCCCGTCCCTGCCCAAGCCGGTCATCGCCGCGGTCAACGGCTTCGCCATGGGCGGCGGCTGCGAGATCGCGCTGGCCTGCCACCTGGTCGTCGCCGACGCCACCGCGCAGTTCGCGCTCAGCGAGGTCAAAGTCGGCCTGGTGGCCGGAGCCGGCGGCCTCATCCGGCTGCCCCGCACGGTCCCGGCCAAGCTCGCCACCGAGATGATCCTCACCGGCCGCCGCCTCACCGCCGAAGAAGCCCTGGCGTACGGCCTGGTCAACCGGGTCGTCCCCGCCGGGACGGCGCTCGAAGGCGCCCGTGCCCTAGCCGCCGGGATCCTGGACGGCTCGCCCACCTCGGTACGGATCTCACTGCGGGTGATGGAGGAAACTCGCGGCATCCCGGACGTCGTGGCGGCCGTCAACCAGCCGGACGCAGCCTTCGACGAGCTCATGGCCAGCGAGGACGCCATCGAAGGCATGACCGCGTTCGCCGCCAAGCGCCGCCCCGTCTGGCGCAACCGGTAAACTCCCCGCCTTTGCCCGATCCTTGCAATTCCGACAAAAGCCGTAAAACCACCGAAGCAAGAACCAATGGCTGTGACAACGTATTGACTCTTCTCAATACGTTGTCACAGCCATGGAAACCGCAAAGCGCCCGCAGCGCCTGACCGTCAGCACTCGGCTATTACTTGCCTAGGCCGTTGGCGTCGATGTCGATCGCGACTACATAGCGGTGCTGGCCGTTGGCGATGACGGTTTCTGCCTCGTAGGCGCGGATCGGGGTCTGCGGGTTTGACATCAACACGACCCGGGTGGCGCCGATGCCATAGGTGAGCACCCCCTCGAAGTCACCCGCCTGGGCGTAGTCGGTCATCGACTGGTAGCCGATGGGCCGGGCGGGCTGGGAGACGATCGTCGACCGCGTTCCGTCGGCGGTGTGCGCCTGGGCCTGGGTGAACACGATCTTCAGGGTGTCTGTGCCTCGGATCGGGACGGCCTTGCCGCTGCCGTCGCTGACGAGGGCGGCCCATTCGAACCGGTAGCTGGGGAACGCGGTGGTGAAGGTGAACGACATCCGGGTGAACGGGCGCTGGCCGGCGGCAGCCGGGTGATTGCCCACGCTGATGCTGACCAGTTCGGGCACCGGCGGTACCGCGTTGCTGTGCGTGACCCGTCCCGGCCTGTTCAGATCATTCGGCCAGTGCCACGGGTAGGCTACCCGGGACGAGACGACGTGCGCCGGCGCCGGGGTGCTCGGCCCCGTCACCGGGACGGGCGCGGATGTGGCCGTCGCCGCGGGGCGGCTGGACGCCGGGGGAGCGGCGCCGGGACTGGCGGGCTGACTGCCGCAGCCGGCCAGCAATGCCAGCATGAGCGCGGATGCCGACGTGACGCCGACCGCGATGACGCGTACAGGCCTCATCAGAGCCTCCAAGACGGAACAGAACTGGCTGCTCTGCTCTCACCTCCAGCGTGACGCCCGCCAGCCTGCTCCGCTAGGCACGAACGGCCTCACCCGGCAGCTAAAGGTCCCGAAACCCTGGCCAGACCATGATCGTGAACAGTTTGCGGCAGACGGAACCCAAAACTGTTCACGATCATGAAGCGCTCCGGGAATCACCCGTCGCGCAGGGCCGCCTTGAGGATCTTGCCTGAGGGGCCCTTGGGCAGCTCGGGCATGAACCGGATCTCGCGCGGGTACTTGTACGCGGCCAGCCGCTCCCGGCAGTAGGCGATGATCTCCTCCGCGCTCGCCGACGCGCCCGGGCGCAGCGCCACCACGGCCACGACCTCCTCGCCGAGCCGCTCGTCCGGCTTGCCGATCACGGCCGCCTCCAACACGGCCGGGTGCGCGTAGAGGACCTCCTCGATCTCCCGTGGGTAGACGTTGAACCCGCCGCGGATCACCAGGTCCTTCGCCCGGTCCACGATGAAGTAGAAGCCGTCGGAGTCCATGTAGCCCAGGTCGCCGGTGTGCAGCCACCCGCCGCGCAGCGTCTCCGCGGTGGCCTCGGGGCGCCCCAGGTAGCCCTTCATCACGTTGTGCCCGCGGATGAGGATCTCGCCGACGTGCTCGCGCCCCGGCGGCAGCGGCTGGTCCGAAGCATCGGCGACCCGCATCCGCACGCCCCACAGCGGCTTGCCGATGGACAGGACCTTGCGGTCACCCGGCCGGTTGAACGAGCACGAGCTCGCGGTCTCGGTCATCCCGTAGCCCTCGAGCACCTCGATGCCGTACTTGCCCTCGAAGGTGCGCATGATGTCTTCCGGCAGCGACGCGCCGCCGGACACCGAGACCCGCAGCGCGGACAGGTCGCGGCCGGCGATGTCCAGCCGCGCCAGCGCGTGCAGCATGGTCGGCACGCCGGGCAGCACCGTGCACCGGTCGGCCTCGATGGCGTCAAGCACCGCGGCCGGCTGGAACCGCGGCAGGACGGACAGGCAGGCGCCGTACCGGACGGACACGTTGATCACCGACGACAGCCCGAACACGTGGAAGAACGGCAGCACCGCCAGCACCACGTCGTCGCTCCGGACGCCGAACAGCCCGCCCGCCACCGTGCAGTTCATGTACAGCTGGAAATGGGTGAGCTCGGCCCCCTTCGGCTTGCCCGTGGTGCCGCTGGTGTAGACGAGCACGGCGGTGTCGTCGGGGCCGCGGGCCACGACGTCCCCGCCCGGCTCGTCCAGTGGCGCGCCGCTGAGCAGCTCGGTGAAGGGCCGGGTCCCGTCCGGCAGCACACCGGCGCTCATGCTGACCAGGTACAGCGTCACCCCGGTCGTCTCGCAGGCCTTGGCCGCCTCGGCGTGCATGCCCTCGAATCCGATCAGCATGCGCGCCGCCGAGTCGGTCAGGTGGTACTCGAGCTCGGGCGCCATCAGCAGCGGATTCAGCGGCAGCACCACGAGCCCGGCCTTGAGCGCCCCGAAATAGGCCGCAAGGAACTGCGGGATGTTCGGCAGCTGCAGCGCCACCACCTGGCCGGGAACCAGGCCGGCCGACCGCAGCCCGGCCGCGAGACGTCCCGACTGCTCGTCGAGCTCGCGATAGGTGATCCCGGCCCCGCCGATGCGGCATGCCGAGGCGTCTGGTGCGGCCAGGGTCGTCTCGGTCAAGATGGTCGCCAGGTTGAAGCTCATCCCCGCCCCCTAACGGCGCATCGTTGCTGGAGGGGCAATTCTGGTAAGTGAGACATATATTAGATGTGTATCACCGCTTTGCCTAGGTTGCCGCGACGGCGCGAGCGGAGGGAACAATGATGTACCTCGTTCGGGGAGGGTCCAGGGGGACCGGCGATGCCACGGCCCCCGGCTCAGGTGACGGGCATCCGGTCGGCGGGCCATCGGCCGGGCTGCTGCTGACCGAGCCCATCCGCGGGCTGGCTGACCTGGCCGGCCTGCTGCTGGCCGCGCCCGGGCTGGCCGCCGGCCCGCGCGGCGACGGCCACGGGGTGCTGGTGTTCCCCGGCCTGCTGGCCGGCGATTCGAGCACCGTGCCGCTGCGGGCTTACCTGCGCTGGCTCGGCTACGACGTCCGCGGTTGGGACCTCGGCCGTAACCACGGGCCGACCGAGGCGGTGCTGGCCGGCCTGCCCCGCGCTGTCCTGGATCATGCCGAACGGACCGGGCGGCCCGTATCCCTGGTCGGCTGGAGCCTGGGCGGCGTCTACGCCAGGGAGATGGCGCGCCGCCATCCGCGGCAGGTCCGCCAGGTCATCACCCTGGGCAGCCCCTACGCCCTGATCGACCCGAGGCAGAGCCACGCCCATGCCCCCTATCAGCGCCTCAGTTTCCTGCACGCCCCCGCCCTCAAGCTGCCCAGCCGCGAGCAGCGGACCCGGCCCATCGACGTGCCGTCGACGTCGGTCTACTCCCGCTGGGACGGCGTGGTGGCCTGGCAGGCGTGCATCGAGCCGGAGACGGCGCTGCACGAGAACATCGAGGTCCGCTGCAGCCACGTCGGCTTCGGCGTGGATCCGGCGACGTTCTGGCTGATCGCCGACCGGCTGGCCGTCCCGGCGGGGCAGCGGATCCCGTTCCGCCCCCCGCTGGCGCTGCGGCCGCTTTTCCCGGGTCCTAAGTGACCGGCCCGGCTATGGCGCCGCGAACCACCACCAGGCCGGCGCCGTGGGCATTCGCGGCGCCGTGGGGGGCGCGCGGCTACCTCACCGATCTCGACGGCCCGGTGCACTGGATCGAATTCGGCGCTGGCCAGGAACCAGGCCAGGAACCAGGCCAGGAACCAGGCCAGGAGCCCGGCCAGCCCGCCGGCCAGGACGAGACGCCGATCGTGTTCGTGCACGGCCTGGGCGGCTCGCACCTGAACTGGTGCCAGATCGGCCCCCACCTGGGCCGCCGCGCGGTCGCGCTGGACCTGCACGGGTTCGGCCTGACCCCGGGCGGCCGCGGCACGTCGACCGTCCAGCGCAACGCCAGGCTCCTGGACCGGTTCGTGCGCGAGGTCACCGGCACGCCGGTGATCCTGGCCGGAAACTCGATGGGCGGCCTGATCTCCATCATGCAGACGGCCAGCGCGCCGGACACCGTCCGGGGCCTGGTGCTGATCGATCCCGCGCTGCCGCTGCCGCCGCGCGCCCCGGACCGGCAGGTGGGCAGCCAGTTCCTGTTGTACGCGCTGCCCGGCCTGGGCGAGCTGTACGTCAGGAAGGTCATGTCCCGCACGCCGCCGCAACTGGCCGTCCAGCGGGTCGTCGAGCTCTGCTTCGCCGACCCGTCCCGGATCGACCCGGCTATGCTCACCGCGTCGATCGCGCTGGCCGCGGAGCGCCAGAGCCAGCCTCTGCGCGCCAGGGACCAGGCCTTCCTGGCCGCGTCCCGGTCGCTGATGCGGGTGGTTGGCCTGCGGCGGCGCTACTGGGAGATGATGGCCTCGGTGCAGGTCCCGGTCCTGCTCATCGGCGGCGCGGCCGACCGGCTCGTGCCGGTGGCCAGCATGCGCCGGGCGGCCGCCCGCCATCCGCGCTGGGAGACGGCTATCCTGCCCGGAGTCGGGCACACGCCGCAGCTCGAGGTCCCGGACACGGTGATCCGCACGCTGCAGGACTGGCTTGGCCGGCATTTCGCCCCGGCCGCCGCCTAGGCCCTCGAGGAGGAACGGGATATGCAGCAACTCACCGGCCTGGACGCGTCCTTCCTCGCCCTGGAGACCGCCAACACCACCGGCCACGTCGGGGGGCTGAGCGTGCTGGATCCCAGCGCCGCGCCCAGGCCGCTGACCCTGGCCCGCCTCACCGAGGTCATGGCCGAACGGGTGAGCCTCGTGCCCGTCCTCCGGCGCAAGCTGCTGAACGTGCCGTTCGGCCTGGACCAGCCCTACTGGGTCGACGACGCGGACTTCGACATCGAGTACCACGTCCGCGAGATCGCGCTGCCGCGCCCGGGCTCGGACGCCCAGCTGACCGAACAGGTCAGCCGGCTGCACGCCCGGCCGCTCGACCGCAGCCGCCCGCTGTGGGAGATCTACCTGATCACCGGGCTGGCCAGGAAGCGGGCCGCCGTCTACACCAAGATCCACCACGCGGCGATCGACGGCGCCTCCGGGGCTGAGCTGCTGACCGTCCTGCTCGACCTGACCCCGGACGGGCGCAAGCTGCCCCCGGCCGAGCCGTTCCAGCCCGCCAGCCCGCCCGCCCTGCCGGCCCTGGCCGCGAAGGCGGCCGCGCGGCTGGCCTGGCGGCCCGTGCAGACCGTCCGGCTGACCAACGAACTGGTCAAGGTGCTGCCGACCCTGGCCCCGGCGGTGAGCACGCTGGTCGGCGGCATGCTCGGGCTGAACCGCGGCGACGGCGCGGTCATCGCCACCAGGCCCGGGCGCGCGCCCGCGACGCCGTTCAACAAGCACATCACGCCGCACCGCAGGTTCGCGTTCCGCAGCGTCAGCCTGGACACGGTCAAGATGGTGAAGAACGCGTTCGGCGTCTCGGTCAACGACGTGGTGATGGCGATGTGCGCCGGGGCGCTGCGGCGCTGGCTCACCGACCACGACGCGCTGCCCGACCAGCCGCTGATCGCGATGATCCCGGTGTCGGTGCGCGACCCGGACAGCAAGGGGGCACTGGGCAACAAGGTGTCCGCGATGCTGGCCCCGCTGCCCACCAGCGTCGCCGACCCGGGCCTGCGGCTGGAGATCGTGCACTCCGCGACGAAGATCGCGAAGGCGCAGCAGGCCGCGATCCCGCAGGGCCTGGTCGACCAGATCAGCGACTTCGCCCCGCCGGCGCTGACCGCGCGGGCCGCCCGCGTGGTGTTCGCCACGGGCCTGCTGCACCGGCTGCCGCCGTTCAACATCACGATCTCGAACGTGCCCGGCCCGAACGTGCCGGTCTACCTCTGCGGCGCCAGGCTCATCGCCCACTACCCGGTCTCGGTGGTCACGGACGGCCAGGGCCTGAACATCACCCTGGTGGGCTACCTCGGCCAGCTGCACTTCGGCCTGGTCAGCTGCCGCGAGCTGGTCCCCGACATCGACGCGCTGGCCGGTTACCTGACCGACGAGCTCGCGCTGCTGGCCGAGGCGGCCGCCAAGCGCACCGCCAACGGGAGCGACGCGGCCCGCCCATGAGCCCCGGGCCAGGCGATGACGATGCCCAGGCGATCCTGCCCGGGGGAGCCGCGGTGCCCGCGGGCATCCCGGCCGAGATCTTCGCCGCGGCCGTGGACACCTTCGTCGCCGAGCAGCGGCTGGACATGCGGTCGCTGGCCCGGCGCCTCGGCGTGGCCCGCGCCACCCTGTACCGGCGGGCCGGCAACCGGGAGCACCTCCTCGACGAGATGCTCTGGTGGCGGGCCCGCCGGCTGCTCGTGGACCAGGTGCGGGCCACCGCGGCGCTGGCGGGCACCGAGCGGCTGGTGGCGGTGATCGGCGGCGTGCTCCGCGCGATCGCCAGGGACCGCCCGCTGCGGGCGTTCCTTGAGTCCGACCCGGAGACCGCGCTGCGCCTGCTGACCGGCGCCCGCAGCACCGTGCACCGGGGCATGGCCAGCGCGCTGGAGAAGCTCATCGACCTCGAGCGCGGCCGCGGCCGCTTCGACGCCAGCCTGGACACCCCGACACTGGCCTACGCGATCGTGCGGATCAGCGAGAGCTTCCTCTACGCTGACGTGATCGCCGACCGCGCGCCCGACGTCGAGCGCGCCAGCACGGTCATCGAGGCCCTGCTCACCGGCCTGGACCGCCGGTCAGCTGGCGACCGGTCAGCTGGCGGCCGGTCAGCTCTCATCTAGGGCAAGCACCAGCTTGCCGGTGTTCACCCCGTCGAACAGCATCAGCAGGGTCTGGGGGAAGTCGGTCACGGTGCCGTGCATGACGTGCTCGCGGGAGACGATCTTCCCGTCCCGCAGCCATCCGGCCAGCTCGCCCATGGCCTGCGGGTACCGGTCCGCAAAGTCGAACACCAGCATGCCGGTCATGGAGGCCCTT
>WNGL01009363.1_pt1 | contig 16841 bp, 13 predicted proteins | sample 5400591 | NCBI WGS metagenome assembly WNGL01 (sample SAMN13153377, study PRJNA577476) | soil metagenome | isolation source: 80 cm soil or saprolite under Garry oak tree replicate 1 | place: USA:California | collected 2016-06-15
CCCCGCCGCGACGGCCCACCCGTCGCTGCCCGTCGCGTCGGCCTCGGGCAGCGGGGAGCTCCCGGCGCTCGACGAGGGTAGGGTCGAGGCGACCTTCGCGAAGCACCGCGGCAGCCTCGACGCGTGCGTCGCCCAGGCCCGGCAGCACGAGCCGGGGGTGAACCTCGATGGCCGGACGGTCAACGTGACCATGACGGTCAACCCGAACGGCAAGGCGCTCTACCCGACGCTCGACGACGTGGAGCTGAACGGCACCGAGCTCGGCAACTGCCTGAAGCGCGAGAGCGGGAAGATCCAGTTCCCGGCCTTCGGCGGCGACGCGATCCGGGTCACCAAGCCCATCGTCCTCAAGTGAGGCCCCCCGCGGCCGCGCCCGAGCTGGCGCCGCTCATCGACCATACCGTCTTGCGCCTCGACGCAGTCGAGCGCGACGTCGCCGCCGCGTGCGAAGAGGCGCTCCGGTACGGGTTCGCTGGGGTGTGCGTGCGCGAGGCGCATCTCGCGGAGGTCGTGCGGCGCCTCCGTGGCCCGGGGCCCCTCCCCATCGCCGTCGCCGACTTCCCGTCCGGCGCGAGCGCCACCGCCCCGCGCGCCGAGGAGGCCCGCCGCCTCGCGGGCCTGGGCGCGCGCGAGATCGACGTCGTCTTCCCCCTGCCGCTGCTCCGCGCCCGACGGCACACGGCCGCGCTCCTCGACCTGACGGAGGTGGTCCGGGGCGCTGGCGCCGCGCGGGTGAAGGTGATCCTGGAGACGGGGGCGCTCTCCGGCGCGGAGAAGGCCGCCGCCTGCGCGCTCGCGATCGCGGCGGGCGCCGCGTTCGTGAAGACCTCGACCGGCTTCGGCGCGGGGGGCGCGACGGCAGAGGACGTGGCGCTCCTGCGCGAGCTCGCCGGCGACGGTGTCGGGGTGAAGGCGTCCGGCGGGATCCGCACGGCCGCCCAGGCGGTGGCGATGGTCCGGGCTGGAGCGAGCCGGCTGGGCACGAGCGCCGGGGTGGCGATCGTCTCCGGCGTGCCCTAGATCCGCGCCCATGGATCGCCGCCGCTTCGTCATCCTGGTCGCCGACAGCGCCGGCTGCGGCGCGATGCCGGACGCGGCCGAGTATGGCGACGAGGGGTCCGACACCATCGGGAACGTGAGCCGGGCGGTGGGCGGGCTCTGCATGCCCAACCTGGGCCGCCTCGGGCTCGGGCACCTCACCGTCGTCGCGGGCGTGCCGCCCGACCCGGCGCCGCACGGCTTCTTCGGGAAGATGCAGGAGCGCTCGCGCGGCAAGGACACCATCACCGGTCACTGGGAGATGATGGGGGTCGTGCTGCAGGAGGCGCTCGCCCTCTACCCGCGGGGCTTCCCGCCCGAGATCCTGGAGCCGTGGCTCGCCGCGACCGGCGCGCCGGGGGTGCTGGGAAACCGGGCCGCCAGCGGGACGGTCATCATCGACGAGCTGGGCGAGGAGCACCAGCGGACGGGCAAGCCCATCGTCTACACCTCGGCCGACTCGGTGTTCCAGGTGGCCTGCCACGAGGAGACGGTGCCACTCGAGACGCTCTACGCCTGGTGTCGCGCGGCGCGGGAGCTGCTCGACCGCTTCCGGGTGGCGCGGGTCATCGCGCGGCCCTTCGTGGGGACGCCCGGCCACTACACGCGCACCTACCATCGCAAGGACTTCGCCATCGCGACGCCGGAGCGGACGGTGCTGGAGCGCCTCGTCGAGCGGCGTGTGCCGGTGGTGGGCGTGGGCAAGATCCCGGACATCTTCGACCGCAAGGGCATCACCGACGAGGTCCACACCGCCGGGAACGCCGACGGACTCCGCCAGACCGAGCGGCTCCTCGAGACCCTCGACCACGGGCTCCTCTTCGTGAACCTGGTCGACTTCGACATGCTCTACGGGCACCGCAACGACGCGCCCGGCTACGGTCGCGCGCTCGAGGAGCTCGATCGCGCGCTCCCGCGCCTCATCGAGCGGCTCCGGCCCGGGGACGTGCTCGCGCTCACCGCCGATCACGGCTGTGATCCGACCACCCCATCCACCGACCACTCGCGCGAGTACGTGCCGCTCCTCGTCCACGCCCCCGGACTGGGAGGCGGCGCGCTCGGCGTGCGCGGCAGCTTCGCCGACCTGGGCGCGAGCGTCGCCGAGTTCTTCGGCGTCCCGGCGCCGGTGGGGAAGAGCTTCCTCGCCGAGCTGCAGCGGTAGCGGTCGCGGTCGGGGTCGCGGTCGGGGTCGCGGTCGAGGTCGAGGTCGAGGTCGAGGTCGAGGTCGAGGTCGCGGTCGTGGTCGAGCCCCCCGCCACCGCACGGGCGGCGGGGGACGATCCCGGTCCTACTTCTTCGTAGGCTTCTCGCGCAGCTCCGCCGCGGCGGTCTTGATCTCGCTGAGGTCGCGCACCATCTCGCTCCAGCCGTACCAGAGCGCGTAGTCCGGGCTGTTGTGGAAGGCACCCTGGAAGACGCGCATGCGATGCTCGAGGAACATGACGAAGAGCTTCTGCTCCGGCACCGTCGGCGCGTCGTGGAACGTGAGCAGATCCGGGAAGGCGAAGGCGTAGTCCTTCGGCTTCTTCAGGAGTCCGTCCTGATAGAGCGCCGCCACCGTGCGGATCGCCTCCGCCATCAGGTGGTCCGCCTCGCGGATGAGCTCCTCCGAGTTCTTGAACTGCGTCGCGACGAACGCCGGCGCGTGGCACTTCTGGCAGGTGGCGAGCATCGGCTTGCGGGCCGCGTCGAAGTCCTCCTGCGTCAGCCTGGCCACCTGCGCCGCCTTGACCAGATCCAAGCGAGCGGTGGGCTTGCCCTGCGGGTCGAGCACGCCGAGGCCCTGCAGGATGGTGGCGCGATCGGCCGCCCACTGCGTGTCCTCCGGCATGGGCAGCCGCACGGCCAGGAAGCCCCAGGCCGTGCGCACCTCGTGACTGCCGTTCTGCATGTGACAGGTCTGGCAGGTGGGCGCACCGGCGTCCTTCGGGAGGACGCCGAGCTGCTTCAGCTCGTTGCGGACGCCGTGCTTCGACGACTCGTACATCTCCCACTGTGCGTGATCGAAGCCCATGTGGCAGGTGCGGCAGGCCTGCGGCGAGCGCGCCTCCTCGACGCGGAAGGAGTGGCGGGTGTGGCAAGCGTCGCAGGAGGCGTTGCCGAAGCCGTCGCGCGCCTTCTTGAGGTCGCGCAGGTCGGCCTCGCTCTTCAGGCCCAGCGCGTGACAGGCGCCGCAGCCCTTCTGCCCTTCCATGAGCGCCATGGGCTGGTAGTGGAAGGTCGGCATGGCCTTCATGGCGGCCCAGGCGAAGGCGTGCTTCGACTTCTTGAACTGATCCACCTGCTCGGCGTGGCACTGGGCGCAGGTGTCGGGGGTCGGCAGCTTCACCTTCGCCACATCTTCCTTCGACGTGTGCTCGGCGCCGTGGCAGGTGTCGCAGGCGATGCCGTTCTTGCTGTGCTTGGAGAGCTTCCAGTCCGAGACGATGGTGGGGGTGAGCTTCTGGTGGCAGGTGACGCACTTGTCGCCCGAGCCCTTCGACGCCTTGGCCGGCCGGGAGGCCGCCTTGGCGGAGGGTTTCGCCTGCGCCAGCGCGGGGCCGGCGAGGGCGAGGGCGACCACGGCGACGAGACTCCGGCAGCTCGACATGAGACCTCCGATGGTGGGGTTCTGCTGCTACGGGCTGCCGACGAAGGTGGGGAAGATCCCCAGGATCTCCTCGTCCGCGGCGAGGAGCCGCTCCGAGAGCAGCTCCAAGGTCTCGCCGCTCGGCGCGTCGAGCACGGCGGCGATGCGGCGATGGCCGTCTCCGCCGTGCAGGGTGATGCCCGGCACCGAGAGCAGGCGCGCGGCGACCCGGGGCTCGGCTCCGGGCAACGTCTCGATGAGGACGCCGGCGATCACCACGGCCCTTCGACTCCGCCGCGTGAAGCGCGGCTACGCTCAGGGCGAACGGGGAGGAGGCCGAGGCTCACGCCTTCTCCAGCTTCACCGCGCAGATCTTGTACTCGGGCTGGCGCGAGATCGGGTCGACCGCGTCGATCGTGATCTTGTTGCACATCCGCTGATCGTCGTGCATCTGCACGAAGACGAGCCCGACGCGCGCGCCCTCCGTCACCTTGGCGCGGAAGGTCTCGGCGCCGCGGCGGGAGGTGACGCGCACCGCGTCGCCCGTCGCGAGACCGAGCCGCGCCGCGTCCTGCGGGTGCAGCTCGGCGAGCGCCTCGCTGTTGGCGTGCTCGAGCTCCTTGCACCTCCGGGTCATGGTGCCGGTGTGCCAGTGCTCGAGGACCCGGCCGGTCGTGAAGTACATGGGGTAGGCCGCGTCGACGACCTCCTCCGGCGGCTTCTGCGGCCGGAGCCAGACCACCGCCCTCGCATCCGGGCGCCCGTAGAACTTCACCCGCTGCGGGTGGTCGGCCGGGACGAGCGGATCCTCGCCGCGGACGTAGCGGCGCTTCGTGCCCGGGTGCTCGGTGCCGGGCATGGGCCAGAGCAGGCCATGCGCCTGGCGCAGCCGCTCGCGGGTCATGCCGGTGAAGTCGTAGGCGGTGCCCTTGGTGAGCGTCAGGATCTCGGTCCAGGCCTCCGCCGGCGACCGGAACGGCACGAGCTTCTCGTGCCCGAGCCGGCGCGCCAGGTCGCACAGGATCTGGAAGTCCGGCCGTGCCTCGCCCTGCGGCTCCACCGCCTGCTCGAGGAGCTGGTAGCGCCGCTCGGTGCAGCCGTAGACGCCCTCCTTCTCGGCCCACAGCGCCGCCGGCAGGACCACGTCGGCGAGCTCGCTCGTGCGGGTGGGGTGGAACGCCTCCGAGACCACCAGGAACGCGCCCTCCCTCCGCATCGCCTTGCGGTAGCGATCGACGTTGGGGAGCGACTGGCCCGGGTTCGTGCACATCACGTACAGGCACTTGAGCTTGCCCTCCTCCATGGCGCGGAAGAGGTCGACGGTGGCGAAGCCGGGCTTGGGGGACAGCGTGCCGGGCGCGATGCCCCACAGCTTCTCCATCTCGGTCCGGTGCTTCTCGTTCGCCACCAGGCGACCGTAGGGGAGGAGGTGCGAGAGCGCGCCGCCGTCGCGGACGCCGCCGCAGGCGTTGGGCTGCCCGGTGAGCGAGAGCGGGGTCGAGCCGGGCAGCCCGATCTTGCCCGTGACGAGGTGCAGGTTGTGGAGGAGGTTGTTGGCCCAGACGCCCTTCGAACGCTGGTTCACCCCCATGCACCACAGCGAGATGGCCCTCTTGCCCGGCGCGCCGAACCAGCGGGCGGCCTTGACGATGTCCTCGGCGCTGCAGCCGGACGCCGCGGCCGCCTTCTGCGGCGTGTAGTCGGCGAGGAACCGCTCGTAGTCGGCGCGGGTCCGGTTCGGCTCCTGCCCCTCGCCGAAGGCGAGGTGGTCCTGGATGAAGCGGTCGTCGGCGAGGCCCTCGGCGAGGAGCACGTTCGCCATCGCGTTCAGGATGGCGAGATCGGTGCCGGGCGTGAAGGAGAGGTGCAGGTCGGCGATGCGGGAGGTGGGCGTGCGCCGCGGATCGAGCACGATCACCTTGACGTCGGGGTTCCGCTCCTTCCGCTGCACGATGCGGCGGAAGAGGATGGGGTGCGCCTCGGCGGTGTTCGAGCCGACGATGAGGAAGACCTCGGCGTGGTCGAGGTCCTCGTAGCACCCCATCGGCTCGTCCTTGCCGTAGGTGCTGATGTAGCCGGCGGTGGCGCTCGCCATGCAGAGGCGCGGGTTCCCGTCGACGTTGTTGGTGCGGAGTCCTGCCTTGAACAGCTTGTTCGCGACGTAGGTCTCCTCGGTCAGGCCCTGCCCCGAGCCGTAGAAGCCGACCGCGTCGGGCCTGCACTCCGACGAAGAGGCCACAGCCGGTGCCACAGTACCGGCAGACGCTCTTCACCCACTTCGCCTCTCCGCCGTCGGCCCGGGCCTGGCCGGGGACGCCGAGCGCGGCGAGGGCGGAGGTGGCGGCGGCGGTCTTGAGGAAGTCGCGGCGCGAGACGCTCATGGTCTAGGTTCCTCGAGGCGGGTGCGGCGACGTCTTCCCCTGCGCGCGGAGCGCGTGAGGCGGATGGCACTGGAAGCAGCCCTGGGTGCGCCCATCGCGCGTGACCGAGCTCACCTGCAGCGGATGGCAGCCCCGACAGCCGACCGACTCGGGGCGGGCGCGGAAGTCCTGGCCGGTCGAGCCGTGGCACACGAAGCACGCGACGAGCGCCATCCCGTGGCGGCCCTCCCTCCACTGGGCCGCCACCGCGGGCGTCGCCTGCGCGTGGCAGCCCGCGCAGGTCTCGAGGCCGGTGTCGACCTCGGGGTGCGAGGCCTGCGAGGGCGCCGCGCCGCGCTGGGCGGGCTTGGCGCCAGCACATGCGCTGAGCGCCGCCGCGGTCCAGAGCGCCGCCACCCACACCATCTCGCGTCGCCTCATGGCTCCCTCCCTACTTCCTCAGGCTCGCCGGGACGACGGCTGGCGCCGAGGACGCGGTGACGCCCGTGGTCGTGCCGAGGAGCGCGGCCTTCACCTGCGCCTGGCGCGCGAGGTCGATCGACTCGCCGAGGATCCGGCCGAGCTCCTGCGGCGCATGGAAGCCCATCGAGTTCTCCGCCGCGACGAAGTCGAGCCGCCACTGGGCGGCGCGCTGCAGGCCCTCGAGCTCCTTGAGCACCGGGGTCTTCTCGACGTTCGCGCGCCAGGCGGCGAGGAGGTTCGCCTTCACCTCGGCGCCCATCTTCTTCTCCTGCTCCTCCTTCGGCGCCTTCTGGAAGGCCTCCTGCTTCTCCAGCGTCTCCTTCGCCTTCGCGGCGGCAGTCTCGCGGGCACGGTCGTCATACGGCTTGCGGACGGCGACGATGGCGTCGATCATCGCGACGCTCGCCTGGCCCGCGCGCGTCAGGAGCGCGAAGTGGCGGTCCTGGATCGCGTGCACGCGCGCCTTCAGCTCGTCGTCGTTGTACGGGTGGCAGCTGGCGCAGGCGCGGTTCGGCTGGAGCAGCGGGCTCCGCACCCAGTGATCCGAGAACTTCTGCGCGCCCTCGCGCTTGTACGGCATGTGGCAGTCGGCGCACGTGACGCCGCTCCGCGCGTGGATGCCCTGGCTCCACACCTCGAACTCCGGGTGCTGCGCCTTCAGGACCTCGAAGCCGGTCTCGGCGTGGGTCCAGTCCTTGAACCGCTGCCCCTTCACCATCGTGTTGTCGTAGAGGTGCTCCATCTGCTCCACCTTGAGCCCCTCGGCCCACGGGAAGAAGATGGTCTGCCCCTTGCCGCAGAAGTACTCGACGTGGCACTGGCCGCAGACGTACGCGCGCTTCTCCTGGCGCGTCGAGTCGAGGTTCGGGTCGTACGGCTTCTTGCGGTCGGTCTTCCGCCACCGATCGATCGACGGGAGGTGCGGGACGTCGGCCTGCGACGCGGCGAGCTTCTGGATGCCGGCGATGAAGCCCGGGCGCGTCACGCGGAGCTCCATCGACTGCGGGTCGTGGCAGTCGACGCAGGAGACCGGGTGCGGCTTGCCGCCCTGGCCCGCGAGCTCGCCGAGCTGCTTGTAGGCGTCCCAGTAGTCGAGCTCGCCCACCTTCACGAGCCCGGCCTGCACCTGCTCGGCCTCGCTCGCCTGCGGCGCGGCCTCCTTCCCGAGCTTCTTGTAGAGCGGGATGATCGAGGCGTGGCAGTGGAGGCAGTTGCCGGATTGCTTCCCCTGGCCCGGCACGTTGCGCTTCGTGACCTCCTGGTCGTTGAGCATGTACGCGTGGCCGCGGCGGTCGCGGTAGTCGACGGCGAACAGGTACCCGGCGAACACGCGCTTCAACCACGGGTCGCGGTCCGCCTTCTCCGGCGGCATCTCGCCCTCGGCGGTGCCGCTGCCGCCGCCGTACTTGGTCGCGGTGCGCTGGGCCGTGGCCTTGTAGTCGTCGTACTCGCGGGGCCAGTTCTTGCCCCACTTCCCCGGGTCGGTGTCGTTCTCGGTGACGTCGACGACCTTCACGAAGGCGTGCCGCGCCTCCGACTTACGCTCGCTGATGTTGACGAGCAGCGCCGCGGCGCCGACGGCCACGAGGGCGAAGATGCCGGCGACGAGGGCGATGAGGAGCCCGTTCTTGCGGGGCTGGGGGTCGGGGGACATGAGGTGCTCCTTCCGTGCGATGCAGCGTGACAGGTAGGTCAGCGGAGGTGGCCGACGGAGGCATGGCAGCGGACGCAGGACATGTCGCGGCCGTGCGCGATGTCCTCCACGAGGTCGCGGTGGCACCGGCGGCAGTTGTCCTCGACCACGCGCTTGCTCTCGGGCCGCGCCTGGATGACCTCCGGGTAGCCGCCGAGCGTGAACGCCATCGAGTGGTGGTAGCCGTTCAGGGCCTTCACGACGTACTTCGAGATCAGTCCGGCCGGAGTGTGGCAGTCGTTGCACGTCGCGACGAGGTGGTGCGGTGCCGCCTGCCACCCCGAGTAATGGCCGGCCATGACGTGGCAGTTCGCGCAGGTCGCCGGGTCGTTCCCGAGGTACGACGACCCCTTCGCGTACTGGAACGCATAGCCGGCGACGCCCGCCGACAAGCCGAGGGTCGCGGCGAGGGCGAGGAGCGGCGTGGTTGCGATACCGCGCGGTGTGCGCATGGTGTCTCCCGCAGGCGGCGCTCCGCCGCTGGCGAGCGCGACCGTAGCAAGGCCGAGGCCATGCTACGACAAGCAGGCGAGCGTGGCATTCCAAGCTTCGCGTGCGCGCGGCGACGCCGTTTCGGATGCGGGCGTCCGCCCCCTTCGGACCCGCGGATCCGAAGCTGCGATACCCGTGCGCGCAGCCGCGCAGGCTCTCAGCGGTAGTCGTCGCGCGAGAGGCCGAGCGCCTTCAGCTTCTCGTAGAGGTTCCGCTCGGCGATGCCAGCCGCGCGCGCCACCTCGCCGACCTTTCCGCGGTGCTGCTGGAGGAGCCGGACCAGGTACTCGCGCTCGAAGCGCTCCACCAGGGCGGCGCGGGCGTCGAGGAGGGGGGCGTCCATGTCGGCGAAGGCGGCCAGCGAGGCAGGGGCGCGCGCCTCGCCGGTGAGGATGGGCGCCACCGCGGCCCACCCCATCAGGACCGCCCGCTCGCAGAGGTTCCTGAGCTCGCGCACGTTCCCGGGCCAGGGGTAGTCACGAGCGGCGGCGAGCAAGTCGGGCGGCGCCGCCGGCGGGGACCGGCCGTAGCGACCGGCGAACTCCCGCAGGAAGTGCTCCATGAGGAGCGGCAGATCGCCGGGGCGCTCGCGCAGCGCCGGCAGCCGGATCGGGATGACGTTCAGCCGGTAGTAGAGGTCCTCGCGGAAGCGCCCCTCCCTCACCAGCGCCTCCAGATCCTGGTGGGTGGCGGTCACGATCCGCACGTCCACCCGCAGCGGGCGCTCGCCGCCGACGCGGGTGATCTCCTGGTCCTGCAGGACGCGGAGGAGCCGCGCCTGCACGGAGAGGTCGAGCTCCCCGACCTCGTCGAGGAAGAGCGTCGAGTGGTCGGCCTGCTCGAAGCGGCCCGACCGCCGCGCCACCGCGCCGGTGAAGGCGCCGCGCTCGTGGCCGAAGAGCTCGCTCTCGACGAGGCCGTGCGGGATGGCCGAGCAGTTCACAGCCACGAAGGTCCGCTCGCCGCGGGACGAGCGCCGGTGCAACGAGCGGGCGACGAGCTCCTTGCCGGTGCCGGTCTCGCCGCGCAGGAGCACGGTGGCGTCGGTGCCCGCCACCTGCTCGACCAGCGCGAACACCTGGCGCATCTCGGGCGACGCGCCGACGAGCTCGTCGAAGCCGGCCACCCGGTCCAGCTCGCCGCGCAGCCGGTCGAGCTCGCGCCGGCCGCGCTCCCCCGCCACCGCGTGGTGCAGGACGAGGGCGAGCTCGTCGTACCGGATGGGCTTCGTCAGGTAGTGGAGCGCGCCGCGCTTCATGGCGGCGACGGCGTTCTCCACCGTGGCGTGGCCCGTGACGAGCACGACGGGCAAGGCCGGGCGGAGCGCGTGGACCTCCTCCATGAGGGTGAGGCCGTCCCGGTCCGGCATCTTGAGATCGGTGACGAGCGCCAGGGGATCGCACTCGGACAGCCGTTGCAGCGCCTCGCCGCCCGAGGCGGCGGTGACGACCTCGAACCCCTCCAGCGAGAGGTTGGCGCGCGCCACCTTGCGGGTGGCGGGGTCGTCGTCGACGAGCAGCACGAGCTCGGCGCTCATCGTGAGCTCGCGCGCGCCACTACGCCTCGACCTCGGCGGGCGGCGCGGGAGCCCGCACCGTGCGCACCGGGAAGCGGAGCGTGGCCACCGTCCCGCCGCCTGGCCGATCCGCCAGGGCGAAGCCGGCGCGGTGCTGATCGGCCGCGCGGCACACGATGACGAGGCCGAGGCCGGTGCCGCGCGCCTTGGTGGTGACGAAGGGGCGCGTCACCTCCTCCAGCTGGTCGGGCGGGATGCCGGCGCCGCGGTCCTTCACCTCCACCACCACCGTCCCCTCACCGCCAGCCGCGACGTAGCGGCTCGCCAGCTCGGGGGCCTCGGTCCCGCCCGCGTCGAGCGCGTTGTCGAGGAGGTTCACGATCGCCTCCAGGATCATGGCGCGGTCGAGGTCGAGCACCGGGAGCCCCCGGGCGAGCTCGAGCCGCAACGCCGAGGTGGGCAGCCCCCGCGCCAGCGCCGTCCGCTGCGCCGCCTCGGAGAGCACCTTGTTCACCGACGACGGGGTGAAGACCGGGTTGGCCGGGCTTGCCACCTTGAGCAGCTCCTCGATGAAGCGGTTCACCCGCCGCACCTCGTCGTCGATGAGCTCGGCGTACTCCTTCACCTCGCCGTGGCCGGGCAGGATGCGGCGCAGGTACTGGGCCGCGCCGGTGATCGCGTTGAGCGGGTTCCGCAGCTCGTGCGCCACCTGGGCGGACATCTGTCCCACCGCCGCCAGACGCTCCGCATCGAGCAGGCGCCGCTCCAGGCCGCGCCGATCGGCGATGTCGCGGATCACCATCACCACCCCGAGATAGGACCCGTCTCGGTCCCGCACCGGCGCGTAGGTGGTCTCGAAGCGGCCCTCCTTCTCCTTGATGATGGAGTGGGTGGGCCCCGGGTCGCTCCCCTCACGCAGCCAGTGCATCACCCGTCCCAGCATCTCGTGGGTGGCCTGCGGATGGCAGTCCTTCACGTCGCGGCCGGGAGGGCCGACCAGGTTCTTGAGCGCCTTGCCTGCCTCGTTGACGAGGGCCACCCGCTCGTCTGCGTCGACGAAGATGACTCCGTCCGGCATGGAGTCGATGATGGCCTGCAGCCTTATCAGGGCGTTCGCCGTCTCGTGCCGGGCCGCCGTGGCCTGGCGGCGCGCGACGAGGAGGAAGAGCCCGGAGGTCGAGGCCACCAGCACCGCCACCCCGGCCACCATGCCCTCCACCAGGGAGGCGGCGAAGGCGGCGATCACCGCCAGCACGACGGCGAGCGTGAGCGAGCGCGGGGAGAGGGCGATGGGCGCGGCCATGAGCGCGCCGAGCTTACCCCGAAGAACACCCCACCCGAAGGGAGCCCGATAGAGCGGGCGGCTACGCCCGAGCGAACGCGTGCACGGCGGCCGAGATGCCGCTATAACGGACGCCCCCCCACCACCCCAGAGGCCCGCCGGCGCCGCCGGAGCGTGCCGAGGACAGGACATGCGCATCTACCAGGACATCACGAAGACGATCGGGAACACGCCGCTCGTGCGCCTGAACCGCATCACCGCCGGCCTGAAGGCGCAAGTGGTGGCGAAGCTGGAGAGCTTCAACCCGGCCAGCTCGGTGAAGGACCGCATCGGCGTGTCCATGATCGAGGCCGCCGAGCGAGACGGTAAGATCAAGCCGGACACGATCCTGCTCGAGCCCACGAGCGGCAACACCGGCATCGGCCTCGCCTTCGCCGCCGCCGCCAAGGGCTACAAGATCACGCTCACGATGCCCGAGACGATGAGCATGGAGCGGCGCAAGCTCCTCAAGGCGTTCGGCGCCGAGCTCGTCCTGACGCCCGGCGCGGAGGGCATGAAGGGCGCCATCGCCCGCGCCAACTCCATGGCGGCCGAGGACCCGCGCTATCTCGTCCTCCAGCAGTTCGAGAACCCCGCCAACCCGGAGATCCACCGCCGCACCACCGCCGAGGAGATCTGGCGCGACACGGACGGGAAGATCGACGTGTTCGTGGGCGGGACCGGCACCGGCGGGACGATCACCGGCGTGGGCGAGGTGCTGAAGCCGCGCAAGCCCTCGCTCCGCATCGTGGCCGCCGAGCCGAAGGACTCGCCCGCCATCTCGCAGGGCCGCGGCGGCCCGCACAAGATCCAGGGCTGGGGCCCGGGCTTCGTCCCCAAGGTGCTCAACACCAAGGTGATCGACGAGGTGATCACGGTCTCGAACGAGGACGCGGGCGATCTGGCGCGGCGCCTGTGCAAGGAGGAGGGCATCCTCTCCGGCATCTCCTGCGGCGGCGCGCTGTGGGCCGCGCTCGAGGTGGCGAAGCGCCCCGAGAGCGAGGGAAAGCTCATCGTGGTGGTGTTGCCCGACACCGGCGAGCGCTACCTGTCGACCTGGCTGTTCGAGTAGCGGCGGGGGCTCGTCCCCGCCGCCGCGGTCACCTCGCCGCCGCGAACGCCTCCTCGAAGTCCTCCTGGATGTCGTCGAGGTGCTCGATGCCCACCGAGACGCGGACCTGGTCGGGCGACACGCCGGCGTCCTTCTGCTCCGACTCGCTGAGCTGCTGATGCGTCGTCGAGGACGGGTGGATGACGAGCGTCTTCGCGTCGCCCACGTTGGCGAGGTTCGAGGCGAGCTTCACGCTGTCGATGAACTTCTTGCCCGCCGCGAAGCCGCCCTGGATGCCGAAGGTGAGCACGCCGCCGAAGCCGTTCCGGAGGTACTTCCGGGCGCGCTGGTGGTACGGGTGCTCCTCCAGGCCGGTGTAGTTCACCCACTTCACCGAGCGGTGGCCCTTCAGCCACCGCGCCAGCGCGAGCGCATTGTCGACATGGCGCTGCCCGCGCAGCGAGAGCGTCTCGAGCCCCTGCAGGAGCTGGAAGGAGTTGAAGGGAGAGAGGGCGGGGCCGATGTCGCGCAGCCCCTCCACCCGCGCGCGGATGATGAACTGGATGTTGCCGAAGGGCCCCTTCGGCCCGAACACGTCGTTGAAGACGAGGCCGTGGTAGCCGGGCGAAGGCTCGGTGAAGAAGGGGAACTTGCCCGAGGCCGCCCAGTCGAACTTGCCCGAGTCGACGATGACGCCGCCGATCGACGTGCCGTGCCCGCCGATCCACTTGGTGGCCGACTCGACCACCACGTCCGCGCCGTGCTCGATGGGGGCGACCAGGAATCCGGCCATACCGAAGGTGTTGTCGACGATGAGCGGGATGCCGTGCTCGTGCGCCAGCGCCGAGAGCCCGACCAGGTCGGCCACATTGCCGCCCGGGTTGCCGATCGACTCGGTGTAGATGGCCTTGGTGCGCGCGTCGATCGCCTTGCGGTAGTCGGCGAGGTCGTCCGTGGCGACGAACTTCACTCCGATGCCGAGCCGCGGCAGGGTCACCTTGAACTGGTTGTACGTACCGCCGTAGAGCAAGCTCGTCGAGACGAGGTTGTCGCCCGTCTGCGCGAGGTTGGTGATGGCGAGGAACTGCGCCGCCTGGCCGGAGGCGGTGGCGAGGCCGGCCACCCCGCGCTCCAGCGCCGCCACCCGCTTCTCGAAGACATCGGTGGTCGGGTTCATGATCCGTGTGTAGATGTTCCCGAACTCCTGCAGCGCGAAGAGCCGCGCCCCATGGTCGGCGGACTCGAAGGTGTAGGACGTGGTCTGGTAGATGGGCACGGCGCGGGCATGCGTGCCCGGGGCAGGCTCCTGTCCGGCATGGACTTGCAGGGTCTCGAAGCGCGGCTTGCGGGAAGGGGGGAGGGCCATTGGTCTTTCGTCCTTGCGCGAGGGAGGGGCTATCTTTTATGACGGACAATATTCCTGTCAAGCGGACGCAGTCCGCGAGCCCGAGCGGGCCGCTCACCGTAGCGGCGCTGTTCCTGGACCGCGTCGGGCGGACGCCGGAGGCCGAGGCGTTCCGGCACCCGGCGGCGGGGGGCTGGCAGAGCCTCACCTGGCGCGACAGCGAGCGCCGGGTGCGCGCCCTCGCGTGCGGGCTGCGCGCGCTCGGCCTCGCCTCCGAGGAGCGCTGCGCCATCCTCTCCTCCACCCGCCTGGAGTGGCTCCTCTGCGATCTCGCCATCCTCTGCGCGGGCGGCGCCACCACCGCGCTCTATCCCTCCAGCACCGCCGAGGAGTGCGCCTTCATCCTCTCCGACTCCGGGAGTGTCTTCGCCTTCGTCGAGGATCGGGGCCAGCTCGCGAAGCTCACGAGCCGTCGCGCCGAGCTCCCGGCGCTCCGTCGCGCGATCGTCCTGGACGGCGCGGTGGAGGACGACGGGTTCGCCCTCTCGCTCCCGGCGCTGGAGGCGCTCGGGCGCGCCCACGAGGCGGCGAGGCCGGGCTGCTTCGAGGAGACCGCCGAGGCGGTGGCCCCCGAGGCGCTCGCCACGCTCGTCTACACCTCCGGCACCACCGGCCCGCCGAAGGGCGTCGAGCTGACCCACGCCGGCTGGGTGGCGCAGGCGGAGGCGGTCGACGCGTCCCGCATCCTCGATCACCCGGAGCCGCTGCAGCTCTTCTGGCTGCCGCTGGCGCACGTCTTCGGGAAGATGATCGGGACGGCGCAGCTCCGCATCGGCTTCCCCACCGCCGTCGATGGTCGGCTGGAGAAGCTGGTCGAGAACTTCGCCGCCATCCGCCCCACCTTCGTCTGCGCCGTCCCGCGCATCTTCGAGAAGGTGCATCAGCGCATCGTCCTGCAGGGGCAGGGCCGCGGCGCGGTGAAGCGCGCCGTGTTCGCATGGGCGGTGGGCGTCGGCCGGCAGCGGGCGCGGGTGCTGCGCGAGGGCGGCAGCCCGTCCCCGCTCCTCGCCGCGAGCTGGGCCGTGGCGGACGGCCTCGTCCTCCGCAAGGTGCGCGCGCTGTTCGGCGGGCGCCTGCGCTTCTTCGTCTCCGGCTCGGCGCCGCTCTCGCGCGAGGTGGCGGAGCTCTTCGAGGCGGCCGGCGTGATGATCCTGGAGGGCTACGGGCTGACCGAGTCCGCCGCGGCCACGCACGTGGATCTGCCCCACCGCCACCGACCCGGCACCGTCGGCCCGCCGCTCCCCGGCGTGGAGCTGAAGCTGGCGGAGGACGGCGAGGTGCTCATGCGCTGCCCATGGATCATGCGCGGCTACCACCGGCAGCCCGAGCTGAGCGCCGAGGCGCTCGAGGACGGGTGGCTCCACACCGGCGACGTCGGCACCGTCGACGCCGACGGATATCTCACCCTCACCGATCGCAAGAAGGACCTCATCAAGACCTCCGGGGGCAAGTACGTGGCCCCGCAGGAGCTCGAGGGGCGGCTGAAGGCGCTCTCGCCTCTGGTGTCGCAGGCGCTCGTGCACGGCGACCGCCGTACCTACGTGACGGCGCTCGTCACCCTCGATCCCGCCGCGCTCGCGGGCTGGGCCGCGCGGGAAGGCCTGGGCGGACGCGCGGCCGCCGCGCTCATCGGGCACCCTACGCTGCGGGCCGAGCTGCAGCGCGCCTTCGACCTCCTCAACGCCGGGCTGCCGCGCTTCGCGACGGTGAAGAAGTTCACCATCCTGCCGGCGGAGTTCAGCGAGGCGGCGGGCGAGCTGACCCCCAGCCAGAAGCTGAAGCGGAAGCTCGTCGAGCAACGCTATCGCCGCGCGCTCGACGCGCTCTACGGCGAGCCCGCCCGGCTGCTCTGACGGAGCCGGGCCAGCGCCTCCTCGGCCCGCTCGACGAAGTCGTTGTCGACCCCCGCCCGGCGGGCGGCCGAGAGCGTCTCCTCGTACGCGACGACCGCCTTGTCCGAGAGCACGCCCACCTCCCGGGCGAGCTCGCTCCGGTAGGTCGCTGCCTGGGTGGCGTCGAGGCCGGGGGGCAGCGGCGCGCCGGTGAGCTGCTGGTGAAGCTCGCCGTACAGGTCACCCACGCGCGTCCCGGCCGCGACGCCGTAGGCGGGATCGCCGGTGCGCATCGCGGCGAGGTACTGCTCCTGCGCGGCGAGGAGCAGATTCGACTTCTCCTCCAGCTCCCGCTCGAGCAGCGCCGCGTCGCCGCGCGCCGGATCGAGCGGGGCGGAGAGGAAGCGAGCCCGGAGCGCCTCGCCCAGGTAGAAGCGCGCCATCGCGCTCTCTCGCGGGTCGAGCCGCGCGTGCTCGCCAGCGGCGCCCCAGGCGGCGAGTCCGGCCTCGAGGCCGCGCCGGGCACCCTCGGCGTCGCCGTCCTCCAGGTCGAGGACGGCCCGCTCGGCGGAGGCGCGCAGCCGCTGCCCGGGCGCGAGGTCCGATCGCGCCGCCAGGCCATCGAGCAGCGCGCGCGCCTCGCCACGCTCGCCGAGGCGCCAGCGGCACTCGGCGGCGAGGAAGCGGGCCTCGTCGGCTGCGGCGTCCGACCCGCGGGCGACGAGCTCATCGAAGCGCAGGAGGGCCGGGCGCCAGTGGGCGAGCCGCCGCTCGGCGAGGCCGGCGCCGCGCAGCGCGGCCGGGGCGCGCGGCGACGAGGGGAACGCGTCCGCCAGCCGGCCGAAGCTGGCCGCCGCGCGCGCGTCGTCGCCCGCCTGGGCAGCGGCCGAGCCGATGGCGAAGAGCTCCTCGTCATTCTTCAGGAGGAGCTCGGCGTCGGCTGGAGCGGCAGAGTCTGCGGATGGGGCCGCCGGGCGATGGGCGCAGGCGAGGGTGATCGTCAGGGCGAGGGCGAGCGACCTCGACCTCGACCGCGACCCCGACCGCGACCCCGACCGCGACCCCGACCGCGACCCCGACC
>WNGL01009563.1_pt1 | contig 16841 bp, 15 predicted proteins | sample 5400591 | NCBI WGS metagenome assembly WNGL01 (sample SAMN13153377, study PRJNA577476) | soil metagenome | isolation source: 80 cm soil or saprolite under Garry oak tree replicate 1 | place: USA:California | collected 2016-06-15
GCCGAGATCGAGCACGTCGAGCGCGAGCGCGCCGCTGGCATCACGAGCGGCGAGGTCGTGCGGCTGTTCGAGTCGAGGGGCGCGCGCCTGTCGGCGGCGACCTTCCGGAAGTACGTCCAGGTCGGGCTGTTGCCGCGGAGCCGGCGGGTCGGCCGGAAGGGCAAGCACACCGGCTCGACCGGGATCTACCCGGTGTCCGTCGTGCGCCGCATCGCGGCCATCAAGCGGATGATGGCCGAGGGCTACACGGTCGAGGACATCCGCGGCAGCTTCGTCACCGTCGCGAACCGGCTGGAGGACGTGGAGAAGGGGCTGTCCGAGCTCGTGACGGAGCTCGGCCGGAAGGCGCGGGGGCACCCGCGCCGCAAGCAGTTCGAGGAGGAGCTCGGGCGGGCGGAGCGCGAGGCGCGCCGCGCGCTCGAGCGGTTGGAGAAGGTGGGTGGAGCGGTCGCCACCGTGACGCCGGAGATCGCCGGCGTCGGGTAGCGAGCGCGGCGCCGGCCCGGCGCATGGACGGCGGGGCGCACGGGGCGCCCGCGGGTGGGAACGGAGGGCAGGGGATGAGCGAGGCGAGGCGGAGCGCGGAGCCGGCGGCGATGGAGCCCGAGACGGCGGACGCGGTGGCACCGGCGGAGGCGGAGGACGACGGCAAGCGGGGCCGGCGGCGGTCGAAGACGATGTCCCGCAAGGAGATCGCGCGGGAGCTGCGGCGGCAGCGGGCCTTCGGGCTCGTCGACCCCGAGCTCGATCAGACGATCCGCGAGATCGAGGCCGCGCGGCCGCGGTCGCGGGCGGACTGCGCGACCGCGGCGCGCCCGTGCATGTTCATCTCCTGCAAGCACCACCTCTACCTGGACGTGAACCCGTCCACCGGGTCGATCAAGCTGAACTTCCCGGACAAGGAGGTGTGGGAGCTCGAGGAGACCTGCGCGCTCGACGTCGCCGACAAGGGCGGCATCACGCTCGAGGAGGTGGGGGCGATCATGAACCTCACCCGCGAGCGGATCCGCCAGGTCGAGACCCGCGGGCTGCTCAAGCTCCGGGTCATCGCCGAGGACGAGCCGCGGATCCCCCCGCCCGAGGGACGGGACAAGTTCTAGACGCTTGAAACGCCGGCGCGGGACGGCTAGAAGGGCAGCCTTTTCGGAGGTTGCCCGCCCATGGTCCGCCGCGCCCTCGTCTCCGTCTCGGACAAATCCGGTCTCGTCCCCTTCGCCCGCCGCCTCGCCGCGGCCGGGGTGGAGCTCCTCTCCACCGGCGGCACGCAGAAGGCACTCGCCGACGCGGGGATCCGCGTCGTCTCCGTCGGCGACTACACGAAGGCCGCCGAGATCCTCGGCGGCCGCGTGAAGACCCTCCATCCCCGGGTCCACGGCGGCATCCTCTACCGGCGCGGCCTGGCCACCGACGAGGCGGACGTGCAGGCGCGCGACATCCCGCCGATCGACCTCGTGGTGGTGAACCTCTATCCGTTCCGGCAGGCGGTCGCCGCGGGGAAGAAGTTCGACGAGTGCGTCGAGGAGATCGACATCGGCGGCCCGACCATGGTCCGGAGCGCCGCCAAGAACTCCGCCCACGTCGGGGTGGTCGTGGACCCGGCGGACTACGAGGCGGTCGCCGCCGAGATCGAGTCGTCGAAGGCGCTCTCCGACGCGACGCGCTTCCGGCTCATGAAGAAGGCCTTCGCCCACACCGCCGCGTACGACGCCGCGATCTCGGAGTACCTCACCGCGCGCGAGACGCCGGAGGCGGCCCCGGCGAAGTTCCCGGCGACCCTCGCCGCCGTCTACACGAAGGTCGGCGATCTCCGGTACGGCGAGAACCCGCATCAGGGCGGCGCGTTCTACCGGGCCGGCCGCGAGCCGGACGAGCCGACGGTCGCGTTCGCGCGCGTCTTCCAGGGGAAGGAGCTCAGCTACAACAACCTCGTCGACCTCGAGGCGGCGGTCGCGGGCGTGAAGGAGCACGAGGGGCCCGCCTGCGTCATCATCAAGCACAACACGCCGTGCGGCGTGGCGCTGGGCGAGAACGTCGCGCGCGCGTTCGCCCGGGCCCGCGCCTGCGATCCGGTCTCCGCGTTCGGAGGGATCGTGGCGCTCAACCGTCCCGTGGATGCCGCGGTGGCGAAGGAGCTCACCGACCTCTTCCTCGAGTGCGTCATCGCCCCCCGCTACGACGACGCCGCCCGGGCGGCGCTCGCGATCAAGAAGAACCTGCGCCTCCTCGAGGCGCCTCGGCTCGGCGAGCCGCGCGAGCAGTGGACGCGCGCCCCGGAGGAGCTCCGCGAGCTCCGCTCGATCCCGGGCGGGCTCCTCGCGATGGATCGGGATCTCGGCTCCGTGCGCCGCGAGGACTGCCGCGTGATGACGAAGCGCGCCCCGACCGAGCAGGAGTGGAAGGACCTCCTCTTCGCCTGGAAGGTCGTGAAGCACGTGAAGTCGAACGCCATCGTCTTCGCGAAGGACGACTGCACCACCGCGATCGGCGGCGGCCAGACGAGCCGCGTCGAGTCGGTGAAGACCGCGGTGATGAAGGCGCAGCTCGACGTGAAGGGCTCGTCGGTCGGCTCCGACGCGTTCTTCCCGTTCAAGGACGGCGTCGAGGAGATCATCAAGGCGGGCGCGACGGCGATCATCCAGCCCGGCGGCTCGGTGCGCGACGCCGAGGTGATCGAGGCGGCGGACGCGGCCGGAATCGCCATGGTCGCCACCGGGATGCGCCACTTCCGTCACTGAGCGCTGAGGACTCGCGCGCACCTCTCCAGTGGCGGTAGGCTCGTCGGCCGCATGTCCCTGGTCACCTGCAGTCGCTGCTTCGCGGTGTTCGAGGCGGAGGAAGGGGCGCCCGGCGCGGCCCCGCTCTGCGCGTCCTGCGCCGGGCGGAGCGCGGCCGCCGCCGCCACCCTGCCCATCGCGCCCATCGGCGGGCGCGCCCGCCGGCGCCCGCGCTCCGGACGGCGGCTCGGTCCCCTCGTCGTCGCCATGCTCCTGCTCGCCGCCGTCGCGGCGGGCGGCGCCTGGGCGGTGCGCCGCGCCACGGCGAGGCCGGAGGTGACGAACCCGACGGTCGTCGAGCAGCTCGTCGCGGAGTGGCGGATGGTGGGGCTCCTCGGGCCGGCGGCGGTGCGGGACGCCTCGCTCGCGGCGGCCCGGGTCGACGCGGGCAACGCCGCGCTCGCCGCCGACCTGCCGGCCAGGACGACCGAGGCGCTGCGGTCCTTCCGCGAAGCGCTCGCGCTCTCGCCGCGGCACGCCGACGCCGCCATCGCCGGCTACGCGACCGCGTTCGCAGACGGCGCCGGGGACGAGCCGACCGGCCCCGAGCTGCGCACCGTCCACGACCTCGTCCGGGCGGGCGACGCGACCCGTCCCGACCTCCGCGCGGCGCTCGCGCGGATCCTCCTCCTCGTCCCGAGCCCGAGCAACGACGCCGAGGCGCTCTCGCTCGCGACGCGCGCCGCCGAGGGCGCGCCGGGCGACCCCTCCCTGCGGCTCGCGCTCGGGCTCGCGCGGGTCCGCGCCGAACCCGCGGCGGCGGCGAAGATCCTGGAGGAGGCCGCTGCGGCGATCCGGTCGGATCGGCGCCTGCTCACCGCCGCGGCGCGCGCGCGGTGGGCCGCGGGGGACGGCGCGGGCGCCCTCGCCCTGGCGGACCGCCGGCTCATCCTCGATCCCGGCCACCCGGGCGCGCTCGCGCTCCGCGCGGAGGTGCTCGCCGCGAGCGACCGGCCCGTCGAGGCCCGCTCGGCGCTCGAGCGTTGGGCGGCGGTGAATCCCGACAGCGCGCTGCCGCACCTGCTCCTCGCGCGGCTCGCCTACCAGCGCGACGACGACCTCGGAGCGGCCCGCCGCCACCTCGACGACGCCCTCGCGCGCAACCCCGACGACTTCACCGCCGCCCGGGCGCACGCGCACCGCGCCGCGATCGAGCTCGCCGCCGGCGACACCGCGGCCGCGCAGGCCGCGGTCCAGCGCGCCCTCGCGCGCGTCCCCGCGAGCGCGCCCGCCCGTTTCCAGGCCGCGCTCCTCGCCTTCCTGCGCGGCGACGCGGCGGGCCTGCGCGAGTCCGCCGGGGTGCTCGGCGACCGCGGAGGCCCCGTGGTGGCGCGCTCGCTCGCGGCCCGCTCCGCGGAGCTCACCGGGACCGACGAGGAGGCGCAGCAGGCCTACGCCCGGTTCGCCGGCGCCGTGTCGCGCGATCCGGCGGCGCTGCTCGCGATCTCCGGGGCGCTCGCGCGGCTGCGGGCGCCCGGGCCGGCCCTCGAGATCGCGCGCCGCGCGCTCGAGCGCGACGTCGCGGAGGGGCGGCTGCGCCGCGCGCCGACGGACTTCTGGGAGGGACCGACGCCGCTCGTGGAGGCGTCGCGCCGCCTCGAGGCCATCGGCCAGGCCGAGCCCGGGACCGGCGCCGTCGCCTACGCTGCGGCGGCCGTCTGCGAGGTCCTGCTCGGGCGGACCGTCGCCGCGGAGCGGCTCGCGCGCCTCGCCGGCGCGGCGGCGCCGCAGGCGGTGACGCCGCTCTCGGTGCTCGCCCAGGTCGCGCTCGACCGGGGAGACGCGCGGCGGGCGCTCACCCTCTCCGGCGCCGCCCTGGACGTCGCCTCGCTCGACCCCGTCGCGCTCACCGTCCGGGCACGCGCTCTCGAGGCCCTCGGCCGGAACCTCGACGCGGAGCGCGGGTACCGCGCCGCCGCAGAGGCGGGACCGGACCTCGCCACCGCGCGGCTGGGGCTCGTGCGGCTCCTCGTGAAGCGAGGCGAGGCGAGCGAGTCGGCGGCGCTCGCGGCCGCGCTGCTCCGCGACGATCCCGCGCTCGCCGAGCCTCGCGGGGCGCTCCTCGCGCTGCCCTCCGCGTCGCCGCCGCGCGCCGGGACGCCGTGATATAAGCCCGAACTCTCATGCGGATCCTCGTCGTCGGCTCCGGTGGCCGCGAGCACGCGCTCGCCTGGAAGATCTCGCGCAGCCCGCTCGTCCGGGCCCTCCATGTCGCGCCCGGGAACCCCGGCATCTCGCGCGTCGCCGAGCTCGTCCCGCTCGACGTGGGGGACGTCGAGGCGGTCGCGCGCTGGGCCCGGGAGCACCGCATCGACCTCGTCGTGGTCGGTCCCGAGGCGCCCCTCGTCGCGGGGCTCGCGGACCGCGTCGCGAAGGACGGGATCCCGGTCTTCGGCCCGTCCGCGGCGGCGGCCGAGATCGAGGGGTCGAAGGCGTTCGCGAAGGACGTGATGCAGGCAGCGGGGATCCCCACCGCCGAGTACGAGGCGTTCACCGAGCTCGCTCCCGCGGTCGCCTTCGCGCGGGCGTGGGGCGGGCGCGTGGCGGTGAAGGCGGACGGCCTCGCCGCCGGCAAGGGCGTCGTGGTGTGCGGCGACGTGGCCGAGGCGGAGGAGGCGCTCCGCGCGATGCTGGTGGGCGGGATCCACGGCGCCGCCGGGAAGAAGGTCGTCGTCGAGGAGCGGCTCGAGGGACCCGAGGCGAGCTGCATCGCGTTCACCGACGGCGAGCGCGTCCGGATGCTCGCGGCGGCCCAGGACCACAAGCGCGTCTTCGACGGCGATCGGGGCCCGAACACCGGCGGGATGGGGGCGTTCTCCCCGACGCCGAACGTCGGCGCGGACGTCCTCGCCGAGGTGGAGCGGACGGTCCTCCTCCCCGCGATCCGCGAGCTGGCGCGGCGCGGACGCCCGTTCCGGGGCGCGCTCTACGCCGGGCTCATGCTCACGGCGAAGGGGCCCCGCGTCATCGAGTTCAACGCGCGGCTCGGCGATCCCGAGACCCAGCCGATCCTGATGCGCCTGCGGAACGACGTCGTCCCGGCGCTGCTCGCGGCGGCCAAGGGCGACCTCTCCGGCGTGACGCTCGAGTTCGACCCCCGGGCCGCCGTCGGCGTCGTGCTCGCCGCGGAGGGTTACCCGGGCAAGGTCGCGAGCGGCGACCCGATCGAGGGCGCGGACGGGCCGTTCGCCGAGGACGTCCAGGTCTTCCACGCGGGGACGGCGCGCGACGCCGCCGGTCGCGTCGTGACGAGCGGCGGGCGCGTGCTGACCGTGTGCGCGCTCGGGGACGGGCTACCGGACGCGGCGCGGCGTGCGTACGAGGCGGTGGACCGCGTGCGGTTCCGGGGCATGCAGCTCCGCAGGGACATCGGGGGGAGAGCATGAGCGGGCCGAGGATCCTGATCCTGATGGGCTCGGACTCGGACTGGGAGGTCATGTCCGAGGCGAGGAAGGCGCTCGACGAGCTGAAGATCGAGTCCGAGGTGCACGTCTCCTCGGCGCACCGCACGCCGGAGCGGACCGCGAAGCTCGCGCGCGAGGCGGCGGGGCGCGGCATCCAGGTGATCGTCTGCGGGGCCGGCGCGGCCGCCCACCTCGCCGGCGTCTGCGCCGCGGAGACCGAGCTGCCGGTCCTCGGCGTCCCGCTCGCGTCCTCCGACCTGAAGGGACTCGACGCGCTCCTCGCGACCGCGCAGATGCCCGCTGGCGTGCCGGTGGGGACCCTCGCCATCGGCAAGGCCGGCGCGCGCAACGCGGGCCTCCTCGCGGCCCGCATCGTCGCCCGGGGCGACGCGCAGGTCGCCGAACGGGTTCGCGCGCAGCGGAAGAAGATGGCCGACGAGGTCGAGGCGAAGGACGCCGCGCTCCAGGGGAAGCTCGGCCCGAGGGGCTAGCGTGCCGATCCTCTTCGGCCACCTCGCGTGGCGAACGCTCGCAGCGATCCTGGGCGCCCTCGGCGGGGTGGTGGTCCTCTTCCTCGCCGTGGACTTCGTCGACAACTCCGCCGCGTTCTCGGGGCCCGGCTGGGGGCTCGCCGTCCTCGTGCTCTATGCGAACAAGGCGGCGGTGGTGACGCACATGGTCGCCCCCGCGGCGATCCTGCTCGGCGCCTCGGTCGCCGTGTCGGGGGTCCGTGCGAGCCGCGAGTGGACGGCGATGCGCGCGCTCGGGCTCGGGCCCTGGAAGGTGGCGGCCCCGGTCCTCACCGTCACGCTGCTCCTCGGGCTCGCGCTCGTCGTCCTCCAGGACGCGGTCGGCGTTCACGCGGCGCTGCGGGCCGACGAGATCCGGCAGGTCCGGTTCGGGCGCGGAAACGACGCGGGGAGCTATCTCGCCACGCGGCAGCCGAAGCGCTGGTTCCGCGGCCGGGACGGTCGCCGCATCTACGACCTGCGCGGCCACACCCCGGGGGGTGGGTTCCTGAACGTCACCGTCCTCGAGGTGGACGACGCGTTTCGCCTGACCCGCCGGATCGACGCGAGCCGGATGCTCCCCGCGGGCGACGAGTGGATCCTGAGCGACGTCGAGGACCGGCGGTTCTCCGCCGACGGCGCGATGACGATCGACCGCGGCGTGGAGCGGCGGTATCGCTTCGACGAGCCGCCCGAGGCGTTCGCGGTGGTGCCGGGGAGGCCCGCCGAGCTGCGCTACGTGACGCTGCTCGAGCAGATCGGCATCCGGCGCGGGCTCGGGCTCCCCACCGCGGAGCTGGAGCTCGAGCGCGACAACCGGCTCGCGTACCCGCTCGCCGGCGTCCCCGGCGCGCTCGTCGCGCTCGCCCTCGCGCTCCGCCGAAACCGGAAGGGGCACGTCTCCGCCGCGCTCGTCGAGGCGGTCGGGATCTCGCTCGTGTTCTGGGCCGCGCAGGGCGTCGCCTGGGCGTTCGCGCTCTCGGGGCGGGTGCCGACCTTCGTCGCCGCCTGGGCCCCGAACGCGATCTTCCTCGCGACGGGGCTCGGCGGCGTCCGCAAGATCGGCTGAGCGATCTAGCGGCGGCGGGCGATCCGCCGGTACACCGCGAGCGTCGCCCGGGCGGTGTCCTCCCAGCGGAAGCGCCGGGCGCGGCCGCGCGCGGCGGCGACGCGGAGCTGCGAGCCCTCCACGTCGTCGAGCGCGGCGCGGATCGCCGACGCGAAGGCCTCCGGATCGCCCGGCGCGGCGTAGCGTACCGCCTCGCCGCCGACCTCGCGCAGGGCGGGGATGTCGCTCACGACCGCGGGGACGCCGACCGCCATCGCCTCCGCGAGCGGCAGGCCGAAGCCCTCGTGCAGCGACGGCATCACGAAGCAGGCCGCGCCGGCGTAGAGCGTCCCCAGCTCCCCGTCGGGGACGAGCCCGGTGAGGCGGACGTGAGGTGCGAGGTCGCCGAGCGGCAGGAGCTGGGTGAACGCCTGGCGACCCGCCACCACGAGCTGCAGGTCGCGCCCTTCGCGCCGCAGCGCGCGGAAGGCGTCGAGCAGCACGGGCAGGTTCTTGCGCGCCTCGAACGTGCCCACCGCGAGCAGGTAGCGCGCCCGCGGTCCCTCCGGCGGGCGGAGCTCGAAGAACGAGGGGTGAACGCCGTTCGGGGTCACGAACACGCGCTCGCGGGGGGCGCCCGCCGTCCGGACGAGGTCGTCCCGCGCGGCCTGCGACACGGTGAAGATCGCGGCCGCGCGCGCGATGGCCTGCGGGTAGAGCGGTCGCGAGAGCCACCACGCGCCGGCCGGATCCGGATGGAGCCACGGCGTCGCGTCGTGGATCGTCATCACCGCGCGGCCGCGCCACAGCACCGGGGTGGGGGAGGCGAGCGAATGGAGGAGGTCGACGGAAGCGCGCGCCGCCGCCCAGGGGAGCCACGCCTGGTCGAGCGCGACGCGGGTGAGGACGGAGGCGACCCGGGTCTCGAGGTCGAGCGCCGCGAGGGGCGCGGGCAGGTCGGGGCGCGCGAAGAGCACGAGCTCGCCGGGCGCGAGGCGGGCGAGGGCCGGCACGAGCTCGAGCGCGTAGCGCTCCGCCCCGGAGACCCGGTCCGCCCGGAGCCACGTGAGATCGAGCCCGAAGCGCGCCACGCGCGCCATCCTCCCCCGGCGCACGCGCTGCTTCCACGGAATTCTCGGCGAGGACGCGCTAGGCTCAGGGCCATGTCGAGCAAGCGGAGGGGTAGCCGGATGAGGCTGCCCCGGAGCGAGCGGGGGGGGCGGGGGGGCGCGAGCTTCGCGAAGGCGGAGCGAGTGGCCCCCCGTTGAGAATGGACCGGGAGCTCGCGGCGCGGATTCGGTCGGCGGCGGAGGCGCTCCGACGCGGCGGGCTCGTCGCCTATCCGACCGAGACGTTCTACGCGCTCGGCGCGCTCGCCTCCGACGCGGCGGCGGTCGCCCGGGTGGCGCGCGCGAAGGGCCGCCCGGACGCCAAGCCCCTGCCGCTCCTCGCGGCGGACCGCGCGGCGGTGGAGGCGATCGCGGTCCTCGCGGGGCCCGCGGCGCGCCTCGCGGCGCTGCTCTGGCCGGGGCCGCTCACGCTCGTGCTCCCGGCGCGGGCCGGGCTCGCCGGGGAGATCTCGGCCGGGACGGGCACGGTCGGGATCCGGGTGCCCGCTGCCGAGCTCGCGCGCGCCCTCGCGAGGGAGGCGGGCGGCGCGCTCGTCTCGACCTCGGCGAACCTCGCGGGGGAGCCGCCCCCGGTCCGGGTCGAGGAGCTCGCCCCGCCGCTCCGCGCCAGGCTCGACGCCGTCCTCGACGGGGGCACGACGCCCGGCGGGCTCCCGAGCACGGTGGTCGCCTTCGAGGGCGACGCGCTCCGCATCGTCCGCGCGGGCGCGATCCCGCCGGAGGCCCTGGAGCGCGCCTTGCGCGCGGGGGTGCGCTGATCTAGCGTCCCGACCCGCATGGCCGAGATCGCCCCGTTCCGCGCCGTTCGCTATGCCGCCAGCCGCGGCCACGAGCTCGGGCAGCTCCTCGCGCCGCCGTACGATCTCGTCACGCCGGCGCAGCGAGACGAGCTCCTCCAGCGCGACCCGCACAACATCATCCACGTGACGCTCGGCGAGGACCGGCCGGGCGACGGCCCGGGCGCGAACAAGTACGTGCGGGCCGGCGACTGGTGGCGGAGCTGGCTGGCGGAGGGCGTATTCCGGCGCGACCCGCGGCCTGCGCTCTACCCGCTCGAGCAGAACTACGTCGCTCCGGACGGGCGGAACCTCAGGCGCCGCGGCTTCATGGCGGCGGTGCGCCTGCACGAGTTCCGCGAGGGCGTCATCGTCCCGCACGAGAAGACGCTCGTCGCGCCGAAGGCGGACCGGCTCGAGGTCCTCAAGGCGGTGCGCGCGAACCTCTCGCCGATCTTCGGCCTCTACCGCGACGACGCGGGCGTCACCTCGCGGGCGCTCGACGAGGCGTCGCTCGCGGAGCCCGCGGCGGAGACCGACTCCGACGACGGCGTCCACCACCGACTCTGGCGCGCCGAGGACCCTGCCGTCGTCGCGTCGCTCGTGTCGTTGCTCGCGCCGCAGCGCATCTTCATCGCCGACGGGCACCACCGGTACGAGACGGCGCTCGTCTACAGCCGGATGCTCGACGAGCAGACCCCGGGGCTGCCGGCGGACGGCGGCCACCACTACACGCTCATGTTCCTCTGCCCCATGAACGACCCGGGGCTGTTCCTCTTCGCGACGCACCGGCTCGTCTCCGGCCTGCAGGGCTTCACGGTCGCGGGGTTCCTCGAGAAGCTCTCGAGGTACTTCCGGATCGAGACGCTCGCCGAGGACGCGCGCCGGCCGGTCGGCCGCGCGTGGGCGATCTCCAAGCTCGGCGAGCACGCCGGGAAGACCACGACCTTCCTCATGGTCACCGCGGAGGACGGGCGCGCGCGGATCGCGACGCTTCGCGACGACGTGGACCTCGCCGCCGCCGGGCTCCCGTCGAACGAGATGCTCGCGGCGCTCGACGTGACGGTGCTCCACAACGTGGTGCTCCACCACCTGCTCGGGCTCTCGCCCAGCTCGCAGGAGAAGCAGGAGAACGTCACCTACGCGCGCGACGCGGGGGACGCGGTGAACCGCGTCCTCTCGGGCGAGCACCAGGTCGGCTTCCTCCTCAACCCGACGCCGATGTGGCAGGTCGAGGCGGTCGGTGAGGCGGGCGAGACCATGCCGCAGAAGAGCACGCTCTTCTACCCTCGGCTCCAGAGCGGCCTCCTGATGCGCGAGGTGAACCCGAACGAGCCTCCCTAGCGGCTCCGCGATGCGCCCGCCCGCCCGCCGGCCGGGCGCGCCGGCGTCCCTTCCACGCCCCCGCCGTCTGCGCTAGAAACGCCTCATGCCCTTCCCCCAGGAACGTCCCCGCCGCCTGCGCCGCACCGAGGCGCTCCGTCGCCTGGTCCGCGAGACGACGCTCGCGCCGGACGACCTCATCTGGCCGCTGTTCGTCGTCCCCGGGAAGAAGGTCCGCAACCCGGTGAAGAGCATGCCCGGCGTGTTCCAGCTGTCCGTCGACGCCGGGTACGAGGCCGGCGTCCGCTCGGTGATCCTCTTCGGCGTTCCCGAGAAGAAGGACGAGCTCGGCACCGGCGCGTGGGACCCCGAGGGGATCGTGCCGCGCGCGGTCCGGGCGCTGAAGGAGCGCGTGCCCGGGATGGTCGTGATGACCGACGTGTGCATGTGCGAGTACACGGATCACGGGCACTGCGGCGTGCTGAAGCCGAGGTCGACCAGCTCGGGGGGTGCTTCCCCCCCCGCCGAGATGGTCATCGACAACGACGCCACGCTCCCGCTCCTCGCGAAGGAGGCGGTGGCGCACGCGAAGGCCGGCGCGGACGTGGTCGCGCCCTCCGACATGATGGACGGCCGCGTCGCGGCGATCCGCACGGCGCTCGACGCCGAGGGGCTCGTGGACGTGCCCATCCTGTCCTACGCCGCGAAGTACGCCGGGGCGTTCTACGGCCCGTTCCGCGACGCCGCCGAGAGCGCGCCGCGCGAGGGCGCCGGGATCCCGAAGGACCGCAAGGGGTACCAGATGGACCCCGGGAACTGGCGCGAGGCGCTGCGCGAGGTCGCGCTCGACGTCGCCGAGGGGGCGGACCTCCTCATGGTGAAGCCGGCCGTCCCGTACCTCGACGTCATCCGGCTCATCCGCGACCGCTTCGACCTGCCGCTCGCCGCGTACCACGTGTCCGGCGAGTACGCGATGATCAAGGCCGCGGCGGAGCGCGGCTGGATCGACGAGGAGCGCGTCGTGCTCGAGACGCTCACCTGCATCCGGCGCGCGGGCGCGGACCTCGTCCTCACCTATTGCGCGAAGGACGCGGCAGGGCTCCTCACCGGGACGCGGCGGTGAGAGACGAAGGGGGAACGTACCGCGTGGTGGAGGTCTCGCCGGTGGCAGAGGAGACCCTGGAGCGCGCGCTCAACGAGCGGACGGCCGAAGGCTGGGCCTTCGCGTCGGTACACTTCGTCCAGCGCGAGGGCTCGCACCGCCCCGCGCTCGCGTACCTCTTCTTCGTGCGGGGCAAGCCCCCGGCGCGATCCGGGACCTGACGACGTGCGCGACGCGCGGCCAGAGGGAAGCCCCTACCCGAAGGCGGACCTCACGCTCCGCGGCCTCGCCCGCGCCGCCGACTTCGCGCTCGCCTGGGTCGTCGCGCAGAGCGCCCCGCAGGTCGGCCCGCTCCTCGCCGCGTTCTACCTGCTCCTCGCCGACGGGCTCATGAGCGGCCAGTCGGTCGGGAAGCGGATCTTCGGGGTGCGCACGGTGGTCGTCCCCCGCCGCGCGCCGGCGGGGTGGCACGAGTCGCTCCTCCGGAACGCGCCGTTCGCGCTGGTCGCGATCTTCTACGCGGTCCCGCTCCTCTGGCCGGTGCTGTTCGTGGTCGGGCTGCCGATCGTCGCCTTCGAGGCGTACATGATCTTCAGCGACCGGCTCGGCATCCGGATCGGCGACATCTTCGCCGACACGCAGGTGGTGGACGCGAAGGTGCTCTCGCGCGCCGGCGAGATCGCGCACGGGATCCGCCCGGTCGCGCCCGCGCCCCCGGCGTCGAGCGCGACGCACGGCGCGACCCGGTCCGCGGCGTAGGCCGCCATGCGCATCGCGCTCACCCACAACCTGCGGCTCGCGGACACCGAGGAGGAGGCCGAGTTCGACACCCGGGAGACCGTCGAAGCGCTCGCCGGCGCGATCGAGCGGGTCGGTCATCGGGTGGAGCGGATCGAGGTCTCCGGCCCCGCCTCGCGGACGGTCGCGCGCCTCGAGGCATACGGCCCGGACCTCATCTTCAACATCGCCGAGGGCCGGCGCGGCCGCTTCCGCGAGGCGTTCTTCCCGGCGCTCTTCGACGAGCTGGGGATGCCGTACACCGGCTCGGACGCGTACGCCCTCTCGCTCACGCTCGACAAGCAGCTCACCAAGCTCGTCCTCGCGCAGCACGGCGTCCCCACGCCGCGCTGGCAGTACGTCGCGGACGCGCGGCAGCTCCAGCCGAACGCGCTCCGGTACCCCGTCATCGTGAAGCCGAACTTCGAGGGGAGCTCGAAGGGGATCACGCAGGACTCGGTGGTGGAGTCGCCGGAACGGCTGCACGAGGCCGTCCGCGAGGCCCTCGCGCGCTACCCCGCCGGCGCGCTCGTAGAGGAGTACGTGGTGGGCCGCGACGTGACGGTGCCGTTCCTCGAGGCGGCCGCGCCGGAGCGGGGCGGCGTGCTCCAGCCCGTCGAGTACGCGATCGCGGCGGAGGCGGGCGAGGGGCGCCGCTGGCCCATCTACGACTACGACCTCAAGACGAAGCTCGACCAGCACGTCTCGGTGAGGACCCCGGCGGACGTCCCGCGCGAGGCCGCCGAGCGGATGGCCGAGCTGTCGCGGACGATCTATCGGCGCCTCGAGATCCGGGACCTCGGCCGGATCGACTTTCGCCTCGGCGAGGATGGGCAGGTCCACTTCCTCGAGATCAACGCGCTCCCCTCGCTCGAGCGGGGGGCCGGGATCTACGCGGCGGCGGCGCTGGAGGGGCTGCACGCGGACGGCGTCGTGAACGCGGTGATCCGGAGCGCCATGGCGCGGTGGGGGATCTCCGACCCACGCACGCGCCGCGGGCGCCCGCGCCGGACCGGGCGGCTCAAGGTCGGGTTCACCTTCAACGTGAAGCGGGTCGAGCCGGGCCTCGCCGGCGAGCAGGACGACGAGGCCGAGTACGACACGCCGAAGACGCTCCAGGCGATCCGCGAGGCCATCGCGAGCTACGGCCACGAGGTGATCGACCTCGAGGCGACCCAGGACCTGCCGCTCGCGCTCGCGTCCACGCCGGTGGACGTCGTCTTCAACATCGCGGAGGGCTACAAGGGGCGGAGCCGCGAATCGCAGGTCCCCTCCCTGCTCGAGCTCCTCGACATCCCGTACACCGGCTCGGATCCGGCCGCCCTCTCCGTGTCGCTCGACAAGGCGGTCGCGAAGCGGATGGTGCGGACCCACGGCATCCTCACCCCGGGCTACGTGGTCCTGAACACCGGGAAGGAGCGCCTCCCCCGGGAGCTCGCCTTCCCGATGCTCGTGAAGCCGGTCGCGGAGGGCACCTCCAAGGGCGTGACGAAGAAGTCGATCGTGCGGAACGAGGGGGAGCTCCGGGACGTCGCCCGCGAGCTCATCGCCAAGTACCGCCAGCCCGCGCTCGCCGAGCAGTACGTCGCGGGGCGCGAGTTCACGATCGGCCTCCTCGGCGAGCGGCGGCCCAAGGTGCTCCCGCCGATGGAGATCGTCTTCCTCGACTCGAGCGATCCGACCCCGGTCTACTCGTTCGAGATGAAGCAGGACTGGAGCGACCGGATCCGCTACGACGTGCCGGCGAGGGTCGCGCCGCGCGAGCTGGACCGGCTCGAGCGGGCGGCGCGCGAGGTCTTCGCCGCGCTCGGCTGCCGCGACGTCGCACGGATCGACTTTCGCGTGGACGCGGAGGGGCGAATCTACTTCATCGAGTGCAACCCGCTGCCGGGCCTCACGCCGGGCTGGTCGGACCTCGTGCTCATCGCGCAGTCCGCCGGGATCGAGTACCGGGCGCTCATCGGCGAGATCCTGTCGAACGCGATCCGGCGCTACCAGGAGCGGGAGCGCGAGCGGGAGCGGGCGCGGCGCGCCCAGGCGGCGGTCGCGCGCGACCTCGCGGCCGAGCGTGAGGGCGGGGCCGATTCTTCACGGAACGGAAACGGGACCGGCAACGGCACGCCGCGCTAGCGGCGGTATCCGGAGCGGCGCTCACCCGGGTCCGGTATCATCCCGGGCGCATGATCGAGACTGCCCCCCCCGCCGGGATGCGCTGCCGCGCCCGAGACCTCGGGATCGCCTTCGGCCGATTCAAGCCGGGCAAGTGGAACGCGATCACCGACGTCGCCGGCGTGAAGGTCGGCCACTCCACCATCATCCGCGGCGCGGCCGGGCCGCTCGTGCCGGGGCACGGGCCGGTGCGGACAGGCGTCACGGCGATCCTCCCGAACCCGGCCAACGTGTTCCAGGAGCGGGTGGTGGGCGGTGGCTTCATCCTGAACGGCGCGGGCGAGGTCGCCGGGCTCACCCAGCTCATCGAGTGGGGGCTCATCGAGACGCCGATCTTCCTCACCAACACGCTCTCGGTCGGCGCGGTCTCGGACGCCGCAGTGAAGTGGATGGTCGAGCGCTTCCCCGGGATCGGCGCCGAGCACGACGTCATCATCCCGCTCGTGGGCGAGTGCGACGACTCGTGGCTGAACGACGTCGCGGGCCGGCACGTGCACGAGGAGCACGTCGCGGAGGCGCTCCGGACCGCGAGCGACGGGCCGGTCGCGGAGGGGAACGTCGGCGGCGGCACGGGGATGATCACCTGCGACTTCAAGGCGGGGATCGGCACCTCGAGCCGCAAGCTCCCGGAGGCGCTCGGCGGGTACACCGTGGGCGTCCTCGTGATGTCGAACTTCGGCGTGATGGACCAGCTCCGGGTGGGTGGGCTGCCGGTCGGGGAGGTGCTCGCGGCCCGGTACCGGGAGTTCCCTCGGCGCGGGCAGACGTACGGCTCGATCATCGCGGTGATCGCGACGGACGCGCCGCTCAACACCCACCAGCTGAACCGGCTCGCGAAGCGCGCCGCGCTCGGGATCGGGCGCGCCGGCTCGACCGCGCACCACGGGTCGGGCGAGATCGTCCTCGCCTTCTCCACCGCGAACAAGGTGCCGCGCGAGACCCGCAAGATGGTCTACCGGATGAAGATCCTGCTCGACGAGCGGATCGACCCGCTCTACGACGCGTGCATCGACGCGACGGAGGAGGCGATCCTGAATGCCCTCTGCATGGCGCGCGACATGGACGGCGCGAACGGGAACGTCTGCCGTGCGCTCCCGCTCGGGGACGTGAAGGAGCTCGTCGCGCAGTGGCAGGAGCTCGCGGCCCGGCACGTCGGCGCGGGGAAGAAGGTGAAGGAGCGGGCGAAGCCGCCCGAGATGAAGCGCGGGGAGCCGAACCGGCCGCCCGAGCGCCCGCCGGAGGCGAATTCGGAGCCCAAGTCCGAGCCGAAGTCCGAGCCGAAGTCCGAGCCGAAGTCCGAGCCGAAGTCCGAGCCGAAGAAGCCCTGAAGTCATAGAAGCCCGAGGTCCCGCCGAGTGGACGCGCCCTCGCGCCGCCGCGGCGGGCGTGCTATGGAGGGGCCGCCGTACGCACCCCCTGGAGGACCGGAATGGCCCGTTCGAAGAGCAAGCACATCCGCGTGAAGTCGACCCGCCGCCAGAAGTGGAAGGCGCGGAAGAAGCGCCAGAAGTCCGCGGCGAAGAGCTCCAAGAAGTAGGGGAGTCCCTTGACGCCCGGCGCTCCGGCGCGTTAACTACACCGCTCCTCGGGGCCGGAAAGCCCCGCGGGCACCGGAACTGCGCCGTTGAAGCTCATCGAGGCCATCCGGGATCGGCTCGTCCAGCGGTCCCTCATCGGGAAGCGCAAGCTCGACCGCGGCGCGACGCGGCGGCAGCTCGACGCGCTGCTCCGGGATCTCGGCGAGCGGTTCCGGGAGCTCGTCCGGACGGGACGGATGGAGGTCCCCCCGGAGCTCGCGCCGATGCTGGAGCGGGTGCGGGAGATCGAGC
>WNGL01011980.1_pt1 | contig 16840 bp, 17 predicted proteins | sample 5400591 | NCBI WGS metagenome assembly WNGL01 (sample SAMN13153377, study PRJNA577476) | soil metagenome | isolation source: 80 cm soil or saprolite under Garry oak tree replicate 1 | place: USA:California | collected 2016-06-15
TTCCCATGGGGACCCTCGAGGTGCTGGCGGGGCGTCACTGTCCCGCGCTCAACTTGCGCTCCCGCCGCTCGGCGAGCATGCGCTCGGCGAAATCTAACCGCTCGGCGAGTTCCGAGACCTGGCCCTGGAGCTGCGCCACTTGCTCCTCCAGCGCGGCGACGCGCTGCGGCTGCTCACCGGTGACTCCCCACCGCACGCCGGCCCGCATCCGGATCCGCTCCGCGATCGCCTCGCCCACCGGCGTCCGGAATACCCAGCGGAGGGCGATCGCGCAGCCGATGATCACCACCAAGACCCCGATCACCGGCATGATCTCGTTGAACACGAAGGTCGGGTCCAACCCCGGCAGGGGAGGAGGAGTTGGAGTCTGGATCATGTCGCTGCCGTACGCCTTTCCGCTGGCGGATGATTCACGCCCGAGCCCCCCCTGGCGGCGCGAGCCGCCCACCCTCGCGCTGCTGCGCGAGCAACCGCTCCGCAAAATCTACGCGCTCCCCGAGCTCCGCCACTTCGCGTCGGACCGCCTCGAGCTCCTGCGCGAGCGCCTCCCGGTGCTCCACGAGCTCGGTCCGCAGCTCGCCGGCATTGGTCTGCTGACCCTTGCCACGGATGCGCTCGGCGACTGCCTTGCCGATCGGCGAGATGGAGAGGAGGAACAGCGTGCCACCGCCGAACAGGAAGACGACCGCGAGAACGCCTGTGACGTCCATGATCAGCGGGGCGGCGCGAGACGGTCCGGATCCCGCTCTCGCGCCAGCAGACGCTCGGCGAAATCCAGACGCTCTTCGACTTCGGACAGCCGCCGCTTGAGGTCGTCGACCTCCGCGAGCACGCTCTCCGACGCACCGGAGACAGCGCCGTGCTTGGCCGCCTGGACGGCGAGCCATTGCTCGTCAGTCTTGGACCACCCGCGGATCCATTCCGCGAGCGCCTTTCCCATCGGTCCCCTCAATACCAGCGTCGTCCCGATGACCAGAGCCAAGCCGATGATCCCGACCGCCGGTGCCCATTGTCCCATAACGACGCTCTTCCTCCCTTTCGTGAACTTATCGACCTAGTCGCCCGCCGCCAGCACCTTGCGCAGGAACTGGCCCGTGAACGAGCCCTTCACGCGCGCGACGTCCTCCGGCGCCCCGGCGGCTACCACCGCCCCGCCGGCCGCGCCGCCCTCGGGGCCGAGGTCGATCACCCAATCGGCGGTCTTCACCACGTCGAGGTTGTGCTCGATCACGATCACCGTGTTCCCCTTGTCCACCAGGCGGTGCAGCACCTCGAGCAGCAGGCGGACGTCCTCGAAGTGCAGGCCCGTCGTCGGTTCGTCCAGGATGTAGAGGGTACGGCCCGTGTCGCGCTTGGCCAGCTCGGTGGCGAGCTTGACCCGCTGCGCCTCGCCGCCGGACAGCGTCGTCGCCGACTGGCCGAGGTGGATGTAGCCCAATCCTACGTCGTTCAGGAGCTCCAGTTTCGCGCGGATGCGCGGCTGGTTCTCGAAGAAGTCCAGCGCCTCGGCGACCGACAACGCGAGCACGTCGGCGATCGACTTTCCTTTATACCGGACCTCGAGCGTCTCGCGGTTGTAGCGCCGCCCTTTGCACACCTCGCACGGGACGTAGACGTCCGGAAGGAAGTGCATCTCCACTTTCACCAGCCCGTCGCCCTGGCACGCCTCGCAGCGCCCGCCCTTCACGTTGAAGGAAAACCGCCCCGGGCCGTACCCCCGGAGCTTCGATTCGGGGAGGTACGTGAACAGCTCGCGGATCGGCGTGAACAGCCCCGTGTAGGTGGCGGGGTTGGAGCGCGGCGTGCGCCCGATGGGACTCTGATCGATGTCGATCACCTTGTCGATCTGGTCGAGCCCCTCGATGCGGTCGTGCGCGCCGGGCGTCACCTTGGCGCGGTAGAAGTGTCGGGCGAGCGCGCGATACAGGATGTCGGTCACGAGCGTGGACTTCCCGGAGCCCGAGACGCCGGTCACGGCCACGAACAACCCGAGCGGAAATTCCACGGTCAGGTCCCGCAGGTTGTGGTGGCGCGCGCCGATCACGCCCACCGTGCGCTCGGGGTCGGCGGCCCGGCGGCGCGGCGGGAGCGGGATGCGCAGCTCGCCCCGCAGGTAGCGCGCGGTCAGCGAGTCGGGGTGCCCGAGCACCTCCGCGAGCGGGCCCGCGACCACGACCTCGCCGCCGTGTCGCCCCGCCCGGGGCCCGAGATCCACGATGTGGTCCGACGCGCGGATGGTCTCTTCGTCGTGCTCCACCACGAGCACCGTGTTGCCGAGCTCCCTGAGCTCCCGGAGTGTCGCGAGCAGCCGCGCGTTGTCCCGCTGGTGCAGCCCGATGGACGGCTCGTCGAGGATGTAGAGCACGCCCACGAGCCGGCTGCCGATCTGCGTCGCGAGCCGGATGCGCTGCGCCTCGCCGCCCGACAGCGAGTCGGCGGCGCGGCCGAGGGTGAGGTAGTCGAGCCCGACATTGCGCAGGAAGCGCAGCCGGTCGTTCACTTCCTTGAGGATGGGCCGCGCGATCTCGGGGTCGAGGCCCCCCCCGCCCCCCCGGCGTCCGTTGCCCCGCAACGGGATGCCCTCGAAGAACGCGAGCGCGTCCGCCACGGGCAGGTCCACGACGTCGCCAATGCTCTTGCCGCCCACGAGCACCGATAGGCTCTCGGGCCGCAGCCGCTTGCCGCCACAGGCGGGGCACGGCTGCTCCACCATGTACTGCTCGAGCTGCTCGCGCACGCTGTCGGAAGCCGTTTCACGGTAGCGGCGCTCGACATGCTTCAGGACTCCATCCCAGCCCGACTCGTACTCGCCGTGCCAGCGCTCGCTCGAGTACTGGAACGTGAGCGTGCGGCCCGGAACGCCGTACAGCAGGATTTTCTTCACCGGGGGAGAGAGGTCCTGCCACGGCGTGTCGAGATCGAATTTGAACGTGCGCGCGAGGCTCGGGAGGATGACCTTGCGCAGGTAGCCGCTCGGCTCGCCCCAGGGGAGGATCACGCCCTCGAGCAGCGAGAGACTGGGGTCGCCGAGCACGAGGTCGGCATCCACTTCCCGCTTCGTACCGAGGCCCGAGCACTCGGGGCACGCGCCGAACGGCGAGTTGAACGAGAACTGGCGCGGCTCGAGCTCGGGGAGCGAGAGCCCGCACTTGGGGCAGGCGTATCGCTCGGAGAAGAGCGTGGGCTTGGAGCCCTGCACCACCTCCACCGTGCCGTCCGCCGCCTTCAGCGCCGTCTCGATCGAGTCCGCGAGCCGCCCGCGATCCGCCTGGCGCACCACCAGCCGGTCCACCACGACCGCAATATCGTGATTCTGGCGGCGGTTGAGCTTGGGCACCTGCGCGAGATCGTGCGTCTCGCCGTCCACGCGCACGCGCACGAATCCCTGCTTCCGCGCCGCCTCGAACACGTCGCGAAACTCGCCCTTGCGGCCCCGCACCAGCGGCGCGAGCACCTCGAGCTTCGTCCCCTCGGGCCATTCGAGCACGAGGTCGGTGATCTGCGAGGCGCTCTGGCGCTCGATGGGCGAGCCGTCGCGCGGGCAGTGCGGCGTGCCCAAACGAGCCCAGAGCAGGCGCAGGTAGTCGTAGACCTCGGTGATCGTCCCCACCGTGGAGCGCGGGTTGTGCCCGGCCGACTTCTGCTCGATTGAGATCGCGGGAGAGAGCCCTTCGATCGCATCCACGTCCGGCTTTTCCATGAGCCCGAGGAACTGGCGAGCGTACGCCGAGAGCGACTCGACGTAACGGCGCTGCCCTTCGGCGTAGATCGTGTCGAACGCGAGCGAGGACTTCCCGGAACCCGAGAGCCCGGTGAGCACGGTGAGGCTGTTCCGCGGGATCTCGACGGTGATGTTCTTGAGGTTGTGCTCGCGGGCCCCGCGGACGATCAACGCATCGCTCGACATAGACTCGGAGCCTACTCGGATCCTGGGTTCCCGGTCAACTCTCGGGGTCTGGGTCGGATAGTCGGATGGGCGGATAGCCGGATAGTAACCACGTCCGTAGAACTATCCGCCTAACCGCCTATCCGACTATCCGCCCGTTCTCTTGCTTAACCCCCCCCGGTTCCCTAGGTTAGCCCTCCCCCCCCATGGCCCGAACCGCGCTGGTGGTGCTGACGACCCTCGCAAGCGAGCACGACGCGCGGGCGCTCGTCACAGCGCTGGTCGCGGAACGGCTGGTAGCTTGCGGGACGCTCCTCCCCGGGGCGCGCTCCATCTACCGGTGGAAGGGGAACGTGACGGAGGAGAGCGAGGTGGTCGTGCTGCTCAAGACCGACGAATCGAAGTGGGACGCGCTGAGCGCCGCCGTGCGGGCGAAGCACCCTTATCAGGTGCCGGAGCTGCTCGCGCTCCCAGTCGAGCGCGGGCTCGATCTCTACCTCTCCTGGCTCACGAGCGAGGTGGTGGGGTGATCCGCAAGCGCGATCCCCGGTGGCAATCGGCGGCCGAGCGAGCCCGCGTGGCGGCGGAGCTGATGGAAGAAGCCGAGTCGCTCACCGAGACGAGCACGATCGCCTCGCCCGCCGACGTCGCGCGGGCCAGCCTGCCGCCGCCGATCAGGGTGGACCTGCCCGTCGAGCCGCCGGAGGCGCCTCCTGCCGCCGCAGCTTCCGGGCCCGCCGAGGCCGCCGCCGCCGCCCCCGCTGTCCCCGCGGCGCCAGACGACGCCTCCAGCGCGGATCCCGAGCACGTCGCGCGCGTGGTGGCACGGGCCGCCCGGCTCGTGGCCGCCGGAGACTACGCCGCGGCGCGGCGCGACTACGACCGGGTGCTCCGCACCGCGCCGGCGCACGGCGAAGCGCTCACCGGCCTCGGCGTGTTGTTGTCGCGCCGCGGGCAATGGAGCGCGGCGGTGCAGCACCTGCGGCGCGCTACGGAGGCGGATCCCGGGAGGGCGGCGGCCTGGTACTACCTCGGCGAAGCGCTGAACCACCTGGACGACCTCGGGGGAGCACGCGCCGCCTACGAGCGCGCGGTGGAGCTCGAGCCCCGCAACGTCAAGGCGCTGTACGGGCTCGGGATCGTGCTCGATCGGCTCAATCGGCCGGACGAGGCGACGCGGATGTATCGCCGCTCGCGGGAGGCCGCGGGCAGGTGATCCGCGTGGTCGTGGACGATCTCGCGTTCCTCGCTTCCGACGCGATCGTCCGCCCCGCGACGGCCCGTCTCGATCCGACCACGCCGGTGATTCGCCGGCTCGAGCAGGTGGGTGGCACCGAGTTCACGAGTCACCTGCGGCTCCAGAAGGAGCTGGCGGTGGGGGCGGCGGTGGTGACGGCGGGCGGGGGCGACCTTCCGGCGGAATTCGTGATCCACGCGGTCATCCAGAGCGACACCGAGCCCGTCACCCGCGGCGGAGTGGCGCGCGCCTGGCAGTCGGCGCTGCAACAGGCGCAGGAGTGGGAGTTCGCGAGCCTGACGGTCCCGCCCATCGGGACCGGCGCGGGCAACCTGGCGGTCGAGGAGGTCGCCGACATGATGGTGCAGGTGCTCAACGCGCATCTGGGGAACGCGGCGTTCCCGACGACCGTGTCGTTCGTCGTGGAGACGCCCGGCGATCGGGACGTCTTCGAGGCCGCCCTCCGCCGCGGCGGAGCCGCACAGTCGTGACGCGCCGCGGCTGGGCGGCGGCGATCCTGGCGGCGTGGGCCGTGTCGCTCGGATGGCTCCTGCGGCGCGAGCTGTTCCAATCCACCGGCGCGCGGCTCGCCGAGGCCGCCCTGAGCGTGCCGCCCGGAGCCGTGTACTACCGGCTCGACGTCGGGGGGCAGCAGGTCGGCATCACCTCGACCACGATCGACACCCTCGGGACCTCCATCCGCGTCACGGACGTCCTGGCGCTGGACGTCGCGGCCCTGGGGAGGCGGCACCGCACGACCGCCATGAGCCGCGCGACGGTGAGTCGGGCGCTCCGACTCGAGAGCGTCGATACGCGGTTCGACGGCGACCTCGGCCGGTTCGGCGCCCACGCCGTGGTGAGTGGCGACACGCTCCTGACGGTGACGCTCGAGTCGGGCAACCACGCGGAGACGACCCGCGTGCCGCTCGCGCACCCGATCGTGTTGCCGAGTCTCATGCCGCTGCGGCTCGCGTTCGGCGGCGAGCTCAAGCCCGGCCGCTCCTACACGATTGCCGTGTTCGACCCGCTGCTCTTGAGCGAGCGCCGCGTGAGCGTGAGGGTCGTCGCCGAGTCGACACTGGTCGTCTGCGACAGCGCGGTCTACGACTCGACCGCGATGGCCTGGGTGCCGGCGCACTTCGACACGGTTCGCGCATTCGGGATCGAGCAGGAGGCGGGCGGCGTGCGCGACCGGGCGTGGATCGACGCTCAGGGGCATGTGGTGCGGGTCGAGAGCCCCACGGGCTTCACCATGGAACGCTCGGCGTTCGAGATCGCGTATCAGAACTTCCGCAAGCGCGACACGGTGCGGCTGGCCCGGGCGAGCGCGGCGCCGGGCCCGGGCGCCGTGATCACCGTGACCACGATCGCGGCAGGCGTCCCACTGCCGCCCGACACGTTGGACATGCTGCGGGTGCGGCTCACCGGGGCGAAGCTCGCGGGCCTGGACCTCGCGAGCGGGCGCCAGCGGCTCGCCGGCGACACGCTGGTGATCCGGCGCGAGGGGGCGGCCCAGCTCGCCGCGCGCTACCGCCTCCCGGCGCGGGATACCGCGCTGCGCGCGTTCCTCGCGCCCGAGCCCCTGATCCCGAGCGACGACGCGCGCATCCAGGCGCAGGCACGCCTGACGCTGCACGGCGAGCGCGACCCGGCGCGTGCGGCGCGTCTGCTGCTCGACTGGGTGCACGCGCACGTCGCGCACGGGGTCACCGTGGGCGTGCCCAGTGCGCTGCAGACGCTGGATGCGCGGCGGGGAGACTGCAATGAGCACACCGTGCTGTACGTAGCCCTGGCGCGCGCCGCCGGGCTGCCCGCGCGCTCGGCGGCGGGCCTCGTATATGTCGGCGGCCGCTTTTACTATCACGCGTGGCCCGAGGTGTACCTGGGCGACTGGGTCGCCGCTGACCCCACGCTCGGCCAGTTCCCTGCCGATGCCGCGCACCTGCGGTTGGTGGTCGGCGGCCTGGCCCGCCAGGCGGAGCTGGTGCGCCTCATCGGGCGCCTGCAGCTCGAGGTGCTATGATCCGGCTGGAAAATCTCACCAAGCACTACGGCAGCTTCGTCGCGGTGGACGACATCTCGCTCGAGGTGCCGCCCGGCCTGCTGTACGGGTTCCTCGGACCGAACGGCGCGGGAAAGACCACCACGTTGCGGATGATCGCGGGCATCCTCCGTCCCACCGATGGGCGGGTGCTCCTGGGCGGCGACGACGTCCACGTCAGCGCGATCGCGGCGAAGCTCAAGCTCGGCTTCATCCCGGACCGCCCGTTCGTGTACGACAAGCTCACCGGCGCCGAGTTCCTGCGCTTCGTGGCGGGCCTGTACGGCCAGGAGGGCGATGCGATCGAGCGTCGCATCGCCGAGCTGCTCGAGGTGTTCGAGCTGTCGAGCTGGAAGGACGAGCTGGTCGAGGCCTACAGCCACGGGATGCGTCAGAAGCTCATCATCTCGAGCGCGTTGATCCATCGGCCGCAGTACATCGTGGTGGACGAGCCGATGGTGGGGCTCGACCCCAAGGCCGCGCGGCTCCTCAAGGACATCTTCCGTCAGTTCGTGACCCGCGGCGGGACGGTGCTGATGAGCACGCATACCTTGGAAGTCGCCGAAGCGATGTGTGACCGCGTCGCCATCATCCAGCACGGCCGCATCGTGGCCGAGGGGACGGTGGACGACCTGCGGCGGCAGCACCGCGCGGGCGATGCCAGCCTCGAGGAGCTGTTCCTGAAGCTCACGGGCGGCGCGCACGTGCGCGAGCTGGCCGAGGTGCTGGGCCACGGAGACGGCAACGCGGGCGCGGGGGGCGGGGGGGGCGGGGCGGACTCGTGAAGCAACCGTCGCTGTGGCGCGTGCTCGAGCCCAAGTGGCGGACCGCGGTGCAGCGCATCCGCGAGGAACGCTCGCGCGGCGGCAGCGGCAAGCTGTTCACGCTCGTGCTGGTGGGGCTGGGCTTCTGGGTCGGCGTCTTCGGCCTGCTCCACAAGATCCTCAAGTACTTCCGCGGCGTGGAAGAGCTCGGGCCGCTGCTCGCCGGGAAGCTGCTCGGGCTCGTGCTGCTTTCGTTCATCGCGATCCTCGTGCTGTCCAACGTGATCACCGCGCTGTCGAGTTTCTTCCTCGCGAAGGACCTGGACCTGCTCGTCTCGGCGCCGGTCGACTGGCTGCGGATCTACCTCGCCAAGCTCGGGGAGACGCTGCTGCACTCGTCCTGGATGGTCGCGCTCATGGCGGTGCCGATCCTCGCCGCGTACGGGGTGATCTACCGCGGCGGCGTCCTGTTCGCGCCGTTCGCAGTGCTCACGCTGCTGCCGATGCTCGTGATCCCCGCCGTGGTGGGCTCGGCGCTCACGCTGGTGCTCGTGAACATCTTCCCCGCCCGGCGCACGCGCGACCTGCTGTCGATCATCGCGCTGGGCGCCGCCGGCGGCCTGATCATGTTGTTCCGGATCGTCCGACCTGAGCGGCTGGCGTCGCCCGAGGGATTCCGCAATCTCCTCGACTTCATCGCCGTGCTGCGGACGCCGACGTCGCCGTTCTTGCCGAGCGAGTGGGCCACACGCGCGGTGATGAGCTTCCTGCGCGGTCCCCTCGACCTCATGCCCCTGGTGCTGCTGTGGACGACGGCGGCGGCCTTCGTGACGCTCGGGGCGATCCTGCACCGCGAGCTGTTCGCGCCCGGGTTCACCAAGGCGCAGGAGGGGGCGCAGCGGTTCGTGCGCGGCGGCCTGTGGCGCTGGACCGTGGGCACGCTGCTCGGGTTCCTGCCGGTGGCCAAACGGGAATTCGTCCTCAAGGACATCAAGCTCTTCTTCCGCGACACGACGCAGTGGAGCCAGCTGATCCTGCTGGCGGCGCTCGTGGTGGTGTATCTCTTCAACATCAAGGCGCTGCCGCTGCACCGCGGCGAGCAGGTGAGCTTCTTCTCCGTGACGCTGGTCTCGTTTCTGAACCTCGGCCTGGCCGGGTTCGTGCTCGCGTCGATCGCCGCGCGATTCATCTTTCCCGCCGTGTCGCTCGAAGGCCGGCACATGTGGCTGCTGCGCTCGAGCCCACTCGACCTGCGCGCGCTGCTCTGGTCCAAGTACTGGGTCGGAACGATCCCGCTGCTCGTGCTCGCGCTGCTGCTGACCGGCATCACCAACGTGCTCCTCCAGGTGCGTCCGTTCATGATGGTCGTGGGGATCGTCACGATCTGCGGGCTCACGTTCGCGATTTCGGCGATGGCGCTGGGCTTCGGCGCGCTGTATCCGCAGTTCGAGACGGAGAACGCCGCGCAGATCCCGACGTCCTTCGGAGGGCTGGTGTTCATGATGGCGACCATCGCCCTCCTCGGGGCGGTGATCTTCGTGCTGTGGCAGGCCGTCTACGCCTACGTGCGGGCCGTGTACGAGGGACAGCCGGTGGTCGTGGACGGCTGGATGGTGCTGTGCTTCACCGCCGCCGCCGCGCTGTGCGCGGCGGCGACGGCCATCCCCCTGTGGGTCGGGCTGCGGCGGATGGAGAGCTACGAGTTCTAGCTACAGCGGAAAGTTGATGCCCCCCTCGACGTTGAACGAGGTGGTATAGGAGAAGACGAACTTCGCCTCGAGGAACGGCTTGAATGGCCGCGCCCGGCGACCCTCCCATCCCGCGAACGCGTTCCCGCCGCCATGGCCCTCGCCCGCCGCGTGCACGTAGGCGAACCCGCCGCCGAAATAGAAGAACCCGTACACCGTCGGCGGGTGGTACTTCAAGTCCGCGTTCAGCCGGTAGAGCGAGCCGGTCGCGCCGGGGTACGAGGCCAGCACGGCCCGCCCGCCGCGCATCCGGCGCTGCGCCTCGGCCGACGTCGCGACGACGGCCAGTCCGGCGAGAACGATCGCGATCCGCACTGAGCGTATGCGCACGCCCGTACTCCTCGGTTCAGGGTCGCACACTGATAGGAAAGGCCATCGCGGAAATCAAGGGCTCCCTACTCGATCCGGTACGGAATCCCCACCTCGTTCGCCCGGTAGTTGTCCGCCGTGCCGAGCAGCAGCGTGGCCGAGTCGAGCGCGTCCACCACAAAGCGATCGATGCCGGTGCTGCGCGCGATCCACGAGCGTTGGTACGTCCCGTCGCCGTTGTCGATCATGCGGATCCGGTGCCACGTGGTGCCGCGCAGCGCCGAGTGGCGCACATGGAGAAACACGAAGCTGGGCGGCGTGAACCCGCTACCCGTCGTGTTCGTCACGGCGGCCACGACCTTGACCGTGTCGCCCATGTGGAAGCGCGGGATGTGGTTGGATACGTCGAGCAGCGCGGTCGGATCGGTCACCTCGACCAGCAGCGTGTCGTTCCGGTAGACCTTGACGTCCGTGACGGCCACCGTCTGGCGGGCGGGATCGATCACCATCCAGGCCTGCGGCGATAGCTCGACCACGCGCCAGCCGCGCCGAGCGGCTTGGTCCCGCACCAGCACCGCATGCTGCGTCATCCGGTCGGCGAGGGGCTTGGAGGTCGGATTGAACACGCCGTCGGCGCTCGTGTCGACCAGGAGCAGCCCGTCGAACGTGATGTCGTGCTCCACTTTCGCGGTGTCGCCCTCGATCGTCACGTCACGATGGTACACCGGCTGCGGGCCGCCCGGGACCACACGGAGGCGGCCCCAAAAAGTCGGCGCGGTGTCGGTCTGGGTGCCGTCGAGCGAGAACAGCAGCCCGGAGCCGGTCGGCGCCGGGCTCACGGCGGTCGCCGCGGCACCGCTCGACCCGAAATCGCTGTCGACCATGGCGCCGAGCTGGTCCTGCTCGGCCGCGAGCACCTGGGCCTGGTCGGACAACGGCGCCATCCCGCTGTCGTTGCAGGCGACGGCCGCGAGCGCAGCGAGCGCCGCAGCCACCGTGAGATAGACAGTTCTGCGCATGGCTGAGCGTCTCCTCTCGAAGTTCCGGGAAAGAGACGCCCTGCGGGAGGCGATGTTAACGCGGTGACGTATCAGGCCGCGACGCGGGCCCCGCAGGCGTGACAGTAGCGCGCCGCGCGCTCGAGCGCGCTGCCGCACCGCGCGCAATAGCCCGACGCCGTGGCGAGACGGCGACCGCACGCGGAACAGAAGACGGCATCCGGTTCAGGACGCGGACCGTGGGTGGGGCAAGGGGGAGCAGGGAGCAGCGAGCGGGGAGCAGGGGTCGCACGGAAGCCACTGCTCCCGGCTCCCGGCTCCCCGCTCCCGTGCTCCGCCCGCAAGACAGTCAGGGCCTCAGCGGTGTACTTCGCCTTGAGCGCATCGTAGTCCGCGTCCGACAGCTTCCCGGTCGCGCGATCGAACTCGATCTCTTTCAGCGCGCGCAGGGCCACGGCGCGCGGCGAGAGATCGTCCTCGGGATCTTCACCCTCATCCACCCCTCCCTCTTCCCCCGTCCCCCGTCCCGCCACTGCGGGATGGAGAATGGGCCTGAGGACGAAATACACGCCCCCCGCCGCCAGCAGGACCCCCGCGACGAGCTCCAGCACAGCGGTCAGACCGAGAGCCGGTCGAGCTCGCGGCGCAGGCGCTCGAGCTCTTCCGGCGAGGCGCCGCCCTCCTGGGCCGGCGCCGCGGGCGCCGCGGTGGGGCCCGCGTCTCGCGCCCAGCGTCGCAGCACGAGAGTCAGGGTCAGACCCGCAGCGACGATGAGCAGGGACGGGACGAAGTAGCCCGCGAGGTTGAACCCACGCTTCGGAGGCGCCATCAAGATCGCGATGCCGTGCTCGCGCACGAACGCGTCGATGATCTCCGGCCCTGTCTTCCCCGACTCCGCCAGTGCCAGGACGCGGCGGTGCATCTCGGGACTGGTCGTGCAGGAGAAGTCTGTCGTGCGGCAGGTGTACACGTCCTGGTTGCAGCCGCAGGTGCAGTGGATCTGCTTTTCGATCGCCTGGATCGCCGCGTCGTTGTCGCGGGCCGTCACCGGCGGCAGGGGTCGCCCGGCGCGGGACGGATCCCAGAGGCGGCCCGAGGGGCCGGTGCCGGGGAGAGAATCGGGAGACTGGGCGGATAGGCGGATAGGCGGATAGGCGGATAGAAGCCCGGCACCGAGCAAGCCGACGAACTCGCGGCGGGAGCGGGCGGCACTATCCGCCCATCCGGCTATCCGCCTATCTGTCATTTCTCCCCCACCAGGCGCACCGAGTATCCAGCTTGCGGCCGTTTGGCGGCCGGCGAGCCTCCGGGCCACATCACGACCAGGCCGCCCAGCGCCACGATCATCCCGCCGTACCACACCCACCACACCAGCGGGTTGATCGTGAAGCGGAACACCGCCTGCTCCGTCCCGTCCACGACGCCGCCCAGCACGCCGTACAGATCCTCGCGCAGCATGCTCATGATGCTCGGCTCGGTGGACGGCTGGAAGGTGGGCCGCCCGAACGAGTCCACGTGCTGGCGCTTCTCGGGATTCAGCATCCCGATCTTCGTGCCGTCGCGGCGCACCTCCACGCTCGCCGCGGTGACCAGCCGGTTCAGCGCGTCGTACTGCGAGATGCCGAGGTGCGTGAACGTATAGGTCTGCCCGTACGGACTCCTCAGCGACACCGACTCGCCCGGGCGGAGCGTCGCTTCCGTCTCCGTCTTGAACGCCATCCCGGCGAACGCGACGAACAGGATCACCATGCCGGTGTGCACGACGTACCCGCCGTAACGCCGGCGATTGCGGGCGATGAGCCGCCCCAGGGCGAGCAGATACGGCTCGCCGTACTGGCGGTGGCGGGCGCGCGTCCCCCGGGCGAACTCCTGCACGATCGTGGCGGCCACGAAGGCGCCGAGCCCGATCGCGACGAGGGCGTAGAAGTCTCGCATCCCCGCCACGAGCAGGATCAGGATCGTGAACGCGCCGACGGTCCCCGGGACGGCGAACTGACGCTGCAGGTTGGGGAGCGACGCGCGGCGCCACGCGATCAACGGCCCGATGCCGGTGAGCGCGAGCAGCGCCAGGCCGAGCGGGATGTTCACCTGGTTGAAGAAGGGCGGCCCCACCGTGACCTTGGTCCCCTGCACCAGCTCGGAGAGGATCGGGAACAGCGTTCCCCACAGCACCGAGAAGGCGATCCCCACGAACAGCAGGTTGTTGAAGAGGAAGCTCGCCTCGCGGCTCACCATCGACTCGAGCCTGGCCTCCGCGGTGAGGAGTGGGAGCCGGTTCGCGTACAGCGCGAAGCTCGCCGTGCCCGCCGCGATCAGGAAGAACAGGAAGAAATAGCCGACGTTCGATTGCGTGAACGAGTGCACGCTGGAGATCACGCCGGAGCGCGTGATGAACGTCCCGAAGATCGAGAGCAGCCACGACCCGATGATGAGCGCCAGGTTCCACTTCTTCAGCATCCCGCGCTTCTCCTGGATCATCACCGAGTGGAGGAACGCAGTCATCGTGAGCCACGGCAGGAGCGACGCGTTCTCCACCGGGTCCCACGCCCAGTAGCCGCCCCAGCCGAGCTCGACGTAGGCCCACCACATCCCCAGGCAGATCCCGATCGACAGGAACAGCCACGAGAGGAGCGTCCACTTGCGGATCGCCACCAGCCAGTCGACGTCCAATCGCTTCGAGATCAGCGCCGCCAACGCGAATGCGAACGGGATGGTGATGGAGATGTAGCCGAGGTACAGCATCGGCGGGTGGAACACCATCCCCGGGTTCTGGAGCTGGGGGTTCAGGCCGTTCCCGTCGAGCGGCGTGTAGGGCAGCCGCTGGAATGGGTTCGCCTGGCCGAACAGCATCACGGAGATGAAGAAGGTGGCGACGATCGAGACCACGGCCGCCACAAAGGGCAGGAGCTCGCGCTGCCGGCGCGGCGTGACCACCAGCGCGAGGGACCCGAACACCGAGAGCACCGTGGCCCAGAAGAGGAGGCTCCCCTTCTGGCCCGCGTACAGGGCCGACCACGTGTAGAAAATGGGGAGATTGCGGCTGGTATACGCGGCGACGTACTCGACGTTGAAGTCGTGCTGGAAGAGCGCCCACTCCAACGAGAACACGGCCACGAGCAGCGCGCCGCACATCACGAACACGGCGTGCCGGGCGCTGTGTCGCAGGTCCGGCCGCGCCTGCAGGCCCCCGACCAGACCCGCGAGCGCCCCCCACAGCCCGACGAGGAAGGCGAGCCAGAGGGCGAGATTGCCGAGAACGGTCATTCAGGCTTTGGGGACCGCTTCGTACCGCGACCCGCACTTCGCCAGGACGTTGGTCGCGTAGATCACGCCGTCCTGCTGCAGCCGGCCCTCGACCACGACCTCGACCGAATCGTTGAACGTGTCGGGAGGCAGGCCGTGGAACACGACGGGATAGCGTGCGCTGCCGTCGGTCACCGCGAAGCGCAGCGTCTGGGTCGCAACATCCTTCGTGACGGTGCCGGGAACGACCCGGGCACCGACCTTCATCCCCACGTTATAGAAGGAGGGGTCGACCGCGATCTTCTGCGACAGCTCACTGGGCGTGAGGAAGTACTGGCCCGTTTCCTTCACGCCGGAGGCCATGAGGTAGCCTACCGAGCCGACGATCAGCACCGCGCCGACGGCGAACTTGGTTCCCGCGTTCATGACGAATTATACCTCCCGGCGTTCCGCCTGCTCCAGAGCCCAGCGCACCGCCTCTTCCGGCCGCTCCACGCGGGGAATGTCCACGGTGGACGTGAAGGCATCATGAAGGCCGACGACCGGGGTCCCGATCCGCTGGGCGAGCGCGATCTCGGACAGCGTGCCCCAGCCGCCCCCGATCGCGATCACGGCCTGCGCGGCTCGCACGAGCAGGGCATTCCGCATCTCGCCCATGCCGGTTGCGAGCGCGACGTCGATATGGGGGTTCGCCTCCGCGGGATCACTCCCGGGGAGCATGCCGATCGTCAGCCCGCCGGCCTGTTTGGCGCCCCGAGCGGCCGCCTCCATCACGCCGCCCAGGCCGCCGCACAGCAGCACCGCACCGCCCTTGGCGAGGAGGGCCCCCACGGCCGCCGCCCATTCCGCTTCCTCGGAGGAGCAGGCGCTGCCCCCGACCACGGCGATCAGCGTGCGGCTCATCGGCGCGCGCGGCCGCCCGCGGCGGCCCAGTGGAGCGCGGCGTCCACGGCCCGCCGCCACTCGGCTTCCCGGGCGCGCGCGCCGCGCGCGCCGTCCCCGGGCAGGAAGCGCTTGAACCGCCGGCCCGCGAGGAACTGCTGCGGCGCCTGCCACACGCCCAGCGCCAGCCCCGCGAGCGCCGCGGCGCCCAGCGCGGTCGTCTCAATGACGTCGGGGCGCGCCACCGGTACGCCGAGCACGTCGGCCTGGAATTGCATCAGGAAGTCGTTCGCCGCGGCGCCGCCATCCACCTGCAGCTGGTGGAGCCGCAGCTTCGCGTCGGCCGTCATCGCGTCGAGCACGTCCTTGGTGCTGAAGGCCATGGCCTCGAGCGCAGCGCGGGCGAGGTGCGCGCGCGTCGTGCCCCGCGTGATGCCGACGATGGTGCCGCGGGCGCCCGCTTCCCAGTACGGTGCGCCGAGCCCCACGAACGCGGGCACGAAGTAGACGCCACCGGTATCGGGGACGTCGAGCGCCAGGTGCTCGGTTTCGGCCGCGTGATCGATGAGCTTCAGGCCGTCCCGCAGCCACTGGATCGCGGCGCCAGCGATGAACACGCTCCCCTCGAGGGCGTACACCGGCTCGCCGCGCGGCCCACAGGCGATCGTGGTGAGCAACCCGCGCGTGGATCGGGCGCGCCGCTTGCCGGTGTTGAGGAGCAGAAACGCACCCGTGCCGTACGTGTTCTTCGCCTGCCCCGCCTCCACGCAGCCCTGACCGAACAAGGCCGCCTGCTGGTCCCCGGCGATCCCCCCCACCGGGATCTCGGCGCCCAGGTGCTCCGCCTCGCACACCCCGAATTGACCGCTCGACGTGCGGATGTCCGGCAGCGCCTCCGGTCGCACGCCGAACAGCCGCAGCAGATCGGGGTCCCAGCCGCGCGCCTCGATGTTGTACAGCATGGTGCGCGAGGCGTTGGTGTGGTCGGTCGCGTAGCTCTTGCCGTTCGTGAGCCGGAACAACAGCCACGTGTCGATGGTGCCGAACACCGCTTCGCCCGACGCCACACGTCGCCCCAACCCGGGCACGTGACCGAGCAGCCACTCGATCTTGGTGGCGGAGAAATAGGGATCGAGCACGAGCCCGGTGCGCTCGCGGACGAGCGCCGCCTTGCGCTGCTTCGCCAGCTGGGCGCAGCGCGGCGCCGTGCGCCGGTCCTGCCACACGATCGCCCGGTGCAGCGGGCGCCCGGTGTCGCGCTCCCACACGCACACGGTCTCGCGTTGATTGGTGATTCCCAGCGCGGTCGGCACGACCCGCGCCTGCCGGATCGCCTCGCGCGCCGCCTCGAGCACCACGCGAAAGATCTCCTCGGGGTCGTGCTCCACCTCGCCGGGCTGGGGGAAGTGCTGGGTGATTTCGCGGTAGCCGCGCCCCAGGAGCCGCCCGTCCGTCCCAACCACGAGTGCGGTGGTCCCGCTCGTGCCCTCGTCGATCGCGAGGACCGCGCTCACGTGCCGCCCTCGCCTGCGAAGGGAGGCTGCCGCAGCCCGCGATCGGTCACGTACCCGGTCACGTAGCGGGCGGGCGTCACGTCGAAGGCGGGGTTCAGCGCGCCCGCCGCCGCGGGGGCCACCGGCCGACCAGCCACCATCTTCACTTCCTCGGCGGCGCGCTGCTCGATGGGGATGCCGTCGCCGTCCCTGAGCGCGGGATCGATGGTCGAGGACGG
>WNGL01014432.1_pt1 | contig 16840 bp, 12 predicted proteins | sample 5400591 | NCBI WGS metagenome assembly WNGL01 (sample SAMN13153377, study PRJNA577476) | soil metagenome | isolation source: 80 cm soil or saprolite under Garry oak tree replicate 1 | place: USA:California | collected 2016-06-15
AGACCTCGCTGCTCTCAAAGATGAAAGCGGCAAGATGCTTCCCGGCGTCGCCCCCGTCGCTATCCAGCAAGGCCGGTACGTCGCCAAGATCATTCAGCGTGAGGTTGAAGCGGCGACCCAAGCCCCGGCGAAGGGGCCGATCATGCCGCGCCCGGGATTTCACTATTGGGATAAAGGCAGCCTTGCCACCATCGGAAGAGCCGCGGCAGTCGCGAAGTTTGGCAAAATTCACATCTCTGGCTTTATCGCATGGTTGGCTTGGCTGTTCGTTCACATCCTTTTCCTGATTGGCTTTCGCAATCGCTTACTCGTATTCATTGAATGGGCGTGGTCGTACGTCACCTACGAGCGGGGCGCTCGCCTGATCACCGGAAGCACCCAGCTGCCGGGATGGACGGATCTTCGCTCCCAGGGATCCGATGTCCGCGACTCCGCAGCGGAAGAAATTCACGCCGTTTCGCGAAAATAGAGTAACAATAGGCTTTAGTCGGACCCTTGATGGACTCGAAACCCGGTAGCGAAAGCACTCGATTCCTTGCACTCATGAAAAACATTCTGATTTCGCGAACTTTCCTCTCGATGGCAGCAACCTGGTTTCTCTGTTTGCCCGCCCCGGCTCAAGTGCTCAAGGTTGTCGTCAACGACACCATTCAACCGATCACCGAGGAATACATTGCTCGCGCCCTCGACGAAGCCCAGCGCAAGAATGACCAGGCCCTATTGATTGCGATCAATACGCCCGGTGGTTTAGTCGATTCCACGCGAAAGATCATCGAGAAGATTACGGCTTCGCCGATCCCGGTAATCATCTATGTCACACCCGGCGGCAGCCGCGCTGCGTCAGCCGGTTTTTTCATTCTGGAAGCCGCCGACGTGGCCGCCATGGCCCCCGGAACCAACACCGGAGCAGCTCATCCGGTGGTCCTGGGCGGCGGCAAAATGGACGACGTGATGAAGGAAAAGATGGAAAACGATGCCGCGGCCCTGATGCGCTCGGTCGTCGCCAAGCGCGGACGCAATGTCGAAGTTGCGGAAAGCACCGTGCGCTCCTCAAAGTCCTTCACCGAGCAGGAAGCATTGTCGCAGCATCTCATAGAGTATGTGGCATCGAGTGAGGAAGACTTATTCCGGCAGATCGAGGGTAAGAGTTTCAAGCGTTTCAATGGCGAAACCACGGCGCTCCATCTGACCGGCCGGCCGGTAAAGCCGTTCGACATGACGCTGAAGGAACACATTCTCGCTTACCTGATGGACCCCAACATTGCATTCATTCTGCTTGCGGTCGGCGCCCTGGCTTTGTACACCGAATTCAATCATCCCGGCGCCGTAATACCGGGCACCGTCGGCATAGTCTTCATCTTGCTGGCTGTTTTTGCGCTCAATCTTCTTCCCACACGCTTTGCCGCACTGGTACTGATCATTGCTGCATTCGCCCTATTCGCCCTGGAAGCGAAGTTTGCCACTCACGGCGTGCTCACCATGGGCGGCATCGCCCTGCTCACGTTAGGCGGATTGTTGCTGGTGGATTCGCCCATCCCCGAGATGCGAGTGCATCTGCTGACTGCGTTGGCGGTGAGCATTCCGCTGGGCATCATTACGGCCTTCTTGATGACCATTGCGATTCGTGCCCGGCGAAATAAAGCGGTAACCGGCGCGGAAGGCCTGGTTGGCGAAACCGGCGTAACCCAGTCGGCGCTGTCGCCCAGCGGCAAAGTTTTCGTTCACGGTGAATTGTGGGACGCCGTCTCCTCCTCCGAAGTCCCTGTGGGGCGCCTCGTGGTCGTGCGCCGCGTGGATGGACTTACCTTGCAAGTGGATCCGCTGCCCGCCATACAAGCGCCACCGCGGGCACCCGCTATGGTATGAGCAGCCGCTCATCCTCGCGACTGCCCCCCGGCCGATCACGGGCAACGAATCAAGGCAGGCAACTTTCACCCCGCCGAATTGAGCGCTCTGCTCTTCCGGGTGCTATACAATCCGCGATAGGAGCGTCTTCAGCGCTGGGGCTGTGGAGGTATTCATGGAACTACCCTTTGGCTTTGTCACCGTCATCATCGTCATCGTAGCCATCTATGTGCTGAGTTCAATCAAGATCCTCGCCGAGTATGAGCGCGGCGTCATCTTCCGGCTCGGCCATCTGCTCAAGCAGGCCAAGGGTCCCGGCGTGATTCTGGTGTTTACGCCCATCGACCGCATCGTGCGCGTTTCCCTTCGCCAGGAAGCGCTTGAGGTTCCGCCCCAGGACATCATCACGCGCGACAACGTCACGCTAAAAGTGAACGCCGTGATCTTCCTGCGCGTGATCGATCCCAACAAGGCGGTGGTCGAAGTTTCCAACTACGTGTATCAGACCTCGCAATTCGCACAGACCACGTTGCGTTCCGTCCTGGGCGAGCAGGAACTTGACGAACTGCTTTCGCACCGGGAAAAAATCAATTTGCGCCTGCAAAGCATTCTTGACACGCACACAGCGCCTTGGGGCGTAAAGGTCGTCAACGTCGAGGTCAAACAAGTCGACATGCCGGAATCCATGCTGCGAGCCATGGCCAAGCAGGCCGAGGCGGAACGCGAGAAGCGTTCGAAGATCATTCACGCCGAAGGTGAATTCTCCGCCGCGCAGCGGCTGGTGGACGCTGCCGCTCTGCTGGCCACCGAACCGGTCAGCGTGCAGCTCCGTTATTTGCAGACCTTGACCGAGATCGGTGTGGAAAAGAATACGACTGTGATCTTCCCCGTGCCCGTGGACTTTTTCTCGGGGCTACAGAAGGTGCTGGGAGATTCGAGAGCACAATCCGCCCCAGCAGCCAAGCCCGCCTAGTGCGGGGTGGATCGAAACCCATACTTCGAGGTATCGACTATGGCTCCATCGGAAGATACGGAAATCACACTCGGCACCAGTAAGCTTCTGGTGCTGTTCTTCGGGCTAGTTGCCGTTTGCGCCCTGTTCTTCGCACTGGGCTACTCATTGGGCCGGAGGTCCGATGTCCCGGCCCTTGCCGCCAGCCCGACCGTGCGAGCGGCACCGGCGTCTCGGTCTGCAGCAGTCAAGTCCAGCCAGGGGACTTCCGCCCAGCCTCCCATGACATTCTATAAAGCAGTCGAGCGGAAAGATGCCAGCCCGCAGTTGACACCGGCTTCAGCCGACGCAGGTACTCGCACCGCGACCGCATCGGACGCTGCCAAAGCTCGGCCTGAACAGACAGCCGGCGCGGCTGATCCGGTCGCAGCCCCACCCACCAACGGCTACTCCGTGCAAGTGGCAGCAGTCACAAAGTCGGACGACGCGGAGGCTTTGGTAGACGCTCTGAAGAAGAAACAGTACCCCGCATTCGTGGCCACGAATTCCGCCATGGACAAGTACTTGCGCGTGCAGGTCGGTCCCTTCGCCGACATCAAAGCCGCAGAAGCCATGCGCACCCGCCTCATCGGCGATGGATACAATCCAATTCTCAAGAAATAGTCGAAGGCCCCCTTGAGGCCTCTTCCGGATTGTTGATTGAGAAAACTCCTGAAGCCAGTCCCCGATTGCAGGAGCACCATGCTTTCGAACCCTCAACAATCTCCTACATTGACAATCGTCAATGGAGCGTCTATTCCTACCCCATGGCAAACCCAGAGCCAACCCTCACGAACAGCCTGAATGCCATTGTCGATCCCACTCGTCGTCGTATCCTGCACAGCCTCAAGCAGCGTGGCGCAACCTCGCTCGGAAAAAGCGCCGGCCTCTGCGCAGGAGATATCGAAGAACGCGTACGGCTCTCGCAGCCCACGATTTCCCATCACATGGCAATCTTGACCAAGGCCGGACTGGTGGAGGCAAAGAAACAAGGTCAGTGGAGATGGTACCGCCGCAACGAGCCAGCGATTCGCAGGTTGGTGAAGATGCTGCGTCGAGAACTCTAGTTCGCAGTCGCGGTGTTTGCTTTTTGCAGCAGGCGTCGTGCCCGCGAAATCAGGTCAGCGACTTTGAAGGGTTTCACCAGGTAAGGGATGTTGCTTTCCTCGAGGAAAACGCGGATCTCGCCCTGTTCCAGCCCATGGGAGAAGGTAAACAGCAAATGCGCGTCCATGCCGGGACAATTTTGCTTGATCCAGGTGTAAGCCTCTTTTGCATTCCAGTCTCCCGGCATCTTTCCGTTCATGATTACGGCATCGAAGTGTTCCGAGAGCAGACGGGTTTTCACATCCGCGCTCTTGGTCGCGGTCACCACGTTCGCCCCTGCCCCCGCCAGGACGTCCCGCTCAAACTCTAGGACAGCCTCTTCCTCTTCGAGCAACAACACTCGTCCCTGAACCGCGCTCTCCCGCCGCGGCGCCGGAGCCGCCTCGCGCTCTGCGCTAGAAGCAGGTTGAGCTGCAACCGGCAGGCGTACCTCGACAACCGCCCCTCCTCCGGCTCCGTTGTGCGCGGTAATGTCGCCTGCATGCTCCTTAACGATGCCGTAACAGATGCTGAGCCCCAACCCAGTCCCCTTGCCCACGCTCTTGGTGGTGTAGAAGGGATCAAAAATACGTTTGGGATCCTTGATGCCTGGCCCATCATCGGAGAATTGTGTGCAAACATGGCCGTTCTCGCAAAAGACGCGGATCTTGAGCTTGCCGGCGCGTCCCGTTTCAAGAATGGCATCAACCGAATTGTTGATGATGTTAAGAAATACTTGCTCAATTTGGTGCGGATCGGCAACGATAACCGCAGCTTCCGCCGGAGCATCTCTTTCTACCCCGATGTTATTGACTTTGAGATCGTAGTCGCGCAGCGCCAGAGTTTCGTCCAGCACCTTCCGGATGTCGACTTCTTCACGCTGCGGTTTGCGTTGGCGTGCGAATGAAAGCAGGTTCTGCACCACCCGGTGCGTCCGCTGCGCCTGTTTGAACAACTTGCTTACATAGTCATGAGCGCGCTCGCTCAGGCCTTCGGCTTCGAGCAACTGGGCATAGCCCAGGATCGCCGTTAGCGGATTATTCAGCTCGTGCGCCACCCCTGCGATCAACTGCCCGACGGCAGACATTTTCTCGCTCTGCAGCAATTGCTCCTGCGTGCGTCGCAGGTCTTCATAGGCACGGCAGGTTTCTTCGTAGAGCCGCACCTTTTCGATGGTCGTTGCCAGTTGGCGGCTGATCGCGACCAGCAAGTTTTCTTCGTTGCTGGAATATTCGTATCCCAGATAGCTGCACAATCCCATGATGCCGATCGGACTGTCCTTGCCCCAGAACAAGACCCAGATCCAGGAACCGTTGCTATCTGAGCGGATGAATTCCGCCACCGGCTTAGGCAGGTGAGGCAAATACTCGGAGGTGATGACTTCGGTCCGCGATCGCATGACCAAGTCGCCGAACCCCTCCAGGAAAGAAACTTCCGCGGCTCGAGCTCCGGGGCGGTTGCGTGGACCCCACATGGCCCGCCGCCGGTAGGTGGAAGCGTCTGAATCCGACAAATAAACCGAGCCGCTTTCGGCCCCGAATAGCGACACGACCTGACGCAACGTGAGGTTGAGAATTTCGTCCAGATCGAACGATTGTGTGGCCACCACCGCCATGGCGTTCAAGGCGTTGAGTTCGCGGTTGCGGCGCCGCATTTCATCCTCGGCCCGCCGTTTTTCCGTCATGTCGAGCACGAAGCCCTGGTAGCGATCGATTTTCCCGGCCTGGTTTCGGGCCGCGAAGCTGCTCTCTTCCGCCAGCAGCAGAGTTCCATCTTTGCGCCGCAGCGTGACATCGAAATTTCGCACGTAATTCTGCAAGTCGATCTTGCGACGGAATTCGTCCCTCTGGTTGCTATCGACGCAGATATCCGAATCCAGATTCAGCGCCAGCAGTTCTTCCCGCCCGCTATACCCCAGCATGTGAATGAAAGCGTCGTTGCAGTCCAACAGCCTGCCCGTCGGACTGGCGACATAAACCCCTTCCTGCACTTGCTCGAAAAGCAGGCGATATTTTTCTTCCGCGGACCGCCGGTCGGTTATGTCGCGTACCACATGGATGGTTCCCTTTTGCTTGCTGCCTTGCTCGGTATACGAAGAACTGGACACCACAGAATAGCCGCCGAAGCAGGGATCGGCCCCGTCGGTAAGTTCTTCATCGCCCCGCGAGCAATAAGGACATCCCGTCCAGTTGCCTAACTCATGAGGCAGCACAGACTCGCACGTGTTGCCGATAACGTCGGCGGTAGCCTGGCCCAAATGCTCCAGCAGCACTTGGTTGGCCTTCATAATTCGGAAATCGACGTCGTGCGCCAGAATAATGTCGTGGACGGAGTCGAAGGTATTCATCCATTGCCGTTGCGAACGCAGGGCCTGCTCTTGCAGCCGGAAATTCTCCACCGCCATTCCCAGGTGCTGAGCGCAGGTCTCAAGCAATGCCAGCTCCTCCGCCGTCCACGAACGCCGACGCGAACTTCCCACGACCAGCAACCCGATCGGCGATTTCTTGCCCAACATCGGAACCATCACAATCTGACGAAGTCCCTCGGCCTTCAGGACGGCAGGATTCTCCGGGTCCGCCGCGTCGATGTCTACGACACTGGCCTGCCGCTTTTCCAGAATCTCTTGCCACCGCTCGCCGGTCTCGACCAGGCCCCCGTCGCGCAAAAATTCCGGAGAAACACCCACGGCATGGTTCGCCACCATGTGCCCGCCTTCCAACAAGCGGACCCATGCTGCTTTCCACATGCCCGACTTCTGTAGCTCTTGCAAAGCAGTTTGCAGCATGGGCCCGTACTGCTGGGCGCAAGCGATGTTATGGGTCAGAGCGTGGATGACTCTCAGCCGCCGTGTCCGGGCGCGCGCCTCCTCAAAGACCACAAGAAGCACGCTGAGTCCGAGGGTTGAGTCTGCGGCCAGAAACAATCCCCCCGGCAATCCTGCAGTAAACGGAGGCCAGTCCAAATGCATACTCAGCAGGCCAACACCAAGCAACCACGGGGTCAACTCGCGCCGTCCCCAACGGGAGCGAATCAACCCAAATGTCCCTGCCAGCAGGATGATCCGGTAAGCGACCTCCAAAGCGATATGCAAGGGAACAATATCTGGCCACAGCAATGCCCGCGCAGCGGCAAATCCGATGACGCTTAAGGTAATCGCAGCCAGAAGGGTAAATCGCGGTCGCGCTTGTGTGTAAGCCAGTATCGCGGCGGCAAACAGTCCCACGGCCAAAACGAACGTCGCATGTTCGGCCACCGGCACATAGCGCTGCGGAATCAGCATTCTGCTTCCGTGCGCGGCGATCAAACGGGAAGCCAGGAACACGGTCCAGCCTGCTACCCAGATCATCAGGTAGCGTTCGCGGAAGCTGCGGAGAACCAGGAGCAAAGCTCCCAACACAATCAGCAACGCGCACTCCTCGACCGTCAGCTTGGAAAGACCAAGCTGCGTGGCAACGCTCCAGATCGACCACAGAGCAGAGCTCATCGCGCGCCTAAAGACGTAGAGGTACCGGGTTTCTGAATATCATGGTTGGGCCACTTGTCGATGACCTTTCCGGACCCCGGTGGTTACTTTCGGCACCTGCCCAGTGCTGTACAATCGCCCATAGAATTTTGTGTGGTCATGTCAGATCGCATTCTTGTCGTAGACGATGAAGAAGCAATCCGCGAGATTGTATCCTCCATGCTCACTTTTGCCGGCTATTCCTGCCTGCAGGCGGCATCGGGCATGGAAGCGCTCGCCGTGCTCAATTCCGGCGAAGAATTCGAACTGATGCTCTCTGACCTGATGATGGCGGAGCTCGACGGTATAGGCCTGCTGGAGCGCACGAAGGAAAGATTCCCCGACATGCCGGTGGTGATGGTCACGGCCGTGCACGATATCTCCGTGGCTCTGGCCGCGTTGCGCAACGGCGCTTATGACTACCTGCTCAAACCCTTCGAGCGCGATCAGTTGCTGGCGACGGTTGGCCGCGCCCTCGAAAACCGCCGGCTCAAGCTGGAAAACCGGACCTATCAGACCAACCTCGAATCGCTGGTAGAGGCGCGAACCGACCAGTTGCAGACCGCCATGGCCCAGTTGCAGACCGCCATGAACGACCTGACGCGCTCCTACGACATCACGCTTGAAGCCCTGGGCGATGCCCTCGATCTCAAGGACAAGGAAACAGAAGGACACTCCCGGCGCGTGACTGCGTTTACGATTGCCATCGCCCGCGCCATGGGCCTTGCCGGCGATCAAATTCGGATCATCGCTCGCGGTGCGTTCCTGCACGACATCGGCAAGATGGCCATTCCCGACGATATATTGCGCAAACCCGGGAAATTGACCTCCGAGCAGACCGCTGTGATGCGCGAGCATTGCTACAAGGGTTATCAGATCGTAAAGAAGATCCCATTTTTGCAGGATGCCTGCGACATAATCTATTCCCATCAAGAACGCTGGGACGGAACCGGCTACCCGCGTGGACTGAAGGGCCAAGAAATACCGCTCGGAGCAAGGCTTGTAGCTGTGGCGAACACTGTGGACGCGATCACTTCTGACCGCCCTTATCGTTCAAGACAATCCTATGCCGCCGCACGCAAGGAAATCGAGGTCTGGTCTGGCCTCCAATTCGATCCCGAAGTGGTGAAGGTTTTCCTAGGGATGCCTGAGAATATTTGGGAAGACCTGCGCAAACAGATCGGCAACCAGGCTCAACACTTCGCCTATTCCAGCGGCAAAGCCTAGCTTCCTTCGAGGCGGGTGAATACACCGGAGTCAGTACTTTGCGGCGTCGCCAAAATCGGCTCGCCCCAGGCAGCAATTTTGCCCGCTTTCCCATCCAACCATTCACAACATCTAATTCGGCGGGGGTGTCTATGATCGTTTGGTCTTCTCGTATCAGGTTTTCTGGTGGACAGTCGAGCGTAGATTGGTTTCCTAACTCTCTTCCTTCACTACTCCTTGTGCTCGTCGCTTTGACCTTGGGCAGTTCTCGGCTGGCCGGTCAGGACACGGCAACCGTTCCGTTCCTGATTCAGCTGACCGACCAACTGGATACCCGGCGAGTACGACGCGGAGATCATTTTCGCGCCACTCTGGCCGAAGACTTGACGGCAGCCAACGGTCTCACCCTCGCACCAGGAAGAAAAATAAGAGGTCACGTTAGCGCGGTGGAGCCCGGCCTGCACACCCGGCTCTTATTGAGCTTCGACGAAATTGAAACCGACCACGGCTGGCTGCCGTTGATCGCCACCGTAACCGGAGTCCCTGGCGAACACGGCCTGAAGCAACTCGGCGAGGAAGGCGAAATCGAACGCAAAGGCATGAGCAAAGAAGAAATAGCCGAGGCGGTCGTAATCGGTGCCGGTGAGGGCGCCGCCGAGGGCGCGCACTCGGGCGGAAAACATGGCGCTGCAAGCGGCGCAGGATCAGGCGCTGCCAGCAGCGGTCTGGCCGCCTTCGAAGCCGGACACGACCTCATACTCGAGAAGGGTACTGCACTAGAACTCCGCCTGGACCGCAACCTTCAACTGCGGTCACGATAAGGACTGCCGCCACTTTGTCGCGAAGCTCGTCACAGCCGGAGCGCCGGCTTGGTATGCGCTCGTCGCCTGGTTTATCCCAAAGGCGGAATGTCGCAAGAAATCATCGCGGTGGCGTTCTTCAAATGTAACCGGCAAACGCATACAGCCTGAATCTGGGCAGGCTTGCGTTCGAACTGAGAATCGCTCGGAGCCTCGATGAAAATGCGATCCACCAGCAGTTTCCCCGCCGTCCTCAGCATCGTCCTGGTTTTCGCGACTCATGCCTTCGCTCAGGAGCATCCCGCAATCACGGCACAAGCTAATACTGTGTACGTCGGAGCCGACGGAAAGTACGAAGCTGCGCCGGATACCGCCTTAATCCAGTTCGGCCTTTCTGTACAGGAGGCCAAAGCTCAAGCGGCTTACGAGCGCGCTTCCAGAGATGCTGAACAAGTGCGTCAGATTCTTCGTGCAAATGGTGTCGACCCAAAGACCGCAAATCTTGGCTTCTTCTCAACCCAGCCGGTCTATGACTGGAAAAATCCGACGCGCAGGCAGGTGGCGGTCCGCGTTAACACCGATGTAACTCTCAAGTTGAAGGACTTCTCCAAAATCGGCTCGATCACCGAGCAGCTTACCGATGCAAGGATCAGCGAGAGTCTGTCTGTCAACTACACGCTCGATAACTTGGACGATGCCAAAAGCAAAGCGGTGGAAGATGCGTACCGCCGCGCCCGAGCTTCCGCCGACACGCTGGCACGCGCCAGCGGTCGTGCCTTAGGCGAGCTCTCCTACGCCTCGGTCGATACCTTTGAGAACCCGCGCCCGGTTCCGAGAATGTCCCGCCCCATGGCCATGAGGGCCGAAGCCGCACCCGCACCGACCGAAGAATTCACTCCCCAGAACGTCACGGTAACCGCCCACGTCAATGCCCTATTTAATTTGAAGTAAGAAGGGCAGATGAAATAAGAACCGGGTCGGAAATCAGAACAGATTTAAAACAAGAATAGTAAGCGGGTTAGTCTCCGCGTTCTCCGCGGGCGTGGCCCTGCGCCCTCTGCGACAAGCCTTTGACTTCTCTATCTTCGAACAAAGCTCTCGACCACCTAACACTACCGATTCACGCTAGCCATCCGCCTGCTTCTGCTGCCGTCGATAGTGATTGCCCGCAGAACTTCCATTTCAATCGATGTGCCGACTTCGAGCCTCACATCACTACCCCGCTTGAGCAAGGCCCAGGCAATCCCCCCAGCAGCTCCGGCGCCCGCTCCAATACGCGCGCCGTTGAGGCCGCCCCCTAATCCGCCTCCTATGCCGCCTACCGCTCCGCCGTAGGCTCCGTTTCTTGCTGCATCTTCAACTTTTTTTCCCGTATCGCTGTCCTGCCGGATCGTCCCCTCAGAATCCTTCACCGAAGTCTTCTCCGCCCCCGGCGTGTTCTGGACTGAGGCCGGCAACATCACCGTGTACCCACTCGGAAAGATCATCGAGGTGAAGTGCATCAGAATTTCCGCCCGGCCTTTAATCCGTCCCGCCCGCTCGACGCGCGTAATCTTCCCCTGAATATAGGTGCCAGCCGGCACCACGACGCGGTCATTCATCACAAATGGAAAGGTGGTCGCTGCGTACACAGGATCGCCCTCACGCGCGTTCTTTGTGGAGATGGCCTGCTTGAGTCCCAGAGGAATCCTCGTTCCCGCAGGAATCGTAATCGCGTTTCGATCCGCGGCTTCATTCGCCTGCGCCTCCGATGGAGCAGGGGCAGGACTGGCCGCCGCCGGCTCGGTCGCATTCCCCGGCGCGGCCGGCGTAGTTTGGCAACAACAAATCCCCGTCACCAGCAAAACTGCCCAGACCGTCTGCATCACAGAGCGCATAACAACCCCCCCCCAAAAAAAAATGCCAAAGCCGAAGATTAGGCTGAGAATACCAACAATAAATGCGCGGCCTCATTCGAGCCGGGTGATCCGCCTTCGGGCTTATTTATAGATCAAATATTTCTGCCGCATCTGCTGGAATTTCTCCAGATCTTGCTGCCAGTCTTGCGCGATCCGCCGCGGGTCTTGTCCCGCAACCAGTGCATCATACACCCCCTGATTCACCAACAACTCCGGGATGCGATCCATCTTGAAATCCGCCGGATAGAACTTCCTCAACGCCGACGCTAGCTCGATGCCCAACTCCGGCGCATCAAACCCATTTCGGCCGGTCAGCACAATATTCACACCTTCACAGCTTTGGCCGTTGTACTCGCTCGCGCCGGGCGTTGAGCTGACCGCCAGAAACCGTACGCCAGCAATGCCTCGCCGGTTCAGATACGCCGCCAATTCCCTGCCCTTGATCCACGGTGCCCCGACCAGCTCGAAAGGAGTGTCTGTCCCACGTCCCACCGAAACATTCGTGCCCTCAATCAGCGCCACGCCCGGATACAACGTAGCCTCCGTCAAACTGCGCAAGTTCGGCGATGGATTCACCCAGGCCAGGCCCGTGGAGTCGAACCAATCTCCCCGTTGCCACCCTTCCATGGGCACGACTGTCAGCTTAGCCTTTAGGCCTCGCTCCGCATTGAACATCTTCGCCAATTCGCCCATGGTCATGCCTTGTCGCACCGGCTCAGTAAAATAATTCGTGAAGTTTTCCCGGCCCGCATCCGAAACCGGCCCCTGCACAAACGATCCCGTAATCGGATCCGGCCGGTCCAGCACGATCACCTCAATACCCACCTTCGCCGCTGCTTCCAGAAAATATCCCAGCGTAGTCTCGTAGGTGTAGAAGCGCGCCCCGGCGTCCTGAATATCCACCACTACGGCGTCAAGATTCTTCAGCACATCCAGCGCCGGACGCCGCGCCGCATCCGTCCCGCCATACACGTTATAAACAGGAATTCCAGTCGCCTCATCTTTGGAATTGCTCAGGTTGGTGGTGTCGAGCATGCCCGTTGCGCCGTGCTCAGGACCGAAGAGCACGTCCAGCGAAACTCCCGGAGCCTGGGCCAGCACGTCAATTGTGCGACGCCCCTGCGAATCTACCCCAGTCTGGTTGGTCAACAAGCCAATTCTTTTCTTCGCTACCGACCCCGGAGCGGCAGTGTTTTCGAGAATGTCGAAATTGTGCTCTTCGAGCACATCAATTCCAGACTTTACATTGCCATTCCGCACCGAGTACCGCCGCGCCGCGCTCTGCGCCTCGTTATAGCCGGTGATGCTCTCCCAGCGCAGCGTTTCTTTTTCGCTCACCGTCAGCGGCAACGCCGCCGCCACGGCCGTCGCCACCTTCGAGCGCAATCCCACCGCGTTTCCCTTGCCTCGCGGATGCACCGCATTGGTCAGCAGAATAATGTAAGTCTTGGTGGTCGGATCGATCCACACCGACGTCCCCGTAAAACCCGTGTGTCCAAACGAACCCACCGGCAGCAGGTCTCCGCGGTTCGAGGAAAACGGAGAATCGATATCCCATCCGAATCCACGCAAAACCTCCGCCGCAGGAGGCTGTTCCGGCCGGGTCATCTTCTCGACCGAAAATGCCGACAGAATTCCGCCTCCTCCATCCAGCAGCACTTGCGCAAACTTCGCCAGGTCATCCGCGGTCGAGAAAAGTCCCGCGTGCCCAGCCACTCCGCCCATCCGTCGCGCCGTCGGATCGTGCACCACTCCCCGCAGCATCACGTGATTGTCGTCATACTCTGTCGGCGCGATCTTCGCTTTCCAGGCCAGTGGAGGCACAAACCGCGTATGCACCATCTTCAGGGGCGCAAAAATATGGCGCACGGTGTACTGATCGAGCGTCTCTCCGGACACACGCTCCACCAGCGCTCCCAGAGTGATGAAGTTGATATCGCTGTAGGTGAATCCCGACCCCGCAGGCTCCTGCGGGGTTTCGGCAAATGCCATGCGGAAAGCCGTCTCTTTGCCCTGCCACGGCGTCTTCAAATCCAGATCCGGTTCGAGCCCTGAGTAGTGCGTCAGCAACTGCCGCACCGTAATATCTTCTTTTCCGTTCTGCGCGAACTCCGGCAGATACTTCGCCACCGGATCATTGAGCCGTACCTTGCCCCGCTCCACCAATTGCATCATGGCAGTCGCAGTCGCAATAACTTTGGTCAGCGATGCCAGATCGAAAATCGTGTCCACCGTCATCGCCTCACGTCGAGGCTCCAGCGCCCGCGCCCCATAAGCTTTGCGGTAAATCACGTGCCCATCGTGCCCCACCAGCAGGACGGCTCCCGGAATATTCCCGTCGTGAATCGCCTGCTCGATGATGGGATCCAACACGGCGAGCCGTTTCGGTGGGCTCGTGCGCTTAGGCTCCGCCGTAGCCCATGCCGAAGGGCTAATAAGAAGTAGCACGATCGCCAGGAGGATCCCCCGCCTCCATCGCGTTTGCGAGTTTGGACTGATAAGAATATTCTGACTTTACACAACCGCGGAAAATCACTCAACAAACTTAAGCATGGGTTACCGACCCGGCCACGACTTGTGCCCCGTCTTTACCCTTATAAACCGCACAGATCGAAAAACGTTTTCAGAAAGCGTCTTCCCCCTGAACCGTACCGCACCAGGCTCTTCATCGCCGCTTCCAGACTTCGAACATCAGGACGATATTTTTTCTTCAGCTTTTTCCATTCTTAACAATGCCATCGCCACGCGCGCCTTCCCCGCCGCCTCGCTCGCAGTCACCCATCAGGGTCGCCTGGTTGCGCTCAAAGCCGCGGGTCAGTTGATCTACGAATCCGATGCGGGTGCCCCATTTCTCACGTCCTTTGCGAGAAGCGGGAAGGTTCCGGTAGAGCCCGCGACGCTTTTCGACCTGGCCTCACTCACAAAAGTTGTCGCCACCACCACGATGTCCATGCTGCTTTACGAGCGCGGCCTCCTTGATCTCGACGCTCCCGTCGCAGCCATCGTTCCCGAATTTATTTCCGCCTCACCAGAGACAAAACGGGATCTTCGTCGCCGCGAAGTAACTCTGCGCATGTTGCTAGCTCATTCCTCCGGCCTGCCCGCTTACGAAAGGCTATTTGTGAAAGCGCGCACCCGCGACGAACTCCTCCACGCCGCTCTCGCCAGGTCACTCGCCACCGATCCGGGCCAGCGCGCCGAATACAGCGACATCGGATTTATCATCCTCGGCGTCGCCCTCGAACGCCTCGCCAGTGAATCCCTCGACGGCTTCTGCCAGCGCGAAGTATTCGGACCGCTCGGCATGACCAGTACCACTTACAACCCGCCTCCAGAGCAACGTAAGAACATTCCACCTACTGCCAACGAGTGTGGCGCGAACACTCCCCTCCGCGAAAAGCCGGAATCGCAACCGTACGCCGGCGGCAAGCAAAATCTCGCGCTTTCGCAATCGAGCACCTTCCGCGGAAAAATCATCCAGGGCGAGGTGCACGACGAGAACGCCAGCGTGCTCGGCGGCATCGCTGGCCATGCTGGTCTGTTCGCCACTGCGGAAGACGTCGCTCGGTTCGCCCACTGTATCCTCAGCGGCGGCCCTCCCATCCTCCGCCCCGAGACCGTCGCCCGATTCACTCGCCGCGAGTCGAGCCCGGAAGGCACCTCGCGTGCCCTAGGCTGGGACACTCCTTCCCCGCCCTCGCAATCTGGAAAATATTTTTCTTCCTCCTCATTCGGCCACCTCGGATACACCGGAACTTCTCTATGGATCGACCCCCAGCGCCAACTCTCGATAACCTTGTTGACGAACCGAACTTGGCCAGATTGCGCGAACAACGTCATCAAGCAACTGCGACCCAACTTTCACGATGCAGTCATCGAGGCGCTGGAGAAATCTGCATGACGAATCTGTTCTCAGTGAACGATTTTGGGTGGCGCAGCGCTTCCAGGGCTGCGCTTGGCGACGACCCTTGATCTCGGCTTCAGCCTCTCGGGTACGCGGCTTCGAGCTGGTAGAAATGTGCCGAGCGAGTGTCCCGACCGGCGAACAAATCTATCCCGCCGCGCCCGCACCAGCTTCATGAAACAATATTCGAAGCCCGATCGAAAGGCAGACCTTTGAAGCGCACGAGCAAATCCGCCGATGTGCACCGCCTCCGCACCGAGCAAACCAACTCCGCCGCCGCCGACCTCGACCGCAAATCCTCGCTCGAAATCGCCCGCCTCATCAACCAGGAAGACGCCATCGTCGCCGCTGCCGTGAAGCGTGCCCTGCCGCAAATCGCTCGCGCGATCGACCAGATCGCCGCCGCGCTGCGCAAGGGTGGACGCCTCATCTACGTCGGCGCCGGCACGAGCGGGCGCATCGCCGCCCTCGACGCCTCCGAGTGCGGCCCCACCTTCAATACCGATCCACGGACCGTCCAGTTCATTATTGCCGGAGGCATTAAGGCCTTGTCTGCGGCCACCGAAGCCAGCGAAGACTCCAGCGAAGACGGCCGCGTCGAAATGGCGAAGAAAAAACCCGGCAAGAACGATGTGGTCGTGGGAATCGCCTCTAGCGGACGCACTCCCTTCACCGTCGCCGCCGTCGAATGTGCCCGACGCCACGGAGCCCGTACGATCGCACTCACCTGTAACCGCAACTCACAGCTAGAGCGAGTAGCGGACTTCGCCATCGTTACCGAAGTCGGTCCCGAGGTTCTCGCCGGCTCATCGCGCATGAAAGCCGGAACAGCCCACAAAATGGTTCTCAATATGCTTTCCACAGGGGCCATGACTCGCCTGGGATACGTCTACGGCAACCTCATGGTCAACGTCCTCCCTAGAAATGAGAAGCTTACGCAACGCGCCATCGGAATACTCGAACGCCTCACCGGAGCCGATCGCGAAACTGCCGGCCGTACTCTTGCCGCCGCCGGAAATCGTACGCCAGTCGCGCTGGTTATGCTGGCCGCTGGCGTTACCCGCGCCCAAGCCAGCGCTGCCCTGAAAAAATCCGGAGGCCACGTCCGCCAAGCCACATCCCTGGCAAAACGCATGTAGAATCCGCGTCCACCGCCCTTCCCCAAAAGACCGTGCCCTCCCGATTAACCATGCAAATCCTGATTCGCCAGTAGAATGGTTTTTTGCGGGTGCCCCACCCTTCTCGCGGCTTTAGGAGAGGGTTGGAGCTGGCATCCCCGGACCCATACTCATGGATAAACTCGTAATCCGCGGCGGTGAACCGCTGCTCGGCACCATCCGCGTCAGCGGCGCTAAAAACGCTGCGCTTCCCTGCATGGCCGCTGCCCTGCTCACCGACGAACCTGTCATCCTCGAAAACATTCCGCAGGTACGCGACATTGAAACTACGCGCAACCTCCTCGCCGCCATGGGAGCGGAAGTCGAACTCGGCTACGGCCGCGCCCAGCATCGCACCACCATTCACTGCAAGACTCTGGCCGCGCCCGAAGCCTCCTATGAACTGGTCAAGACCATGCGCGCCTCGACCCTCGTGCTCGGACCTCTGGTC
>WNGL01004447.1_pt1 | contig 16839 bp, 13 predicted proteins | sample 5400591 | NCBI WGS metagenome assembly WNGL01 (sample SAMN13153377, study PRJNA577476) | soil metagenome | isolation source: 80 cm soil or saprolite under Garry oak tree replicate 1 | place: USA:California | collected 2016-06-15
CGCGAGACATTTTGCGCTGCTGTGCAAAGCTCGCTCCCCAGTTTGCCAACGTTACTTCTGAAGATATAGTGAATGTCGTCTGCGGCCTGCGTCCTGTGCGCTCCACTGTGCGCGTTGAGGCGGAGCGGGTCGCGCCCGGTCACCTCCTGATCCACAACTATGGTCATGGAGGAGCGGGTATTACGCTCTCATGGGGCTGTGCCGCTGAAGTCGTCGAGTTAGTAGGACAGTAGACAGAGCTATTCCATCTCGTTTACTTCGTTCATCATAACTACTCGCGAATGGCTGAAGCCAATCTGTATGAGTTCTTCAACCGTTCGCCAGGGACGAGCTTGCGATTGTGCCAACTTGTCCTCCTCAAGGGCCTGTGAATTATCGTAGAAAAGCCTCTTTTGCTGCTTCTCCTGGCACCCGCAGCAAGGGCTGCCACTACATCTCTGCTTGTGCCATGCTCATGAAATGTAGTGGCAGCCCTTGCGGACCTATGAGGGAATATCCGTCAGAGTCCTATACACAGGTGCCTGCTGGTATGACCTGCGGCGACTCCACCATATTAGGACTACTCGTCAATACTATCCCCACACCTGGGAACGTATGGTCAGGGTAGAGTGTCCCTGTCGAGGTGAAGGTGTATGGCACCGTTGTCTCGCCAGGGCCTGCGGTGACACTGGCATTTGTCTGAGAGCGGCCATTGTTCACCGTCCACGCAAACTGAATGGTGCCACCCGGACTGTTGGGGGCAATGTGGAAGGTCACGCTGTAGGTGAAGGTGATCGTGGTGTTACAGGCCTTCCCTACAATCGAGTTTGGGCTGACCGAGAGATCGATACTGGTGACCTTGAATGCCGCAGTAGATGTGCAGGTGCCCGTAGGCTTGACCGTCGGCGATATCACCTGGTTGGGGCTGGTCGTCGAAATGCCTCCAAGACCTGGGTAGACATTATCAGGCTCCAGCGTTCCTGACGATGTGAAGGTATAGGTCTTCGTCGTCTCACCGGGGGCAAAAGTCAGGCTCGCGGATGGTGAAGAGCGTCCGTTGTTGGTAGTGTAGAGGAACTGCACCGTCCCGCCAGGACTGTTGGGAGCGACGTGGAAGGTAGCGGTATATGTTACCGTGAGCGCAGTGCCACAGGCCATTCCGGCAATCGAAGTCGGATTGACCGCCATAGCAATACTGATGACCTTGAAAGGTGTTGGTGAAGCAGTAGTTGGTGTAGAACTTGACCCGCTGCTACCACTCGCGCTCCCGCACGCGGCTAAACTAATCAGACAAATGAATACTATGACGAGTACTGAACGTTTTAATAGTCTTTTTAGCATTGGTTGCTTGAACATATCTTTTCTCCTGAGAACATATTTGAGGATCGTACAAGAATAGTCTTCTCAGAGAATAGAACGCAGCACTCTTCCCGATAATCTCTGAAGTCTCTGTCTACTTTCTCACAGAGGAACTGTGTGTTATCTCACAGTGGACATCTACAAGGGATGCCTCTCCTCTTTGGATATCCTCGCCTTCTTCGGCCCGCTTGCGGGCCTCATCTCCTTTTTGGACGACATGGCCGTTGGTCGCGGAGCGACCAACGGCCATGTCATCCAATTGTTTTGGGAGCGACCAAAGGTCGCGACTCCTTATGATCACGAAGCGCTCGCCTTAACCTCGACCATTTCTGGTGCGGGTGGTCTACTCAAGCGAATGAAGTACGTCAGTATAGCAAGCAAAATGCTTATACCCATGATGGGTGTGAACACTTTCTCCAACACGCGCACATCGGTGCCGAGACCTGTAATGATCAGGGTTGCGATGAAGCCAGTTACGCCAATGTTCATCCCCCAGAAGAGAATGTCATCGGCCCATGGCCAGAATGAGCGCCGCTCGTAGGAAGCATCTTGGATCAAACCGAAGAGTGCATTGGTCATCACACCGACGAACATCGTGTGATCCAGGGCAATGAGGAGACCGGGCGGAAACGCCTGATAAAAGCCAGTGATGAGAGTAACAATCAGGTAGGTGAGCAGAACGACATTCACCACCAGGAAGAGGCCACTTACAGCAAAGAAGCGATCGCTGTTGCGCCCAAGCCAGTTTATCTGCGCAAATCTGGGAGCGAATCGCACTATGTAGATGATGACGGCAATGACTTCGAGCACCGCATTTAGTCCGAGGAGAGGCATAATGTTGAGCAACAAGCCGATGGTCAAGATAAAGCCGGCAATGAAGGGAAGCGTTATCTGGACCAATCCAGCTCGGGGTAATCTCCCGGTATCCGGCATCAAGCGCCATTCGCTGAGAGCCATGCCGATCAGGATCAGGTAGCCGACTACCTGCGTTGCTGGATGTGCCGCGAAGGCTCCCGCTGGGAGAAAGTTTGTATTTGTAGCGAACTCAATCTGCAAGAGCACGCCTATCACGCTGCCGACGATGAGCGTAATTATCGACCCAAGTACGGCCAGGTGTGCCACACCAAGGCGAATTTTGCCAATTCTCGCTATTATCCAACCGAGGAAGCCGATGATGGCGAGAAGGACTGGAAAACTGAAAACTGCACGAGCGATGAGATTGCCGCTAAGAAAAGCCAAAACATAAACCGGGATGGAGATAGCGGAGAGTATGCTCAATGTGCGGACGTAGAGGTTTTTCTCCGTGGGTTCATTACCCTCTCCGACTCCGAAGAGCCAGAAACCCATCGCGAAGACGCTGAGTGTTATCCAGCCGAGGGTGCCAGCATGAACATGCGTGAGTAATACATCCTGGCTGAGCGTTGTGATATGCTGGCCGTTCAGTATACCGATCCCGACGGTAACGATAAAGACGATTAGTGCTGATTGGAAGAGCCATCGAATGTCAGTACGCAAAGGATTTGCCTGCAAACTCCAGCGTTGTTGCATGGTGGATGTATCTTGTTTGGAAACCATGATATTCTGCTCCTTTTCTTTGATGTGCTAAAGGTGTTCATTATTACGTTGGATGAGTCGAAACGGATCATTCCTCAGAAAAATGCAGAGGCATGTCTGCGGCAGAGCTTCTCCTAGGCCCCTACTAGCAAAAACTCATCTCATAACGTACAATTATATCAACGAAAGATCTCAGGGTCTGTGAATTATCGCTGATAGGGGTAATGTACCCGTAGGGGCGTGGGGTGGGGGCCCTTGTGGCCACCCGTGGTAGGGGTCATTGAACACGCCTATCCTATTGCAGGAGAGAACAAGAGCGCCACGGGCGGCCACAAGGGCCCCCACCCTGCTCAACCCCACTCCCGCCCCTACGGATCATTCACAAACCCTGCGAAAGATTTGTCCTCCTATTGCCACCACTAGATCATTATAATCGAGATTAACGCGAGATGAAAGAGGAACCAATAATGGCACAGCGCGAAGCGGTAATTGTTGAAGCAGTTCGTACTGCGGTAGGGCGCAGAGGCGGACGATTGAAGGACTGGCACCCGGTGGATTTGCTGGCCCAGGTTCTTTCTACCCTGGTGCAGCGCACTGGTGTTGAAGCTGGCCTGGTAGAAGATGTCATCGTAGGTTGTGTGAGCCAGGTTGGAGAGCAGAGCCTGAACGTGGGGCGAAACGCGGCCCTTGCGGCGGGTTTTCCCGAAACGGTGCCCGGCACAACCGTTGATCGTCAATGTGGGTCGAGCCAGCAGGCGATTCACTTTGCAGCACAGGGTGTGTTGAGCGGAGCATATGATGTCGTGATAGCGGGTGGGGTCGAGTCGATGACCAGGGTTCCGATGGGCTCATCCTATGGGCAAGGCCCAGGCGCACCCTTCGGGAGCCAGATGCTACATCGCTATGAGAACGGATTGGTACATCAGGGCATCAGTGCCGATCTGGTGGCTCAGAAGTGGGAGCTAAGCAGAACAGAGCTTGACGAGTTCTCTCTGGAAAGTCATCGGCGCGCCGCACAGGCCACGGCTGAAGGGCGTTTCAGCAGTCAGATTGTGCCCATTGCGGTGAAGAACGAGGATGGCACGACGAGCATATTCGACAAGGACGAAGGTATCCGCACTGATACCAGTATGGAGAAATTGGCTAGCCTCAAGCCCGCCTTCAAGCCGGATGGCCTGATCACGGCTGGCAACTCTTCGCAGATCAGCGATGGCGCGGCAGCAGTCCTCATCATGGAGCGAGGAACTGCCGAGCGACTGGGACTCAAGCCGCGTGCTCGCTTTGTCTCGTTCTCCCTGGCGGGTGATAACCCTATCCTCATGCTGACTGCCCCCATTCCTGCTACGTATAAGGTGCTTGAGCGGGCTGGCCTGACCTTAGAGCAAATAGACCTGGTTGAGATCAATGAAGCGTTCGCCAGTGTCGTGCTGGCCTGGCAACGTGAGACCGGGGCAGATATGCAGCGGGTCAACGTAAACGGTGGGGCTGTTGCCGTTGGTCACCCCCTGGGAGCCTCTGGCGCACGCCTTACCACCGTGCTCCTTCACGAACTGGAGCGTATCGGCGGTCGCTACGGCCTGCAAACCATCTGTGAAGGCGGCGGTATGGCCAATGGCATGATTATTGAAAGGATATAGCCCTATGCTCAACTTCGCCCCGACTGAGGAGCAAGAAGAGGTACGCAACCTGGCGCGCAGCGTGGCCATCGAGCAGTTGCGCCCGCAGGGACGTAACGCTGAGAAGCAAGGCGATATCTCACCAGAGCTGATGCAAAGGCTTGCGCAGACTGGCCTCACTACACCGTTCTCTGAGAAGTATGGTGGTTCGGGAGCCCTTGAGGCAGTCACCTATACACTGATTGCCGAAGAACTGGGCTTTGGTGATGGCGGCCTGGCGATGAACATCATCGGCTCCTTGATGGGATCACTGACCGTCGCGCTGGCTGGAACCGAGAGCCAGCAGGAACAATACATTCGCCCCTTCTGTGATGAGCGCACGGGCTATCTGCGACGTGGCAGCCTGGCATTCGCGGAGCGTACTGGGGGTTACTCTCTAGCAGAGATTAGCGCGACAGCGCGCAAGGAAGGCGAGAGCTATGTCGTCAATGGTACGAAGCGCGCTGTGATTCACGGCGCTCAGTCCAGCCCACGTGTTGTGCTGCTACGCATCGAGGGAACAGCAGGCAATGATGGGTTATGTGCATTGATGGTTCCGACAACGGTCGAGGGTCTGCAGATCAGCGAGGATGTGCAGAAGCTGGGGCTGATCGCTGCTCCCAGCGCGTCCTATGTCTTCGAGGATGCTGCAGTAGAGGCGACATGTATGTTGGGTACACCTGGGAATAGTGGTGTGATACGAGCAGCAGCGCTCTATAACATTCTGCGTGCAGGGGTCGCCTGCGGCATGGCTCGCGCTGCCCTCGAATACGCTATGAACTACGCCAGGGAGCGTATTGCCTTTGGCCGTCCTATCGCCTCGTACCAGGGCATCGCCTTTATGGTGGCAGAGATGGCAATGAACCTTGATGCAGCTCGTTTGCTCGTCTGGCGTGCAGCCACAAGCTGGGATCGAGAGACTGCGGATGAGACGCTTGTCCGAGAGGCAGAGGCCGCGCAGCGGCAGGCAATTTCGATTGCTAAGTCGGCTACGATTGATGCCATTCAGATTTTGGGCGGCGCAGGCTTTTTGCAGGATCATCCCGCCGAGATGTGGATGCGTAACGCAGCGGCATTGGAGTAGAGCACAATGATAGATTTCACCCTCAGCAAATCACAACAGGCGGCGCGTAACTACGCTCACCAGGTCGCCCTCGAAGAGATGCGGCCTATCTCGCTGGAATGTGACCGCACCGAGAAAATTCCTGAGTCGTTCTTCTGGAATATGCAGCGGCGATACTGGGCAGGTGCAGCAGGGCAGGCCCGCATGCAGGCGCAGGAACAGGAAGAAAAGCAGGATAGTATTCTCTCGGTGATCTCGCAGGAGGAGATGGCATGGGGCGATGCCGCGCTCTCTACGGCTATTCCAGGGCCGGGCCTGGCCGCTCCACCCATTCTCTCGCAGGGGACACCAGAGCAGCAGGCGAAGTTCCTCGGCCCATACATGGATGGACAGCTTCATTGGGGTGCGCTGGCCCTGACGGAGCCTGGCATCGGCTCTGATGTAGCTGGTATGTCCACTACAGCCGTTTTGGATGGTGACGAGTGGATGCTCAATGGTCACAAACACTACATCACAAATGGTGCCCGAGCCGATGTAGTCGTGACCTTCGCTACCATTGACAAGAGCCAGGGGCGAGAGGGCATTCGTCCGTTTGTCGTCCTCAAAGATACCCCCGGTTTTATTGTCGGACGGGTCGAAGAGAAGATGGGCCTGCGCGCCTCGCAGACCGCCGAACTGATCTTTGAGAACTGCCGCATTCCTAAGGACCACTTGCTCAGCGGGCGCGAGCGCTCGAAGAAGGCGGGCTTTAAGGCGGCTATGGGAACGCTTGATGCTACACGCCCAATGGTGGGGGCGCTCGCCGTAGGTATAGCGCGAGCGGCCTACGAAACCACTTGCCAGTGGGTACAGGAGGAGTTGCCAAAGGGATATCCAGTGCAGAAACGCCGCGAGATTGAGGCCGAGCTGGAAGGGTTTCGGCAAGAGTTGGAGATGGCCCGCTTCCTGGTTTGGCGTGCCGCCTGGATGGCCGACCGTCGCATCCCCAACTCAAAAGAGGCATCGATGAGCAAGGCTTACGCTGGCGGCCTGGTGATGAGGGCAACGGCAGCAGCAGTGCGTATCACTGCTCCCGGCGAAAACTCTGAGCACAAGCAGCTTATTCACAAGTGGTTCCGCGATGCCAAAGTCTTTGACATCTTCGAAGGAACAGCGCAGATTCAGCGGCTGGTTATCGCCCGCCGCCTGTTTCCAGAGGTGGATATACCATAAAACCGTGTTGCAGGGGCAGTCTGTGGCGGAGCCACAGACTGCCCCTGCAACACGGTTTTATTTGCTTACCTTCGCCTCTTCGTCGTTGTCTAACAGGTAGTTCTCTTCTTCCATCTGCTGATTCAGCCTGGCCATCATGCGATTCGCACGCTTGGCCGTGCGGCGGCGCTCCAGCAGTTCGCGCTTAAAATAGCCACGCTTGGGATCAGTACGCTTATCACGGAGCTTTCCTCTCATGCTCTCACCTCCTCTCCTTTGAGGTAGTGGTCATCTGCTTCCAGACAGTTAAGCAAGTTGGTGATGCCTTTCTATTAGTGTGTGAACACGCCCCGGGCAAGTAAACACAAATGTACAATCATTGGACACTTCATGCGGTTTTCTCGATATATGAAGTTGTTTGATAATGAGGAATTTCAGCGCTCTGTGAGGAAGATGGGGGATATTTGTATATCTGCACAATCATGTCTGCAAAAAACTAATCAACGACAAATCTGAGTATGAGTGTACTCGCAGATCCTGCAAAAGTCAAGAGCTTTTTGGGGCCAATTCCAGAGTTTTTTACTCTTTTTTAATGTGTTGCAAGGGCAGTTCGTGGCACCGCCACGAACTGCCCTTGCAACACATTTATTTGCGAGCGACCCAGCAGGGGTCGCGAGTTCTCGAGATCCGTAACCTTCGCCGTATTACTCATTAGATGGCTATCACCGCGTCTCCCATTGTGGTTACTCAACGAAGCCCGGAAAAGGAGAGGAAACGATGCAAAGGAACACACACACCTCGAAACACATCTTACGAGCGTGGTTCTGTCTATTGGCACTATGCGCACTTGTCTTTCTAGCAGCCTGCGGCAGCAACACAACTACTACAGGAGCGGGATCGACCCCCGCCGCGAGCAGCAATACCCCTTCAAATAATGGATATGGTAATGGATATGGCGGTGGTAAATACGGCAACGGTGGCGGGAACACTACACCAACGGCACCACCCAGCACTTCTGGTGCTCTCATCCACACGGCGACTGCCACGGTGAGTGGCAAATCGGAGACGATACTTACGAACGCTCAGGGCTTGACACTCTACTACCGCGACGGAGATACTCCAACGTCATCTGGTTGCACTGGTGGATGCGCTGATACCTGGCCTCCACTGATCGTTACAGGCACGCCCACGAGCTCTACCTCTCTTCCAGGGAGGCTGACCGCACAGCAGTCGGGAAATGGCAACCAGGTTGCGTACAACGGGCACCTGCTGTATACCTACACGGTGGATAGCGCTCCAGGTCAAACCAACGGTGAGGGTGCTGGTGGCATTTGGCACGTAGCCACGCCCAATCTGAGCAATCAACTATAAGACGGATTCGCCTCAACTCTTTACTCACCAGGTGGGTATATTAATGAGGCTTCCATAAAAAAAGAAGAGGAAACGATGCAAAAGAACACACACGCAACCAGAAATCTCACGTCTACATCAAAACACATCTTGTGCTGCCTACTGGCGCTATGCGCATTTGTCCTTCTAGCAGCCTGTGGCGGCAGTACAGGCACAGGGTCGGGGACGACACCTACACCTACAGCAACAAGCGCTCCTACTACTGGTACCACACCAACAACTGCGACTGGTACTACGCCCACAACTGCTCCTACTGGCCCCACGAAGGCGGTCAGTATCATCACGAATAGCGACGGCACTTTTGGCTTTAGCCCCACTATGGTAACAATTAAAGTTGGCACTACCGTCATTTGGACGGATATGACGGTAGCGCCCCATACAGTGACAAGCGACGATGGGACGTCATTTGACTCGGGTGCGAGTAATCCCCTGAGCCCTCAAGGTGGAACCTTCAACCACACATTCACTACAGCAGGCACATTTGCCTACCATTGCGCGATCCACCCATATATGAAGGCAACCATCGTTGTTACGAGCTAAGAGTCTGTTGGGGGTCAGATTTATCGCGCCTCATAGATGTCATAGATGAAATCACTTGCAACCATCGCATCCTTCATGCTACACTTTTGACATGAACATTCGTACGAAACAAAGGAGTAAGCGATGGTTGCAGTCCTACCAACAACAAAAACGCTCTATTGGAGTAGCACCCCCAGTCCCTATGGAGCGTGTATCGTTATGGCAACGGAAAGCGGGGTCTGCTGGGCGGGAACACCGGGAACAACTGCAGATGAGGGTTTCGCCTGGGCCAAACGCCGCTTGCAGGTCGAGCGAGTGATAGGGGAAGAGGAGATTGCTCCTCTGCAACAGGCGATGGAGGAATTGAGACGCTACCTGGCGGGGGAGCATGTGCAGTTCGCTTGCCCGCTAGATCTCCATGGTACGCCCTTTCAAGTTGCAGTATGGAAGGAAATGTTCCGCATCCCATATGGCGAGACACGCTCCTACAGAGAGCTGGCGAACGCTATTGGTCATCCTGGCGCGGCGAGGGCAGTTGGAGCAGCCAGCGCTGCAAATCCAACCGCTATCATTGTGCCTTGCCATCGCGTAATAGGCAGCAACGGTGGACTTACTGGCTATGGCGGAGGATTGCCAATGAAGGAGTGGCTGCTCGCACTTGAGAGGCGTAGCATGACCATTCCCTCAGAGAAGGCGAGATTGGCCTAACTGCGGTAGTTGCCTGCCTGGGTCATAAATACCTTAATGAGGCCCCTGATGATGACGGCTGCTATGATCACCTCAATGACGATCATTGTAATCCACACCCACGTGAGGGGGATATGTTCAGTATTCGCCGCAGCAATGGGATCGAGGGAAGTGACGAGTAATATTACCAGGATAATCAAGGGTACTGCAAGCAGAGCCACACAGCAGAGGATAACAAAGGCTGGCAGTAAAATACGCCAGAGACCCGAATCGCGCAGGTTCTCGGTCTTGGCTGTGCCATAGGCCTGCCTATGTTCAGAAGCGGCTACTGCTGTTGATTCAGCGCTGGATTTGGCCGACGATACACCAGATCTTTGTTCAGTAGTAGATTTCTCTGTTGATACATTAGGGCTTGAGCTTGTCTCGTCCATGGTCTTTCTCCTGAAAATTTTTATAATTGCTGTTCTCTATTATATCATTTGACCTCTCCCCATCTGCACTATGTATATGCACTGGAAGCCAGAATGCAGCAGGGTTCTTAGGGACGGATTGCGCCAGGCGGATAAAATGACCTCAACTTTAGCCCTTTTTCAGCAAATTACAACCAAACCTTAACCAGATCACAACCTCCTTGCCCTTCCCATGGGGATGTGTTTCTTCCATAATTGATATGTGCCATATATGCCTCAATTTGTGAGGCGAACTAGTTTAAGATAAATTATTTGAAAGTGAGGCCAATTTATGCGCTTCTCTCGCTCAAGGATGAGCATCATTCTCACACTGGTCGCCTTGGTCGCTATTATTGGCGGCTTTGCAGTGGCTGGCGCACCGCGTGGGCAAGCGGCTCATGCCACAGCCGCCCCCCATGCACATATCGACTGTTCCAAGGGAGTTATTACCTGTTCGGAAGTATGGGACTCTGAGAAGGTCTTCGGTGAGGGGAAATACGTTGGACATGACGAGCCGTCGACCCTCTTCTATTCGAATACGCCTGGGTCAGGCAACCAGATGAGATACGAACTCATACTTCCCAAGGATCCATCACCGGCAAATCCGACGCAGCGCGGAAAATCCTTCAACTTCCAGCTCCATCCCGCGTTCTGGTTCGGCATGGCGATGTGCGACACGCAGTCGTTTCCCGAACTGCTGAGCACCTGCGCCCCGGACACCGATAAGAACATCGTCGATCCGGCGATCAGCCCCAGGCATCCAGGGACAGCATTCATGGAGATGCAGTTCTATCCTCCAGGTTGGGTGTCCTGGCCTGCGGGCCTCAGTTGCGACGCGACCAAGTGGTGTGCCGCACTCAATATCGACAGCCTCTCGGAGAATCCGGTCACAGGCCAATTCTTGAATCCCACCTGCGCTGCCAGAACCGGCGTGGAGTACGTCAACTTCGCCTTCATCACGAAGAGCGGCGTTCCACAGCCCGCCTCGCCGCCCAATCCGGTCAATGCGACCATCAACACCTTCACACCCAATCCGGCAGCAGATCTGTTCATGAACTCAGGTGACCAGATTATTGTCACGATGCACGACACGGCGCATGGTCTGAGAATCGGACTCAATGACGTGACGACCGGCCAGAGTGGTTCAATGACCTCCAGCGCCAATAATGGGTTTGGTCAGGTGCAATTTGCCCCGACCGGGACAACTTGTAAAAACATTCCCTACGACTTCCACCCGATGTACAGCACCTCGTCTGAGAAGACCCGCGTGACTTGGGCCGCGCATTCGTACAATATCGCTTTCGCTGATGAGATTGGTCACTTCGACCTCTGCACCGTTGTCTCTGGTAGTGGAACTTGTGCAGGAAAAGAGGGGATTAAGGGCGACCAGGAGCCAGCCGATGGCGATGATGCTTTCTGCTTCCCAGCCTCGGCGTCAACGCTGGTCCAGGTATCAGGATGCCAGGGAACCAACGCAGGTTTTGATGGAGTTCCCTACCAGCCGCTCTGGCCTGATGGCAATACCTCGCTGCGCCCGACGCCAATTAAGTTTAGCAGTCCGCTGACCGGGTCTGGCTACAATATCCAGTACAGCCGCTTCGCGTTCGAGGCGGACCTGCCGCGCATCGAGGATCCTACGGTCTGCAACCGCTTCACCGGTGTTGGCTGCCAGTTGATCCCGACGACCGATGATCCCGACCCCAGCGGTGCTGGCTTCCAGCCAGCCGCCTTCTACCCGTTCTTCAGCATCGGTAGCGGAGCAGAGGGCTGCACCTGGAGGCTCGGCAACCACCTGCCAAACAGCAGCAATGACTTCGGTCAGAACGCCCAGTACGGCACCCTGCTGAACCTCACCTACACGACAACTGGTGGTGGGCCGACCACTCGCTACAACGACTTCCGCCAGATCTTTTCCAGTAATCCTTGTAAAGCAAACGACTAAACGAACCCTCGCTTAGTCTAGTCAAAAGGCAGGAGGGCCGCCTCCGAGAAGCGGCCCTCCTTCTTTATTGCAGCATTGCACAAGGCTTCAGGATCAGGTAGAGGAGGTATGTACCTCCTCACATACTTTATGTATATTCGCTGGAGCAAGCAAGTTGGATAAAAGGACCATCGTACGCCAGTCTCGCAGCAGCATGCGGCAGGTCTTAGATATCTTGTTTCCGCCACGCTGCGCAGGTTGTGGGACGGGTGGCTACGTTCTCTGTCCATCCTGTACTGCGCAGATTCAACCGCTTCCCTCACCATTCTGCCAGCGCTGTAGCACTCCACTCGCTCCACAGGGCATATGTCCGTCTTGCCAGTATCATCCTCTGAACCTGAGCGGGCTACGCATTGTAAGCGTCTATCAAGAACCCTTGCGTTCATGTATCCATGCGCTCAAATACGATGGAAATACGCGCCTTGCCGGGCCATTAGGTTCCCTATTAGCGCAAGCCTACATTGGCTATGGTCTTCAAGCCGACATGCTTACCCCCGTGCCACTACATAGAGAGCGAGAACGACAACGAGGCTATAATCATGCCTCGTTGTTGGCGGAGGTATGCGCAGCACAGGTAGGCATCCCCCTATATGACAACCTGCTGATACGACAACGAGCAACACTGGCGCAGGTGGACTTGAAACCCAACGAACGTCACCAAAACGTTGCGGGAGCCTTTCTCTGCACACCAACATTTGCAACCGGCGTGCTTTATGGACGTAGAATAGTCATTATTGATGATGTATATACAACGGGTGCCACACTGGAGGCTTGCGCTGCTCCGCTCTTTGCCGCTGGCGCGGGAGCCGTGTGGGGGCTCGTACTGGCGCGACCACTGTGATGGTCTCTGTCTGACGGGGTTCCAAGGGGCGGTAGCCCCTTGGCGGAGTGCGGAGTGTCCCCCTTTGGCGTCAACTGAACGAAACTCAGGCGGGGTTCCAAGGGGCCGCAGCCCCTTGGCGGGGTGCGGAGTGTCCCCGAAAAACTTTTTTTCTCTTTTTACTCGCCGCTGCAGGCGGCCAGAGAGAGAAAAAGAAGCGTGGAGACCCTCTTTGATTTCTACAGAAGTGTTCAGGCCAGAAAGTGTGCTATAATAGCCAAGAACAGAGTCATACGTCGAATGCCAGGTAGCAACTTTTTCAGCATGCATGAGGCTACCTGAAATATGCAGCTTGTACTAAGGCGTATAGTAGGAGGATCCCTGATGTCGCGCAGTGGGAGATGGGTCAGGTCCAGCCTTTTCTGGCTCCTGATCGCGGCCATCATTCTGGCTGTCGTGTTCATTTTCCGACCACAGTCTGATACGACATCGGTCAACGTGTCTACTATCCTGGCTCATATCAAGGAAGATATGAGCCAAAATCAGCAGGATACCCTGACTGTCAGCAGTAATACTATTTCGCTAACCCGGGGGCAGTCACAGACCAGGGAAGTGGCAAACATCAACGATACGTTTGATGCTACCAAAGTTCTCAAGGACAATGGTATTGACTATACGAGTAAGCTGTTGGTGCTTGAGTATGAGGCACCCAGTGCCTTTGGGTCATTGCTGGGTATCCTGGTGAGCCTCATTCCTTTCATCCTGATAGGTGGCCTGCTCTTCTTCATGATGCGCCAGGCACAGGGGAGTAATAATCAAGCATTGTCATTCGGCAAGAGCCGGGCGCGTATGTTCACGGGCAATAAGCAGACGGTGACATTCGCCGATGTCGCAGGAGTGGAGGAGGCAAAGCAAGAACTTGAAGAAGTTGTAGAGTTTCTGAAGTATCCTGACAAGTTTGCCGCTCTTGGCGCACGCATCCCCAAGGGTCTCTTGCTCGTTGGGCCTCCCGGCACAGGGAAGACCCTGATCTCGCGCGCTGTGGCAGGTGAAGCTGGTGTGCCGTTCTTCAGTATCAGTGGCTCCGAGTTTGTAGAAATGTTTGTGGGGGTGGGAGCCAGCCGCGTTCGTGATCTCTTCGACCAGGCTAAACGCAACAGCCCTTGTATCGTCTTCGTCGATGAAATTGATGCGGTCGGTCGCCAGCGCGGAGCCGGGCTAGGCGGTTCACACGATGAGCGTGAGCAAACGCTGAACCAGATTCTTGTGGAGATGGATGGCTTCGACACGAACACCAATGTAATTGTCATCGCAGCCACAAACCGACCCGATATCCTCGATCCTGCTCTGCTGCGCCCTGGCCGCTTCGACCGCCAGGTGGTGCTCGACCGACCCGATATTCGCGGACGTGTCGCCATTTTACAAGTGCATGCGAAAGGGAAACCTTTTGAGCGAAGCATTACGCTAGATACGATTGCAAAGCAGACTCCTGGCTTCTCTGGCGCTGATCTCAACAACCTGCTCAACGAGGCAGCTATTCTCGCTGCACGGCGCAACAAGCGTAGCATCGGTATGAGCGAACTCGAAGAGGCCATTGCCCGCGTCGTGGCAGGCCCAGCTCGCAAGAGCCGCATCATCAGTGAGCGGGAAAAAGCTATCACCGCCTACCACGAGGTAGGCCATGCATTGGTGGCACGTATGCTGCCCAATACCGACCCGGTGCATAAGGTCTCGATTGTAGCGCGAGGTCAGGCTGGTGGCTTCACGATGCTGCTTCCCACCGAGGATCGCTACCTATGGAGCAAGCCGCAATTTGAGGATATGCTCGCCTATGCGCTGGGTGGTCATGTGGCCGAACTGATTATCTTTGGCGAGGTCACTACTGGCGCATCGAACGATATCGAGCGCGTAACCAAGATTGCGCGTTCCATGGTCACTGAGTATGGCATGAGTAGTCGCATCGGCCCAATGGCCCTGGGTCACAAGGAAGAGCTGGTTTTCCTGGGCCGCGACTTCGGTGAGCAGCGCAACTACAGTGAGCAGACGGCCCGCGAGGTGGATGAAGAGATCCGCCGCATCATCCAGGAGGCTTTTGATAAAGCCTACCATATTCTAGAGCAGAATAAAACTCGCCTGATTATGATCAGTGAGCGCTTAATTAAAGAGGAGACATTGGAAGGCCCGACCTTTGAGTCGCTCTTCAATCAGCCCCTCGACAACGATCAGTACGAGTCCCCATCGCTTCTGGCTGGCATCCCGAATCTGAACACCTCGGCAAATGGTGATCAGAAGAGCCTACCTATGCCCGGCGTTTCGTACCCGCTGCCACCGCAACTCCAGCCGCCATACAATAGCGAGGCGAGTTAGTAGCTCTTAATAAATTTTTTGAGCAAGCGAAGTAAGGGGCATTGTTTCCGTAGGGGCGGGAGAGGTGTGGAGCGGAGTGGGGACCCTTGTGGTCGCCCGCGTTCGGCTTATCTCCCCCCACCAATAATCTCCAACACCCGCCGCACCAGCGCCCCATCCATCTCATCCAACCCCACCGTCAAACTTGTCGCATCGCGCTCCCCCGCCCAAATGCGCTGCACTGCCTCCCTGATATGGCAATTCTGGCTCTCCAGGGCGACCAGTACCTCTTCGACCTCACTCTTGTGAGTAGTATCTCCCGTCGCTACCACCGCAATTGCTTGCAGCATCGGCTCGAATTGCTGAACAACCGTCGCTATGTCTGGAACGTCCGGTTCTTTCTTCCCCTTCGCCTGCTCTTGCAAATATCTCATTGCCTCCGCCACCGCCTGCTGCTCTTCAGGCGACAGCACCCCCATCGCTTGCCTAAACGCTGCCTCGTCGCCACGTTCCAAAGCCTCGCGGATAGCCGCAGGCAACGATGCGATGACCTGTGCTTTATCAGGCTGCGCAATAGTTTCCAGCACCCGTAGCACCAGCAATGCGCTGTTTCTATCTATGTCTTCAACCAGGGAGGACCAATCCCGCTCGCCCGCCAAGATACGCTTTATAACGGCAGCGATGCGCTGACCCTTTGTATCTGCCTCCATCTCTAGCAGAAATGCCTCGACCGCCTCCCGTGCCTGATCATTGCCCTTTGCAGCCGCAGCGATGGCGGCGATGAGTGACCCGTGCTGGCGGTCGATGTGGTAGCGGTTGCCCGCGAAGGCGGCAAAGGTTTCGCGCTGGCGGCGGCGGTAGGTTTGTGCTGCTTCTGCCCGACCCTCCAGCTCGGCAACGTCGGCAAGGATGCTCAGAGTCGTCCAGATTTCCGATGAGGCATCGAGCGTTTCCATAATTGCCAGCGCTCGCTCAGCGTAGCCTCCCGCCTCGGCCAGGCGTGTGATGGGGGCGTGGCCTGCCTGTACTTCATTCTTCAGCAGATTAGCGAGATTGTTGAGGATGGCTGCTTGCTCAGGACTACCGGAATGCACATGCTCGTACAGCTCCAACGCCCGCTTCCACCAACCTTCAGCCTCGATGGGGCGACTAGCTCCCGCTGCAACAATAGCGAGTTGGTTGCAGGTTGTGGCAGCACCAGCTACATCGCCCAACTTCTCCGCGAGCGCCAAGCTTTCGCGGTAGCAGCGCTCGGCCTCGCCCCACTCTTTCTGCTCCTCTGCAACCATACCCAGTTGATGCCATGCGACAGCCTCCATTGCAGGCTCGTTCAGAGCGCGGAAGAGGTTCAGCGCTAAGGTGTAGTGCGATCGTGCTTCGGCATAGTCTCGCTGCTGCAGCGCCAGCGTACCGAGCTGTCCCAGAACAACCCCTTGGCCTCGTTGGTCATTTTGTTGTTTGGAAATCTGCAACCTCTCCTCATATGCGCTGCGGGCCTCTGCGTACTGGCCCTGATCTGTCAGCACATCACCCAAATTAGCTAGTAGAAAACCACGCTGGCGGATGTAGTCCTGGTTATCAGGCTGCTGCTTGATCAGCGCCTCGATGATCGCCAAAGCCTCGCGCAGGCGACCCTCGGCGGCAGCAGGCTGTCCACCCGCTCTGAGGCAGCGGGCCAGGAGATGGAGTGTCAGGCAGTGCTCATACGATCCTCGATCCAACGGCGTGCCCTCTGGCAGCGCCTCAATGCGTCCCAGCAGTTTTGTGAAGCGGGCGTAGGCGGCACGAACATCGCCCCTTGCAAACTCGTCCTCACCCAGACCGCT
>WNGL01004448.1_pt1 | contig 16835 bp, 20 predicted proteins | sample 5400591 | NCBI WGS metagenome assembly WNGL01 (sample SAMN13153377, study PRJNA577476) | soil metagenome | isolation source: 80 cm soil or saprolite under Garry oak tree replicate 1 | place: USA:California | collected 2016-06-15
CGACCAGGCGCTCATCGTCCGCGCGGTTGGCTGCTCGACCGTGATTTTGCCGGTGTGATCGAGACAGACGACCTTCGGCACCTTGACGCCCATGGTTTCGTCGAAAGCGATGCCGGCGCGACGCAGCACCGCGATGAGCTGCGGGTGCGTGCCGAGGCCGACGCCGCGGCCGGTCAACTCCTCGGTATTGCCTTCAAACACGCTCGGATGCCAACCGGCGCCACGGAGAAGATGCGCCGCCAATAGCCCGCCCAGCGATCCGCCGATAACGAGGGCGCGTTTCATCTATTCCCATACCCCTTGAGTGGGGGAGGGTAATTTCACGGCAGCGCCCAGGACAAGCTGTCGTGGCCTGGCTTGTAATCGGTGTTGGTCTGCGCCGGATTGCGGTTCACGAGCGGGCGGCCATACATCGGATTGGTCTGGCTGCGGGTCTCGTGCTCTACGGTGAATAGTACTTCCCGGCTGTCGAGATCGATCACGTCCCTGAAACGATACTCGTATTTGCCGGTCTCGCCGGTGATCAGGCTAAGCTCCTTGAGCCGCCGATGCGGACCGGAAAAATCGGCGATGTAAATCTGCACGTGGTGACGGTCGTACGGGCGTTCCGGCGCATCAGTCTCGCGAAAATAGAAATACTGTTTTTCGCCGACTTGTACGCGCGCTTCCGGGCCGCTGCCGTTCTTGACGACGTCCGCCGGCGCCTGCAGCACCTCGCGATAAAATCGCGCGATGCGCGGTGCCGTGCCGGGCCGGACATCGAACCGGACGTAAGGTATGCCAAGCTGGATTCGGCCGAAACGCTCCTTGTCGGGGGCATGGACATGGATGCGGTTGCCCCAGGGACAAACCGTCTCGACGCAGTCGTTGCTTTCGCGAAATTCGAATTTGGTATCGGCCAGCGTTTTGCGTACGCGACTTAGCCGGTTGAGCAGGGCTTGCCGGTCCGGCACCACAAGCCCAATGACGCCGCGCAGGATTTCTGGCGTGCCCGTCGGCAAGTGGAATTGGCTCATGCCAACATTGATCCACATATTGCCGGCGCCGGTATTGAGGAACGGATCGCGCGTCAGCCCGAGCCCGGTGACGTAATAATGCGTCGCGATGTGCTGATCGCTGATGCAGACATTCACGTGGCCGAGATTGACGATGTTGCCGATGTCCTGCGCGGCGCGATCATGTTCTTTGGTCTGCATAGGGTATTTCCTTCACTCGCGCCACAGTCAGGAATTTTGATTGGCGCAAAATAAAACCGAAGTCCGTCTTTTTACACTGGTCACGGCGGCAACCTCTGCAGCTCCGGAAATGCCGCATAGGCGACGCCGGTGCACTCCTCTTTCGGCATATCGACGAATCGATCAAGCCGGCCGCCCATAAAGACGGCGGCAATCTCCTTGGTCGCGGCATATTCGCTGGCGTTTTTCTTAGGGGTAAATCGCAAACAAGCGATATAGCGCGTTACCGCGCCGGAAAATTTCAGCGCCGGCTCGGAGATCGCGGCATCGCGGACGCCGGTCGGGTTGTTCAGATAAGCATGCATCGCGGCAAGGATGTCGGATTTGTAGTTCGCCGGATAGACGTTGATGCCGCTGTCGCTATCGACGCCAATGTCATGCCCGCACGCGCCGAGCACGACTGTCAGGCTGAGCAGCAGGGTTTTGAGCACCAGGCTTGCGCTTCGCAATAGCTACTCCGCGGCTTGGTGCGCCTGGTTCTGCACGGCCATGTTGACGAGCGCAAGCGTCATTGGCTCCGCCCTTTCGCCGGCGCTTTCGCGGTTTGCGGCCGCCGCCGCTCGATCTGCAATTGCGCCAGAAATGACGCCAAAGCCGCCGATCACGGTTGACATCATGTTGTGTCTCCTTTGGGTGAAAATATCGCGCGTGGAAAACAACAACAAGGCGATTGGCGCCGCTATTGCGCGGTGCATTCGCTTCCCATGCTCTTCCCGTGCGCTTCCCATGCGGCAATCAAGCCGGTACGCTCCGCGTAGCGATTATTGCCGTTTAGGCGGCGTGCCGACGCTTAACGTCGGAAAATCAGCCGGAGATCCACCGGGCCCTGTCTATGAAGTGGCAAAATCGACGCATTATGTTTGCACAAATGTATTCATCTAAGCATGTGTAACTGAGCGCAGCGTGGTAGTCGGGCCGGTATGGAGCTCCTTCAGCATTTCATCCACGCTTACGGACTTGTGGCGGTCGCAGCCGTTGTCGGCCTGGAATGCGTCGGTTTTCCGTTGCCCGGCGAAACCGCGCTGCTGGCCGCGGCGATCTATGCTGGGACCAATCACGATCTCAACATCGTTTCGGTCATCGTCACGGCGGCGGCCGCCGCCATTGTCGGCCGCATGATCGGTTATGTGATCGGCCGCGAATACGGCTATTGGTTATTGTTGCGCTACGGCAATTATGTGCGGATGACGCCGAGCAGGATCAAACTCGGCCAGTATTTGTTCTTGCGCCATGGCGGCAAGATCGTTTTCGTCGCGCAATTCTTTCCGGTGCTGCGCACCGTCGCCGGCCTATTCGCCGGCGGCAACGTCATGCCGTGGCGCAACTTCCTGGTTGCCAACGTCGTGGGTGCGTGCATTTGGGCGGTCACCTACGGCTATGCGGCCTATGCGCTTGGTCTGGGATTCAAGCGCTTGGAGGGGCCGATCGTGATAGTTCTAGCGATTCTCACGGTGCTGGCATTTATCGTCGGCGGCATTTTCATTCATCGGCACGAGGCCCAGCTTGCCGCCGAAGCGGAAAGGGCCATGCCTGGCCCGCTCAAGCTGCCGTGAACGGATTGTGACAGCCTAGTGCGAGTTCCTTGCAGCTAGCGCCCTGGCCCACCATATTTATTCACGTCGACGCGGAAGCGTTCCGCCCGGCAGGGGTGCCGCAAGGGCCCCGCAAAGTCGCTTATAACCAAGGGCTTTGGAGCCATGTCCAGGGTGCCGTCGCTTTCGAGTCCATTTTTGCTCGGCTTCGATGAGATCGAGCGCGTGCTTGATCGAGTCGGAAAGGCGTCCGACGGCTATCCACCATACAATATCGAACGAGTTCCACGCGAGGGGAACAGGCCCGAGCGCTTGCGCATTACCCTTGCGATCGCCGGGTTCACGCGCGATCAGCTCGAAGTCACTGTAGAGGAGAACCAACTCATCATTCGCGGTCGGCAGCAGGACGACAAAAGCCGGCAATACATTCACCGCGGCATCGCTGCGCGCCAGTTCCAGCGCACGTTTGTGCTGGCCGACGGAATGGAAGTTTCGAGTGCAGACCTGAAGAATGGATTGCTATCGATTGACCTCGTTCGCCCAGAGCTGGAGCGCGTCGTTAAATCGATTTCAATCAAAGAGTACGACTAAATAAGGCAAAGACTCGACCAAGGCCAGAAAGGAGTCGAGCGCCATGAACGATATGAACAGTAACGATATGAACAGTGCTGAAAACAAATTTGAAATGTCGGCCGAGGCGCTCGCGCATCTCGGCGACGGGCAAATTGCTTACGTCAAAATAATCCGGTCCGAAGACGTCCGCGCATTGTTTCCACAAGCCGACGTGCCGCAGATGGCGCCCGGTCAGAAGCTGTTCGCGCTGCACGCTGCCGATGGCACGCCAATCATGCTCACCGACAGCCGCGAGGCCGCGGTTGCCAACGCCTGGAGTCAGGAACTTGAAACCGTGAGCGTGCACTGATCAGGAATCAGTAATCAGGTATCAGTAATCAGAAACAAAGACGGGGTCGCGACAATCTCGCAGACCCCGTTTTTTTTATTTTGAGTGCTGGCTACTAGTTACTGCACTGATCCCTGATTAGGCGGCACTTGCCGAAGGCATAGCCAGAACGGCATAGAGCGATTCGGCATCGTGAGTGGCGCGCAATTTGTGCACAACAGTCTGATCTCGCAGCAGGCGCGCGATGCGCGCCAAGGCTTGGAGATGATCGGCGCCGGCCGCTTCCGGCGCCAATAACAGAAAGACCAGGTCGACCGGCTGATTGTCCAAAGCGTCGAAATCCACAGGCCGGTCGAGCCGCGCAAACAATCCGAACAATCTGGTCAGAGTCGGCATTTTCAGGTGTGGAATGGCAATGCCATTGCCAATCGCCGTGGTGCCGAGCTTTTCCCGCTGTATCAAAAGGTCGAAGATCGCCCGCTCGTTCTGCCCAGTGAGCATGGCTGCGCGGGCCGCAAGCCCCTGGAGCACCTGTTTCTTGTTATTGACCTTGAGCGCCGGGAGAATCGCGTTTGGCGCGATCAGATCGTTGAGCCGCATGAATGGAACCTGAGGAAAGAAGCTTTTTGCCAGCGCCGATTTTCGAAGGCGTGATGTTCCCGGCAACCGGTGCCGACGTTCCGGGATCGTGCTTAAAGGCGGCGGACCATAGGGAGCGTCTGCAAGCGCGTCAATGGGCATTCAGCGAGGAAAAAGCCGCGGGATCGATCCAGCCGAGATGTCCGTCCGGCCGCCGATAAACAACGTTTATTCCGCCATGCGCGGCGTGACGAAACACCACGACAGGCGCGCCGGTCATGTCGAGTTCCGTCACCGCCTCGCTGACTGAGAGCTGTTTCAACGTCGTCTTTGATTCGGCAATGATGACCGGTGTGAAATCGCCGACCTCCGCTCATTGTCGTGTCGCGGCGCCTCGATGACATAGCTTGCAGCATTAATGGAAGCTTCTGCCGCAGCTCGCTCGGGACGGTGCTCCTTGAGCCGGCGGTGATATCGGCGCAGTCGTTTTTCGATCCGCAGCGCTGCTTGATCGGCACTGGCATAGGCGTCCGGAGCCATGCCTTCGGCGTGCAGCGTTATCTTGGAGTCGAGGTGAATGGCGCACTCAGTGCGAAAGCCGAACCCGTCTTTTGCCAGCGTGACATGCCCGGAATAGCCGCCGTCGAAATACTTGCCCAGGGTCTCCGCTATCCGCACGCCGATTCGCTTTCGCAAAGCCTCGCCCAAATCGAGGTTTTTCCCTGACACGCGAAATGGCATGAGCCTCCTCGAAGTGACTGGAAATCGCCGAGTTGCTTCTTTTGAACTAGGCACTGCGCAGCGCTGCGTCAACGTGCCGGCATTGCGCATGCAGGGATTCCCCACGCCGGGGGTCAGCCAACGACCGCGGCCTGCTTTTCTCGCCGACGCTGCACCGAGGAAGGTATCCGCATGGCCTCGCGGTACTTCGCCACTGTGCGCCGCGCGATATCGATACCGGCGTCGCGCAGTTTGTCCACAATCGTGTCGTCCGACAAAATATCGGAAACGCCCTCCGTATCGATCAATTGCCGTATGCGGTGACGCACCGCCTCGGCGGAATGGGCTTCGCCGCCGTGCGCCCCGGCGATCGCCGAAGTGAAGAAATATTTCAGTTCGAAAATACCGCGGCTGGTCGCCATGTATTTATTGGCGGTGACCCGCGACACGGTCGATTCATGCATGCTGATCGCTTCGGCCACGGTCTTGAGGTTGAGCGGGCGCAGATGCTGGACACCGCGGGCGAAAAAAGCGTCCTGCTGCCGGACGATCTCGTTGGCGACTTTTAGAATGGTCCGCGCGCGCTGATCGAGGGCGCGAACGAGCCAGGTGGCGTTCTGCAAGCATTCCGCAAGATAGGACTTTTCGGTATCGCGTCGCGCGCGGCCTGAAACCTTCGCATAATAGGTCTGGTTGAGCAGCACCTTCGGCAACGTATCGGAATTAAGTTCGACCAGCCACGCGCCGTCCGGAGTAGGTCGGACGAAAACGTCGGGCACAATCGGCTGCACGATCGCCGAACCAAAGGCGAGGCCGGGCTTCGGATTGAGCCGCCGGATCTCGGCAATCATATCGCCGAGATCTTCGTCGCCGACGCCGCAAATCTTCTTCAGTCCAGCGAAGTCGCGCCGGGCGACCAGATCGAGCCGGCCAATCAGGGCGGCCATCGCGGGATCGTAACGATTCCGCTCCTTGAGCTGCAGCGCGAGGCACTCGGCAAGATCGCGCGCGCAGATGCCGGACGGATCGAACGTCTGTAAAATCGCGAGAACAGCCTCGATCTCGGCGATGCCGGTTCCAAGCCTTTCAGCGGCAGCAGCGAGATCGCCGGTAAGGTAGCCAGAGTCGTCGACTAGGCCCACGAGATAGTGGCCGATCATGCGTTGGGCCGGATCGGTGATGGCGAGCGTGACTTGGTCGCGTAGCCACTCCGCCAAGGTCCGCTCCGCCGACACGAACGCTTCGAGATCATATTCGCCGCCGTCGCGGGATCCGGAAGCAGCTCCGGCCCATTCCGAATAGCCTGCCGGCATATCGGCAAGGCGCGAACGAAGCGGCGCGGCCTCGTCGAGCGATGCGTCTTCGAGCGGCTCCTCGCGCGAGTCGTTGTCGGTAGGACCGTTGGCCGCACCCTCCCCAGCAGGTGCTTCTGCGTCCGCGGTCGGACTATCGGGAGCTACACCGTCGGTGGCGCCGCTCGCCGTTGGCTCGTTTTCCGCGCCACGCTCAAGCAGCGGATTGCGCTCGAGCTCGGCTTCGACATAGGCCGCCAGATCGAGATTCGACAGCTGCAGCAGCTTGATGGCCTGCATCAGCTGCGGCGTCATCACCAGCGCTTGGCTCTGCCGGATCTGGAGTCTTTGGGTCAGCGCCATACCGGCCTGCGCGGGTTGGTCCGATTCTTGCTTCTCCGGATTACATCATTGATTGGACACTCGCCAGCCGTTCTGCTGCGCAAATTATAGGCGGAATTCCTCTCCCAAATAGAGCCGCCTCACGTCAGGGTTGTTGACGATGTCGTCGGCGCGGCCCTCCATCAGCACTTGGCCGGAATAGATGATGTAGGCGCGATCGGTGAGGCCGAGCGTTTCGCGCACATTGTGGTCGGTGATCAGCACGCCAATGCCGCGATTGGTCAGGTGCCGAACCAGCGCCTGGATGTCGCCGAGGGCGATCGGATCGATGCCGGCGAATGGTTCGTCGAGCAGCATGTAATTCGGCCGCGTGGCCAGCGATCGGGCGATTTCGACCCGGCGGCGCTCACCTCCGGACAGCGCGATCGCGGGCGTTTTGCGCAATCGCGCGATGTTGAACTCTTCAAGCAGCGCGTCGAGATCGCGTTCGCGGCGTCTGGTATCGGGTTCGACCACTTCCAATACGGCACGGATATTTTGTTCGACGGTGAGGCCGCGGAAGATTGATGCCTCTTGCGGCAAATAGCCGATGCCGAGCCGCGAGCGCTGGTACATCGGCAGCTGCGTCACGTCGCAACCATCGAGTTCAATCCGTCCGTCGTCGGCCTTGATCAGGCCGGTGATCATGTAGAACACGGTCGTTTTGCCAGCGCCATTGGGCCCAAGCAGGCCGACCGCTTCGCCTTTGCGCACATAAAGGCTGACGCCCCTGACCACCTTGCGTCCGACAAAGCTCTTGGCCACGCCGTGCACTGAAAGCAGCGCCTTGCGTTCGGGTGGCGCCGCGCCATTGCCATCGGAACGGCGTCGCGATCGCGCGATCGGACGCTGGCCATTGCCTTTACCAGTCCCTTGGCCGGCTCCTTGACCGGTTCCTTGGCCGATGCGTTGGCCAATGCCTTGGCCGGTCGGCGGTGCGGGCTGGCGCTGCTCTTGGGGCGGGGTGGCAGGAGGCTGGCTCGGCGGCTGAGCTGGGCCAGGCGCAGGAATCGGTGCTGGGGGGCTTTTACTGCGCGCCGTCTCCGGGGGAGGAGTTGGCGGTAGCGGACTCTTGCTACGCGCCGTCTCCGGTGGCGCCAGGCAGGCTATGTCCAAATAGACGGTGCTGATGGTGCCGCCGATCGATGCGAGGTCGATCGCGTCGTGATCGGCGAACGGCACCCCAGGCGCGGCGGCAGCGCGACGGCGAAAATATGAGAAAATATCTGGCACCCCGGTCTCGCGATTGCGCCTAGGAATCAAAACCAATGCCGGTTGGCGCGCGGACCATAGCCGATTTCGCTCGGCCGCGGTGCAGCTTTACCCTCTTAATTTGGCCGGCCTGGTCCGATGGTCATGAAATTTGACGCACCGCCCTGGCCTTTGCCGGGCTGAATCAGCGCTCGGACTCGCCCCGATCCGGGGCCGCCCGCGCTGGTGCCGGTCGCCCCGGACTCGACCCGGGCATTCCCGGTCTCAGTGTCGACCACAACGCGTTCGCCGTGAATGACGTTTTGGCCCTGGCTGACCACGACATTGCCGCTTAGCGTGATGGTCTTTGTCTTTAGATCGTAAATACCGAGGTCGCCGCTGGCGCTCTGATCTTTGGTAATGACGGTCACCGCGCCGCGCGCTTCGATGCGGCGGATGTTCTGAGCGCCTCGCGGCGCGCCGAGCGGCGATTTGACAGTCGGCGCGCTGGTCGCTTGCGCGGTGGATTCCCCAAGCCCAACTTCTTGGCCGTAGAAGACAACCAGGCTGCGGCACTTCATGGTGGTGTCGCCCTGCACCACCTGCACGTTCCCGGAAAACGTCGCGGTTTTACTTTTGTCATGAACCTCGAGTGTGGCCGCCTCGATCTGTACCGGCGCATCCTTGTTCTCGGCCTGCAGCGATCTTGCCGGGCTTGAACTTGCAGTGCCCGCGTTGGGTGCTTGCCCGAAGAGGCCTTGCGCCGAGGCGAGGGAGCAAACCGGCAATAGTGCCGATACGATTACGATTGCTAACCGCCACATCGTCACTGCTCGCTCGCTTTGGCGGCATCGGCCGCTGCTCGTTTGCCTGGCTGCAGCGTCATGGCGACACCGCTGAAACGTATGACGCTGCCCCTGTCCACGATGTCGAGCCGCTTGGCGTTGAGGACACCGTCGAGCATTTTCACCCAGACCGGCTTCTCCGATACGACACTGCCTTTGCGCACGTCGATCACTGCCTCGCTCAAACGTCCCTCGTAGCCAGTAGAGGAAATCAGCTCGATATTGTCGTTCAGCGTCAGCATTTCTGTCTTGGCATCATAAATCCCGGACACGGCGGACATTTCGACCATGCTGTTGTCCTGCATTTCCATCTTGGCGTGGAGCTGATGCAGCTCGACAAGGTTGGGTTTGGTGATGTCCTGTCCGGCGGCGTCCGCGGAAAATTCGTAGGCGCGCGAATCGATCGTGTAGCCAGCCAGGCGCGGCTGCTGCATCGTGATCCTGGTGCCGTGAATGACGAGCTTGCCAAGTTCGCCCGGCAACCGAAAGCCGCCAATCGGCGGCATGTAATTGATTCCAATCACGGTCAAGAGAACCGCAGCAATCCCGGCGGGCATGCAGATCCGTAACCAACGGACGTGCCGACTGTGGCGCCGCGCCGCGCGGTAGCTGCGCTCGAAGTCGCCGCGGGAACTGGCCGAAAATCCTTTCGCCGCGTGTCCGGGGTAAAGAATGGCCAAGCAGTCGTCCCTTCACGCCGCCCCTGTGTCGGACTTAGACCACGGTTGGGGTCGTTTTGTCTCGCACAAATAGGGCTGCGAATATGGCCCAGCAAAGGCTGACATTTCAGTGATTTAGCCCGATCGCGCTCAGGAATGAGCGAAAATATCTTCGGCCGCGAAGCCGCCAAGGTCGAGGCGCACTCGATCGGGCAGGAAGCGAAAGCAGGCCGCCGCCAATTGCTCGCGGCCTTCACGCGCCAGCATGGCATCGAGCCGCTCTTTGAGCGCATGCAGGTGGAGGACGTCTGCCGCGGCATAGGCAACCTGCGCTTCGGTCAATTCCAGCGCGCCCCAATCGGAGGATTGCTGCTGTTTGGAAAGATCCTGGCCGAGCACTTCGCGGACCAGGTCCTTCAGCCCGTGCTTATCGGTATAGGTTCGCGCCAGCCGCGACGCGATCTTGGTGCAATAAACCGGCTCGGCCATGATGCCGAAAGTCTTTTGCAACACCGCGAGGTCGAATCGGGCGAAATGAAAAATCTTGAGCAAGCTCTTGTCGGCGAGAAGCCGTTTCAAATTCGAGGCCTCGCCGGCGCGTGGTGGAATTTGCACGACGTCGGCGGAGCCGTCGCCCGGCGATAATTGCACCACGCAGAGGCGGTCGCGGCCGACTTCGAGGCCCATGGTCTCGGTGTCGATGGCGACCGCGCCCCGATAGCGCGAAATATCCGGCAAATCGCCGCGGTGCAGACGTATGGTCATGCGGCCGTTATCGCGCGCGATTCACGGAATTCCAAGGCCCTATTTGGGCCATCGCTCCAAACGGTTGATTTTTCCCGCACCGGCTGGAACGTTCTTCTCGCAAAGGATTTTGTCGAGGCACAGGCTGCATGCGCCAAAGGCGGTGCAGTTGACCTAGCGTTGGGTCGTTGGCTTCGTTGAGGATCGCCATGCCGGAAGACGACGTCGAGAACAAGCCCGATCTATCGATCTCGCCGGAAAAGGTCTGCTACATCATCGTCAAAGCCCGCGAATTCGACGCCAAGGATGTGCTGACCGACCCGGACGATGCGTCCAATCCGACCGATGACGGCATGGTGTCGGTGCTGGAGGACCATCGTGACGATCCGGTGGTCCAGGAAATCGCCGCTGCGATCTTTGCCATGAGCGTGGACGAACAGGTCGATCTGGTCACGCTCGCCTGGCTCGGCCGCGGCGACGGCTCGCTCGAAGATTGGGATGAATTACGTGCCGAGGCGGCGCGCGCCCACAACAAACGCACGGCGTCTTATCTGCTCGGCATGCCGCTGTTGCCCGACTATCTTAAAGAGGGATTGGCGCAGTTGGGTCACTCGTGCGACGAGTGAATCTGAACAAACGCCGAGCTGCATGGGCAGCAAAGGCGCCCGGCAGTTTATTATCTTCCTCATAATTTAGTTCTCTGCTCGTTCGCGAGCGTCGCGCGTGCACTTAGCAACCCTGCCGTCGGCAGTTCCGTTACGGGAACCGTGATTTCACTGTTCCCACAGGAACTACCCGTCCCGCGTATCGTTGGTCTGCTACCCAACCAGGGAGCGTGGACTATGACATCAGTGACGAAAAAAGTACTTCTCGGGGCAGCAGCGGGTGCGGCTATCCTGGCCCTCTCCGCAATAAATGCCTCGGCAGCGATTGTCTGCACCGGTAATGTTTGTTGGCACACCCTCGAGCGCTACACCTATCCGCCGGCCGCGAGTGTGATCATCCACGAGGACGACTGGCGCCCGATTCCTGGGGTCACCTTCCGCGAACATGAAGGGCGTGGCTATTGGCGCGGCGATAGCTGGGTGGAATGGTAATCGGTAAATGACTGGGCTTGACTGCCCGGAAGTTACAAGGCCGCCCGATGTGGGCGGCCTTGTTTTTTAATCGAATAACGTCATTTCTGACTCTGGGCGTGTAGGCCGCCTCTTTGATTTTACGGTTCCTCGTTCTTCCATCTTATCGAGCGCTTCGGAGATCAGGGTTAGGCGATCCGCTAAATGGTCATCCGACCAAAGATTCAGATTATCCAGAGAATAGGTGCGAACCACCCTCGGCCCATTTTTTTCTAACGCGCCGAGGCTTACATACTCGACGTTTGATGTTTGGCCGAAAAATTCCGTGTCCAACAAATACTTTTTATGAATTTTAGCTACCATCCCAAGTTGGTCGAATGATGGTCCATGTCCTTTTCGCGGTTGGACGTAATACAGCTTTACGATCCCGTCTTCGACGAAGAAAAACGGAATTCGGTAAGCCGCGTGGCGCGTGCGACCGAAGGAAAACTTGCTCGGAGGAAGATCAAAGACCTGGGTTGAACGTCCAAATGCCTTAGGGGCAGCAAGCTGTATGATTTCTGTGTTGAGCCATTCGAGGCTTGGGAACATGGCCCAGTCAGTCGTGTCGTCTACGACCAGTTCAAGAACAATGGAAAAAATCCGATCGGTAAAAGGGCAGTTTCTTTCGACGCACAACGGTCTTCTTTCCGCACCACCCCGTATTCGTTGGACACCGCAACCGAAGCGTTCCTAAGACACATCTTTGATTACTATTCTCAGTTTGACGCTTTCCACCTGTCTGACCTGACCCACGAGAAGGGAAGTCCGTGGGACGTTGTGTGGTCGGCCGCAGCTGCGCGCGCCGTGCCGGGTATGTACATCCCCAATCAGATCATCGCGGCTTGGTTTAAGCAGCGGCGCGAGGTATACAGGACATAACAGGAACATCGGGGCGATTCTCATGCCGGAGCCCGTGCGTCGTGCATATCGCCACTATGAGAACAAAAAGAGAACAAATCAATTGAAATTATAGCTCAGGCCTAGCCGGCGTTATAGACGCGGGATCACCTTTCCCAGGGGGCGACGTTGCCTCAAAATGTAAAATCTGTCGGTGCAGAAATGGCGACCAGAGACGATTTCTCGAAAGAGACTAAACGGATATTGCGGGAGAGAGTAGGCGGCTCGTGTTCCCCGGCCTGAGTGTGGCCGTCTAACAGTGTCGCCGAATGCCGAAAGTGCGGCGAGAATCGACGTTACTGGCCGTGCGGCGCATATCACAGCGGCGCGGCCGGGCGGATCCCGGTTCAAGGCCGGTCTGACCAAGGGCGCGCGAAGCTCGATCCAAAATGGTATTTGGCTATGTGCCGACTGTGCTGACCTGATCGACAAAAATGAGGGTTCGGGATTTAGCGTCGAACAACTGCTAGGTTGGAAGCGTGCAGCGGAGGACCGGCAGTCAAATACTGCGAGGTTGCGGGTACGTGCCCGTCGTCCAGCGTGGCTCGACCGTCTCGGAACCCCGCATTACGTGAATGTCCCTCGTGTTCTGCACATGGTTGGAAATGATGCGCTAAGTAGTGGGGTGCAAGAATCGCTAAGAACAGGTTTTCCAAGAGGCCGCGCCATAATCCGCGAGCTTGTTGAAGTTGAAAACGCCTTACGGCGAATGAACGTTCGGGCGACAGACGTTCGAGAAATTGACAATCCGGCCGCGCAGCTATTCGAGGGCCTTATAATTTCGTATCATCACCAATGTCGTACAAAAACAGCAGTCCCAAGAAAGCCAAAAATGTTGCAGATTATTCGTTTGAAAAAACGCCGCTGATTTATCTGGATTGCAATGAGTACCGATATATCCAGCCCTACGATCCCAACTGGCTGACGACACAGACTGCGCAAGCCAGCGTCCGGAGTGGTTCATGCAAGCTTTCGGGCATCGCTATTGTTAAATCAATTGGTCACGACAAAAAGCAGGTGATCGCCAGCCCTTTAGCGTTCGGCATTCCAGATTTGTACGGATTCTCCGACTAGCGCCCCCGTCCGACTCCGGTTGTGCAAAGCGCATATTGCACTGTTGTTCGCATCGGATACGAATTAAAGGTCGGGATGGTGCCCAGGAGAGGACTCGAACCTCCACGCCTCGCGGCGCTAGTACCTGAAACTAGTGCGTCTACCAATTCCGCCACCTGGGCGATGGGCAATGGGCGATTGCGGCGATAGGTAAAAAGCGCATGTCGCCTTGTCAATCGAAGCTGTCAATCGCAGCTGTCGATCCAACCTATCGCTGCACTATACAGCGCAAAACCGATCATGTATCTCGCCAGGCATGGCGCTGCAGAACAGGCTTGAAACGCTGGTCGCCGTGTTTGGCGGCTCGGGCTTTCTCGGCCGTCACGTCGTGCGCGCGCTGGCCAAGCGCGGCTACCGCGTCCGTGTCGCGGTCCGCCGGCCGGAGCTGGCTGGGCATTTGCAGCCGATGGGCCGGGTCGGCCAGATCCATGCCGTCCAGGCCAATCTGCGCTACCCGGAATCGGTCAAAGCCGCGACGCGCGATGCCGACGTCGTAATCAATCTGGTCGGTATCTTATTTGAACGCGGCCGTCAGCGCTTTGACGCGGTGATGACGGCAGGTGCGCAAACCGTGGCGCAGGCCGCGAAGGCGCTGTCCGCGCCGCTTATCCATGTGTCGGCGATCGGCGCCGATGAAAACTCTAAATCCCATTATGCTCGGGCGAAGGCGCAAGCCGAGCGGCTGGTACTGTCCGCGCATGATCGCGCGATCATCGTTCGGCCCTCGATCATTTTTGGGCCCGAGGATGATTTCTTCAACCGCTTTGCCGCGCTCGCCCGCATGTCGCCGGCGCTGCCGCTGGTTGGCGGCGGCGGCACCCGCATGCAGCCCGTCTTTGCCGGCGATGTTGCCGAGGCGATCGCCAAAGCGGTCGATGGCGATTTGCGGCCCGGCACGACCTACGAGCTGGGCGGCCCGGACGTCCGCACCTTCAAGGAATTGATGCAATTCGTTCTCGCGACCACGCAGCGTCGCCGCGTACTGGTTCCGGTACCGTTCGCCGTGATGAAGTTGCAGGCGTTGGTCCTGCAGTTTTTGCCTAAGCCGCCGATCACTCCCGATCAGGTCGAGCTACTTAAACGCGACAATATCGTCTCCGAGGACGCCAAACGCGACGGCCGCACGCTGGAAGGCATCGGCATCACGCCGGAATCAATCGACGCGATCGTGCCGACATATCTCTGGCGGTTCCGCAAGACCGGCCAATTTAATCCGCATACGGCGTAGCGCGTCCGGCGCGCCAGCCGACTGTACGTTCAGACGTGCGGCACGTCCGCGCTGGCCTCAAGGCTCATATTTGAACGAGAGCGCGACCCGCGTGCGAAAGGCGGTGACTTTGCCGTCTTCGACTTTCATATCCATCTGCGTGACTTCGGCCACGCGGAGATCGCGCAGGGAACCCGCGGCCGTCTCAACCGCGCGCCGGCCGGCATCTTCCCAGGATTTTTCGCTGACGCCGACCACGTCGACAATGCGATAGACGCTTTCCGATTGCTTCTTGGCCATGGATTGATCCTTTCGCGACTGTTCAATCCCCCGCCCCGGTAGGCGGCACATTTTAAAGCATGATCCTGAAAAGTGGTAACCGGTTTTCGGAAAAGATCATGCTCAAACAAAAAGCATGATCCCGAAAAGTGGTAACCGGTTTTCGGAAAAGATCATGCTCAAACAAGAAGCCGTGGATCGGCGTCACAGCCCCCCGAGCAGCGCCACGAGCCCCAAGGTGCCGACCGCGATGCGCCACCAAGCGAATAGTGCAAAGCCGTGGCGGGCGACATAACCGAGCAGCGTCTTGACCACGAACCAGCCGCACACGAACGACACCGCGAAGCCGACCGCGATGAGCAGCGTGTTGCCGGCGGCGAATTCGGCGCGGCTTTTGTAGGCCTCGAAGGCGAATGCGCCGACCATGGTCGGCATCGCGAGCCAGAACGAGAATTCGGTGGCGGCCCGCCGGTCGGCGCCAAGCAACATCGCGCCGACGATTGTGGCGCCCGAGCGAGATACACCTGGCACCATGGAGAGACACTGCATCGCGCCAATGCCCAAATACATGGGCAGGGTAAATTTCGTGGCGTCGTGATAACGCGGCTTGAGCTTGAGCCGATCGATCCACAACAGCACCAAGCCGCCGAGAATGAGCATGCTGCAAACGATCCAGACATTGAACAGCACGCCTTTGATCGTACTGTAGGCCAGCGCCCCGATCACCATCGCCGGGAAAAATGCGACCAATACCCCGACGACGAAGCGCTGATCTTCGCGTTTGTTGAACATACCAAGAAACAGCCGCCACAACCGGGTGAAGTAGATCGACAACAGTGCCAAAATCGCGCCGAGTTGGATCAGCACGTCAAAGCTCTTGCCGAAAGATTCGTCGTCAAAACCGAAGAAATGGCCGACCAGCAGAAGATGGCCGGTCGACGATACCGGAATGAATTCGGTCAGGCCCTCGACGATGCCGAGGAAGACCGCCTTGATCACGTCCAATGTCATGCAAGCTCCGCGATGGAAGGGATCGAATACGCCGGACGATTTGCGTCAGATTTGTTGCGTCAGCCTGGCGGTTTTCAATGAGGCCAATGTGTTCCCAAGCGCGCCGGTCATTTTGGGCCAGTCATTTTTGGGGCCAGTCATTTTTGGGGCCAGCCATTTTGGCAGGATGGATTAGCGGCCGGTTTTGACGAAATCCTAACCGGCCTCTAGGGTTTTTTCATGAACGAGATTTCTCGCGAAGCTCGCGGCTCGACTTTCGTGATCATGCTGTAACGCCGACCCGTCGACAAGGCTCGCTCCCGACAAGGCTCGCTGCGCAATGCTGACGCTGTTCCATCATCCGATTTGTCCGCATTCCCGTTTCGTGCGCCTCGTGCTCGAGGAATATGGCTTGCCCGTACGCCTGATCGAAGAACGGGTCTGGGAGCGCCGTTCGGACTTCTTAATGCTCAACCCGGCGGGAACAACCCCCGTCATGGTCGAGGAAGGCGTTCCGGCAATGCCCGGAGCGGGCGTGATTGCCGAATACATCGATGAGACGCGGGGCGCCGGTGCGGCGGAGCGCCGCCTGATGTCGACCGAGCGCGGCGCGCGCATTGAAGTGCGGCGCCTGATGGGCTGGTTCAACGATAAGTTTTTCGAGGAGGCGAGCGGTCCTTTGGTTATGGAGCGGGTCTACAAGCGCTACATACCAGCCGGTAGCGGCGGCGGACCGCCGGATACCGAAACGTTGCGTGCTGCAAAAAGCAACATCAAGTACCATCTAGCCTATATCGGCTGGCTGGTTCGCACACGTGACTGGCTCGCCGGCGACAGCCTGACCTATGCCGATTTGAGCGCGGCGGCGCACCTGTCCGTCGCCGATTATCTGGGCGATGTGCCGTGGGACGAGGACGAGACCGCCAAAAACTGGTACGCGAGGATCAAATCGCGACCGTCGTTCCGCGCCCTCCTCGCCGAGGCGCTTCCCGGCCTGCCACCGTCGCAGACTTACGCCGACCTCGACTTCTAGATGACGCCGCGCTTAAGGCGGAGCTGATCGCGGCCGCACGCGCGCACAGCTTCGATGCGGCCGGCGTGGTCAAGCCCGACGCCATCCCGCTGGCGGCGCCGCGCTTGCGGGAATTTCTC
>WNGL01009493.1_pt1 | contig 16835 bp, 12 predicted proteins | sample 5400591 | NCBI WGS metagenome assembly WNGL01 (sample SAMN13153377, study PRJNA577476) | soil metagenome | isolation source: 80 cm soil or saprolite under Garry oak tree replicate 1 | place: USA:California | collected 2016-06-15
CTTCTCGACAAAAGAATTTTACGTCCAGATTCAAGAACCGGTCCACCGCAAGAATGAATGATTCCGGCAGCGAAACCACATTCACATCTATGAAAGAAAGACTGCTTGAGTATCTGGCTTGTCCTTCCTGCCAAAGTGCGATCGAACAGCGCTCGGTGACGAAGCACGAGGCCGGCGAAATAATCGAGGGCCAACTCGAATGTGTTGCGTGTAACCAGCGCTTTCCGGTATTGCGCGGCATCCCCCGCTTTGCCGAAACCAGCGAGATTGAATCGGACAAGGCTTTGACAGCAGAAAAATTTGGCTGGTCATGGCAGCACTTCAATCATCACGATCCACTCTATGCTGAGCAGTTCCTCGGCTGGCTCGCACCCGTGAGGCCAGATTTCTTTGCCGGCAAGATCGTACTCGAGGGTGGCTGCGGCAAAGGACGTCACACCCAGTTGGCGGCGAGTTGGGGAGCGCGGGACATCGTCTCCTTCGACTTAAGCGATGCCGTCGAAACCGCGTTCGCGGCGACGCGATCGCTTGAAAATGCCCACATTATTCAAGCTGATATTTATCATCTGCCGCTGCGCCGCGTCTTCGACTATGCGTTTTCAGTCGGCGTGCTGCACCACCTTCCCGATCCGCGCGCAGGATTCGTAGCCTTGGCGGCAAAGGTAAAGACGGGAGGGCATATCTCGGCGTGGGTCTATGGCGCCGAAAATAACGAATGGATAACGCACTGGATCGATCCGCTTCGCAAGCACATCACGTCACGGATAGACCCTCGCGCGCTGCTACACCTTTCCAAGCTGCCGGCCGCATTTCTGTACGCAGCTAACAAGACGATCTATGGCCCACTAAATCGGAGCCCACAGGGCCGGCGGTATGCGAGGCATCTGTTCTACAACGATTATATGAAAGCGATTTCGGTTTTTGACTGGCGCGAGCACCACGCGATCGTCTTCGATCATCTGGTTGCGCCCACAGCGTTTTATATTCGGCGCGAAGAGTTTGAAAAATGGTGGCGCGACATCGGCGCCACGGATGTCATTATCGGCTGGCACAATCAAAATAGCTGGCGAGGTTTTGGAAAGATTGGTTAGCTGCGGCCTTCAGAACTGTCGATACACGGAGTATTGGCCGCTCGATATCACGACTTCGCAATTCGCGCAACTGTCCTCCGAACTGATCACGAGCGATCCCGGGGGAGCTTTCACACCATAATCGAGATGCACGAACTCTGACGTGTTTCGTCCTTCCAGGGTCGCGTACCAAAGTGCATGTATGTAAGCTGGTCCAAACTTTCCATCTTCAAGGTAAATCGGTCTCGACGGCATCGCGATGGCAACGTCATAAACGTCTTTGTAAGTTGCGTCCAAGGAGAGCAGTCGTTTCGGGCCGGTGCGCCAAAATACTGACTGAAAGTATGCCGCCTGCATGATCGTAGCGAGCAGCAAGATGATTAAGGCTGACCGTCGCGGCGCCACGCTCCGATCGCTTCTTATCGACTTAACCGCACCTTCCGCCGCGCCTTCGATCTCGGAAGAGTGCTCTTTCTCTTTACCGTTCTGAATCAACCACTCAAGGGCGGGAATTGTCAAAACCAATAAGAAGATCGGACACGCGATCATTCGTCCGGTGTGAAAGGCATCGACAGTCAGCGCGCCTGGAACAACGGCGGCCAGCAAACCAAGAATGATGAAGCGCCACCACGGGTCGCGCCGGTGACGCCAGAAAATAATTACGACGCCCAACAAAGCAAGAATGAAAGGTGCGGCGAGCAAGCTACCGGTCGCCCCGGGTACGTGATGACGCGGATTGATATCGCCCGTGGTGAGGAGCCGCGCAAAACTAAGATCCTGAAAATATCGCGTGATAAATCTGAAGACGATTCCCTGAAAAGTTTTCTCAGTGCGCAGGTATGAGAGTCCCCAAAATCTCGATGTGAGCGCCCCGGGATGCCTCAGGTTGAATATAGCCAGCGGGATAAGAACAATTCCATAACCAACCCAGACTTTAATAACATCAAATAGACGCTCTTTATTAACGGCGAAGAAAACAAGGCCGAGCGCAAGCAGCCCCGCCAACATTCTTCCAATCGTATAAGTGTAGGTCAGCAGCCCAAGCGTTGCCACGAGCGCCGCGATATTGAACCAACTCCAACGTTCCTTCACGTGCGCCCGGTACAGCGACAGCAGGAAAAGAGTCAGCGCGAGAGGGTAGAAGGACGAATCAAAGAATAGGCGATCAACCTCGAAGAGCCACGGCGTAATCAAAGCCGTAAATCCAACGATAACCCCAATCGGAACCTTGCGTGAGATTCTGAATGCCAGGAGACCCAATAGCATCGCCGTTTCAAAGCCAGCAACCGAGCTCAACAGTCGAGCGAGCCAGATGCTCGGCGGGAACACGAGATTGAAGAAGGCAAGTAGATAAATGCAGACGGGGTTACAATAAACTGTAAACGGCCAAGTAAAGTTTTGCAGAAACAGGGGCCAGCGAACTCCGAATTCGCTGTGGCCAGTCTTAGCCAGCAAGTACGCGTTATAAGCAAAGGCTGACTCGTCCTGATAAAAACCGGGCGGATTCTCTGTGAGTCCATAGGTGTAAAGAATGAACAAGATCGCGATGCCGAGTATTGAAAGAGACAAGCTGTGGCGACGGATGAAGTTAGATAAGGTTACGAAGGGGGGTAGAGACATCGCGTATTCTCTTTTTTTAGTTCGGTGAGTGGTTTTTCCGTCGCCAGAAAGCTTGAGTGTATCATGTCCCTCCGCGATTAAGACAGATTTTATTCAGACTCTTCGTTGCGATGAATCATTTCGACTAACAGAAAGGATTCGGCGAATATTAACAACGTCCGTTCGAGACTCAGCACGTAAGAACTCAGTCTTCAGTTCGATCGAAAGTGTACGAGGGTTACCGCAAGTCCGAGTTCCTTCGCAGGGCTTCGAGGATCGATCTCGAAGGGATTCGCTTTCGCTCCGACGGAATGATCCATGTTGTCCGGTATCGGAGTGGACGAAGGTACAACCAGTAAGAATGTTTGGTCCGGGTGTGCCAAAGCGAAGCTGAACGGACTTTCGGCACTCTCACGTAAGACCATCAAGGAAGGCCCCTCTCGACTGAGTAATAGAAGATAAGAAAGTGTGCGAGCCTCCGACGATTCGTCCGGCTTGGGTTGGGCTAGGATGAATTCGTAAATGAGGACCACCTCTCCCGGTCTTACAGCATTCAGCACCAACGCCGCCAGCCGATCCATTTCCCTATTCGTTGGGTGTACCTGGGACCGAACGGCATACATTCGCCAGAGGGTGGGAAGGGGATGAGCAGCCAGGATCGCAACGCAAAGGGCAGTTACCGAGTATACCGGCCAGCTTCTCCGCAGGGCACCGACCCAGCGTACGGCCGAAGTAATGCCGAAAGCGATAGCTACTAGTCCTGGCGGCAAAGCGAGCATCCAGTAACGATACCAGTCGACCTGGTAAGCCAGTAGAAGAGGAAGGAGCACAATGCTGCTGATAAGTGTTATTGGAATAAGGTACTGACGACGAAGCACGAGCAGCACGCATCCTACCAGTAAGCAAATAGGCGAAACTTGCAAGAGCAAAGTTTCGAGCCACCAGGGGACGGGCGTACTGGGCCAGATCCCCGACGCCTCAAACAGTCTTAAGAACATGCCGATCCCGCGTAGGAAATGAGCGGGGTACAGGCCTAATGTCAGCGGACGGCCCGACGCATAAATCTCGCGCTGGGCAAGTCCGGCGACAACCCCGCCTCCGAAAGTTGTGAGATTGTAGGCAATCACGTTTGCGCAACCGAGTGACGCAGCGCCTATTACCAGGACGAGCCAGCGACCGCGAAGCCACGGGCGGCCCCCAAGAAAGAAGACAGTAACGATCGCCGGGACAAGCACTAGAGCCGTCGGATGCGTCTGCAGCGCGAGACCAAACGTGAAAGCTCCCGCCACAAAGCTCCAGGGCCGCTTACCCTTTAGAGCCCTGCAAATCAGCCACAGCGCCAGGGTTGTGAATGCCGGCGTCAAAGAATTTGAATAGCCGAAGTGACTGCCGTTGAAGATTTGCTGAGCATTGCAGCACAGGAGCGTCGCGGCAATGAATCCTGTCGTCCGATTGTCAATCTCTTTACCGAACAGGTAGACAACGGGTGCGGTCGCCGAGCTAATGAACGCCACAACTAGATGAGGGATAACAGGGTGCTCTCCGAACACCAGAAAGGCGCCAGCCAGAATGTAATTGTAGAGAGCGCCAATATAGCCATCGAAGTTCGTGAGCGGAAAAGCTTCTCCCCGCAGAATACTTAACGCCACTCTGGTCTCGCGCAGTTCGTCCCATGGATAGCGAGGCACATCATGCAGGTACGGCAGTCGAAGGGCCAAGGCGAGTAAAAAGAGGAACAATACGATTGCGCCGTCCCTGAGCATCGAGCGCTGGACCGGTGTTAGGTTGAGGCGCTGTTGAGCTCGGATTATGAGCGCAGATATTGAGATGGGCATTGTGCTGACAACTCCCAGGAGACTACCTTCCACGCTCCAGTCTTCACTCAGATCGGAAGTGAACCAGGTTGACAGCTAGTCCTAATTCCTTCGACAGGCTGTGCATATCGATCTCGAAGGGCGTTCTTGGCGCCTCGCGAGAACGATCCGCGTTGTTCGGTATTGGCTTGGACAAAGGCATAATCACCAAGTACGTTTGCTCTGGATGTGCCAACGCGTAATCGTATGGACTTTCGGCGCCGGCCGGTAAGAGCAAGGAAGAAACTCTATCGAGAAGCAAGAGAGCAGCCTCAAAATGCCTCCCATCGTGATGAAACTTTGTTTCCACAGTTTCGCTGTTCAAATCTTGCTCTCGCTATCTTGTTGCTTGGGAAACTATGCACGAGTTAGTATTGGCCGGTGACCAGGCCATATTTTTCTTTAGTCGTGCTTTGCTATCGAAGCGGACGCTCCATTGTACCTTTCGTGGAAAGGCTGCGCCACGTACTCTCACGCTGCAATTTTACGTGGGAACTCATACTCGTGGGCAATTACATCGAAGGTCGTGACGACGAAACTCCCGAGGTTGTCGGGGAGCTAGCCAGACGCTGGCCCAACGTCGCGGCAATAGTCCGTCCCAAAGAAGGCATGATGGGGTGGGATATGCGGATGGGTCTGAACGCCGCGCGTGGTGAGTATATTGGAGTGATTGACGGCGACGGGCAGTTTCCCGTCGAGGCGGTGATTGCCTGCCTGTTGAAGGCCGAGATGGAAAATCTGGATCTGACCAAGACGTATCGCGTCCGGCGCGACGATGGCCTCTATCGCCGGCTTATTTCCTACGTGTACAAAAGTCTGACGATTGGTTTGCCGATGCCGAGATCATGATTTGCGCGCGCGCGGCCGGACTTTCCATCGGTGAGATTCCGGTACATTTTGCTCTTAACGAAAACCGCGGCTCGTTCGTTAAGCCCAAAGCAATCTTCGAGTTTATGTCCAATCTCATCCGCTATCGCTTTGGCGTCCGCAAAAAGCCCTTGGAAAGCGAGAAACCCTTGAACCATCTTGATACCCAACCGAACAGTCGCCACTTGCCTTCGCAAACTTCTCGTGGCTAGCCTTCGTTTAAGTGCAGGCCATGGACCAGCGGACCGCCCACGAACACTCATCTACAAATAAGCCAACACTCATCTACAAATAAGCCATCGATCGAAATTACTTCGAGATCAATTCCATCCGAAGCACATCGTTTCGCGCTAGTAATCACCGCCGTTTTCTTTGTCATCGCATTAATCGGGATCCTAAATCACGAGATGTGGCGCGATGAGCTTCACTGCTGGCTGGTTGCTCGGGACGCACATTCATTTGCGCAACTCTATCAGAACCGCAGTTATGACGGCCATCCGGTCCTCTGGTACGCATTGCTTTACATCTTGACGTGGTTCACCGTTAGTCCTGTGGCGATGCAAGTCTTACTCCTAATTCTGGCGGCCGGATCCGTGTATTTATTCAATCGTTTCAGTAACTTTACTGTTCTCCAAAAAGTGCTTTTTTCTTTTGGTTACTACTCAATATACGAATACTCAATCATTGCCCGGTCATATAGCCTGGGGTTTTTCCTGGTCATATCGTTCTGCTCGCTTTACGTAAACAGAGGGAGAAACGTCGCCTGGCTTTTTCTTGTTCTGATCCTGCTGGCTAATACTTCTGCTTTTGGCCTTGGGCTGTCGGTTTGTTTCGCGGGCGTGCTGTTGTTTGACTGGTTCTCAAACCGGAAGAAGGCCGAATGGAAAGCTGTGTCTTTGAGGTTCTTTTCGTGCTGGTTTGTCCTTTTTCTCGTTGGGGCTGCGTTGTCTGTTATGCAGACGCTTCCAAGAAAAGACAACACTCTGATGCAGCCGCACCTGTCTCTGCTCGCCGACAAAGACAGGATGAAAGTCGTTCTTTCCAAACTTTCTGAGGCTTATCTCCTGATTCCGGAAATCAGAAGCCTGCCGTATTGGGTTTCAAGCCAGAGCGACACGTTTGTCCGTAGCGATATCAAGCCGTCTATTTTGATTTCGATTATTCTCCTCACTGCCGCCACTATTGTCCTGGCGCGCAAGCCACTCGCTGTCCTACTTTATTGGACCGGGACCGTAGTAGTGATCTGCCTCTTGGGACTGACCTTAACTCTTGGTCCTCGCCACACCGGCCACCTTGTTACAATCCTTGTTGCCGCGCTTTGGCTCTCGGATTATTTTCCCGAAAGACATTTCGAGAGTTCGGTCCTGGTTGGCGTTTCACGATGGGGCAGGAAAATCCAGAATGGTTTCGTCATCCTGATTTTCGGTGCACAAACGATTGCAGGTATCGCGATTTACACGACAGATCTAGAAAAACCCTTTTCAGCCAGCAAGGGAGCAGCAAATTTCATCAGGGAACATAACTTGGCTTCGCTGCCAATCGTGGGAACTCCCGACTGGGCGTCTGAAAATTTTGCCGCGTTGCTTAACACACGCATTTATTACCCTGAGAGAATGGAGTTTGGCAGCTTTGTCATTTGGGATGGAAAGCGGAAACCGAACCCAAGCGATCAGCAAATCATCGATGCGATCGACACGGTGCTCGGGCAGACTCAGCCGCGGGCATTACTGATACTTAACAAGCCCGCTGTTGAGAAGGTAGCGGACTCAACATTCACGCTGGACCTTAACATGGTCAATCCGACTATTAAGATAACTTTAATAGCCAAGTTTGACGAGGCGATGATGTTTGATGAAACTTATTACATCTATCTCGCGCAACGCGTGAAATCATGATTGGGTATCACGAATAAAAGCCAATCGATACTACTCACTCAGATTTGGCACGGACCATGCCTACTGATAATCCGAGTTCCTTCGACGGCGAATGTATCTCAGGTTCGACATGGAATCCTGGTGGGCGATCGACATCGGACGCAGGACCGGTGAGGATGGCGCCACAATCAGTAAGCAAGATTGGCCCGTTTGCGCGAAGGCCCACCGTAAATTAACACCAGCTTTTTGTCTCACATATTATTGGCACGGAGGGATACTTGAAAGCCGATATCCCTCATTTCAATATCGCCGAAGGAAGGCTCCAGCCAAGAGATAGTTGTAAAACGCCCCAAGGTAACCGACCACGTTGGTCATCGGGAAAATCTCACCGCGCGCGATTCGCAGCGCAAGATCAATCTCGTCCGTCTCGTCGGTGTAACGAGGCACATCCTGAAGATAGGGCAGGCGAAGGGCCAGAGCCAGCAGAAAGACACAAAGAATAATCGCCGCGTCAAGCAGCAACGATCTCTGAGCTGGCGTTAAGCTGGTAGCCTTGTTCATTTGTTAAGGAGCGCGAAGATACATTGCCACCGTCGAATCCTCGTACGCCGGCGTTTCGATAAATCTCAGTCGAGTTGTAGCCTGCGCGAGTAACAGGGAATCAACTTTGTCTTTCGCGATTATGAGAGCACCAATTTGCCTGTCCCCCAGTCTTTTTAGAGCTTCCTGAAATTCCGGATCATCCATGTCCTGCGCCATCCATTTGGGCCACATTAGCGCGCGGCGTTCCGAATAGTACGCCAGGTCAGGAGACCAATCCAGCCCGAATATCAGCAGGACATCTTCTGGAGCCGTCGATCTTTTGATTAAGCCGCCGAGGCGTTTTTCCTGCGTCCAATCGCCCGTTTGGATTTCATAGTACTTGTCATGAGGGCCGTCATAGTAACCTGCAATGGAACAGAGAATGCAGATTGAAAATATCGCGAGTCCGGCAAGCTTGCGCCAATTGCTGCCCTCCAGAAGTCCTACAATGGACCAAGCGACCGCGGCTATCAGGAAACCTCCATTCGCATATACATAGTAGTTGTGATGTACATGAAGATTGGTGAAGATGAGCGGCGCAGCTAGAAAGCCGGCGATCGAGATTAGAGCGACCCCAACCCGATGACGCGCGAAGTAGAGGCCCACGAGCGGCAGTAACAGGATTTTTATGCTTCCCAAGAGATAGGAACTTCGGAGCAGGAGCCATCCCCACGTTCTGGGGAAGAATCGTTGCGCCAACGTTCCGAAATTCCAAGACCTTAGCGCGGCCGAGGTCAGATGGACGCCCGCGACGTTCAAGACTTTTATCTGATCCGAATGTCGGACCCATAGCCAGCCGATGAAGAGCGGAAAACACACGAACATTACGAGTGCAAGAGCGTGACGGAAGACAACCTTACGAGATTTAAGCTGCTTCAGATCGGGCCAGGATTTCGCGACATAGATCAGTCCCGCTGCTAACGCGAAACTGGGAAAGGTCGTGAGCTTTACCAAGACTCCAATCGCGCCTAAGAGGCCGGCGAGAACTGCATCGATTGCGTTCCGAGTGCGAATGTAGCGCACGACGAACAGCAAGTAAGCGAGGCAAAAGAAGACTGCCGTCGATTCGATGACAAAAGCGCGAGACCAAAAAAGATATTCAGGACTGACCAAGACCAACGTGAGGAAAACCAAACGAAAGATCGGTCTGATGGCGAACTCGGACAGCAATATCCATAACAGTTCCAGGGACAGAACAAAAAACAATTCACTAACGAACCGGCCTGTCTGGTCGAGCGGCATATCAAAGATCCTGGTCGTCTTAGCGACGAGCCATTGATACAGAGGAAACTCAAAAGGAACACTCCAGGGAGCACCGAGAACGGGGGTCTCATAGTTCAAGAACGGCCCACCCCGCATCAGATAATAACTTGTAATCGCGGTCTGCGTTTGTCTGGGAGCTTCAGACAACGGATTGTTCCAACCACGCGTGGCCATCAAGATGGCCCAGGCCAGGCAAATTCCAAAGATACCCAGAATTAACCAATCTGTCCCAAGATCCACGAAATGCCGATGCTTTACGCTCTGCGTTTCGGCCTCGTTGGGAGATTCTCGGAATTCCGTTAGGTTCTGAGCGAAATTTCTCAGCGTCTTCGTAAGTCCTCGGGCGACCCATTTCGTTGAAACCTCTTCGCCGAAGAACTTTTTCCGCATCTCATTGTCTATCCCAACCAATCGGCATTGCTGGTCGTGAAAAAAGGGGACTGCTTCGCTCGCGATTACCCTGACGATCCCCGATGACAACCTTGCCAGCTCATGCCCGGTCGAAAACGCAGCCGCCACGGCACGAATATGGATTCGAAGATTACCTTCCAGGACATCTTGGAGGTCCCCTCGCGCCGCTCAACGAAAATAATTGGCACCTCGGCTATGCGGAGGCCCGCTCGGTGGACGCGATGAGTCACTTCCACTTGAATGGAATAGCCTTCCGCATCGATCGGGGTTTCGAGAATAGTTTCCAGCGCGCGGCGCGTATAGCAACGAAAGCCACTGGTAGAGTCCGTAATCTTCATGCCCGTGATCAGTGACACATATCGGTTCGCAAAGCGACTGAGCAGGCGCCGGTGCCAAGCCCAGTTGCGCGTGCCGCCTCCCTGACAATAGCGCGAACCGATCACCATGTCGAAGCTGGCGCTGGTGTCGATAAGTTCCGGCAAACACCTGGGATCGTGCGAGAAATCAGCATCCATCTGAACGAGCCGAGCGTATTCGCGCGCGAGCGCATATCGATAACCATCTACTGAACTGCGACCAAAACCGCGTGGACCTTTCCGTCGCAGAACGGAACACCGGGGGTCCGCCTCAAACACCTGCATGACTTCGTCTGCGGTTCCGTCAGGAGAGTTGTCGTCTACGACCAGAACATCGACATTGGGAACGATAGCCAGGATTTGTTCGATCAGAGGCGAAATGTTCTCGCGCTCGTTATAGGTCGGGATGATGATTAAGGTGCTTTCGGGGCCCATCTTTTTGCCATCGGCTCATTCCTTCGCTCGATAGAGGTAGATCGAATTTCCGAAGATTATTTCCGGTTGGCGTTGCCGATAATCGGCGAAGTAATTGATCCTGGCGCTTCGAGACAACGAGGTGGAACCCGTCTGTTCAGACCCAACGGTCGAGCCGTTGAGGTGGCTGGCGCCGATGGCTACGTATCGCGTCTGTGCCCTCGATGCGTCAGCCGGAGCGTTAATCGCTTCAATGCCGTAGCTTTCCAGGACCGGGTGCGCCATGATCGCAGCGCTGACGCTCTGTTCGCCTTTCTCCCGCAGATACAGCGCCAGGCTCTTTACGTCGTCGCCCCACTCGACATTCGAGTCGGAAAGATAATACCAATGGGGCGATCTTGATGCCAGTTCGTTCATATAAGGGATGTAATCGGGAAACGCCCTGATGGTTTCAATTCCCATCCATCCAAACAAGGCGATCACTACTGTCATTATCAACAAGGGTTTTTGTCGGCGCCTCAGTACAAAGTCAAGGAGTGCACCACTCAAAATGAAGAGGAATGGATAAGCCGGAAGAAAGTGACGGATCCCAATGTTGATCGAACCCATCATCGAGAGCGCTGTGAAGGCAAAGAACGGAAGCAACATCACCAACAGTTGTCTTTCGCGCTTTTTATAGAAACGCCATAAGGCCCACGCTATCGAGGCCACGGAGAGCAACAGAAAAGGAATAGTGGTCTTTAACGCAAACGCGATTGGAAAGTAATACCACCACCCGTATTGACTGTACATTCCCAGCAGACTGGCAGTATTCCCGTGACGATTGTGGGCCATCTGAAAAAGAACACCGTTGACGTACTCGGGAGAAAAGATTCGTTGCGCTGCGCTGTAAGCCGCCGCCTCGACCTGTGGGGCTACTTCCATACTCGCCGTCACATCGTCCCTCAAACCAAGAAAGGTGCTGAATGGCTCCGGCGGCCCGCGGTGAAACAGGTAGGCCGCATTTACGACGATTATCGCTAAGGCGCAAGACAGCAGGACATGTAGAGCAATCGCCGATCGCCTTTGGCCAAACTTCGGCGCGAACGTGAAGAGCACAATCTGGGCAAGAATCGCCAGGGGCGCCAGCGCCAGCATCGAGAACTTGGAAACCAGCGCCAGCCCAACCGTCAATCCAATGAAAGCAGCAGTCTTGATCTTCGGCGTCTTGAGATAAACGTAGGTCGCAACAGATAGTAGAAGATAAGCAAGACTCGCAATTACATCGGTTTGCACGACCCGGCCGTTGGCAAGGATGGTAGGCTCGAGTGTGTAAAGCGCGACTGCAAGCAACCCCGCGCGCGCTCCAAACAGTTGGCGCGTAAAACTGAAAATTAGGGCCCCAAGTAAAAGGGCAACGGCAATCATCGGGACGCGAGACCAGAAGGTCAGTTCTTCGTAACGCGTGTTATTAGCCCGCCAGAATTCCTGCGCCAGCGCGTTTTGCGTAAACCCTCGATGCGGGTCCAAAGATCCCATCGATTGGTCCATCGCGGGCATTTCCGTGTTGGTAAGAAGAAGGGGAAACGCAGCGAGCATCTTAACCAAAGGCGGTTGCTCAAAATTAATACGAAAACGCCGATGAAGGTGATAGAAACCTGCCGGTATGTGTACTATGTCATCAACCGTAATACTCTTCCGGGGCAGCACCGAAAGAAAGTTCAAGCCCATCACTGTTAGCAGAAGCGCGCATAGTGCTTCCATTCGGTAGGACATCATCAAAGCCCGTGCTTTTGATATGGCCTTGTCCGGTACTTTCGCTGACATATTTTCCTGCATTTTTTTGGCGATCAGGATTTTCGCAGAATAAAAACCGCTTGGAAACTTATTCTCTTATGCGGTAAAGGTAAATCGATCCGCCAATGATCTTTTCGGGCTTGAGGTCGCGATAGGCCGCGAATTCATTGTGATTGGAAATGACGGAACCATTTAGGAAGCTGGTCCCCACAGCCACATAACGGGTCGGCGACAGCTTGGGATTGTCGGGGGCGCTTCCCAAGAGCTTGATCCCATATTTCTCCAACATTTCGTAGCCCCACGCCGCGGCGCATACTTCGTTTTCGCCGCGCTCGCGCAGATATTGCGCCAGGCCCTTTATATCATCGCCCCACTCGACGTTTGAGTCTGAAAGATAGTACCAGTGCGGACCACGCGACGCGAGCAGATTCATATACGTCATATAATCGGGATACGCCCTGACGGCGACCACGCTCATCCAAAAGAACAGGAACAAGACTACCGCAATCATCAGTGGGCGCCATCTCCGCCAAGCGAGAACTGAATCCAACAATGCTCCGCTTAAAATAAAAAGGAACGGATAGGCGGGAAGAAAGTGCCTGATACCTATATTGATCGAACTCATCATCGATAACGCGACAAAAGAAAAGAGCGGCACTATTAAAACCAGCAGACGTTCCTCACGTCTTTGACAAAAAATCCAAAGCGCCCAAATAGTGGAAACCAGCGACAAGAACAGAAAAGCAACGCTGGTTTTCAGGGAAAAAGCGACTGGGAAGTAGTACCACCACCCGTTCTTGGCATACGTGCCCAACAAACCAGCCGGTGACCTTTGCGCATCGAGAAAAAAGACTCGGACGAGACCATTTATGAAATCACCGGGAACGATGTACTGCAAGGCAACGTAGCTTTGCGCCATGAGACCTCGTGGCGCCTCGTCACCACTCTCGAGACCGCCCGTTACGCTAAGCACCGTGGCGTACGACACGGGAGGGCGGTGATAAAAGAAGTACGCAGCATTAAGGACCACGATCAGAGTTGCCATCGCGATAACCATTTGTGCCGCAACCAACCCGCGTCTTTGTCCGAGCTTGGGAGCGAAGATGAAAAGACCAAGCAGTGGCAGAACTACAAAGGGCGCCAGCGCCACCATCGAGAATTTTGTCGCCAGCGCCAGCCCGGCACTGAGCCCAACATATAACGCAGTTCGAGCGCTGGGCGTTTGCAAATAGAAATACAATGCAAAGGAGAACAACAGATAGGTGAGCGCCGAAGGAAGGTCGGTCTGCACTATTTTGCCATGCGCCAGCACGGTAGGTTCGAGCGTATAAAGCGCTACTGCCAACACTGCAGCGCGCGGTCCAAAGAGGTGCCGCGCAAAAACGAAGATCAAGACTCCGAGGATTAACGCGATCCCAACCATCGGGACGCGTGGCCAAAAAGTTAACCGTTCGTACTGCGCCTCATTAGCCTGCCAGAACACCTCGGCTACGTGATAGTCCCAATATCTTCGCGAGGGATCCAAAAGCGGCGCCTGCGTGTTCGTAAAGAGAAGCGGAAGCGCCGCTAGCATCTTGACCAGCGGGGGGTGCTCAATGTTAATCCGAAACTCTCGGTGGAGGTCGTAGTAACCCGCGGGTATATGGATAGTCTCATCGATAGTGAGGCTCTTCTTTGGCAACACTGATAAAAAGTTCAACCCCATGACTGCGAGAAGCAACGCACAAAACAACTCGGTTCGGTAACGCCAGGCCCGCACACGCAATCGTGAGACTATGCTTGGTGATGGCTTGGCTGACGTGGTTGTCAAGAGGTTTTCAGTTGCAATCAGAAGGTTTTGCCACGCGGAAAAAACCGCCATCTATTAACCGACGCACGAGCGCGATCTTGCTGTGCTCGCTTAAACTGCCGGGAATGTCTCTCACAAGGAAGCTCGGATTCTCCGACGCGAAACGAATTGCCGGCTCGAAATGTCGCGGCAACGAAATGTCTCCATGAGAAGCAGTCAATCGAACGACATCGCCGTTCTTCACGAACCTGCACAGCAATCCTGGCCGGCGCTCGACAAGGGTTTCCAAATCGACCTCTGCCGAACCGTTATGAGCAATTGAACCTTCGCCGAGCCCTTGTTGGTTCCAGACAATACTTGCGTTTATCTCTTCTACAGCCCTTGAAACATCGGCGCGCTTCGCGAATTCCTGTAGTCTCTCGTCAAACTCTCTTTTGACCGACGGATCGGTCGACCTACCGAGGAAACCTAAAGGGATTGCCCTTCTCAATCGAGCATCTTTATATCCGAGCTGGCCCAGTGCCACGGAAATCAGATCGACCCAGGTAACAGGATAAATACCGATCGTAACATGCGCGGAAGTGGAATCTGGAGACCATGCTTCGTGCACGAATCCTCTTGGCAGATACAAGAAATCGCCGGGCTCGAGTACAAACTCGTCGAGCGGCTCGTTGGCTTCATACTCCGCCACCACGTCGCGCACGATCGGCCCTTCGCGGTAGTGTATGGCGCCACCCGACTTTTCAAAGTTCATTAGCGGCACATGCTCGAGCGGAAGCTCGATTGGCGATCCAAATACGCGCCAGTTCTTACGGCCGGCTATCTGTAGAATCGCGGTATCGTGAAGGTCGTAATGTCGATCGAGCGCGTGCGAGTTTGCCGGAGTACAGTAAAGGTTTGCCCAGATAGGAAAACCGAACAGCTCCTGAGTTCGCATGCAGAGATTCCAGAGGGGTTTCCAATAACGATTGACTCCACGAATTCTGACCGACGCGCCGCGCCGGTAAGCTTGATAAACCGCCGCCGCAGGTCTTTCGCTCGCTCCTTCGCTGCTTTTAGAATCGTGAATCACATCCACGCCTCCCCGATCAAGTAGACATGCAACCGTGAGCATGTAGTCGATATCGTCACCGGAAACCAGGGGCGCGTAATAGTCACATTGTTTTCTCGAGATACGAAGCGGTTTCGTTTCCCAGAATTCGGAGAAAAACTGTTCGGACAGTATCGGCGCAATCAAAGAATCGAAATTAAATTCGGACATCCTAAGCTCCTTCACCTCGGATAAGGACAATTCAATCGCGCTTCGGCCTCATGGTTGACTGAGCTTCAACGTATAATAATCAGTCTGGCCAACTTGCTCCCAGCCGGGCAGCGTGACGTTCTCAGGCACCCGCGTCGCTATTACCGCCTTCGCGCCGGTCTTTGCAAAAGCATCAATCACCTCGCGTCGGCGCGAATCATCTGCAGCCGCGAACGTGCCGGCATCCGTATTCGGCAACTCGGCGACGATGTGGACGCGAGCCAAACGCGCCCAATGCACAACGGGCAGCCAACGGGAATCGAAATTGACCATGCCGACTGGATCTCCAGGCTGTATGCCCTTTCTTCCTAAAGCATCCGCCACTTCAAGATAGACCTTGGTGTTATCGCGCTCGCCCCCCGGCATCTTTGTGAACGAACTGTAGAATGCATCCATCGATCTCGCAATCGCCGCAAGCAATACTAGCGATACGACGGGCACGATTACCCAGGCTATCAGTTTCTTTCTGGCGCTGAGATTTCCGGGCCCGCTCGTACCGCTCCTCTGATTCTTGCGCGCAGGAAGCTTCAGCGTAGAAAACAATCCCAACCAAAAACTAGTAATGAACGGTGCAATGTATCTCGGCTCGACGTGAACCGGCAAATAGAGCGCGAATGCCGCGATCGATAGGACGATCAGGCCCCACTCCTTTGATAGTTCCTTTAACCACCGGCGGCGTCCGACGTAGAGCAGAACTAAAAAGCCGGCGAGGAGAATGAGCTGCGAGTTATAAGTGAAAATCTCGAAGTACATTCTCGCATTCGCCATGAGCGCGGTCGTTTGTTGCCTTCGATCAAGCCGTGGCGTGACGCCTTCATACCAGTAGGATGGATCGTACCAGGGCGCGTACGTGACATTCATCGGAGTCCCAAATTCGTAGATCGATGGATTATCCAGGATTTTTCTGGTCGGATGCGCGGGGACGCCGAAACGAGTGTCGTCTCCCTGCCAATGGAAGAACGGAATTCTGTTTACATGCCACAAATAGTTCAGCCTGCCACTTTCTCCAAAGGTGAGGCGACCTTTGGACGCCGACAGCGCGACAATAAAGGGACCAGCCGCCAGCACGAGGCCGAGTACCATCACCACCACCCGCGGCGCAGCACTTCGCAGAACTCCAACCCAGAAGATTCCGACCAACAGAAAGACGACCGAAAGCGGAAGCATCGGCGCCTTTGCCAGGTAACCGATTCCCAGAATCAATCCCAGAATGAAAAAGGACCACCGCGATTGGGCGCCCCTGCTTATTCGCAGAACTTGGGCCAGAGCGAGATAAACAAAAACAGAAACGAGCATGTCGGGCGCCGTCGCACCCAGCGTAATCAGCCCCAGCGAAGACCATATGAAAAGCGCATAACCCAATAATTGCCACGCCCACTCCGGCAGCGCAACGGTATGTTCATCAATTCGCGAGAGCGCGCGTTCTCTTCGAACGCGGATTAGTTCCTTTAAGAAAAAATCGAAAGCGATAAGCGCGCAGAGGTAAATTGCGTAGTTGACGATGTGGACCAGAGGGAACTCAAACGATGCTGAAGGTTTAAGGATTCTAAGTGCCAGGCCCAGCGGCAGGGAGTAGAGCGGACTCCAGAGACCATTGATAGCGGTGGCCCAATCACCACGAAAGAAAGCGTCTCCCATGTCGAGGTAGGAAACACCCATGGGATTCAGGGTATTCCGAGTA
>WNGL01004944.1_pt1 | contig 16834 bp, 13 predicted proteins | sample 5400591 | NCBI WGS metagenome assembly WNGL01 (sample SAMN13153377, study PRJNA577476) | soil metagenome | isolation source: 80 cm soil or saprolite under Garry oak tree replicate 1 | place: USA:California | collected 2016-06-15
GGCGACGGCAGGTTCGACACCATGCGAACACTGGCGCCTCCCGTCGGCCGGGGCTATGAGTTCCTCACCGGAACCGGCTGGGACTTCGCGGCCGAGCTAGCCGAGCTGCCCGACCTGCTAGCCGCCAAGCTGCGGGCCCTCTCGGTCGAGGCGGGCCGGTACGACCTGGTCATCGACCCGTCCAACCTCTGGCTGACCATCCACGAGTCGATCGGGCACGCCACCGAGCTCGACCGGGCCCTGGGCTACGAAGCCGCTTACGCCGGCACCTCGTTCGCCACCCCGGACAAGCTGGGCAGCCTGAAGTACGGCTCGGACGTCATGAACGTCATCGGCGACCGGACCGCCGAGCACGGCCTGGCCAGCGTCGGCTACGACGACGAGGGCGTGGCCGGGCAGTCCTGGGACCTGATCCGCGGCGGCGTCCTGGCCGGCTACCAGCTCGACCGGCGGATGGCGGCGCTGCAGGGGTTCGGCCGGTCGAACGGCTGTGCCTTCTCCGACGGCCCGGGCCACATGCCGCTGCAGCGGATGGCCAACGTGTCGCTGCAGCCCGCGGCGGGCGGCCCGTCCACCGCGGACCTCATCGCGGGCATCGAGGACGGGATCTACATCCTGGGCGACAAGAGCTGGTCGATCGACATGCAGCGGTACAACTTCCAGTTCACCGGCCAGCGCTTCTTCCGGATCAGGAACGGGCGCCTCGACGGCCAGCTGCGCGACGTGGCCTATCAGGCGACCAACACCGACTTCTGGGGTTCGATGGAGTCCGTCGGCGGCCCGCAGACCTACGTGCTCGGCGGCGCGTTCAACTGCGGCAAGGGCCAGCCCGGTCAGATCGCCCCGGTCAGCCACGGCTGCCCGGCGGTGCTGCTGCGGGGCGTGCGGATACTCAATACGGCGGAAGAAGGAGTGGCATGACCACGGCGAACGGGCCTTCCCCGCAGGAAACCGTCGAGCGCGCGCTGGCCGCGGCCAAGTCCGACGACTGCGTGGTGATCGCCGAGGAGACCTCCACCGCGAACCTGCGCTGGGCGGGCAACACCCTCACCACCAACGGCGTGGCCGGTTCCCGGCAGCTCACCGTCATCGCCATCGACCGGCGCGCGGGCCGGTGTCCGGCCCGACCAGATCGAGGACGTGGTCCGCGAGGCCGAGCACGCGGCCGCCGAGGCCACCCCCGCCGACGACGCGGGAGAGCTGATCGGGGCGGGAGAACCAGGCCCGTTCGGGATCAATGACGGCGAACCAGGCTGGGACGGGCAACCTGGCCGGACCGAGATCGGCGTGCTGCGCGACTTCGCCGCCGCGCTCGGGCAGACGCTGCGTGCCGCCGAGGGAGCGAGCCGGAAGCTCTACGGGTTCGCCGAGCACCAGCTGCAGAGCACCTTTCTCGGCACCTCGGCCGGGCTGCGGCTGCGGCATGACCAGCCGACCGGCCGGGTCGAGCTGAACGCCAAGTCCGCCGACATGGAGCGGTCGGCCTGGACGGGCGTGGCGACCCGCGACTTCACCGACGTGGACATCGCCGGCCTGGATGCCGGGCTAACCGAGCGCCTCGGCTGGGCCGAGCGCACCGTCGCGCTGCCCGCCGGGCGGTACGAGACGCTCCTCCCGCCCACCGCAGTGTCCGACTTGCTCGTCTACATGTACTGGTCGGCGGGGGCGAAGGAGGCGGCGGAGGGGCGGACGGTGTTCAGCAAGCCGGGCGGCGGGACCCGCATCGGCGAGCGGCTGTCCTCCCAGCCCGTGACGCTGTCCAGCGACCCGCGGGCCGCGGGCCTGCAGAGCGCTCCGTTCGTGGTCGCGCACGCGTCCGGGCCGGATTCCTCGGTTTTCGACAACGGGCTCCCGCTGGGACCCACCTCCTGGATCCGCGACGGCTCGCTGGCCGCCCTGATCTCCTCCCGGCACTCGGCCGCGATCGCCGGGGTGCCGGTCACCCCTGGCATCGACAACCTGACCTTCGCCGTGCACCCTTCCGGAGCCGCTTCCGGGGCCGGGGCGCCGTCGCTGGAGCAGATGATCGCCTCGACCGGGCGCGGGCTGCTGCTCACCTGCCTGTGGTACATCCGCGAGGTGGATCCGCAGACCCTGCTGCTCACCGGGCTCACCAGGGACGGGGTCTACCTGGTGGAGAACGGCGAGGTGACTGCCGCGGTGAACAACTTCAGGTTCAACGAGTCGCCGGTCGGCATGCTCGGGCGGCTGCTCGAAGTGGGCGCCACCGTGCCGACGCTGCCGCGCGAGTGGGGAGACTACTTCAACCGGGCCGCCATGCCGCCGGTACGGGTGGAGGGCTTCAACATGTCCTCGGTGAGCCCTGCCAGCTGAGCTGGGCCAGCTGAATTCGGCGGGCCGAGGTCCCCTCGGTTTGGCATCTGGGCTTACGGTGGAAGCGTGAGGATGAGCCATTCGGGCCGGCGGGCCCCGGTGCACATGGTGACGCAGGCGCACCGGTCGCTGTCCGACGACATCGCCTACCGGCAGCGCAGGTACCTGCTGATGATGGGCATCCGCGCGGTCTGCTTCGTAATAGCCGTGGTGCTGTTCGTCAATCACTTCGGCTGGCTCGTCGCGATACCGGCCGTCGGCGCCATCTTCATTCCGTATTTCGCCGTCGTGTTCGCCAACGGCGGCCGCGAGCCGGACAACACCCGCGGCTTCATGGAGTACCACCCGAACCTGCCCGCCACCCGCGACTCCGGCACGTCCTCAGAAGCAAACGGGGGAAACGGCCACCGCCCGGTGACGCCCGGCTCAGGGGATAACTAATCCGGAGGAGATTGGGCCTGCTCAGGCCCGTCCCGAGATCTGGTTGTAATTGGGTCTTGACACACTAGGGGGTGTTTCCGTGTACGATTCATATCGATGCTCTGGTCCCCCGTCGGAGCATCACCGCCGGCGTTCCGGGCCCCCGTCGGAACGCCGATGCACGCGACGCCGGGTGGTTTGCCCCCGTAGCCACCCGGCGTCGCACTATGCTCGGGGCTTTCTGCCCCTTCGCCGGGGGCTCGCAGTGCTCTTCCGGGGGGCGACCCCCCGGACCCCCCGGGCGGCCCCCTGTTGGGGGGTGGTACTCGCCGTTGGCCTTCTTCTGGGGGGTGGTACTCGCCGTTGGCCTTCTTCTGGGGGGTGGTACTCGCCGTTGGCCTTCTTCTGGGGGGTGGCGGGGGGTACCAGGGAGGACACGGGGGGTGAAGATCATCAGGGGTGGGTCTCACGATCGATGGGGAGGGGGCGGAAGGATCTTGGTGACTCGGTGTCACGGGGCGGGCCGGGCGCCGAGGTTGCGGGCTGAGTGCGGGGAGCCGGGGCGCTGGAGAGGTTCAGCGGGGACTCTGGGGATGCTCTGCTGCTCGTCTGAGTGAGGGGTTGCGGACGCGGGGCCGGTCAGCGGTGAGGTGGGTTCGCGCCGTAACTGCGAATTAGGTTCCCGGGGTGCGGGAGTTGGAGTTATGGTGCGGGCGAGCGCAATCCGTAAGGTTTCTTGTCCGAGAGAGAGCGGATGCGTTGCGCAGCGAGACGAGGATTGTTCGTCACTTTTCGTTATAGAGACGAGCAAAACCTGGAGAATGATCAGCAGCTGCTTACTAATTAATGGATCCCGAATGCCACCACATCGTATGCAATGTGCGATGGCTATTCTGTCTTACGGAACTCGGCTATGGCTATGCCGAGCATCGCCAGGCCCATGGCGGCCACCATGGCCAGCGATAGTCCCAGTGGGACTAGCCAGCCGGCCCAGGTAACGCCGGGGCTCAGCACGTTCAGCGCCTGCGGGCTGACGGCCAGGTGGTCGAACACCGCGCGCCGCATCGGGTCGACGATATAGGTGAGCGGATCGATCCGCGTCAGCACCGTCAGCCAGGACGGCAGCCCGTTCAGCGGGTACAGCGCGCCGGACAGGAAGAACAGCGGCAGCACGAACATCTGGGTGAGCGCCATGAACGCCTGGATCTGCTTGATCCTGGCCGCCATCATGACGCCGAACGCGGTCAGCGTGAACGACAGCAGCAGCAACTCCCCCACCAGGGTGAGCAACAGCACCGGATCGTAGGGTACGTGCGCCACGCCGGCCAGGGCCAGGAAGATGACGCCCTGGAAGGTGGCCACGGTCGCACCGCCCAGGCACTTGCCGATCACGATGGCCCAGCGGCGGACCGGCGCGACCAGCATCTCGCGCAGGAAGCCGAACTCCCGGTCCCAGACGATGGACGCGGCCGAGAAGATCGCCGTGAACAGCACCGACATGGCCAGCACGCCGGGGTAGATGAACGTCTGGAAGTCCACGCCGGACGGCAGGCCCCGGCCGGCCAGCCGGGACAGTCCGGTGCCCAGGATGAACAGGAAGAGCACCGGCTGCACCAGCGAGGTGACCGCGCGCAGCCGGTCGCTGCGGAACCTGATCAGCTCACGGCGCCAGACGATGCTGACCGCGCGCAGGTCGGCGCGGATGCTGCGCTCGGGGACCGCGACCCTGATCAGCTCGGTGAGGTCGCGCTCCCCGGCCTGCCGAACCGTCATGTCTTTCGTGGCCACCGTTACCTCCTGCCGAACCGCGTGGCGATCCTGCGGTTGCGATCGCCGATCGAGGCCTCGGCGTCGCGGATCGTCTTTCCGGTGTAGGACATGAACACGTCGTCGAGGGAGGGCCGGGACACGCTCACCGACTTGATCGCCACCGGCAGGGCGCCGAACAGCTTCGGCACGAAATGCTCGCCCGACTCCACCGAGAACGTCACCAGGCCCTCGTGCAGGCCCGCCTCGAGACCGAACACCTCCGCCAGCGCGCGGATCGCGGCCGCGTCGTCCGCGGTGCTGATCTGGACGCGATCCCGGCCGACCGACGCCTTCAGCGCCTCGGGCGTGTCGATGGCCACGATAACCCCGTGGTCGATGATGGCGATCCGGTCGCAGTTCTCCGCCTCGTCCATGTAGTGCGTGGTGAGGAAGATCGTGATGTCCTCGCGGCTTTTCAGCTCGTTGATGTACTCCCAGATGGACGCCCTGGTCTGCGGGTCGAGCCCCACCGTCGGCTCGTCGAGGAACAGCACCCGCGGCGCGTGCAGCAGGCCGCGGGCGATCTCCAGGCGGCGCTGCATGCCGCCGGAGTAGGTGGACACCACGCCGCCCCGGCGATCCCAGAGCCCGACCATCTCGAGCACCTGGCGCAGCCGCGGCCCGAACGCCGCCTTGGGCACGCCGTACAGGTCGGCGTGGAAGCGCAGGTTCTGCTCGCCCGTCAGGTAGTTGTCCAGGGTGGTGTCCTGGAACACCAGGCCGATGTTGCGCCGCACGGTGTCGCGCTGTTTGACGACGTCATAACCGGCAACCCTGGCGGTACCCGAGGTCGGGTCCGCCAGGGTGCACAGGATCTTGATGGTGGTGGACTTGCCCGCCCCGTTCGGGCCGAGGAAGCCGAAGGTCTCTCCGGTGGATACCTCGAAGTCGATGCCGCGTACGGCCTCGATCTCGCCATACCTCTTGGTCAGCGCGCTGACCGAGATAGCCGGAGTCACCCTTGCGAGTCCTCCTCCGCGTCCTGGTCGTCTGCCGCGAGGATACGGTACAGCGCCCGGCGGGTGTCAGCCAGGATCTTGCCAGCCTGCTGGACCTGGGCAGCGGAGCCGGCCTGGGCTACCTGCGACACGGCCACCATGACCTGGTGGATCGTGTGCCGCAGCTGGACCTCGGTGTCGTTGACGCTGCCGGTCACGGCGTCCCAGGACGCCTTGAGCTCGTCGGCGTGCTCGGTGACGTACGCCTGGCCTTCCTCGGTCAGCGTGTACATCCGGCGCCGGTCTTCGCCGGCCGCCTCGGCTTTGATCAATGCCTCGTCCTCGAGCTGCTGCAGCGCCGGGTACACCGACCCCGCACTCGGCCGCCAGACGCCCTGGGTACGCGCGCCGATCTCCTGGATGATCTGGTAGCCGTTCCACGGCTCGCCCTCGGCCAGCAGGTCGAGGATCGCGGCCCGCACGTCTCCGCGCCGGACCCGCGGCCCCCGGCCGCCGAACTTCGGCGGCCCGAACGGCCCGCCGCGCATGCCGAACTCGAACGGCCCGCCGCCCCACGGCCCGGGACCTCCCCCGGGACCGCCACGCATCCGCATGCGCATCCGGTGGCCACCACGGTGTTCTCGGGGATCGCGAGGATCTCCCCATGCTTCGCTATGCATTGTGATGCTCCTTATAATCTCTAGATCGCTTTTCGATCCTTGTCGTTAGTTCAACGATATATCGATAGCGATCGGATGGCAAGGCCCGAAATTCAAGATCTTTTGTCCCGAACGGTCCGGGCCGGGAGCGTCGGCCCGCCAAGGGGCGGCTGCCTGCCGGAGGCGTCGGCTCCCCGGCAGCCCGGCCCGGCCGACAGCCCGGCCTGGCCAGGAGCATGCCCGAAGGGTGCGGGCACCGGGGGTTCGCCGAGCCCTTCGGGGGTGTCGCACTTCTGGGTGGCGGTGATCAGCGTGACGTCAATGAGAGCTCGGGCCGGGCGGCGCAGGCGCGGACTTCATGATCGTGAGCGGAAATGGGCGCTATTTGTCCCAAACTGCTCACGATCATGATCGCCGCCCGGTAGCGCGGCGGGCTGTCGGCCCGGGGTACGGCTAGGCGCGGATGGGGAGGGCGTACTCGCGGCGGATGCTGTTGCCGAGGCGGGAGATGTCGGCGCCGTAGACGTGCATGGAGATGGCCACGGCGTCGCCGGTGTTGCGGACGCGGTGGATGTCACCGGGCGGCGCAAAGCCGCTCACGGCCCCGGCCTGGTTGACGTTGCGGGCGGCGAGCCTGAGCGCCCGGCCGCCGTCGGCCAGCGCGAAGATCTCCTCGTATTCGCGTCCCTGCAGCACGCCAGTGACGCACCAGGCCACATGATCGTGGATCATCGTCTGCTGCCCGGGCATCCAGACCATGGCCGAAATCGAGAAGCTGCCGTCGGGTTCGGCGTACAGGAGATGACTCTGGTAGCCGGCGGGGTCACCACGCCGCAGCGGCGCGGGCAAGATGGCCGCCGGGTCGGGCAGGCTGGCGCGCAGGGCGGCGGCCACACCGTCCGCGGTGTCCTGCCAGCCGAGGCCGCGGCGGACCTCGGCGCGGACCGCGCGGACGAGTTCGTCAGGGCATGTCCGGATAACCGCGGCCGGGTCGGCCTGGCGGCTGGCTAGGGCGCTAGCGGTGCTGGTCAGTGACATGTCTCCAGGCTAGCGAGCATCCGGATATCAACACCAATGCCAATTGGCGCGTCTATGCATAGACAGCGCTGATCAATCGGTGACAGCGGAGTAGGTGATCACGCCGCGGCGCAGGGCGTCGATGGCGGCACGGGCCGTAGCGCCCAGGTCCGCCGGGCGCCGGGCGCCGTCGGCGGGCGGCTCGGTGGTGTCCGAAGGGATCGCAGGGGCGGAGGCGATCTGGTCCAGCAGGTCGATGAGCTGCTTGACGGACCGGACGAAGTCGCCGGGGGTGAGGTCGGGCGCCTCGTCGAGAACGCTCTCCAGCCCCGCGCCGTGCGCCCAGCGGTAGGCGGCCCAGGCGAAGCCGAGGTCGGGCTCCCGCAGGAACGACAGGTCGTTGTCCTTCTCCAGCTGGTCGAGCTCGCCCCAGGTGCGGACGGTGGCGGCAAGGGCCTCGGGCACCCGGCCCTTCGGCAGCCGGGGCGGCTGGACGTCGTCGGCCTGGCGCGACTCGAAGGACAGGGCGGATACGCAGGCGGCGAGCTCGGCCGGGGACAGGTCGTCCCACAAGCCGCGGCGCAGGCACTCGGCGGCCAGCAGGTCCAGCTCGGTGTACAGCCGCCCGAGCCGCTGCCCGTCCGGCGTGACGGTGTCCCCGGTCAGGTAGCCGAGGCGTTCCAGGACACGGCACACCCGGTCGAAGGTGCGGGCGATCACGTGCGACCGGCCGGCCACCCGGCGCTCGAGCGCCTCGGTCTCCCGCGCCATCCGCATGTAACGTTCGGCGTACCGGGCGTGGTTCTCGCGGTCCTGGCAGTCGTGGCACGGATGACGCCGAAGCCGCCGCCGCAGGTCCGCGATGTCGCCCGCGGCCTCGGGCACGGTATGTTCCCAGTCTGCCGCGCGCACCGGGCGCCGCCCGGCGCTGGCTCCGGCGGGCCGGCTGGCCAGCCGGTTGCGCATGGTGGCCGCGAGGTCCTTGCGGTGCTGCGGAGAACGCGGGCTGAACGACCCGGGAATCCTGATCTTGTCGATCACCTCGGCGGGCACCGGGAAGTCCGCCACCGCCAGCCGCTTGACCTGGCGTCCCTCGGTGAGGACCAGCGGACCTGGCCCGGTGAACTCGGGCAGGCCGCCGTTGCCCGCGGCCCCGACGAGCCCGGGCTGGTCCATGCTCCGGCGGTCGTGGCCGGCGCCGCGGCCGCCCGCGCCGCGGCCGCCGGAGCCGCGGCCCGCGCGATCGGCCGGGCGGCCGTTGCCGTTGCCGCCTCGGGCCGGGTGCAGGCCGGGCTGGAGGACCACGGCGAGGCCGGCCCGGCGGCCTCCCGGCACCCGGATGATGTCTCCCGGACGCAGCTGCGCGAGGGATCGCGCCGCCTCGGCCCGGCGGGAGCTCGCCCGGACGCGGGACAGATCCCCCTCGCGTTCGGTCAAAGACCTCCTCAGCTGGGCATACTCGGCGAAGTCACCCTTATCGCAGCTCATCGCGGCGGCCAGCTCGTCCATGGCCTGCCGGTTCTTGCGGACCTGCCGGGTTAGCCCGATGACGCCGCGGTCGGCCTGGAATTGCGCGAACGAGGACTCGAGCAAGGTAGAGGCGCGGGCCCGGCCGGCCCAGCCGGTCAGGTTGACGGCCATGTTGTAGGAGGGCCGGAAGCTCGAGTTCAGCGGGTAGGTACGGGTGCTGGCCAGGCCGGCCACCGCACCGGGATCCATGCCGGGCTGCCAGAGCACCACCGCGTGGCCCTCGACGTCGATGCCGCGGCGGCCGGCCCGCCCGGTGAGCTGGGTGTACTCGCCCGCGGTCAGGTTCGCGTGGGTCTCGCCGTTCCACTTGTCCAGCTTCTCGATGACCACGGTCCTGGCCGGCATGTTGATGCCGAGCGCGAGGGTCTCGGTCGCGAAGACCGCACGGACCAGGCCGGCCGCGAACAGTTCCTCGACCACCTCCTTGAAGGCAGGCAGCATGCCGGCGTGGTGCGCCGCGATGCCGCGCCGCAGCCCGGCCAGCCACTCGCCGTAGCCGAGCACGGTCAGGTCCTCCGGCGGGATGTCCGCGGTGCGCCGCTCGGCGACCTGCTGGATCACCTGGGCCTCTTCCGGCGTGGTCAGCCGCAGCCCCGCGACCAGGCACTGCTCGACCGCCGCGTCGCAGCCGGCCCGGCTGAAGATGAACGTGATCGCGGGCAGCAGGCCGTTGGAGTCGAGCCGCGAGATCACGTCGGGCCGGTAGGCCGGCGGGAACCGGCGCGGCCGGTGGCTCCCTTTTCCTGCGGCCGGGCCGCTGCGGCCAGAGGCCTTGCGCTCGATCCAGGTGTCCCGCTGGGCCACCCGCAGCAGCTCGGGATTGACCCTTGTGTGCTCGTCGTCGGTGAACAGGTCATACAGCCGGTGCCCGGCCAGCACGTGCTGCCACAGCGGCACCGGCCGGTGCTCGTCCACGATGACCTCAGTGCCGCCGCGGACCTGATCCAGCCATTCGCCGAACTCCTCGGCGTTGCTCACCGTCGCGGACAGCGCCACGACCCGAACCGATTCGGGCAGGTGGATGATGACTTCCTCCCACACCGCGCCGCGGGACCTGTCCGCCAGGTAGTGCACCTCGTCGAGCACGACGTAGCCGAGGCCGGACAGCGCCAGCGACCCCGTGTACAGCATGTTGCGGAGCACCTCGGTGGTCATCACCACCACCGGCGCGTCGCCGTTGATGCTGTTGTCCCCGGTAAGCAGGCCCACGGTGCGGCTGGCGTAGCGGCGCACCAGGTCGGCGTACTTCTGGTTGGACAGGGCCTTGATCGGCGTGGTGTAGAAGCACTTGCGGCCCTGCGCCAGCGCCAGGTGCACGGCGTACTCGCCGATCACGGTCTTGCCCGAGCCGGTGGGCGCGGCCACGAGCACGCCGTGGCCCGCGCTGAGCGCACGGCACGCCTCGACCTGGAAAGGGTCGAAGTCGAAGTCGTAGAGCGCGCGGAAGCCGGCCAGTTCCGGATCAGCCTTCCGGTCGCGGAACGCGGCGTACCGGTCCGCCGGAGTGGTCATGGGTTCCAGGTTAGGCCCTCGCCAGGGTCACGAGCGCAGGCGCTAGTTGAGATGGCTGTCGCGGCTACCCGTGTCGTCCAGGTCGAGCGGGGACAGCTCGTCGTCGGCCAGTCCGGCGTACGGGTCCGGGTGCAGCCGGGCCCGGCGGCGGTCGTGGCGCCAGATGATGAACTCGGCCACCTCGACCAGCGCGACACACGCCCCGCCCAGGATCAGCATGGTGATCGGGTCCGGGCTGGGATTCGCGATCCCGGCGATCAGGAACACCACGAAGATCAGCACCCTGCGCCACTTGCGGAACCGCTCGTGGGTGAGGATCCCGGCCAGGTTCAGCATGACGATCAGCAGCGGCAGTTCCAGGGCGATCCCGAACGCCAGCAGCATCGTCATCACGAAGCTCATGTACAGGTCGACCTGGATCAGGTTCTGCACACCGTGCGGCGTCAGGTCGAGCAGGTAGTGCATGGACCGGCCCAGCGATACGTAGGCCAGCACGTTGCCGAGCAGGAACAGCGGGACGGCGGTGGCGAGGAAGATGTGGCCCCACCGCTTCTCCCGGGCGTACAGACCGGGCGCGATGAACGCCCACAGCTGGTACAGCCACAGCGGCGAGCTGAGAATGATCCCGACGATCAGGGCGACCTTGACCCGGAGGTAGAACGCGTCCAGCGGCCCGTTCAGCACCAGCTGGTTGACTCCCAGCTGGGTGCACCCCGTATATCCGCGGATATGCGCCGAGCACAGCGGGTGCTCGATGACGCGCCAGACCGGGTTGAAGAAGACGAACCCGACGATCATCCCCGCGATGAGGCCGAGGGCCATCTTGACCACCCGGTTGCGCAGCTCGCGCAGGTGATCGAAGAGCGGCATCCGCCCCTCGGGGTTCTGCCGCCGCTGCGCGCGCACGTACCGCTCACCGACGACACGGGCGCCCTGGATGGCGCCGGGGAGTTTCGCCATGACCGCTTCCGGCAGAAGGCCTAACTAGCTGGGCTGCTGGGTCCGCTGGGGCTCAGCCGTCGAACCGGCACTGGCCGGGGTGTCCATGGTCGAGGCGCGCTGGAGGTCGCGGATCTGCTGCTGCAGGGCGTCGATCTGGCCCTGCTGGTCCGCCGGCGGCGTGGCGGCCGGGGCCAGTTGCGCCTGCGGGAACTGGGCCGCGCTGTCCTTGGGGGCCGAGCCCGGCTCCTCGTCGTGGTGCAGGTCGCTGACTTCCCTCTTCAGGATGCGCATGGACTGACCGAGGGACCGCGCCGCGCCCGGCAGCTTCTTGGACCCGAACAGCACGATAATCACCACGGCGACGATCAAGATCTTCCATGGGCTGTCGAACAGGTCACCTATCATGAGCGTCCTCTTTAGCGCCGGAGACGTCCTTCTCGGCCAGAGTCTACACGTCACCCATTGCGGTCACGGTTTCCGCGGGTTCTTCCGGCCGAACCGCGCTTACCCTGCGATAATACGACATAGTTCGCAAGGGCGGCGTTGGCCGCCTTACGCACCTCGGACACCAGGGATGCAGGCGAGACGACCCGGCCGTCCTCGCCGAGCCGCAGCGCCAGCCGCCGCACCCAGCCCGTGTCCGGGGTGCGCAGGATCACCCGCAGCCGGCCGTCCTCCAGGTCCGTCACCGACTCGCACGGGTAGTACTCCGCCACCCAGCGCCCGGCGGCGGACAGCTCGAGCTCGACCAGCGCGTCGTCAGGCGACGGCCGGAACAGGCCCTGGTCGACGTCCACTGGCTCGGCCTCGGCGGGCGGCGCGGACGGCACGTTGAGGACGTCGAGGCCGAGCACCCGGTCCAGCCGGAACAGCCGCACCCCCTCGGCGCGCAGGCACCAGCCCTCGAGATAGGGGCGCCCCTCCACCACGAGCAGCCGCATCGGGTCGACGTCGCGTTCGGTCGTCTCGTCCCGGCCGGGGACGTAGTAGCGCAGGTGCACCCGGCGCCGGGCCGAAAGCGCCGCCCGGATCTGCCCGGCGTACCCCTCGGCGTCGTGGTCGGGGATGTCGACCTGCACGGCGACCTGGGCGCTCAGCAAGGCAGCCTCGCCGGCCGCGGCCTCGAGCTTGGCGATCAGCCGGGACAGTGCCGAACGGTCCTCGAGCCCGGGCACCTCGGCCAGCATCCGCAGCGCGACCAGCAGCGCGCTGGCCTCGTCGACCGCCAGCCGCAGCGGCCTGCCCATGGACTCGGCCTGGCTGACGACGATCTCGCCGCCCTCGTAGGACAGGTCGATCGGGCAGTAGGGGTCGGGGGCGCGCAGCTCGACGCACCACAGCAGGTTCAGGTCGTCCACGAGCTCGCGCTCGCTGATGCCGAACGCCTGCGCCGTCTCGGCCAGGCCCACCACTTTCCTGCTCATCACGTACGGCACCAGCGCGAGCAGCCGCTGCAGCCGCTCGGTCGAGGTGACAAGAGCGGTCACGCCAGGACCCCCTTGAGATGGCGGATCACGGCCTCGCGCAGGTCCGGCGGGTCCAGGACCACCGCGTCCGGGCCGAACGAGGCGGCATAGTCGGCGAACCAGCCTAGGTCGGCGAACCGCGTGGTGACCAGGTCCCATCCCGGCGCCGACTCGTCGGGCTGCACCGAGACGGCGTGCCTGCGCAGGCCGACGCCGCCCCCGGCCCGCACCCTGAGCAGGGCGGTGTGCTCCTGGGAGGGCGCGGAGTCCCAGTCGCGGACCAGCTCGCGCACGTCGGTGCCTTCCGGCACGGTCACCCGGCCTGCCGGGCCGCAGAACTTCACGGCACCCGCGATGCGGCCGAGCCGGAACACCCGGATGGCGTTACGCCCCCGGTCCCAGCCGGCCACGTACCAGCGGCCGTGCCGGTTCACCACGCCCCACGGCTCCAGCTCGCGCTGCTGCGGGTCGCTCCGCCCGGCCGCACGGTAGCTGAAGGTGACCGGGCGGCGGTCCCTGACCGCCTCCCACAGCGGCCCGAAGGCCGGCTCGGGCGTGCCCAGCCGGGGTTCTATGCCCTGCGGCACCGGCGAGTGCTCGTCGCCGCCGTCAGGCCCCGCATCAATGCCGGCGGCGCGCAGCTTCAGCAGCGCCCCGGCGGCGGCGCCGGCCAGCTCGGCCCGCCGCCAGACCCGGGCGGCCAGGCCGAGCACGGCGGCCTCGTCGGCTTCCAGCCGCAGCTCGGGCAGCTGGTAGGCCTGCTGCCTGATCCGGTAGCCGGGGTCGTCGTCGAACGGATGGTTGACGCCGGTCTCCAGCGGCACGCCGAGATCGCGGAGATCCTCCTTGTCCCGCTCGAACATCCGCTTGAACAGCTCGTCCTGTTCGGGATAGCCGGGCACGGCCTGACGGATCTGCTCGGCGGTGAGGTAGCGCGTGGTGGAGAGCAAGCAGACGACAAGGCCGAGCAGCCGCTCGGTCTTGCGCTTGGACATGGTCCCTCCGAAGCCTGGTGTTGGCTCCAGATTATTGTCTCTCAGGTGATGCTAGTCCGGGGGGAACGACTCATGAAGATGGGTTGGCTAGAGTGCCGGGATGATCACATGGCGGAACGGCACGGTCAGCGGGACGCGCCGCGAATGGCCAGGCGCGGTCGAGCTGGACATATCGGTGGACGGCGCACCTGCGGAAGGGGGGCAGGTGCGGGCGCTGGCCTTCCCGGCGCTGACCGGCCGTCCCCGGCCGGGTGACCGGGTGCTGGTCAACACCACAGCGCTCGACCTGGGCCTGGGCACCGGCGGCTACGCCCTGGTGGTCGCGCTCCCCGACCGGCTGCCACCCGACCCTGAGCTGGCCGGCCACCTGATCAAGGCCCGCTACTCACCGCTCCAGGCGTGCGTGCTCGGCGCGGACGAGCAGGGGTCGCCGCACCACGACGTGCTGCGCGACGCGGACGACATCGGCGGGATGCCCGTCGTGGTGGCCGACCTGCACTCGGCTCTCCCGGCGGTGCTGGCGGGGATCTTTGCGGCCGAACGGTCCGGGGACGATCGCCCGCCTGTCGCCGGCCAGCTTCGACTGGCAGAGCCCCGCGTGGTGTACGTGATGCAGGACGGCGGGGCCCTGCCGGCCTGGTTCTCGCGTACCTGCGCGCTACTCCGCGAGGCGGGCTGGCTGGCGGCGACGGTGACCACCGGGCAGTCGTTCGGCGGCGACCTGGAGACGGTGACCGTGCACACCGGGCTGCTCGCGGCGCGGCACGTGCTCGGCGCCGACATCGCCGTGATCGCGCAGGGGCCCGGCAACCTCGGCACCGGGACGCGGTGGGGTTTCTCCGGGGTGGCCGCGGGCGACGCGGTCAACGCGACCGCGGCGCTGGGCGGGCGCCCGGTGGCGTCGCTGCGGATCAGCGACGCGGACCCGCGGATGCGGCACCGCGGCGTCTCGCACCACAGCCTGACTGCTTACGGCCGGGTCGCGCTGGCCCGGGCCGACGTGGTGGTGCCCGCGCTGGCCGGGGAGTTCGGCGCCCGGGTGGCGGCCGAGGCCGCCCCGCTGGGCGGCCGGCACGAGCTGGTCACCGTGCCGGCGGACGGCCTCGAGGCGGCGCTGCGGGCGTGCCCGGCCCGGCTGTCGACTATGGGCCGCGGCCTGGACGAGGACCTCGCCTATTTCCTGGCCGCAGCGGCGGCCGGCCGGCACGCCGGCCGCCTGCTGCGCGAAGTCCCTAGCCCTGCTTGAGCGCGTCGATGATGTCGACCACGAACAGCAGCGTGTCGTTGCCCTTGATGCCGGCCTGGGACGCGCCGGAGCTGCCGTAGCCCTGGGCCGGCGGGATGGAGAGCATCACCCGGCTGCCGATGGTCTGGCCGACCAGGCCCTTGTCCCAGCCTGGGATGACCTGCTCGGGCGACGCGCCGATGGTGAAGCCGAACGGCGAGCCCGACGACCAGGAGGAGCCGAAGACCTTCTTGGTCCGCCAGATGAAGCCGGCGTACTGCGCGACGACGAGCTCGCCCTTGGCCACCTTCGCGCCCTTGCCCTTGACCAGCGTCTTGGTCACCAGGGCGCTGGGCGGCGTGGCGGACGGGAACGTCACGGTGGGTGCGGTGCCCGACTTGGCGCTGACGGTGGGCAGCGTGCCGCCGCCGTTGGACACCTGGGTCCCGGTCGCGCCCGCGGTGTCGGAGTAGGCCCTGAGCATGTCGACGACGAAGACAAGCGTGGTCGTTCCCTTGATACCGGCCTGTGGATTCCCCGAGGTGCCGAAGCCCTCCGCGGGCGGGATCACGGCGAGGACGCGGCTGCCCACCTTCTTGCCAGTCAGCGCCATCTCTAGGCCAGGCAGCGACTTGCCGGGGATGAGTGACGGGACGCTACCGAACGTACTCTGCCTCTTCGAGGAGGTGGTTCCGTCCCACGTGTAAACGACGAAGTTGGCGGCCAGGGCGTCGCTCTTGGTCAAGGTGGTGCCGCTGCCCTGGATGAGGGTCCTGACCGTGAGGCTGTTGCCCGCCTTGGCTTTCGGGATGGTGACCTTCGGCGTCTTGTCGAACGCGCCGCTTGCGGTAACGGCGGTGTTCGCGCCCGGGGAGGAGCCAGCCGAGGAGGTTGCGGATGACGATGAGGAAGCGGTCGACTTCGCCGACCCGCCACAGGCCGCGAGGACCAGGCAAGCCAGCAAGGGCACGGCGATGAGCGCTAGAAAGCGTCGCATGGAAAAACCTCAATAGTGTCGATGTCAGCCCCGTCAGCCTACTGTGTTGGCCGGGGGGACGATCCCCCCAAGACCCCCCCTGCTCATGGGGGGGCTGTCCGCCCCCCCATGCCCCCCTGAGGGGCCTTCGGCCCCGACCTGCCGTTACATCCCGGCGATGAGCTTCTCGACCCGCTCGTCTACCGAGCGGAACGGGTCCTTGCACAGCACGGTCCGCTGAGCCTGGTCGTTCAGCTTGAGGTGCACCCAGTCGACGGTGAAGTCGCGCCGCTTCTCCTGGGCCCGGCGGATGAACTCGCCGCGCAGCTTGGCCCGCGTCGTCTGCGGCGGGACCGACTTGGCCTCGAAGATGTCGATGTCGCGGGCCGCCCGCTCCACCGCCCCGGCCCGCTGCAGCAGGTAGTACAGGCCGCGGCCGCGGTGCACGTCGTGGTAGGCCAGGTCGAGCTGGGCCACCCGCGGGGAGGACAGCGGCAGGTCGTGCCGGGCCCGGTAGCGCTCGATCAGCTGGTACTTGGTGACCCAGTCGATCTCCCGCGCGATCATGTCCAGGTTGCCGGTCTCGATCGCGGACAGCGCGCGCTCCCACATGTCCAGGACCCGCTTGCTCACCGGGTCGGCGCCGTTCTTCGTGGTGAAGTCCTTGGCCCGGTTCAGGTACTCGTACTGGATGTCCAGGGCGGACAGCTCGCGCCCGTTGGCCAGCCGGACCCGGCTGCGCCCGGTCATGTCGTGGCTGACCTCGCGGATCGCCCGGATCGCGTTGTCCAGGGTCAGGTCGCGCATCATCGCGCCGGCCTCGATCATCCGCAGCACCAGGTCGGTCGACCCGATCTTGAGCAGCGTGGTGGTCTCGCTCATGTTCGAGTCGCCCACGATCACGTGCAGCCGCCGGAAGCGTTCGGCGTCGGCGTGCGGCTCGTCCCTGGTGTTGATGATCGGGCGGGACCTGGTGGTGGCCGAGGACACGCTCTCCCAGATGTGCTCGGC
>WNGL01004451.1_pt1 | contig 16831 bp, 3 predicted proteins | sample 5400591 | NCBI WGS metagenome assembly WNGL01 (sample SAMN13153377, study PRJNA577476) | soil metagenome | isolation source: 80 cm soil or saprolite under Garry oak tree replicate 1 | place: USA:California | collected 2016-06-15
GTGGACTTGCCCGATCCGGAGGGGCCCATGATGGCCACGTACTCACCCTTGCGGATCTCCACATCCAAACCCCGCAGCGCGTGAACTTGCTCCGCACCCATCTCGTAGACTTTGGTCAGCCCTTCGGTCTTGATGACCACGCCGGAGCTGACCAGATCCTCCCGGTACGAATCTGCAGTTGAAGTCTCGACAGGCATTCGAATCTCCCTCGTCCTCAGACGCGCGTCAGCCCTGTTGATCGTCCTGCTTCTTAGGCGCGCTGTTGTCCACCTTCACCGAAGATTCCGGCTTCAAGGTGCGCAGCGCCTTGTAGCTCCCGACGACAATCTCGTCTCCCGGTTTCAAACCCTTTGTAATCTCGATGTCCGTGACGCCGGCGATGCCCGTTTCAACCGGCCTGAACACCGCCTTCTTGCCGTTCACCACGAACACACCCTGCACTTCGTCCTTTTTCGGGTCGCCAGGCGCTGGCGGCGGGGGCGCGGCCAGCGTCACGCCTGAGCTTCCTTGATCCTTGGCCTTCTTCGCGGCTTCTTCCAAATCCTTGCGCGTTCGCACCGCCAATGCCTGAATCGGAATGGCCACAACGTTCTTCCGTTCCGCCGTCTTGATCTTCGCGGTAGTCGAAAGTCCGGGCCGCAGATTGTCCGGTGGATTCGTCAGTGTCACCACGACTTTGAAGTCCTTTGCTTCCTGCGTGCTGGTTGTGGTCTGCGTTGTCGTCAATCCTGAACTGCGCAGGACGGCCTGCGAGCCGATCTCCGTCACCTTGCCCTTGAAAACTTTTCCGGGCACCGCGTCAATCGTCACATCAGCCTCTTGTCCCATCTTCACGTTGACGATGTCCGTCTCGTCGACCTTTACTTCCGCGGTGACCACCGACATATCCGAAAGCGTCATCAGAAAGCTGCCATTCGAATTCTGAATTCCGGGCACCACGTAGTCACCCACGCGCTCCGGGAGATAGCTCACGATTCCGTTGATGGGAGAGGTGTACGTCGTCTTGTTCAGAACATCCTTTGTGCGCACCAGCATCGCTCTGTTCTGATTTATTTGCGAGCGGGTCTGATCCAGTTGCGCCTTCAGCGACAGCACGCGCGCCTTCGCCGATTCCACAGAAGCCACCGCCGAATCATACGAAGTCTTGCGCTGATCGAAGTCCTGCTTGGGAATCAAACCATCCTTATACAGTCCTTGTCCGCGATCGTAATCCAGCTTGGCCTTTTCCAGATTGGCTTGCTGCGACAACAGATCCGCTTGCGCCGCCTTGTAGCTTGCTGCCGCTGCCTGTGAGCCAGCCTCCGAGGAGGTAATCGCTGCCGACTGCGCCTGCACGTCCGCATTCGCTTGCACGTTCTCCTGCAGGAGCAGCTTGTCGCCCTTCTTGACGTGATCGCCTTCCTTGACCAGGATGTCTGTGATCCTGCCAAACCCCTGGGCGGTCACGTTGGTGTAAGTCGTAGGCTTAATCTCCCCAGAGGCTGTCACCAGTGAGACCAGGTTTTCCTGGTTCGCCACTTTGGCCGTCTGCACCGTGACCACGCCCTTGTTTGCCTGGTTCACGCTGAACAGGACTATTCCGCCGAGCACCACCACGGCGCCCGCGCCAATCGCTACTTTATGCCACGTCTTCATGCGATTCCCCTTCGATCCACCACACTGCCGTTGAACTCCCAAAATTTCCGGCGCGAGTTGCACAAAGCCGATCGCAGTGCGATCCACTTGCGCGGGGACACAAGCCTCGGCCGGACTGCCTCTACTCTACATACGCCCGTTCGGGTCGAAATGTTTCGCCGGAGGGTCCTCCACTTTCGCGGTTAGGGCCTCGAAGCAGGGGACTTGCAGGAGCCGCCATCTCGGTCGCAATCGGACTCCGTCTCAAACCGAGATGCGGCTGGCCGCGCCTCCTATTCTACGTTCAAAGCACCGGAAATAAAAGAGTTCTTGCTCTTCCGAAACGGCACTCCCGCGGACTGTCAGCCAATCTTCTTGGACGCAAAAAAATGGCAAATGGTCAGCCGAAAAGAAATATTCGACGGGAAAACCGGACCCTTTCCTGTGTTGATTTGATGCTATACTCAGTTTTATTAGGCCGATTCTTTTCGGCCGGTCCGACTGCGGAGAGGTGGCAGAGCGGCTGAATGCGGCGGTTTGCTAAACCGTTTTGGCGGTCCTGAAAACCGTCAACGAGGGTTCGAATCCCTCCCTCTCCGCCAAACTTAAGTCCAATCTTTTTCAGAGCTTAAGCCTCTCTTTCGGACCAGTCGGCGTACTAGCCGTTTATCCCAATTATCCCAATTTATCCCAATGCGAGTGCAACGGTCTGCGAAACCGTTGCCCTGGGTGGACGCTGCGAAGACAGTGCGGGATGTCGGAGGTCGCCAACCAACCATTCACTTGACATCAGTAAGTCCCGGATGCTAAAAGTTTGCACACGTTCCACAAGCGTAACCTAAAGCGTTTCTTGGAGAGAAGCTGAAGTCCGCCGATCTCACCTATTTCGGTGATGACGCGGCTTAGAAGTTGATTTATTGTTCAAACCTTCTGTCCCCAAGGTCGAGGCATTTCAACCTCGTGGAAATCGCGAAGGGTGAGCAGATGGGTCCCAGCCCATTTAAGAAAACAAGCAGGTTGCGTCTAGCCCGGGTTGCCCTCTTTGTCTTGGCTAACTCAGTTCCTTTCTTCGCCTCTGCGCAAAGCATTATTACAACTGTGGCGGGAGGTGGCCCCGCCAATGGCGTCTCTGCCGTAGCCGCAGGCCTGCCAAGACCAACTAGCGTAGCCATAGACAACCTTGGCAATCTCTATTTCATTTCTTCCGACACCGGCCAGGTCTACAAGGTCGACAATTCACGTCAGCTGTCGCTCATTGCCGGCAACTGCATAAGTGGCATCGTCGATGGCGTGCCCGCCCTAGGTGCTTGTTTGCAACAGGCTGAGCGGATAGCAGTGGATGCCACGGGGAATATCTTCGTTGCAGATGGAAGCCGCAATCTTGTCCGGCGGATCGATGCCGCCACCGGCATCATTGCAACGGTGGCAGGTAAAACGGGTGTCTTCAGCTACAGCGGAGATGGTGGTCCTGCCACGAGCGCCGGTCTCGGCGAGCCGCAAGGCGTGACAGTCGACAACGCGGGCAATGTTTTCATTGCAGATACGAATTCTCAGCGCATCCGACGAGTCGACGTCTCCACGGGCATCATCACAACTGTCGCAGGCAATGGCACTGCGGGCTTCAATGGAGACGGGATCGCCGCCACGAGCGCCGAGCTAAATTACCCTCGGGATGTCGCCGTCGACTCTCTCGGAAATCTTTTTATTGCGGATATCAATAATAGTCGCGTGCGACGAGTGGACGCACTCACTGGGATTATTACCACGGCGGCGACGGGTGCTCCCGTTGGCGTGTCTGTGGATTCGAGCGGAAATTGCTATTTTACTGACGAATTTACGAACACTGTAAAGCGTATCGATGGCAAAACATTTCTCGTGACCATTGTGGCCGGCAACGGGGTCTCGGGATCGACTGGTGACGGGGGCCCGGCCGTTGCTGCCAGCTTGAATCTGTCCAATCTAAATGCTGGCCTCTCCGTGGATGGGGCAGGGAACATCTTCATTCCTGACACCAACAACTTTCGAATTCGAGAGGTACTCGTCTCTACTGGAGTTATAACCACCGTTGCAGGAAATGGGACACCTGGCGATGGTGGCCAGGCGACAACGGCGAGCCTAGGAATACCTGAGGATGTGGCAGTCGATGGTGCCGGTAGCCTTTTTATTGCAGATCAACAGAACCAACGTATCCGACGTGTCGATGCGCGAACGGGGATCATTACCACAGTCGCTGGCGGGGGGCTCTCCTTGGGTGGAGATGGCGGGCCCGCAACGAATGCCTCCTTGAGCGCTGTCAGCAGCGTTGCGGTGGACAGTTTAGGAAATCTCTTCATTGGAACGCTAGGTGTTGTGCGTCGCGTCGATGTTCTGACGGGCACTATTTCGACGGTTGCAGGGATGTCAACGACTTTCGGGTTTAGCGGAGACGGAGGACCGGCAACTAGTGCGACGTTGAGTTGTTGCACTCTCCGAGTCGCCCTGGACAAGTCCGGCAGCCTCTTCATCGCCGACCAGAATAATAACCGGATAAGAAGAGTTGACGCGGTCTCGGGAATCATCACAACAGTAGCCGGAGATGGCACAACCGGTTTCAACGGAGACGGTATTCCTGCCACGAGTGCCACTTTGAGTTCTCCCGTGGCGGTGGCAGTGGACACGTCGGGCAACGTTTTCATCGCTGACGTATTTAACAATCGGATACGACGCGTGGATAACGTAACCGGACTTATTAGTACGGTGGCAGGAAACGGAAACGCAGCCTTTGCTGGCGACGGAGCACTCGCCACAAGTGCAAGCATCTATTGGCCGCAAGGGCTCGCTTTCGACGGGGCGGGGAACCTTTTCATCGCTGATTGGGGCAACTACCGCATCCGTCGAGTGGACGCTGCGACCGGTGTAATCTCGACCGTCGCAGGCAACGGCTCGTGCTGCTTCGGCGGAGATGGTGGACCCGCAACAAGCGGAATCTTAGACGAGCCGCGCGGCATCGCAATAGATCCGTTCGGAAACCTGTTTATTGCCGATGTGTTTAACAACCGGATTCGGCGCGTCACTGCCCTTGGCCCTCCTGACATCCTTACTCTTGTGAGTGGGAATAATCAGATTAGTGTAGCTGGACGAACGCTAAGCGGTCCTCTCGTCGTCAAAGTCACTAATGCAAGCGGAAACCCCGTCATCGGCATGCCGATCACATTCGCGGTGACAGCTGGTGGAGGAACCCTGACGGGCGGCGTCAGTCAACTCGGAGTCAATACTGATGCGGGGGGACTGGCCTCGGTAACATTGAATTTAGGCTCTACGCCGGGCCCGAACAACGTGAGTGCGAGTGCTGTCGGACTATCGGGCAGCCCTATCAGCTTCACTGAAACAGGCCAACCACAACCGAGCATATCGGTAAGACCAATTCTAGTTGCCTTTGGAAACGTGCCGGTCCTCACGTCGTCGAAACAAACCGTGACGATCACGAGCACTGGTCAGGGCCCTCTTACGATCAATTCAATCTCCATCCCGCCGGGCTCTTACTTCGCACTTGGGAGTCTGCCGTCCTTTCCTCTAGTTTTGGCTCCATCAGGAATCGTCTCATTCAATGTGACCTTTTCACCTCTCACGACGGGGCCTGCAAGTGCAACGGTCACAATTACTAGCAATGCTCAAACTTCACCGACGCTCGTGACCATGACGGGCAACGGAGTAGTCACCACGAATTGCGTCTCCCTGCCGTCCGGGATGGTTGGATGGTGGGCCGGCGACGACACAGCGAACGACTTCCTTGGAACTAATCCGGGAACATTGCAGGGTGGCGCAGCGTTTGCCACTGGAGAAGTTGGGGGGGCTTTCAGCTTCAACGGTACTAACGCTTCAGTCCAGGTGCCAAACAGTTTGAACCTACTTTTGGGCGCCGGCGAAATTACTGTCGACGCCTGGATCAATTCGCCTCCTTGGGATCCTTCGGTAAGCGATGTCGGCGCGATTGTGACCAAGAGCAGTCCTTCGTTTCCCTATCAGGGCTATTCTCTAAGAACGAGGGGCGATAATCGAGTCGAGTTTACAGCAACCGATTGCGGTACCGGTGCATGTGGCTTTAGCGATGTGGGATTAGGAGGGGCAAAGCAACCACTCCGTTCCATGTCAGTGGTAGCGGATGGAAAATGGCATCACGTTGCAGGTGTCCGTCGAGCCGACGGAACCCGAGAGATTTATGTGGACGGCGTTTTAGAAAACACGCGTGTCGAGGGCATGTGGAATACGGACAGCGGTAATCCGCTTTACATTGGACAGGCAGACGGAACGAACGATTATTTGATACGTGGCTTAGTTGATGAAGTTGAGGTTTTCAATCGGGCACTCTCCGCTGCGGAAATCGGAGCTCTGTTTACTGCGGGGAGCGGAGGCAAGTGCAAGCCAGGATCACCCCCCAGTAATCCGCCACCGCCGACCACTTCTTCGTACTTCTCTGATCCTTCCCCGACCGAGGCAGATTTGCCCACGGAGATCGTCTTGCATAAAGAGTTGTCTGGGATCGCAAATTATGGACGAGTTGACGGGGCTTCGGACATCCTCTACACTGGGCAATCCGCGACCTGGCATTTCACGCTGCCGAGCTCGATAGATCCAGCAACAATTCGAAGTGCTTTCTTTCGCGTGTCGGTAATCGCAGACGATCACGGAAGTGGCATAGCTATCTACAGTCTCGCATCTTGGACGAACGGAATCGGAATCTATAGCGGACCTGCAAACGTTCCGCACGGCTCGCCAAGTGGAACCAGATTCACGAATTGGATCCAGGAGGATTTCGGAACTTCCGTCATACCACCCGATTTTACAATCTCTCTGCAAAACCAATCCTCGGCCACTGGGGGTGATTGGATAGCCGTGGATTGGGTTGAGCTGCATCTGGAATTAAGCACAAGCGCAACACCAGCCACTATCACGCTAGCGAGTGGAAACAATCAAAGCGGCGTGGCTGGGCAGGCTCTGGCCAATCCTCTAGTTGTAAAGGTGACTGATAACAGCGGAAATCCTGTCAGCGGCAAGGCGATCACATTCGCGGTGACCGCAGGAGGCGGAACACTTACAGGCGGCGCAACCCAACTCGTTGTTAATGCTGACGCGAGCGGACTAGCTTCTGTAACGTTGAATTTGGGGTTAGTTCCTGGACCAAACACTGTGACTGCCACGGCTGTCGGACTTTCGGGCAGCCCGATCACATTCTCGGCCACCGGTCAATTGCAGTTCGATATTTCCGTAGCGCCCAATTCAGTTGCTTTCGGTGGTGTGCCGATTACCACGTCATCGAGCACAACCGTCACTATTACCAGTACGGGGCACGACTCGCTCGCCGTTAATTCGATCGCCTTGACTGGCTCTTTTTTCACTCTTAGGACTCTGCCGTCGATGCCGTTGACCCTTGCCCCATCTGGAACGCTCTCGTTCAATGTTACGTTCGCACCCCTTGGCACGATTTCTTCGACTGCCACAATAACGATCACGAGCAACGCGGCGAGTTCGCCAACGCTTGTGACAGTCACAGGAAATGGCGTACCTCTACCTTTGCCGCCAGCCACATCCATCACAGCAGCCACGGACCAAACGGTGTATCACCGCGGTCAGCCGGTACAGATCAGCGGCTCGTTATCGGCCAGCGGAGGAGCGGGAATCTCCAACATTCCCGTGAATGTGCAAGTCTCGACTAATGGAACTGTCCGGACTTTGACAGCGTACACAGACGCGCTCGGCACGTATCGAGCGGTGTTCCAGCCAGCTGCGAACGATGGTGGAGCCTTCACCGTGACTGCTGTCGGCACGTCGGGCGGCGCTACACAGACCGCGAGTGCTAATTTCCGCATTTTAGGTTTGCTGATGAGTCCCATTTCCATGACTCAGGATGTCCTTATGGGCAGCACAATTACGGTGCCCTTTGACGCTCAAAATCTCGGCGACGCGTCACTCAACGGTTTGACTTACTCGGTTACAGTCACGCCGGCTGGCTCACTGGCTGTAACCCTACCTCAGAGTCAGGCGAACCTCACGCCCGGTTCCTCAGTCACCATTCCTGTGACGTTAACTGCGCCAGCGGGCAATCCGCCGTCCGGCCCTGTCAGCGTTGTGCTGAACGTTGCAGGCACAGACACGACGAGCAGCCTGACCGAGACAGGCAGCGCCATGATCGTGGCCACCCTGCGGCCCTCCGTCACTGTTCCGGTCCTGATTCCATCAACGGCTTCGGTAGGAGTGAATCCGGGTGGTAGTCTCACGCAGACATTCACAGTCCGCAACACTGGATATGCGCCGATAAATAACGCCACGGTGACCTTGCAGAGCCCTGGTGCGCTTCCCTGGATCGCCTTGGGCAATTCTGGGCTGGGCACAATCGTCCCTGGTGACGCGCGGCAATTTGAAATATCAATCAGCCCATCTGCCAGTGTTCCTGTCGGAAATTATTCTGTGCCATTCACCGTCAGTGGAGGCACTAACCAATTGCAAGGGACACTCAACATTTCAGTTACGCAACTCTCAATGGGTTCCGCAGCATTCGTCGTGAACGACGACATCGGCGCCAATGTAAGCGGAGTCACCATCACCCTGTTTGGTAAGACGAACGGCAAGATTTTTCAGGGAGTGAGCGACAGCACTGGGCTGCTGACAATCAATGGAGTGGACGCTGGAGATTATTCCTACGTCGCTGTCGCTGACTCGCACGATCCTGGAAGCGGCAACCTGACTGTGACTGCCGGTTCAACGGCGCAGGTAAACGTGCTCTTGAGCTTCAACGTGGTGACGCTCACTTTCATTGTTACCCCCACAACGATCGTTGACCAGTATAACGTTACGTTGAACATCACCTACTCGACCACCACGCCAAAGCCGGCCCTTCAGGTTGTACCTTCCTCTCTTGACTTCTCATTCTTTCCGGAGGACACGACGAGTGGGCGTTATGCCTGCAACTTGAGCGTTACCAACACTCATCCGACGGCAAGCGTCCGCAACGTACTCTTGGACGCGAGTCAGCTCGACATAAGTCAGCCCATTGGCCAGCGGCTGCGCGTGTTTTTTGCGAACGATGCTCAGATATATCAGGTCGGAAATTTGGCGGGAAAGGGGACGGTCAACGTACCTTGCTATGCCGTGATCGACGGCGGCACGGTGCCGAACCACTCCGTTGGCAACATCGTAGTTCAGGCGAACTATGACTTCTCTCTGGCTGGACAAGTTCTTCAAGGCACGACCAAGACGAACGTGCCTGTCACCTACACACGGCCTAGCGACCTCACTTACAACGCAATTTCCTTTGTCTACGACAAGAGAACGGACCCTGCCAACCCGGTTCTGGTCTACAACGGCAATGGCTTCGTTTATGACGTGAAAAGCAATCGACCGCCAGTCTTCACTCTCCAGAAACCATCTGGCGCGCCGTTCAACGGTCACAATCTAGTAGCCTTTACTGAAGCCCAAGGTGGCGCCACCGTCGCTGACGTGATCAACGGAAACCAGGGCAATACTTTCTGGCACGGAGACTTTGACAGCCTTAAGCAATCTCTCTTGGGAATTGGCGACACCACAACCTACGATATCTCCGCGCTGGATTGCCCCACGGCTCCTTCTTGCCCCAATGGCGGTCTGACCTTGCCGCAGGCAGTCGCTTCGCAAGTCGCGATCAATCCCAATCAAGCGCTCATGGACCCAAGCTATCTGGCTTTCCAGGGGCAGTGGGCGGACGGTACAGGTCCGAGCCCGTACTTGATCCCAATCATGATCACGACGATCACTCCGACTTCCGTAAGCAGGCCGAGTTCTCCTACTGGTTTCGGGATAGGTTGTCTCAATATAAATGACCCATTCTGCAAGGACCCTGTGGATGGCCCGACCACGCTTCCCGGTGGTCAAGGCGGACAGATTGTCATTGGAATCGACCAAACCATTCGCCTGGAACGGCAAGCCTTTAACGCCGTGCTCGGGATTGGCGCGCGGACGACATTGACCAACACAGTTGCTTCAATTCAAATCCTCGACATCAACGGCAACGACGCTTCGGCAAATTTCTTCGTGTTGATAACAAGTGACCCGCTTGGTACAACCCACGGCGGCACTGTAGCGGGACAGACTGCCGTGGCTTGGCAACTTATTCCCAACGCAGGCGCGGGAGGCACCTCACCACAGGGGGCCCTGTACCAAGTCAGGGCGAATCTGAGCTACGTGGTCGGCGGAGTTGCAAAGAGTGCTAGCACTCAGTTCGTCACGATCACAGTGCTGCCAAGTCCCAAGCTCACCGTTGCTTATACCGCGCCTTTTGTGGTTGAAGCTGGAAAAGATATAAAGATCCGGGTCACGCTGAAGAACATCGGCTTCGGCACAGCACACAATCTCTCCATTCAATCCATGCAGCCACGCGTTGTGGCGACCCTTCCAACGGACCCGCTCTTGGACAATCCGGGACCACTCGTCAACTTCACCATCTCTGGTTCGTCGAATAAGGCAGATGGCAGCACCTTCCAACTGGGAAATCTCACGATCAGCTTTGGCGACGTCGCACCGGGGGCAACTGTTTCCGGATACTGGACGCTGCAAGTCAGCCAGAAGGGTTTTTTCATCGATATTAGTTCTACCTTCTCGCACACTGACTTCCAGGGCATCGCTCTCGACCCGCTCATACTCACACCCACGACGACACTCATTCCAGCGATTGGTGGAACTGTATCCGCGGGCACTGGGCAGACGATCCCTGGCTTAACAGTGGATGTGAGTCAAGCGGGCACCGTTGTGGGGAGCGACCAGACCGACACCTCGGGAGTGTATTACATCCAGGATCTTACGGCAGGGGTCTACTTGGAAGAGGTGAGGGATCTTACTGGAGCTGTGCTGGCAAGCAAGAACATCACGGTGCTCGGAAATCAGGCCACGGACTTCATCGATTTTGTGATTCCAAATTACAACCCGACAATCGCTCTCGTGTTGGTGAGTTCCAACCCTCCCGGATTGCCCTTCACGGCCGACGGTGCTCCATACACTACGCCGCACAGCTTTCAGTGGAGCGTGAACTCAACTCATACCCTTGGTGCGTCGAGCGCCATCAATGGCTCGTCTGTCGCACGCGCCCAAGCACTCGCGGCCTCTACGCCGACACCTGTTTCATCTGGTCAAACACTTGTGGGCTGGAGCGATGGCGAAACGTCTGCAACTCGAAACGTCACAGTCGGGCCGTTCGGTGCCACATTCACATCACTCTACAGGCCGACCGCCGAGGTGAACCAATACACGCGCACCCAAATTACCAATGACCTCGTCGACCACAAGTGGCCCTCAATGAATAATCTTGGTGACATGGTGTGGAGCGAGAAAGACAACGCTGGCTATTGGCAAGTGGTCTACTTGCCGGGACCTTCTGTGCCCACCTACACCATACCGTGCGTCGCTTTTCTGAACGGGGTCTGTCAGGTCACAGGTGGCGCTCAGAATCATGAGCGCCCGGTGATCAGCGACAACGGCACCATCGCTTGGTTTCAGGATAATTCCGGCCAGGGCCTGGGCTATGCGATAAAGCGGCTTGATCCGGGCAGTGCGGCGCCCTCGCCCGTCGAATACAGCAGTAGAAATGTCTTCTGCCCGTTCACATTGGATTTTTTCGGCAACCCTATCCCGAATGGCCCCTGTAACTATCAGGAACATGACGCCGGGAAGACTTTTGGCATCGGGAGTGATGGTCGGACAATTTCCTTTTACACATTCACTGATACGAGTAATCCCCCGCCTTTCCGCCGCTTCAATGTTACGGGGATCGGCAGGCTCCCTAACGACTCGTCCCCCGATGATTTCTATGGTTTCGAGTCTCCCGACATCAACAAAGATTCGGCAATCGTCTTTGCGGATGGATTCCCAAGCTCTTCAAAGAACATCTACCTTGCAACAACAATGAATCCACTTTCGACGACTGTGATTGATCAGGGGCAGTACCCGCATATCTCGGATGGCCCAAACCCAGAGATTACCTACCTCAAGAACGGGATGGACGTAACCCACTGGCTTGGTGCGGCGAATCCATCTAAGTGGGTCGCACTAGGTTTCTGGGCCGACATAGTCGTGACAGGTTCCGGACCGATAATCGTTTACGAATGTCGGGTGAATGGCCTCAGCCAGATCTGCACTGCGAAACCGACCCCAGTCTTCCTGACGATTACTTCACCTAATCCACAAAGTGGCATCGTTGGAGCGGCTTTGCCGAATCCACTTGTACTCACTGCTACTAATCAGCAAGGTGTCCCGGTCGCGGGCGTCGGTATTTCTTATTCGATCACCCAGCAGCCTGCTGGAGCTGGCGGAGCTTCTTTAAGTCCGATCTCTACAACAACAGGCTCGAACGGTACCGGCACCACCCAATTCACTTTGGGCGACACGCCCGGTCAATACCAAGTAACTGCCTCCTGTTCCCCTCAGAGTTGCACTCCTGCGAATGTGGTCTTTACCGCCACGGGGTTATCGGGCATCGCGGTGACGACGAACGTGACAGCGGCGACATTTACAATCACGGGGCCCACCACTTTTTCTGGCGGCGGAACATCGTTCATGCAGGCAGGGGTACCGCCTGGCTCTTACACGATCACATATGGTGCCGTGGACGGCTACAACACACCCCCCAGCGAAACAAAGACTCTTATACCAAACGGCGGAATCTCCTTTGTTGGAACTTATGTGGCCAGCATAGTTGTCGACCTAGCTGATCCAGTTCCCGGCCTTTTGAATGGTCCTGCAATAACAACGAACACAGATCAAGTGGCGTCGAACGGCAGCGTCGTCGCGGGTGTCGCCGCAGATGGCGTGACCGAAGTAGCCGTCCGCATTCAGGCTGGCAAGGTTGGCGACCAGTTTACGTTGGCGATCCTTAATGATCAGGGTCAACAGAGCGGGCTGCCAAGCGAGGACGGAGCCCTCGGCAACCTGGGTGACACAGCATTCTCGCTCACCCAACTTACTGTTTCCGCAGTTTTGACTTCCCAGGGTCCGATGGCCTTTGCCGTGTACAGGGCTCCGATTGATTTTCCAAGGGCGTCAGGTCAAGACGCAAACGCAACAACGCGCTCCGTTTCGATGCAGGTGCAACTACAAAGCACCGGCGCAACGACCAACGTACCGGTCACTATTCTGCGTCCGCCTGTGGTTCTCATCCACGGTATCTGGGATGATTCTGGTCTCTGGAACAATTTCTCGCCTTTATTCAGCAACAGCTCGCCAGATCCTCGCTTTTCTATCTTTCTAGCGAAGTACTTCGACACAATAGGACCGTCCATTCAAGCTTCAATGCCAACGTTTAGTGTTCTGAATAGTTATGCGAAGGAAAATGCCCTTGGGTTTGATTACAACTCGACTAAAGTCTTTGGTCAAGTTCAGTCCTACATCTCTGCTTTTAAAAACGGTGTGAACGCAGCTGGCATACAGGCCGCGGCGGTTCAGGTGGACGTGGTTGCTCACAGCATGGGCGGAAATATCACGCGTTACTTGGCACTCCAGCCTGGCTTCTTGAGCGATCCCACATTTAATCAGGGCAACGTACATAAGGTCATAACGATCGATACCCCTCATCTTGGTACACCCTTAGCGGCCGATGATAATCACCCCATTGGCCAAACGCGTTTTGGACTTCTTCAGAGCTCTAATACGTGCGTCAGAATCCTATTCGCGGTCTTTGGAAAATTTGCGTTTAGTAGCGTAACGATGAACGGGGGTTCCGTGAACGGCGCCGTAGGTGATCTCCAAGGGGATGGCTTCGGCGGTTCCCTAAGCTTGGCCCTGCAACGTCTCCAGGCGGGGTCCCATCCCCTTCCGACAGCGTTGATTGCTGGCGTATTAAATAGTTCGAACTTGAGCGCGCTTACTTCGAGTCTCAGTGCGAAGGCGATACGTCTCTACTGCAACGTTTCGCCCCTAGGTGTCGGGCCGATGGATCCTCTAGCTCAGGCCCTCACGCCGACGGGTTGGCCGACCGTATTCAACCAGCCTAGCGACGCGATTGTTCCACTTCAGAGCCAACTTAACGGCCTGAGCCCATCACAGGGTTTTCAGTTTTTTGGGTATATCCATTCCGACGGCACAACCAAGCTGGGCTTCGGACCCCCTTCCATAACACATGATCCGTATCAGCTTGTCCCAAACTTAGTGATTAACCTATTGAATACTCCCGTAAACGATTCCGTGTTCGTTGGGCTCAAGCCATGACTACCTGCCTTCGCATTGGATGGAGATTACGCGGTACCCTTATTCACGCATGCTTCACTACCCTGCTGCTGGCTAGTTATTGTGACGCCCAGCAATTGGACTCACCGGAGCTACAGATCACCTCCCCAGCTAATGGAACTGTCGTGAACCCAGGGCAGACGATAACCGTAGTTGTAACGCCTTCAGCCGGCCAGACTCTTGCCCAAGCGTCGATTGTAGGTGCGGACCCGATTGGCTTGACTCAACCCGTTTCCGGCCCTCCGTTTACCTTTTCAATCACTGTTCCGCCAGGAACAAGCATCCGGAAATACGCTCTTACCGCCTGGGCAATCGATGGGCAGGGTCAAACTGTGGTGTCTGTGCCAATCAGTATCAGCGTCGAGAGTTCTGTCAGCCCCAATGCACTCGTGGCTCAGGTACCAAGACTGTATTTTGAGACGCAAGGACAGCAACTCTCCATCGCAATCACAGGGAAATTCCCAGACGGTAGCTTCACCGATGTGACTGAATCGTCCAACCTGTCGTTCACATCCTCGGATGCCAGTGTCGCCACCGTCGACGCTTCCGGTGTTGTCACCGCCGTAGGAACTGGGAGCACTTCCATTGTGGCTACCTACGGCCCGCCCTCCTCAGGTGTTCAGGTCAGTATTCCTGTTACGGTGCTACCTCCGGCTCTAATTTCATCACCCGCCACTCTCATGTTCGGAATCCAAGTCGTTAGCACCGTGAGCAAACCACAGCCTCTAAACATAACAAATGTGAGCAAGGCGTCTCTACGAATGCTCGCAATTAAGACGACTGGAGACTTTTCTGAAACTGATGATTGTCTGTCCTCGTCTCCGATTTCTGCCGGCGCCAAATGCACAATTAACGTCACTTTCGCTCCGACCAGTAATGGCTCCCGGACTGGAACGGTCAGGATCTCAAATAGTCTTAACGTCGTTCCCGTTGTTATCTCTTCGATGGGAACGGGAATAACCGATGCCATACCTCCAGTGACGACCTCCACGGTTTCCCCTCCGCCAAATTCGGCCGGCTGGAACAACATGAATGTCACCGTCACTCTGAACTCGACGGATAACGAATTCAGCGGTTCGAGCGTGAAGCAAATCGCGTACAGCGCCACCGGGGCGCAACCCATTGCCAGCACTACTGTGAATGGCAGCTCTGCTTCCGTTGCCATTTCCAGCGAGGGCGTCACGACGCTTACGTTCTATGCTACGGACAATGCGGGCAACATTGAGACCCCAAAACAAGTAGTCGTGATGCTGGACAAAACTCCCCCCTCTCTCACTTGTGGCTCGCCTGACAGCCTCTGGCACCCTACCGATGTCGTCATCCCTTGTTCTGCTACCGACACTCTCTCTGGCCTGGCTAATTCTTCCGATGCCAATTTCTCGCTCAGTACCAACGTTTCCGCTGGCACAGAAACATCGAGCGCGACAACTGGAACGCGAGCTGTCTGTGACGTGGCTGTCAATTGCGCGACCGCTGGTCCTATTGTCGGCATTAAGGTTGACAAGAAGCCGCCGAGTATCAGCATTACAAACCCTGGGAGCACGAGCTATCTGTTAAATCAAGCTGTCAACGCGGCCTATGCTTGCACGGATGGCGGGTCGGGAGTCGCCACGTGTGTGGGCACTGTTGCCAACGGCGCTCGAATCGACACCTCCTCTGTCGGGACCAAGACATTCACGGTGAACGCTACCGATAATGTGGGAAATATTTCTGCGCCACAATCGGCCAAGTATTCCGTCACTTACGGGCTTTGCCTCTTATACGACCCAAGCCGCTCGGTCCAGAGCGGCAGCACTATTCCGCTAAAGTTGCAGCTGTGCGACGCAAGTAATAGCGACGTTTCCGCCTCGTCGGTTGTGCTGCATGCGACGAGCCTTGTACAAGTCAGCACGAACTCCTCGGAGGTGATTCAGGCTTCGGGCAACGCAAATCCGGATAACGATTTCCGATTTGACGCCACGTTGGGTCCAACCGGCGGATACATCTTCAACCTGAGCACAAAGGGGCTGACAACAGGGTCCTACCAACTGACTTTCACAGCCAGCGTGGACCCGCTACCTCACGTCTTGACTTTCCAAGTGAGATAAAATGGCCAGAGGGAAGTCCCCGCCCAGTGCATAGGCGCGGGGGCAGAGGGATTATCCCAATTTATCCCAATACGCTGCCAAGCGTGCCCAAACCGTCCTGAGGGAGCCGAACGGCGTCTTGAGTTTCCAGCAACTTACCAGCGAGCCAGCGCGCAATCACCCGTTTGCTAAACCGTTGTAGGGGCTAAAACCTCTACCGGGGGTTCGAATCCCCCCCTCTCCGCCAGTTTTATCCAACCCATCAGATCACAAGTGGTTCCACAAAGACTCTGCCGCACCGGTGAGGCGCAGGCTAGTAATCTTGCGTGGGCGCGTTCGTAGCAACCGCGCATGACTTGATGATGGGAGCGCAGTGATCAATCAGAGAGCTGAGAGTCTTGCACTTGAACGCTCGGCGGCCCTTGCGAAATTGTGATATCGCGATGGCGGCGCGAAACGCCGACGGTGCTCTCTCGCACGTCCCTACCTCCGATTGCTTATTCAAACGCGTTGCTGCCCACCATGTCGCCAAAGCCCCGCTCCGTCGTTCGGCATGCACGCCGCTGAAGTCGTTTCCCGTTCTTGTCTTGAATCCCACGGATTCTTTTTTCAATTTGACGTTAGTCGCTATAATGTTAGATTGACTGTCATAATTTCTGCTGCGCGACCTGTATGGCGCGTGAACCAAAACGTCGAGGAGAAGATCGAATCATGCCGCGTGCCAAGCGCGCCCAAGGCCATTCGCCGGCCACGCCCCACGCTAATTCCAAGACACGCCACGGCTTGAAACGGAAACCCGTCCCTTCGCAGCCCGGAACGGAAGCTGGCCGTGAACTCCCCGGCCTTCGCGAGCGCAAGAAAGCGCGGCTTCGCCAGCAGATCGTGGAAACAGCGCTGCGCCTTTTCCGCGAACGCGGGTATGAGAACAC
>WNGL01006265.1_pt1 | contig 16830 bp, 15 predicted proteins | sample 5400591 | NCBI WGS metagenome assembly WNGL01 (sample SAMN13153377, study PRJNA577476) | soil metagenome | isolation source: 80 cm soil or saprolite under Garry oak tree replicate 1 | place: USA:California | collected 2016-06-15
CGTCGTTGGCGATGGAGAAGGTGGTCAGCGCGCCCCGGGTGATCAGCAACTGCTTGCCGATCTCCACGATCTCGATGAGCTTGGTCGGGTTGGAGTCCAGGTCCACCATGTTCCCGGCCTCCTTGGCGGCCGAGGTGCCGGTGTTCATGGCCACGCCGACGTCGGCCTGGGCCAGGGCGGGCGCGTCGTTGGTGCCGTCACCGGTCATCGCGACCAGCTTGCCGCCCTCCTGCTCCTTGCGGATCAGCGCCATCTTGTCTTCCGGTGTGGCCTCGGCCAGGAAGTCGTCCACCCCTGACTCGTCCGCGATGGCCTTGGCCGTCAGCGGGTTGTCGCCGGTGATCATGACCGTGCGGATGCCCATCTTGCGCATCTCGGCGAACCTCTCGGAGATGCCCTCCTTGACGATGTCCTTGAGGTGGATCACGCCGAGGGCCCGGGCCGGCCCGCTGGCCGGCTTCTCGGCCACCACCAGCGGGGTGCCGCCGGCCGCGGAGATGCCGTCAACTAGCGGGCCGAGGTCGTCCGGCGGCGTGCCGCCGTTGGCACGGATCCACTCCCTGACCGCGCTAGAGGCGCCCTTGCGCACCTGCCGTCCGTCGGCCAGGTCGATGCCGCTCATCCGGGTCTGCGCGGTGAACTCGACGAACTCCGCGCCGGCCAGTTCACCGGACGCCCGCTCGCGCAGGCCGTACTCGTTCTTGGCCAGCACCGCGATCGAGCGGCCTTCCGGCGTGTAGTCGGCCATCGAGGACAGCTGGGCCGCGTCGGCCAGCTCGGCCGCGGTGGCCCCGCCCACCGGCCGGCGCCTGTCTGGCCAGCGATCCGGCCAGGCCCAGGGCGAAGATCTCCGGCGCGAACCGGCCGAGCAGCATCGTGATGCCGGCGAGACGTTCGCCATCCCGACCGACCAGAACAGCCAGTGCTGGGTCCGCTCGATCAAGTACACGAACAGCACGCTGACGAGCGAGAATGCCAGGATGGAGCGCACGTAGACGGTCCACCGCATGTCCGCGTCCTGGTCGATCCCTGTCAGCTTGTAGATGCCGCGCTCGATCCGCCAGTGGTTCTTGTCGGTGAAGATGCGCGCGATGTAGTTACCGACCGGTATGTAACACGCCGCGAGCGCCGCGAAGAGCAGCGCGAACTGCAGCCAGCCTGCGGCTGTGTCGCTCATCAGAACCTCTCAGGAAGGACGAGTGCCACGAACAGGTAGATCGTCAGCAGGACGCCACCTATCAGGCCGATCCAGTTCTCAGCGCTCAAAGGTCTCGATCCCCTTCAAAATGAGGAGGAGCACGGCGAAGACGACGATCGTCAGGCCGACGTAGAACAAGTCCCACACGGTGACTCCTAGTGATGTGCCGCTGGTGGTAGAGCTCGTCAGTGCAGGCGCCAGCTCCCAGGCGAATCTGAGTAAACGGTCCGGAATTCCCCAGATGAAGAGCCCTTGCGTGACCCATGCGCCTGCTGTCCGGTTCCTAACGGAACCCATGCGGCCCGCCCCCCGCCGGTCGCCGCGAAGACGTGCAGAAGCCCCCCAAATCCCTCGAAAGACCTCAGAGCTTCGGGGCGTCCGGGATGAGCGCGTGCCGCCGGTGCCAGCCGCGCAGCCCATGGCTCATCTCGTCCATCAGCGCCGAGGGCGGCACGGCCAGCACCGGGCAGCGCGCGTGCGCCAGGCAGTAGCGGCTGACCGAGCGGCGCAGCAGGCCGAACCAGGATCGGCGGCCCGTCCCGATGATGAGCAGGTCGTCCGAGTGGTCGGCGATGTCGACCAGCACGGGCCCGGTCTCGCCGCGGGCCACCTGCGGTTCGACCTGCACGTCGTCGGGCACCCCGCCCAGCCCCGCGTCGAACGCGGCCCACAGCCGCTCCCAGGCGGCCTCGCGCCAGATCTTGCGCAGGTAGGGCGAGGAATGTCGTCGTTCGGCGAGATCGCCCCCGGGAGGAACCCAGGCGGTGACGGCCACCAGCGGCACGTTCCGCTGCCTGGCTTCGTCCGCCGCGTACCGCAGCGCTTGCAGGCTCCCTAGAGACCCATGCACGCCAACGATGATCCGACGTACCGTGGGCACGGCAACTCGCCTCCCAACTGACAAAGGGGCGCCATTGTCCGATAGCGGCACCCCCGTGACCGCGTACCCATCAAGTAAACCTCTACTCGCGCGGGAAGCGCCATTCCTAGCGGCCTTCTAACGGCGAGCGGGTAAAAGCATGCGCCACGCTCATGTCGTCACCCGATATATGCGTCGACGTTGAGAACCGTGGTACTGGTGATGCGTCAGTCGGCGCGGACGCCGAGCTCGTCGAGGCGGAAGAGCATCTCGGCCGGGTCGGCGTAGACCCGGTACGCCCCGGCGCGCTCGAGTTCCTCCCGGCCGTACCCGCCGGACATCAGCCCGACCCCCAGCGTCCCGGCCCGCCGCGCCGCGAGCAGGTCCCACACGCTGTCGCCGACCACCATGGCGTGCCGGGGCTCCACGCCGAGCTCGGCCGCCGCGGCCAGGAACAGGTCCGGGTCCGGCTTGGCGTGCCGGACCAGGTCGCGGGTGATCATCGGGGTGTCCTCCGGCAGCCCGAGCAGGGCCAGCGCGGGCCGCGCCGTCGCCGCGTACCCGCTGGTCGCGATTGCCCAGCGCACGCCGGCGTCGGTGAGCGCGGCGAGCAGCTCGCGCGCTCCGGGCAGCGCCGTGACCGAGTCCATCTGCGCGCGGTACTCGGCCGCGTGCGCGTACTGCAGCGCGTCGATGTCGGCCTTGGACAGCGACCGGCCGGTCTCCCGCAGCAGCGCCGACACGAAAAGCCCGCCGCTCATCCCGATCCGCCGGTGGATCCGCCACACGGACAGGTCGATCCCGATCCGCGATAGCGCCGTCCGCCACGCGATGACGTGCTGGTAGACGCTGTCGATCAGCGTCCCGTCCAGATCGAAAAGGAAGGAGGGGACCGGTGACTCGGTATAGGTGGCCATAGCCCCAATTCTGCCGAACGGGCTGGGTATCCGCCGCCCCGCCGGCCCCCTCGCCGCACCAGCTCAGACACCCGCCACCGCGACCACGCCCTGCGTCGTGCCGATGTAGCCGTGGCGGCCCGTCATCGACATCGAGGCGAAGTGCGGCAGGGAGATGCCCAGGCTCAGCGAGTCGCGGGTCTTGCCGGTCGCCGGGTCGAGCTCGTACAGCGTGCCCGCCCCGTAGTCGGTGACCCATACCGCGGCGCCCCCGGCGACCGGGGAGCCCTGGGCGCCGCCCGGGCCGCGCCACAGCACGTGGATGGCGTCGCCGGCCGTGCTGATCGCGGCCATCCCGCCCTGCGAGCACGGCTCGTACACGGTGCTGCCCTGGACCGCGGCCGCGCCGTACGCCTCGCACACCGGCGCCTTGGCCAGCTGCCCGCCGACGCCGCCGGGGTGAGCCGCGCTGATCAGGTAGGCCATACCGCTCTTGCCGTCCGCGAGGAGCCGGCCGCCGGGCAGCATCGTGGGCTGGGTGGAGCCGAGGTCCAGGTCGTGCGCGTTGTCGTCGTGCCAGGTGGACGGCGCGAAGATGCCGGCCTGCTTCAGCGCCGGGGACAGCGCGGTCACCGCGTCGCTCCCGTCGAACGTGGCGCTGGTCTCCGAGCCGTTGCCCACGCTGACGTACAGGGTGCCGTCCGGGCCGATGACGGGGCCGGACGTGCCCCAGATGGCGCCCTCGCGCGGCGTCGGCACCACGTAGGAGACGATCGGGCCGCTGCCGCTGAGCGGGATGCCCGCCACTGAGCCGCGGTACGGCCCGCAGTCGCCGTACAGCCCGCCGAACGCCACGTACACCCGCCCGTCCTCGATCGCGAGCCCGGGCCGCTGCTGGTCGTAGCGCGGCTGGCCGTCCGGGGCGGGAATGTCGCGTTCCACCTGTACGGTGCCGTCGCCGACCGAGACGCCGACCAGCACGTGATGGTATCCGGCGGTCTCCGCGACGGCGTAGACCAGCCCGTTGTCCTGGTCGTAGACCATCGCGCCTGTGATGCCGAGCGGGTCGATGTTGCCGCACGGCAGGTCGCTCAGCGGCACCGGGCTGCCGACGTGCCTGCGCCACAGGACCTTGCCGGTCGACTGGTCGAGGGCGTAGATGGAGTCGTTCTCGGTCGCCGCGAGCACCATGGTCCCGACCAGGAGCGGCTCGCCGTAGACCGCCCCGTCGAGGTTCACCCGCCAGCCGACGCGCAGCGCGCCCGCCGCGGCCACCCCGGCCGCCACGCTGGTACGGGCGAAGTCACGGCCGTAGGCGGGCCAGGCCGCGTCCGGATGCGCCCCGTCGCTGGCCGCCGGGTTCAGTGTCCTGGCCGACGGCGCCGCGCCGTTCGACGTCCCGTTCCCGGCCGAACTGGTGCAGCCGGCCGCCGCGGCCAGGACGCCGCCGGCGGTCACCGCCGCCGCGAGCCGGCCCGCGCGCGCGAATCTCATCCCCATGCCACCTCATCCTGCTCCATCCCGGCCGCCGTTCACGGCCAGAACTCCCTCCTCTTCTTGACGCTCCGGCGGCGGCCTGAGTTTCCTCCGTCCGCCCACCCGACCCCGCTACTTGTGACTGAGGGGCGATGATGGCTCGGTGGACTATGAGGTGAGCCTCGCCGAGGTCGGGTCACGCCGGACCGCCGTTGTTGCCGCCACGACGACACGGCACTCGCTGGGAGGTCTACGGGCCACACAACGATGATCCGGCTCAGCAGTGGACGGAGGTCTACTGGCTGCTCTCATGACGCGCCGGAGTCCAGGCCAAGCTGGAAGCACCTTGTGCAGCGTTTCACAAGCCGTCTCACGCAATTGCGCCAGACGTTTCCGCGGAGACGCCGGTGAGGTCGGCCAGGACCTGCTCCAGCCGGGCCAGGGACGCGGCGATCCAGGGGAGCGAGCAGGGGTCGGGTGAGTTCAGCGCGGCGGTGCGCTCGGTGTCGGTGTCACCGTAGAGCAGGGAGGTCGCCACCCGCAGCCGCAGCCGCCCGCTCTCCTCGCCGAACACGCTGCCGGGCAGCACCCCGACGCCGTACGTGCCCAGCAGTACCCGCGCCAGGCCCTCGTCGCTGGTGATGCCGTGGCGTTCGAGCAGGACGTCGGCGAGCGCAGAGAAGTCCGGGTAGACGTAGAACGCCGCCTGCGGCGCGGGTACGGCGGCGCCGCAGGCGGCGAACCTGCGCGCGACGGCACGGGCGACGGACGCGTGCAGGCGGCGGCTGAGCGCGACCCGTTCGGTCAGCGCGGGCGGCTCGCTGAACGCGAGCGCGGCGGCCTGCTGCACCGGCCCGGCCGGAGCGGACCAGATCTCGCTGCCGATGCCGAGCAGCCGGGCGCGCAACTCGGGCCCCAGCCCGCCGGCGGGCAGCCGGGCCACGCCGAGGCGCCAGCCCCCCAGGGCGAGGTTCTTGCTCAGCCCGGCCGTCACCACCGTCCGTTCGGGACAAATTTCGGCGGGACTGGTGAACGGCGCGTCAGGGTCGAAGACCAGGTCCCGGTAGATCTCATCGGAGATGACGATCAGGTCGTGCGCCCGCGCCACAGCACACAGGTCCCGCACGGCCGCGGCCGGGGCCAGCCGCCCGGTCGGGTTGTCAGGGAGCGTCACTATCACCGAACGGACGGGGTTTCCTGCCGCCCGCGCCGCCGTCACCGCCCGGGCTAGCTGGTCCGCGTCCGGCACCCCGGCCGAGCCGGGCACGAAATGCGCGCCCCGGCCGGCCAGGCTGGCCTGGGCGGCGTAGCTGACCCAGCTGGGCCGGGTGACGGCGACGTCGCCGCCGATGGCCGCGATCAGGCCGAACAACAGGGCCTTGCTGCCCGGGCCGCAGACCACTGAGTCGGCTTCTGTGGGCAGGCCGCGCCTGGCCCAGTAGCAGGCGGCCGCCTCACGCAGCACGGCGTGGCCGGCCACGGGGCCGTAGGAGGCGAATCCCGCGGCGCGGGCGAGCGCGGCGCGCAGCGTCCTGTGCACGGGCAGGCCCGCCTCGCCGAACGCCAGCGGCAGGACGGGCTCGCCGCGGCGGCGCCGTGCATCCATGCTCTCGTTGGCGGCGAGCGTGGCGGAGACGGGGATGGTCATCGGCCCGAGGCGGGCGTGCTCCAGGGGTGTCGGCAGGACAAATGGGGGCGTGATGGTGAGAGCCACGGGGGCTGACTTCCTAGCTGCGGGATCGGCGGATAAGGCTGCGGCGGGATAAGGGCGGTTATCGCGGCGAAGGGACCCGGACGGGAACGGGACCGGCCCCATTTGCTGTGGCAACCTTGCGCACCTTGTCAGTTTGCCCACGCCCAAACCATAAGCACAAGCGCTGATCTCTATTGCAGAGACTAAGATTCTCTTATGCTCGACCTGCACAGGCTCCGCCTGCTCCAGGAGTTCGCTGCTCGGGGCAGCATCGCCAGGACCGCCGCGGTCCTGGGCTACACGCCGTCCGCGGTGTCACAGCAACTCGCCGCGCTCGAGCGCGAGGCAGGCACCGCCCTGCTTGACCGGTCCGCGCGCCGGGCCGAACTGACCGACGCGGGCAGGCGCCTGGCGGGTCACGCCGAACGCATCCTGGCCATGGTCGAGGAAGCGGAGACCGACCTGTCGACCGAGGCCCAGGAGCCGGCCGGGCGGGTGGTGGCGACCGCGTTCCCTTCCGCGGCCGTCGCGTTCGCGCCCGCGTTTGGCCCGCACCGCGAGCGTGCGACGGCCCTCGGTGGCGGTGATCGTGACCGCGCTGCGCGCGGCGGCCAAGGCCAGGCCGGCCCCGGGAGCGGCCTGAGCCCCATCACCTAAGCTGGCCGGGTGGATCTTCGGCTGGACGGCGCGGCGCTGACCGCGAAGCTGGTGGACACCCCGTCGGTCAGCGGCGACGAGGGGCCGATTGCCGACGCCATCGAGGGCGCGCTGCGGTCGCTGCCGCACCTGACCGTGCACCGGGACGGCAACGCGGTCGTGGCCAGGACCGTACTCGGGCGGCCGGAACGGGTGATCCTGGCCGGGCACCTGGACACCGTGCCGGTCGCGGGCAACCTGCCCTCCCGCGTCCAGGGGTCCCGGCTGTACGGCTGCGGGACCACGGACATGAAGTCGGGGGTGGCGGTGCAGCTGCGGCTCGCCGCCGCCCTCACCGCGCCCCGGCGCGACGTCACGTACATCTTCTACGACTGCGAGGAGGTCGCGGCCGACCGCAACGGGCTGCTGCGGCTGAGCCGCCACCGCCCGGAACTCCTGGCCGGCGACTTCGCCGTGCTCATGGAGCCCAGTTCGGCCCAGATCGAGGGCGGGTGCCAGGGGACCCTGCGCGCCGAGGTCACCGTGGCGGGCCGGCGGGCGCACACCGCGCGTTCCTGGATGGGCCGCAACGCGATCCACGAGGCCGGCCCGGTGCTCGACGTGCTGCGCGGGTACGTGCCCAGGGAGCCGGAAGTCGACGGCCTGCGCTACCACGAGGGCCTGAACGCCGTCGGCATCCGCGGCGGCGTGGCGGGAAACGTCGTGCCGGACGAGTGCGCGGTCACCGTCAACTACCGGTTCGCACCGGACCTGACGGGCGAGCAGGCAGCGGATTATGTTCGGTCGATGTTCTCCGCCTGGCCGGTGACGGTGCTCGACGTCGCCGACGGCGCCCGGCCCGGCCTGCGGCAGCCGGCCGCGGCCGAGTTCGTGGCGGCGGTCGGTGGGACGCCGCGGGCCAAGCTCGGCTGGACCGACGTGGCCAGGTTCTCCGCGTTCGGCATCCCGGCGGTGAACTACGGGCCTGGCATCTCGGAGATCGCCCACACGGCCGGCGAGTACGTGGAGATCGGCAAGATCGCCGAGTGCGAGTCCCGGCTGACGGCCTGGCTGGACGGTTCCTGACCGGGTGGTGAACGGCCGCGCGATCAGCGGGCCGGGCCCGGCCCCAGCTGCATCCGTGTCGTGTGCTCCACGCCGTCCAGGCTCACCCAGAGGACGGAGACGACCTGACCCGGGTGGTACTTGGCGGTGACGCCGGTCAGCGAGTCCGGGGTCGTGATCGGCTGGCCGTCGACCGACGTGATCACGTCGCCGGGCACCATGCCCGCCGAGGTGGCGGCCGTGTCGCACAGAAGGCCGAGGACGAGCGCGCCCGCGGCGACCGGCGCGAAGCGGGACGGCACGCCGGTCGGCGTGTTGGTGGTCTGGCAGGACGAGCCGGTCCGGGCGCCCGCTCCGCCGCTGCCCCGCGCCTCGTCGGCGGCCTGCTGCTGCGGGCTCGGGCTGCTGCTCGCCGCGACCTCGACGCCCAGGAAGCCCGGCAGGCCGATGTACACGGTGGCGGTCGGCCGGCCCGACACGATCTGCTTCGCGACCGCCAGGGCGCTGTTGATGGGGATGGCGAAGCCGAGCGTGCCGCCGGACGGCGCCAGCTGGCCGGAGTTGGGCGTATTGGCGGCGGTGATCATGCCGATGACCTGGCCCGCGTTGTTCGCCAGGGCGCCGCCCGAGTCGCCCTCCTGGATCCGGGCGTTGGTCTGCAGCATGTGGTTCAGGTTCTCGGTGCTGTTGGAACCCTCGTCGCTGGCCTGGATCGAGCGGTTGAGCGCGTTGATGATGCCCTGGGCGGGCTTGGCCCCGCCCCGCCCCTCGGCGTTGCCGAGCGCGAGTACCGGGGTGCCGAGGGTGACCTGCGAGGAGTTGCCGAAGATCACGGCGGGCAGGCCGGAGGCGCCCTGCAGCTTCAGCAGCGCCACGTCATCGGTGGCGTCGTAGCCGACGACCCGGGCCGCGTAGGACGCGGACGTGCCGTTGTGCGGGTGGACCAGGGTGACACGGATGGTCGTGGCGCCGTCGATCACGTGGTTGTTGGTCAGCACGAGCCCGGACGAGGAAATGATCATCCCGGTGCCCTCGGCCGTCTCGTTCTTGTACTTCAGCGTCGAGACGATGTCGACCAGGCCGGGATCCACCTTCTTCACCACCGCCGCCGGGTCGAGCGGCGCCGACGAGGACCCGCTGCCCGCCGCGTTGTTGTGCGGCGCGGGAACGTCGCTGGAGGAGATCCCGGCCGCCGGGGCGGGGCCGTGGCTGTCGACCGCGACGGTCACCCCGGCGCCGATGCCCGCCGCGAGCGCGGCGACGCCGAGGTAGACCAGGAAGCGCCCGCCGCGGCTGCCCCGGCCCGCCGGGGGATCGGGCGGAGCCCAGCCACCGCCGGGACCCCCGCTGCCCCCCTGGGCCTGGTAGCCCCCTTCGGCCTGGTAACGGTCCTGGCCGTAGCCCGGCTGGTTCCCGTAGCCGCCTGGCCAGTCGGCGGTCCCGTAGCCGCCTTGGCTTCCGTAGCCGCCCTGGCCGCCGTAGCCGCCCTGGCTTCCGTACCCGGGCTGGCCGCCGTAGCCCGGCTGGTTCCCGTACCAGGCCTGCCCGTAGGAGCCCTGGTCGGCACGGCCGGATGAGGCGGGCCCGGATGAGGCGGGCCCGGACGAGGCGGGCCCGGACGAGGCGGGCCCGGACGAGGCGGGCGGCATGCCGAAGGCGACGGTGTCCTGATAGCGGTCCTGCGCTGGGGGAGCCTCGCCGGGGCCCTCCTCGCGCGGGGCCCACGGGCTGACGTACTCGGGCGGCTGCTCCCAGCCGCCCTCGCCATCGCTCTCGTTATCTCGCATCTTCCTCGCCCTCGACCAGACCAGGGTACGTCGCGACCGGTCGTGCCGGCTCTCGATCCTCCAGCGACAGCTACCTTCACGTTAGCCTGGTGAAGCTGTGCATAGGTTGAACGTTTCCTGGTGATCGTCCGGTTCAGGCCTGTTCGGCCGAACTGGTCAGGGCGCTGGCCCGCCAGGAGGCGCTGGCCCGCGGCGCTGGCCCGCGGTGTCGGCGCACGATGCCGGCCGGGTCAGCCGGCCGGCCCCTCGGTGAGCGTCACCACCGCGGTATGCAGGCTGCCGCCCGGGCTGACCCAGGCCAGCGGGGCCCGGCTGCCCGGGCGGTACCGGCCGAGGATGGCGGTCAGCGAGCCGGGCGAGGTGACGGCCCGCCCGCCGACCGAGACGATGATATCCCCGGCGAATATGCCGGCCGCGTCGGCCGCCGAGCCGCAGAGAACCCCGTCGATCAGCGCGCCGGACCTGGCCGGGGCGATGCTGGCCGGGACCGCCGTCGTGGTGCCGCTGACGCACCTGAGCGCGCCGCCGCTCAATGTGCCGGTCTGCCGCAGTTCCTCGCTGGCCTGCGTCCGCGGGTCGCTGCTCCTGCTGTCCGGCACGAGCACGCCGAGGGACGCCGGCAGGCCGATCTGGACGCCCGCGCCCTGGCGCCGGGCCGCGATCTGCCGGACGATCGGCAGGGCCCGGTCGATCGGGATGGCGTAGCCGGAATAGACGGCCGCCCCGCCTGCCGCCGTGTCGATGCCGATCACCCGGCCCGCGGCGTCGGCCAGCGGCCCGCCGGAGTCACCCGGCCTGATGTCGGCGTCGGTTTGCATCATGCCGTGCAGGGTCTCGGTCAGGCCCGCGCTCTGATCGCTGGCCACGATGGTGCGGCCGAGGCCGTTGATCACCCCCGGAGCGACGGTCGGCGAGCCGCCCTGCCCGCCCTCGTTGCCGATGGCCAGGACGGGCGTGCCCACCCGCACCGGCCCGGAGGTGCCGATCGTGACCGCCTTGAGCCCCGTCGCCCCGCGCACCTGGAGCAGGGCGACGTCGTCCGCCGGGTCGTAGCCGAGAACCCGCGCCGGGTAGCTCTTGCCCGACGTCACCGGCGTGACCGTCACGCTGGTGGCGCCGTCGATGACGTGGTTGTTGGTCAGCACCAGGCCGGCCGCGGCGTCGATGACGAAGCCCGTGCCCTCGGCGGTTTCCTGGAGGTACCGCAGGTTGGCGGTCACGTCGACGATGCCCGGCTCGACCGCCTTGTACACGGCCTCGTCGTTCATCGCCTGGGCCCCGCGGTGCCGGTCCGCCGCCGCGTCGCTCGGCCCTCGGGCGGCGGCCGGACGGGACGAGGTGGCATGCTGCACGGTCAGCGTGGCGCCGACCCCGGCGCCCGCGGCCAGCGCCGCCACCACCAGGTGAATCAGCCATCCCCTCGCCCAGCCAGGCGCGCGGGTCCGGAGCCGGCCGGGTGGCACGATGTCGTCTGAGGGTCCCGCTGGGGGATTAAGGGATCCCCCTCCAGCGCTGTCGTCCTCGTGCATCCCGCTGCCCTTTTGCCCGGAATCGACCCTAGCCTGTAGGTTTCCCGCCGTGCGGGAGGATCAAGCCTGCCGGAGGCGGCCAAAACACTGACTTCACCTGGAGAACACGGTTCCCGCGCGACTCCGGTGCCCCGGACCGCGGCTCGGCTGCCCTGGACCGCGGCTCGGGGGCCGCGGGCCCAGGCTGCGGCACCCGGGCCACTGCGAGCCCGCGCCGGGCGGCGCGCCCCGGACGCATTATGCGTAATGTCGTGATACTCTGCGCCCAGGACACGATATGACGTGAATATCGTTCTAGGGCTCGAAGGGCAGGGATGGCGATGTCTGCGTCTACCCCCACTGACCAGGATCTCTCCCGGCGCGAGGAAATGACCGTCTCCAGCGCTGCCATGTCGGCGGCGCCCTGGGGGGCGGCCGCGGTGACGGGCGGGATCGTCGCCGTCGGCGACCTGGGCTTGCACATCATCGGCGCGCACATCGGCCTGAGCGCGCTGAGCGGTTCGGTAGCCATGGGCGCGGTGGCCTTCTTCGTCGTGGCCGCGGCCGGGGCGCTGTGGCGGGCCCGGCCGAGCCGGGCCATCCGCTGGGCCAGGAGCAACCCGTGGCGCTTCGCCGTGCTGCCCGCGCTCGCGTGCGCCGCGGTCGTGCTGGTGCTTTCTGTGGTCACCGGGGGCGGCATCATCGCCCCGGTGCTGAGCGGCCTGTGGCACGGCGCCGTGGTGTACGGGCTGACCGGCGCGGCCGGCACGGTCAGCAAGTCGAGGAAGCAGGCGTCTTAGCCGCGGGCGGCGTCAGCCCTTGGCCGCGGCGAGGGCGATGCCCTTGCTGAGATCGGCGAGCGTCACCGCGCCGAACACCCGGTCCACCACGCGGTGCCTGGCGTCGAGGAAGAAGGTCTGCGGCAGCGCGCTGACTCCGTACGCGGAGGCGGCGACGGCCGCCGGATCGAATCCCACCGGGTAGCCCACGCCGTTGGACCTGGTGAACGACACCGCGTGGGCGCGGACGTCGTTCTCGTCGAGCCCGATGATGGCGACCTTGCCGTGTTCGGTGCGGTAGAAGCGGGCCAGCAGCGGAGTTTCCTTCTGGCACGGTTCGCACCAGGACGCGAAGAAGTTCACGATCAGCGGCTTGCCCTGGTAGCCGCGGAGCGAGACCTGCCCGGAACCGCTCAGGGCGGGGAGGCTGAACGCAGCCGCCGGGCCGCCGGACGACGCGGCACCAGCCCCCGCGCCACCGGGTCCCGCGGCCTGGCCCGAAGCCGAACTGGCCAGGCCGATGGCGGTCAGCGAGCCGATGACGCAGAGCGCCACGATCACCGAGACGACCTTGTGCCGGAGCGCGGACCGCCACAGGTCGCCGGCCGCGCCGGCCCATGTCTTCTCGCCCATGCTCCGTTTCATCCGTTCACGGTATCCGCGTCAGCGCTCGGCGAGCTGATAGCCTTCACCGCGCACCGTCTTGATCAGGTCGAAGCCGAGTTTCGACCGCAACCGGCGGACGCACACGTCGACCACGTTGGAGCCCGGGTCGAAGTCGTATCCCCACACGCTGGCCAGCAGCCTGCCCTTGGAGACCGACTGGCCGACATGCTCCGCCAGCTCGCGCAGCAGCAGGAACTCGAGCCGTGTCAGCGGCACCGGCCCGTGCCCGATGTCGGCCACCAGGCGCGCCACGTCCAGCGTCAGGCTCCCCACCCGGATGACCTCGCCGCCGGCCTCGCCCGCCCGGAGCGCATCGCCGCGCAGGTGGGCGTCCTCGCGCAGCCGGACCCGGATCCTGGCCAGCAGCTCGGCCAGCGAAAACGGCTTGGTCAGGTAGTCCTTGGCGCCGCGCTCCAGGCAGTCCACCTTGGTGGCGACGTCGGCCACACACGACAGCACCATCACCGTCTGGTCCGGGCGGGCGCGCAGCAGTTGGTCAAGCACGCTGCAGCCGTCCAGGTCCGGCATCACCAGGTCCAGGATGATCAGGTCGTAACGGTCGTCCAGCGCGTGCCGCAGGCCCTCGGTTCCGTTCCCGGCGAAGTCGGTCGCGTAGCCGACGGCCGCCAGGGCGCGGCCTATGAACGAACGGATGTTGGGCTCGTCGTCGACGATGAGGATCCGCCTGGAGCCAGGGTCGGCGTCCTCGGCCAGCGCCGCATGGGTCGGCGTCGGCGCCCGCCCGGGTCCGGGCGAGCGCGGCGCGGTCATGCTTGCCCGAGCCGCCCCCTGGTGCGAAATCATCTCCGCTACCTCGGTCCCTATCACGCAGCCGTGGAGATCATGCATCCTCGGCGGCGGGACCGCCCGCAATCCGCCCAGCTCCGCGCAAGGCCGCATGACGCTTTGGGAGTGATGGTCCTCGGGAGCCCGAAGCGGGTCAAGCCACCCCTTGCGATCGGCCGGATTGTTACGGCTCTGTCACACAAACGATTGCAATCCTTTGCTGGGCAGCTGGGCTCAGCTCGGCAGGCTCGGCGGCGCCACGTGCGCGGACAGCGACGTGCTGGCCGCGTCGATCAGCCGGTTGAACCGGGCACGCTGGGCGTCGAGCGCCTGCTGGTCATGGTGCAACCGCGCGGACGCACGCTGCGAAGCAGCCGGGGCGGTGGCGCTGACCACCGCGGCGACATCGGTCTGAACCCGCTGTGCCAGGGGGAATGCCCAGGTCACAAGGTCGTTGACGGCCGTCTCCAGGTGGTAGGACGCCAGCGACTCTGGCACCTGGTACTGGACCAGGTCTTCCATCGGCATGCTGTTGGCAGGCGAGCAGTTCGCCGCGGCCGTGTTCGCGATCTTGACGGCGGTGCCGACGTCGTGACTCGCGCCGGACTGGATGGCCCGCAGCGCGGCGATCGAGTCGTTGACGCCGCCCGCGCACGACTCGATGTCGGTGTTCAGGTCGTGGACCATCCCGCGCAGGTCGGCGGCGCGCTAGGTCGTCCCGGGCGGACGCCCGCGCAGGACGGCGCAACCGCGCCGCGGCCACGCCGTGTGGTGATTGGTCCGCCTCACAAACGATTGCTACCCGGTCCCGAACGCCGTCCGCGGCGCGCCCGCTACCAGCCGGTTTAGCAAGATCGGGCGCATAAGTGCTGGTCACGAGGTCGCATCAGGGGAACGAAACGGGTCCAACAATGACAATTTCGTCATTCGCGAGGCCAAGTGTTGCCTTGCGGTGCGTGTGACAGGAGTATCTACCCCGTAGGTACCGGCCTGCACTTGCCTGCACGGCCGGATATGCACGTGCACGCGGCTCGTATAACTCGTGCGTACTGCGGGTTTGAGAAACGAGGTGGTGATCCGGTGTCCGTGGCAGCCCGGGCGGCGTCTCTGCTCGTTGCCCTCCTGATAGTGGTGGGGCTGGGAGTGTTCGTCGCCGTTTATTACATAGGGGCGCAGGGTTCCCTGCCGACCGTCCACTACACGGCCTCCGCTGGCCAGGTCAACGTGGTGCTGCAGGAGGACGCGCAGAACGACTCCTCGAGCAAGCCCGACTGGGTGAGCTACTTCGTGCAGGACCCGGTGACCAAGGGGTGGGTCCACACGACGTCGTTCTCGATCCCGGCCAACACGAAGGTCAACATGACCATCTACGGTTACGACGGCTGCACGCCGCTGCGGAACAACTACTTCAGCCAGGTGCTGGGCACGATCGGCAACACGGTGACCGTCTCCCAGTTCGATCAGCACGGCAAGGAGTACGTGTCCGACCAGACGACCTCGGTCATCAACGGGTGGTCCGACTGCAACGTCGGGCACACGTTCGCGATCCCGGGCCTCAACCTGTACGTGCCGGTCGCCTCGCCCAACGCCCAGCTCTCGGCGAACAACCTGTGCAGTTCCTCGCCCTGCACCACGAGCGGTAACCCGTACGCCAGGGAGACGTTCAGCTTCATAGCCCCCAGCCATGCCGGCGTCTTCCGCTGGCAGTGCTTCGTCCCCTGCGGCGGCGGATTCCTCGACGGCAACAGCGGTCCCATGCAGACTTTCGGGTACATGGTGGGCGAGATGGACGTGGTGGCCTGATGGCAACGACCGAGACTCCAGCGGCCGGCGCGTCGGCCGAGCCGCGGCACGGCCTGCGGATATTCCTGATCTGGATCGTCCTGTCGCTGGCCGCCGACCTCGTCATCTGGTTTGTGTGGTACCCGCACATGCCGCCTGGTGACCTGTCCGATGCCGCCAGGCACCAGCAGTTCGACATCGCCGTGATGGCGGTAAGCGGTGCGCCGGTCGTCATCTTCGTCCTGCTCTACTTCGTCTACGCGATCGTGGTCTGGCGGGCCAGGCCGGGGGACGACAGTGACGGCCCGCCGATCTACGGCAATACCAAGGTCCAGGCGACGTGGATCATCGGCACCACGGTGATCGTGCTGTGGCTGTTCGTCTTCGGCACCGTCGAGCTCATCGTGCCGGCTGGTGCGGGCGCCGGGGAGGGCCCGTCGCCCATCTGGAAGCTGGCCGGCGTGCAGTCGACGTCCTGGACCCCCGGCAGCAACGACATGCTCCAAGTCCAGGTGATCGGCCAGGAGTGGACCTGGACGTACCGGTACCCGCAGTTCGGCGGGATGGAGTCCACGGCGCTTTACCTGCCGGTGGACACCCCGGTGACGTTTCACGTGACATCGCTTGACGTGATCCACAGCTTCTGGGCCTATCAGCTCGGCGTGAAGGCCGACGCCAACCCGCTGGTGGACAACGTGGCGTACGTGACGCCGAAGTCGCTCGGCAGCGTCACCGTCCGGTGCAACGAGCTGTGCGGCATCTGGCACGGCGCCATGTTCAACTACGGCCACGTCGTGACTCAGTCCGCGTTCGAGTCCTGGGCGAGCGGCGTGCAGTCCGAGGAGCAGAGCGACGGGGTGCTCGCTGCGCTGCCCGCGTACACGCTCACCTACGATCCCACCGTGATCCCGCAGCTCGGCAAGAACATCGTGACGATCGACGGCATCACCGGGGCGGCCGGGTACTACTACCCGCCCTCGGATCCGGTGACGCCGTGACGCGCTTCCCGCCGCGGATAGCGGCGCACGTAACGTCCGCCATGACTTCGGTGAAGAGGTGACGGGATGGCCATCGAGATACAGCCGGAGCGAGCGGAGCCTACGGGCCGTGGTCCCGAGGTCCCCGGGGCCCCACGGCCATGGTGGCTGCGTCCGGGACCGCATATCGGCGTGATCGGAGCCGCGGTCGGCTACATCCTCGGCCACCTGGTCGGCAACTTCCTGTCCAGCGGGTACGCCCAGAACACCCTGTCCGATACGAACGACGTGCCGATCGTGCTCGGCTACGCATTTGCCGTGATCGGCTGGCTGGCCGGCGTCGGCGTCTTCAACGACCTGGGCAAGCTGATGATCGGCAAGCCGCTGCCGCGGCATGACCCGGCCGCCGAAACCGGCCTGGGCAGGTACTTCAGGTACACGCTCGATCACAAGGTCGTGGGCATCCAGTACCTGTTCGGCATGATCGGCTACTTCCTGACCGGCGGCCTGTTCGCGATGGCCATCAGGAGCGAGCTGCTGTCGCCGTCCTACCACCTCATCGGGCCGAATCAGTACCTGATGGTGGTCGGCGAGCACGGCACGATGATGATGATGATGATGTCCTCGGTCATCCTCGGGCCGTTCGGCCAGTACTTCGGCCCGCTGCTGATCGGGTCGAAGCGGGTCGCGTACCCGCGGCTCGAGGCGCTCGGCTTCTGGCT
>WNGL01004452.1_pt1 | contig 16828 bp, 13 predicted proteins | sample 5400591 | NCBI WGS metagenome assembly WNGL01 (sample SAMN13153377, study PRJNA577476) | soil metagenome | isolation source: 80 cm soil or saprolite under Garry oak tree replicate 1 | place: USA:California | collected 2016-06-15
TCATCACCGGCCGCTCGGCGCCGAGCAGCATATCGACCGCCTTGACGACGCCTTCCGGATCGGCGCCGCAGCGGCTCGAGATATTGCCGTTCCATGCTTGCGCGTTCGGGGCTTCCTCGGCGGCCGATTCCAGAAACACGTCGAAGGGAACGTCGAGCACGACCGGGCCCGGACGTCCGCTGGTCATGGTCTTCCAGGCTTGCCGGACCGCGAGCGGCACCATCTCGCCGCGCGTCGGCTGGAATACTTTCTTGCAATAGGACCGCACCGTGGAGGGGAAGTCCGCCTGATAATGCCGGTACAATTCCTGGAACGCGCCGCGATTGAACTGACTGGTCGGCACGTTGCCGGTCACCGCCAGGAACGGCACCGAGTCGAGAAACGCATTGCCGAGCGAGATCGGCAGGTTCGCCGAGCCCGGTCCGCACGATGTGAAGGTCGCGGTTGGCCGCCCCGAAACGCGGTAATAGACGTCCGCCATGAAGCCGGCGACGCTCTCATGATGCACCGAAATCGTCTTGAGTTCGTCGGAACGCTCATACAGCGCGTCGATGAACTGGATATTGCCGTGACCGCACAGGCCGAACACCTGCGGCACCTTCTCCTGGATCAGGTAGTCGACAATAACCTGAGCCCCATTGAGCGCATTGCGCGGCGACATCGGATCTCTCCCTACCAGTTTGACGATTCAAGGAGATCGCGCAGCCACCTTCGCTGCCGACACTGCCTACGCGCGCGGCACCCTATTTCCCATAATACTGTACGTCAATTTATATTGTGGTAGACTGCCGCCCGAGAGAGGTCGGTGAGCCGGCGGCGCCGCTCGTTCGCGGCGTTACGCAACGCATCGCCTTGTTTAGTTGTCGGGAAGGCCTGATAGAGTCCGGGCTCGTCCCGTGGAGACTTGATCCTGTGAGATCGCGTACCAAGCAAAAGACCAGTGAGAAACCGGCAGGCCCGCGCAAGGCCGCCGTCGCCAAGCTGGTGCCGCCGCCGCAAGGCGATATCGACGACGACGCCGATGATCGGCAGCGGGTCGGCGTCCAGTCGCTCGGCCGCGCCTTTGCAATCCTCGAAGAGGTCGCGCGGCACCGCGAAGGTATCGGGTTGGCGGACCTGAGCAAGCTGGTCGACTTGCATAATTCCACCACGTTCCATCTGGCGAAGACCATGGTGTCGCTGGGCTATCTGCGTCAGGAGAAGGATTCCAAACGCTACCGCGTCGGCCGGCCGCTGTTTGCGCTCGCCGCCAGCGCGCTCGACGAAATCGAGATGGTGAATGTCGCGACACCGGTGCTTGAGGAGTTGTCGCGAGAAACCGGCGAAAGCAGCCATTTCGCGGTGCGTATGGGCGATGCCGTCGTCGTGATCGCGCGCACCAGCGGCCCCGGCGCATTTCAGCTCACCGACCGCGTCGGCGTGGTGCGGCCGGCCCATTGTACCGCGCTCGGCAAGATCATCCTCGCCTCGCTGCGCCCGGATCAACTGAAGCGGTTCCTCGAACGCGCCGAGCTGAAACCATCGACCTCGAAGTCGATCACCGACGTTTCGGTGCTGCTGCGCGAAATTGCCGAGATCAAGCGCAGCGGCATTGCCTTTGACGACGGCGAATTCAATCCGGAAGTGCGTTGCGTCGCTGTGCCGGTAACAGATTTTACCGGGCAGATTATCGGCGCGCTCGGTATTTCCGGTCCGATCTGGCGCCTTTCCAACCAGGCGTTACACAGCAGCGCTCAAATCGTTCAGGCGGCGGCCAATCGCCTGTCCGCTGAATTTGGTGCCAAACGCACAACCAAATCTTCTTGAACCAGGCGCGAGCGGCGCTTTTGGCGTTGACAGCGGGCCTCGCCTCCGAAAATATCATCCAACAATAAAAAATTGCCTCTCACATTCTCGCATAGGCCGGAATTGACGGAGGACATCGCGTGCGCACCCGGTGTGCGCCTTGGGAGGAGACCGACGATGACCAACTACAACCGACGAACGCTGTTGAAAGCGAGCGCCGCATTTGCCGGCGCATCCGCGATCGGATTTCCGGCGATCAGCTATGGCCAGACTGAAAAGATCAGAATAGGCCATCTCACACCGCTGACCGGCTTTCTCGGCGCGCTCGGCGCCTATGCGACCCTCGGCATGAGAATGGCGGAGGAAGAAATCAACAAGGCTGGCGGCGTGATGGGACGCCCGATTGAGGTGATGTCGGAAGACTCGGTCAATCCCGCCACCGCCGCGACCAAGGCGCAACGCATGCTCGAGCAGGACGGCGCGACCGTTTTGATGGGTGAGATCAGCTCGGCGTCCGCGATAACCATCATGCAGGTGGCGGCGCGCAACAAGCGGCTGTTCATGCAGATCGGCGCGCGGTCGGATACGTTACGCGGCAAGAACTGCAACAAGTACACGTTCCATGTCGACATTCCCAACACCGTCATGGTCAACGCGGTCGGCAAGGCGCTGTTGCGCGACAACCTGGTCAAGGACAAGAAGTTCTTCACGCTCACGGCCGACTATGTGTTCGGGCACGATCTGCTCGGCGCCGCCAAACGTTTTTTCGCGGCCAACCAGGGCAACCTGATCGGCGACGAGCTGATCGCGACCGACGTGACCGACTTCAGCCCCTATCTGCTGAAGCTGCGGCAAGCCAAGCCCGACGTAGTCTGTTGCAACCTTGCCGGCAATCAGGTCACGAACCTGATCAAGCAATATGCCGAATTCGGGCTGCCCTATCCGATCGTCGGCTTCAATCTCAACACCGCGGACGCCTGGGCGGCCGGCGACGGCAATCTGAGCGGCACCTGGCCAACGGTCTGGCACCACGACCTCGACACGGCGGCCTCCAAGGCCTTTGTCGCGGCCTTCACCAAGAAGCACGAAAAGCCGCCGGAGAACCATGCCTGGATCGAATACGTCTCGTTCAAGATCATGGCGCAGGCCATGAACGCAACCAAATCGACCGACACGGAAAAGCTGATCGAATATTTCGAGAAAGAGACGCAGTTCGACATCCTGAAGAGCCGCAAGGGCTATTTCCGCGCGTGGGACCATCAACTGGTGCAGGAAGCCTATCCGTTCACGGTCAAAGCCAAGGGTAAGGCCAAGGACAAGTGGGACTTCCTCGCGCTCGGGCCGGCGATCCCCGCAGCGAACGAGCCGCTTGACGTTATCAACCCGACCAAGGAGCAGAATCCCTGCACGTTGACATAGCAGAGGGACGCGGGGCGCGCCGCACTGGCGCCGGCGTCCGTCGATCATGCGGCGGCGGCAGGCGCGACATCGCCGACATCTTTTCCGCGTCCAGTTCTTCCGCGTCCAGTTCGTCCGTATCCAAGTCCTGAGAACTTCGTTTCATGTTCTTGCTCGAACAGGTAGTCAACGGCCTTGTGCTCGGAGGTTACTACCTGCTGATCGCGCTTGGCCTGTCGCTGATCTTCAGCGTCGGCGGCGTCGTGAATCTGGCGCACGGCGCATTCTACGCCTTGGGCGCCTATGTATCGGTCGAAATCACAAAATATCTCGGCTTCGGCGCGGCGGTCGTGCTCTCGCCGATCGCTGTCGGCCTGCTCGGCATCCTCTTTGAGAAATTCATCCTGCGCCGGTTCTACACCGCAGATCCGATCCTGAGCCTGCTGGTCACCTTCGGCCTTGCCATGGTCGCCGAGCAGTTGATCCGCATCGTCTGGGGCTCCGCGCCGCTTTCTCAGACCATGCCGTCCAGCCTGAAGGGCGCCGTGATCGTCGGCGATTTCCTGTTCTCGCGTTATCGGCTGATGCTGCTGGTGGTGGTCGCCGCGGTTCTGCTGGGCGTCTGGCTGCTGCTGCACAAGACCTCGTTCGGCCGCGTGGTGCGCGCCGGCATCCAGCGGCCGGATATGGTTGCCGCACTGGGCATCCGGCTGCAACCCTACATGACCGCCATTGTGATGCTGGGCGTCGGTATGGCCGCGATGGGCGGCGCGTTCTTTGCTCCGATCACCATCGTGCATCCGGCGATGGGCGCGGAGATCATCACGGTCGCTTTTGTCGTGGTGGTGATCGGCGGATTGGGCAGCTTCTGGGGCGTGGTGCTGGCGGCGCTGCTGGTGGGCGTGGTGCGCGGCATCACCATTCATTTTCTGCCGGCCGCCGGTGAAGCGTCGATTTATGTCCTGATGTTTCTGGTGCTGCTGTTCCGGCCGCGCGGTCTGCTCGGCGAGCGCATCGAGAAATTCGAATGAAGAGAACCGGGCTTTATTCGAAGTTGCAGCCACTGCTGATCGCGGCGCTGGCGCTCATTGCGCTGCCGTTCGCCATGCGGTTATTCGGCCTGACCGTGAATACCGCTTCCATGGTGGTGATCCTGACGATCGCGACCATGGGGCTCAATCTGTGTGTGGGCTACACCGGGCTGGTGTCGTTCGGGCATGGCGCCTGGTTCGGTATCGGCGCTTATGCCGCCGGGATCATCCAGAAACACTGGTTGCACGACGCGATCGTGATTCCCCTGCTGTTGTCGATGCTGGTGGTCGCCGTGCTGTCGACCTTCGTGGGCATCGTCATCCTGCGCCGGCGTGGGGTCTATTTCTCGTTGCTGACGCTGGCGCTGGCGGCGCTGACCTACACCGTCGCGTTCCGCTGGACCGAAGTGACCGGCGGCGAGGACGGACTGAGTGGCCTGACGCGCGGCGGCAATATCGGACCGTTCAACCTCGACAACGGGCTTACCTTCTACGTCGCAGTGGCGCTGATTGGGCTCGTTGTGCTCTATGTGCTGCTGCGCGTCGTGCGCTCGCCATTCGGCCACGTGCTGGTGGCGATCCGCGAGAACCAGTTGCGCGCCACGTTTCAAGGCTATTCGGTCGAACGCTACAAACTTGGCGTGTTCGTCATTTCAGCCGTGGTGACGGGACTGGCCGGCGCGCTGCTCGGCTTCCAGACCTACCTGGTGTCGGCGGAAGCGGTCTCGGTGCCGTTTTCCGGCGAGCTGCTGGCGATGGTCGTGATCGGCGGCATGCACAACATGTTGGGCCCGGCGCTCGGCGCGCTGTTCTTCGTCCTGTTCCGCGAATTGTTTTCGATCTGGAGTTCGAACTGGCTGCTTTATTTCGGCATGATCTTCGTCGCCTTCGTACTGTATTCGCCTGGGGGACTGGTCGGCATTTGGGAGAGGTTTACCCGGCGCTGGCGTCCGCTGCCGGAAGAAGCCGCCGCGATGAGCAAGCGCAGGATCTACCAAGGCTTGCCCCTGCCCGGCTTCCTGCTGCCGGAGAGCCTGAAGGGAACGGTGCTGCGGGTCGAGAACGTCGCGAAACAGTTCGGCGGAATTCGCGCGGTCGCCGGCGCCGGCCTGACGATCGAAGCCGGTGAAATTCATGCCCTGATCGGACCGAACGGCGCCGGCAAGACGACCTTGTTCAACCTGGTGTCCGGCCTGTACACCCCGGACACCGGCATCGTGCAGCTCAATGGCCGCGAGATTCAAGGCCTGTCCTCGCATCTCATCTGTCATCGCGGCCTTGCGCGCTCGTTCCAGATTACCAACCTGTTCGGCGGACTGTCGATCTACGAGAACTTGCGGCTTTCGCTGCAGGCGCGGCACGCGATGCGCTTCAACATCTGGCGCGACATCGACAGCTATCCGCAAGTACACGCCGAAACCGCCGAACTGATAAAATTCCTCGGTCTCGAAGGCATCGAAGAAATCGAAGGCGGCGAACTGTCCTATGGCGGGCAACGTCTGGTGGACCTGGGGATCGCGCTCGGCTCCAAACCACAGGTGCTGCTGCTCGATGAGCCGCTGGCTGGCCTCGCCGCTGCCGAGCGCGAGCGCGTGTCGAACCTGATCAAGAACGTGGCCGCCAACATTCCGGTGCTGATCGTCGAGCACGACATCGATCGCGTGCTCGGTTTTTCGCAAACGGTCACCGTGATGAACCAGGGCCAGGTGCTGATGACGGGCACGCCCGACGCGGTGCGTGCCGACCGGCGTGTGCAGGAAATCTATACCGGCACCGGCATCCCCGAGGTCGAGCACAGCCGCACCGACGAGGCCCGGCAAGACGCCGCGCAGGTCCTGCGCTTTGAAGGCGTCAACACATTCTACGGCAAGAGCCACATTCTTCATGATGCGACGCTGGATGTGCGGGAGGGCGAGATCGTGGCACTGCTCGGCCGCAACGGCGCCGGCAAGTCGACGCTCCTGAAAACACTGGCCGGGCTGGTGCCGCTGAGGTCCGGCACCATCGAGTATGACGGCCGCAATATCGCAGGCCTGCCGGCACCCGATATCTCGCGCATGGGCATCGGCTACGTGCCTCAGGGTCGCGGTCTGTTCGCCGGCATGACGGTGCGGGAAAATCTCTCGCTCGGCCGCCTGGCGCGCAAGACCGACGGCAGTAACGGCGTGGTGTGGAGCGAGGAGCGGATCCTCGAATATTTTCCGCGCCTGAAACAGCGCATGGACGTGGCGGCGGACTACCTGTCCGGCGGCGAGCAGCAGATGGTGGCGGTGGCGCGCGCCATGTCGGGCAACGTAAAACTGTTGCTGCTGGACGAGCCGTTCGAGGGGCTCGCGCCGACCGTGATCCTCGAACTGTTTGGAGTGTTCGACCTCTTGCGGCGGCACACCTCCATCGTGATCGTCGAGCACAACCTCGACCTGGTGCTGGCGCTGGCCGACCGCGTCTTCGCGCTGGAACGCGGCGCCGTGTTCCACCAGGGGCCCGCGGCGCCATTGTTGACCGACCTCGAATACCGCAAACGGATCCTGTGGCTGTGATTTAAATCGTCATTGCGAGCGCAAGCGAAGCAATCCATGGAGCGGCAAAGAAAAGATGGATTGCTTCGTCGCTTCGCTCCTCGCAATGACGGAAAGTCGGACTCAACTACAAGGCCTGGCTTGTCCCGGTGAACCAGCGTAGCTGTCCGGAATGAACCAATGTGGTCAGGTGAGGTGATTTACCTTCGCACCCGCCATACAGAAATTTTGTGCGTGGGGTCAAGGTCGAGCCGCTCAAGGAAGTCAGGCGTTTCGCCACGGCCGAGCCGCGCCGCTAATCCGTCTGGAGCGAATTTGATAAGATCCTGCTCGGGAGCTGTCGAACAAATGACCACGTAGTCGACGCGACGATCCGACAGTATTTGGTGCGCAGCCGGTACTGGCGCCAACATCAGCTTCAGCATCGCGAGGTTACCGTCGTTGTTGCGATGGTATGGTGCCGCAAATACCGCGTGATCGGTGTCGGCAAGAATCAGCGGTCCGAGATCGATCGGTGCCATCACACGTCCCTTCGGAAGGTGTGTCATGGAAGCGACATCGGACACGGTCTGGCACGTTGACGCATCTCGTTCGGCTATTGTCATCTGCGGCTTGAAGATCAAGTCGATCAGCGGCTTCGCCGAAAGGCCCACAGCTGCGAAGCTCGCCGGTGACAGGGCGAGCGCCAATAGGACCAGGTTTCGTCCAGCGGCAAGCGTCGGCCACAGAATAGCCAGGCTCGCGGCAAAAATCGGAGCCGCCACCATCGCTGCCGCCGCAGCGACCCGCATTTCCCAAACACTAAGCCCGATCAGCGCGGCCAGCGTCATGATGCCAAGGATCCAGCGGAACCGTTCAAGCGGATTGGACCGCATCAGCGCCGCCGAAGCAAAACCCATCGTCATCACTGGAAACCCGTAGAAGCCGAGAACTTTTTGCGGCATGAGCTGCAGCATCGTCGCGAGTGACATCGATTCGACGACCTTGTCGTTCCAAAATGACGTCACAAGCGGATCGAGCTGTGCGTAAGGCGACGCAATGCATCCCGCAAACAGTGAAAGGAACGCGCTGACCAGGACGATGGCCGACGCCGCTCCCGTCGCGAGGCGCAGGCGCAGCGTAGAGTGGTAGCGATCAATTCCGACCATGATCATCAGACTGATGCCGCCGCCGGCGGCCAACAGCAGCACCGGCCCACCGAAGGCGTCGCAGACTGGCGACGCCAGCGAAGGCAGCGGAAGCAATGCCGGTGCAAGCAGCAGCGACGATGCCGCCAGCCCCGCTCCAAAGGCGCCGACCTGTCGCGAGACGGATGCACCGCGCCAGATAAGAAGGCCAGCTACGGCGAGACCTATCGCTGCGATGGCGGGCAGCATTTCAATGCCGATCGCCAGCGATAGCGATGCCGCCAGGCCGCCCAGCGCGGCCTTCACCGCACTCTGCTCGATCTGTGACGTCAGCAAGACCATGGCGAGCAACAAAACGATCTGCGCGTTGTGGTGATCAATCGCACCTGGCCGGAAATGGATCAGCGCCGGCGCGGCCAGCACTGCCAGCACCACTGCCGCCATCTGCGCGTTAGCGACGCTGTTACTCATTTGCCTGGCAATCGCCGCGACCAGCACAAGCGCGGCTGCAAGCATTAGCGCGGGCCAAACAACTAGCGTCACGGTTTCTGCGCCGTGCGTTCCAATCAGCGGCCTCAGCAACAGGATTAACGCGGCCAGGGGCACATCGACGACGCGCGACCAGTGCATCGACGTGCCAGGCGGATCCAATCGATACTGGAACAGGTCGAACCAGCCTTGCCCACCGATCCAGTCGCGAACCTGAACCAGCCGCATCGCATCATCCGTAGACATGGCATCGAAGACGCCGCCGCGGATCGAGGGCAGCCCGATTGCGACCGCAGCCGCCAGCCACAGCACCGGCAGCAAGACGCTTGGATTGGCGCCGGGTCGCTGTTTCAGCGCGGCCTGGCCCGAGGTCGAACTGAGGTCGGACATGGCTTCCTCACTGAGCGGCGACAACAAAAAGAAAAAAGCACACGGCGCAACCGCGCCAGCCAGTATTGGCCGAGGCTGCGCGTTCCTGACCGCGTGAACGCGCTTTTAAATTCGGCGCAAACGTTGTGCCAGTGTGCACGGCACCCGTTAAGCAATCCCTATGTGATCAATGCCGCTCCTCTCCGGCGCACCGGGAAACCGGCGCCGGGACGCCAAATGCGGTCCAAATTTGCGTAAACTGGAGCAGAAAGTGGAAACGATTCGGGCCCATAATCCACTCAAACCAAGCCACCAGACGGCCCCGAAATCGGGTACGACTTCCATCCGGGGGCATTGCTGGAGCGAGATATGGCGCGCATAGGTACTCGAGCGGGGGTCTGGTTTTCCAACGTGGTCGCTTCTTTTGCGCGCTACGTCGCGGAAAGAACGCTACCCGAATCCGTTCCAATGCTGATGCGCCATGATGCCGTCGTGGACTCCTTCAATTACGCCAAAGAAAATATGAAAGGTGCGTACTCGTTTCTGGATCGGTTTGACGGTCTGGCTCTTTCGATCAAGGAGGCAAAGCGAAGATTTCCTTCCCGCAAACTCGTGCAGGAGTTTGGGGTATACAAAGGTGGAATGATTAACTACCAGGCCGGGAAATTTCCCGAGCTGGACTTTGTCGGATTTGATAGTTTTGAAGGTTTGCAGGAACAATGGAGCGGTATGGCTCCAGAAAAAACGTTTGATCTCGGCGGCAGGCTGCCAAGGGTTCGACGCAATGTCGGATTGGTGAAAGGATGGTTCGCGGAGTCAGGCCCCCGCTGGAAAACGGAAAATCCCGCCTCGGGCGTCCCGCTGCTGGTGCACGTTGACTGCGACACTTACGCCGCAACGGTCGACGTGCTGGAATTCTGTTCTGACTACGTCGAACATGGTCTGGTTATTCATTTTGACGATTACTTCGGGTTTCCCGATTGGAGAACCGGCGGGTTCAAGGCGCTGAAGGAAATCTCGGAAAAACGGCGATGGCGCCTGACCTATTTGTCTTACGGAACAAAAGAGGTGGCGGTTCTGGCGGAAATGCAAGTTGGCTGACGCAGTTGCGCGATAAATTGGCGCACGCGCATTGACGTTTCATTAAGCCTTCAAGCGACGTTTCCGCGAGCGGCGATAAGCCCAACCTTAACGAAGTTCTGCGCAAATGCGGCCCGAAACCCCGGGGATCGCGCCGCACATGACCACAGATGCAGACATTTTCGTAATCGGCGCCGGGCCCGCCGGCCTCACCACAGCATACTGCCTGACCAAGGAGACGCCGTCGGTCATCGTGATCGAGAAAGACCCGCTCTATGTCGGCGGCATCAGCCGCACCGTGCGGCACGGGAATTTCCTGTTCGACATCGGTGGCCATCGGTTTTTTTCCAAGGCCAGGGAAGTCGTCGACCTCTGGCACGAGATCCTGCCTGACGACTTCATCACGCGGCCGCGGTTATCGCGCATCTATTACGGCGGCAAATTCTATTCCTATCCGTTGAGCGCGTTCCAGGCGCTGCGCAATCTCGGGATATTCACCAGCGCCGCCTGCATGCTGTCCTATGCCTATGCCAAGGTATTCCCGATCGCGTCGCCACGCAGCTTTCATGACTGGGTGCGCAATCAGTTCGGTGAGCGCCTGTTTCAGATTTTCTTCAAAACCTACACCGAGAAAGTGTGGGGCATGTCCTGCGACGACATCTCCGCCGACTGGGCGGCGCAGCGTATCAAGGGACTGGATCTTCGCGTCGCAATCGTGGGCGCGCTGAAACACTCGTTCGGGCTCAAGCCAAAAGCCGTTGCGGCCGGCGGCGATGTCGTGAAGACGCTGATCGAGACCTTCCAATATCCGCGCAGGGGGCCCGGCATGATGTGGGAAGCCGCTGCCGCCAAGGTTACGGAGCGCGGCGGCCAAATTCTGATGGGTCGCGAGCTGGTCGAACTCGCCTATGACGAGGTCCACAAGCTCTGGCGCATTGGAGTCGCAACATCCGACGGAAAACGCGAGAGTTATACGGCCCGCCACGTCGTGAGCTCTGCACCGGTGCGCGAGCTGGTGAACAAATTGTCGCCGAAACCGATCTCGCTGCTGCACGCACGTGCGCTGCGCTACCGTGATTTCCTCACCGTTGCGCTGATGATCGACAAAACCGACGTTTTTGCCGACAACTGGATCTATATCCATGATCCGTCGGTGAAGGTCGGCCGCGTGCAGAATTTCGGTTCGTGGTCGCCCGAGATGGCGCCGGCCGGTATGACCTGCCTCGGCCTCGAATATTTCTGCTTTGAGGACGACGGCCTGTGGACGATGTCCGACGAGGAGCTGATCGCGCTCGCCACGCGTGAGGTCGCCAAGGTCGGTCTGATCGCGGCCACCGATGTGGTCGACGGCTGCGTGGTGCGCCAGCAAAAGGCCTATCCAGTCTATGACGACGCCTATCGCGACCATATGGCGACCATCCGGCGCGACCTGGAGCAAAGCTATCCGAGCCTGCATCTGATCGGCCGAAACGGAATGCACAAATACAATAATCAGGATCACGCCATGATGACGGCGATGCTGACGGCGCGGAACATTCTGGCCGGTGAACGCATCTACGACATATGGCAGGTCAACGAGGACGCAGAATATCACGAAGCGGGAACGTCGAGCGCGCAGGCAGCGCTTTCGAGCGAGCGCCTGGTGCCGCTCAAGGCGAACACCCGGGCTGCCTGAAGCGCTGCGCCGGCACGATCCCGACGCAAGGTTCTGTCGGGGTCTGAGAAATGACCGGACCCTAGCAAGGTCCGTGCATCGTGATATTTCAAGTGGGCCTAAGGCCGATCTACGTGAACCATTCGAACCGAACGGGTGCTCTCATGATTCGACTCGTGATCATTTGCCTGCTCGGAGTTCTCTCAATCTCATTGAGTAGTTTTGGCGCCTCTGCACAAAGCTGCGGCGCGGACCCGGTAGCCGTGCAAATCCTTGGTTCCGGCGGTCCCAGACTTAATCCATTTCGTTCCTCATCGAGCTACCTTCTTTGGCTCAACGGTCAGGCAAGAATACTTGTCGATATGGGTGGTGGGGCTCACCATCGCTTCGGCCAGTCACTGGCGAAACTTGAAGATTTGTGGATGGTCGGCATAAGCCACCTTCATCCCGACCACGTTTCCGACCTACCTGCATTCCTGTGGCAGAGCCATGAGCTTCGCAAGGAGCCGTTGATTATCTTCGGTCCCTCCGGCAATGACGCCGCGCCAGATTTTTCCACGTTCCTCAGCCGGCTTTTCGACGAGAAGACTGGCGCATTTCCAGTGCTCGGCTCCACGTTGGGTGCTTCGCAGCGAGCTGGCGCTGCAGGTGTGCGGCTCGATATCGGAAGAGTTGTGGCCGGAGGTGTTCGTCTCGATGTCGGCGTGGTCGATGTCGCGAAAGCAGATCCGTCGACGGTGTTCCATCGCGAGGGGACAACAGTGACTGCGCTGGGAATACCGCATGGAAATATGCCGACTTTGGCGTACCGCGTGCAAACCGGGAATGTATCGGTCGTCTTCAGCTCCGATCAGAACGGAACCGATCCAAAATTCGTTCAGTTCGCGAAGGGCGCGAACGTTTTGATTATGCATCTTGCCATCGCGCCGGATGTAGAAACTCCTTTACATGCGACACCTGCAGTGGTGGGCCGCATCGCGCAGGAGGCGGGTGTTGGACAACTCATCGTTAGCCATATCGGCCTATTCAATCTCGACGCGGCCATCGCTGACCTACGAAAATTCTACACCGGCCCGCTCACCGTCGGGGCCGATATGCAATGCACGCCAGTGCAATAAAGCATAGCAAGGCAGCGCGCCGAATGTCCGTTGAGGCCGATCGTGTGCCATTTCTCGCTCACAGGCCAGTCGCAAAGTGCTAAGCTTCAGGAATGGCACAAGGCCTGTTTTCGGGCGGGGGGTACATGCGACGGCGCGAGTTCATCACGCTTCTCGGTGGCACGGTGGCGGCTTTGCCGGTTGTGGTGCGGGCACTACGGTTGCCGGTAATCGGCTTCCTGGGCGCGGGCGCGCCGTCGAGCACCAGTCAGTGGCTTGCCGCTTTCTCAAGCCGACTTCACCAACTCGGGTGGATCGAGGATCGCAACGTCGCGATTGAGTACCGCTGGGCGGAGGGACGCACCGAGCGATACGCCGAGATCGCGGCCGAGTTCGTCGGTCTCGGGGTCGATATCATCGTGGCGTATGGAGCCGCGGCGCTGGTTGCGGCGAAACAGACCACATCCGTTATACCCATCGTGTTCGGGATGGCTGGCGACCCGGTTGGTGATGGCCTCGTTGCAAGTCTTGCGCGACCGGGCGGGAATGTCACCGGCTTGTCGATTTTGGAGACTGGTTCTGGTTCAAAACGGGTCGAACTTTTACATGAGGCTGTACCCAGCCTGGGCCGGCTGGCGATCATCGCCAATGTCGAAAGTGCAGGCTCCGTGCTTGAGATGAACGAGGTAGAGGCAACCGCGCGCAGGCGCGGTCAACAAGCATTTACATTCCAAATCCATCGGTCCGAGGATATTGGGGTCGCTTTCGAGGCCCTCAAGAACCGAGTAGACGCTCTTTCTGTCGTTGCTGATCCGTTGGTTTTCAGCAATCGCATGAAGATTAGCAGCTTGGCTCTGGATGCGCGGCTGCCGACCATTTGCGATTACCGGGAATACGCTGAAGCGGGATGTCTCATATCCTATGGACCATCCTTTCCCGCGTTGTGGCGTCGAATTGCTGATCACGTTGACAAGATTCTGCACGGGGCGAAGCCAGGGAAGATACCCGTCGAGCAGCCGACGAAATTTGAGTTCGTGATCAACCTCAAGACCGCGAAGGCGCTCGGTCTCACCTTGCCGCCCTCGTTGCTCGCCCGCGCCGACGATGTGATCGAATAGCATTACAATTTACGGCTCATTTGATTGATGAGTTCACGCCCCATTTTGTTGCCTGGCGCCAGCGTCAGCTCAAACCGCGAGCACGTCGCCGATCCGGCTTCGAATAAGCTCTCGTTCTTCCTGACCGGTGCCGCCGTTAAAGCTGACGTCGTAGGCAATCTTCGCGGGACGTTTCAGCACCACGATCCGGTCGCCGATTTCAAGCGCTTCGCTGATCGAATGGGTGATGAATACCGCCGTCTTGCCGTTTTCCTTGACCAGCCGGACGAACTCGGCGCGCAGCCTTCCTGCGGTCGATTCATCGAGCGCCGAGAACGGCTCGTCGCAGAGCAGAATATTGGCATTGGTTGCGAACGCGCGCGCGATCGAGACGCGTTGACGCATACCGCCCGACAGCGCGTGCGGATAGTCGTTCTCATGCCCGCCGAGCCCTAGTTTTGTCAGCCAGAGTTGCGCCGTCGTTCGCCGCGTCGCGGCCGGCTCGTCGAGCATCTCGAGCCCCAGTTCGACGTTCTGGATGGCGGTGCGCCACGGCAGCAGCCGGTCGTTCTGGAACACGATCGCGATTCCGCCGCGAAACGAGTCGAAATCGGCGAACGGATCGCGCCCGCTGACGCGCACGGTGCCGCTTGTCGGCTCGGTCAGCCCGGCGATCATGTTGAAGATGGTCGACTTGCCGCAGCCGGTCTTGCCCAGCAACGCCAGCATCTGGCCGGGGCGGACGTCGAGATTGAGATCGTCCACCGCGCGGTACGACGCCTCGGCACCTTCTTTGCCAAATACCTTGGAAACCTTGTCGAGGTGGATCGCCGCGTCAGTCGACGTCACGGTATCCCTCATATCGCGCGCTCCGACACGGCGCGATAGCGAAACGCGGTGTTTTCGATCAGCGTCAACGCGCCCTGCACGATCAGCACGAAGAACACCAGCTGCAATGTCCAGGCCAGCGCGCCGGCCATGTCGAACAGCTGCTGTTGCTGCAGCAATTGGTAGCCGACACCGCCGGTAGCGCCGACCAGTTCGGCGACGACGACAACGCGCGAAGCGTTGCCGAGATTGACTTTCCACGCCGTGAGAATATCCGGCAGGATCGCCGGCGCGATCATGACCCGGAACAGCTTGATCCGGGTGGGGCGGAAGCTGAAGACCATCTCCATGAGATCCTTGGACATCGCGCGCAAGGCGCCCAACACCTGAAACGTAAACGCCGGGAGCGTCGTCATCACCATGATGAAGAAGATGCGAAACTCAACGCCATGAAACCAGATGATGGCGAATACCACCCAGGACAAAGCGGGAATGCCCTGGAACAGGGTCAGGATCGGAGCAAGGAACTTATCGACCGCACGCGAGCGCACCATCAATAACGCGAGCAGACCGCCGATAATGAAAGCGCCTGCAAGCCCCGCCAGGATGCGAAGGATCGTCGACAGCACATCCGCGAACATCGTTCCGCTGGAAAAGATTTCAAGGCAGCGCCCGAACACATCGATCAGCGATGGAAACAGAAAGCGCGGGAAAAACAGCGAAGCGAATTGCCAGATCAGTATCACCACGACGAAAGGCAGTACCGACGACCCCAGCCGCTTCATCGCTTCAAGCAGCATGCTGGCCGGCGCCGGCGATCCGGCCTGAGGCTCGGTCGCGCTCATTTGCCAGGCGCCTGATAGATCGTCGCGGCGGCGGGATCGGATGGAAGAAAGGCGATCGATTTTCCGGCTGAATAGACCGAGTTGATTTCCTTTCGCAGGTCGGAAGCCCATTGCACGTTCATGCCAAGCCGGTCATTGGCGCGAATGAGTTCCGCGATCGCCTTCTGGTCGTCCGACGTTCCCTTCGGCGCGATCAGTTTCGACGCATCATCGGGATGCGCGGTGACCCATTCGGAGGCTTCCTTGTAGGCCGCGTAAAGTCTTGGGATCAGCTTCGGGTTCTTTTCCACCCATTCGATGTGGGCGGCGACACCGAGATAGGGAATATTGCGGCTGCCGGTGAATTTCTTCCAGCTCTCGGCAATGGCGATGTCGATCGTTCGCATATCGCTCTTCTTCGACAGCAGGGTCGTATAGGCCGGCTCCCAGAGCTGCACGGCCGCCGCGCGATCGGCGACGGCATAACCGATCAGGCCGGGGGTCGCGGTGTTGATCACCGCAAACTTCGCGGTATCGGCGCCGAGCTGCCGCGCGAACCAATCGAACATCACCCAGTTGGTGGTACCCTTCGCCGCGGCGACTTCCTTGCCTTCGAGATCCCGCAGCGTCTTGATCTCGGGCCGGGACGTGACCACCGCTCCCCAGAAATCGAACAGGTTGAAGAGATAAGTCACTTTGACGCCGCGCGTGTCGGCAAGGCCGACCGTCAGCAAGGACGCGCTGCCGCCAAGCTTGAATTCGCCGGAGTTGAATTGCGCGGTATAGGCGTCGGGTGTGCGTTCCTCGAACTTGATCGCAAGACCGTTTTTTTCGTCGAGCTTTTGCGCTCTTATCACCGGAGGCAAAAACGCACCGAGCGACGGCGGGCCGAATACGACGATCGAAATCGGTTCCGGCGCCTGAGCGAATGCAGGCACCACCCACGACAGCGCCAGGGCGCAGGCAAGGCTGATGGGAATTTTACTCATGGCCGTCCTCCCACAATTTCTCGTTAAAGCTATTCCGCAGCACCCTCGACCGGCGTCTCGAATTCCTTGCGCAGCGCCGTAAAGAACCGTCCGACAAGATGCTTCGAGACGCTGCTCAAAATCCTCTGGCCGACGCCCGCGACCAGCCCGCCGATTTCACCGGCGCCCTGAAACGTCAGGCGCGACGCGGTCGGTCCCTCCGGTTCGATCTGGAAGCGCGCGCTGCCGTTGCCGTGGCCCAGCGTGCCGGCGCCGGAGACCTTGATGCTGCACGCGTTCGGGGGCTCCTTGTCCGACAGCGCGATCTCGCCCTCGAACGAGCCGCCCACCGCCGCGACGCGCAGCTGCATCTCGACCTTGTAGGCGTCGGGCGCGATCTCGGTCATGGTCTTGCAGCCCGGGATACAGCGCGTCAACACCGTGGGATCGTTGAGCGCCTTCCAGAGCACGTCAACCGGAGCCTGAATGGTTTCGACACCGCCGATATCGAGCTTCATGGCTACGTCCTCACAACCCGAACAGCCGCTGCGCCAAACCGCCA
>WNGL01004924.1_pt1 | contig 16821 bp, 17 predicted proteins | sample 5400591 | NCBI WGS metagenome assembly WNGL01 (sample SAMN13153377, study PRJNA577476) | soil metagenome | isolation source: 80 cm soil or saprolite under Garry oak tree replicate 1 | place: USA:California | collected 2016-06-15
CACCCGCGCGGTCCAACAGCCGTGCCATAGTGTAGTCATACGCTGTTAAGACGGCGATCTTCTCGCCGCGTTCTTTCATCACCCGAAGATCGGGAACCCGTACCGGTTTCATTTCCTATAAGAATACACGCGTTTGATGGGGAGATATAAGCCTGTAGTGTACCTGCCGCCACACAATGCGTGTCGACAGCGCCGAAGAGACCATATTGTAAAGATACAGCAGGGCCACCAGGGGTGAACACAGGATATAGAACCAACCGTGGGTCGAGCGCGCCGGCTGCGGCAGAGTGGTTTGAACAGCTCGATAACGCGTCCAGTTATTCGCGACAGACAGTAAGTAGACCACGAGCCAGAGAAACGGATGCTTGAACGGCAGGATCAGGGCTGCCGCATTGAAGATCGCATATCCGGCAAAACCGACGCGCCAAAGGCGTCTGTGATAAACCCGCGTGATGACGATCTGACGTGTTGTAAATTCGAAAAGCTCGCGCCACGTGCACTCACCGTAGGTTGGGATCAGGCACTCCGGGATGAATACGATCTTCATGCCCTCGCGGTGGGCGGCATTTGTGATCGCATAATCGTCGCTCACCGCCCCGCACCAGGCACGAAGGATATCCAGCCGCTCGAAGGCTTGACGATATATCGCCATCGATCCGCCCCAGGCGAAATTTCGATCGTGAGGGCCAAGAACGCCGAGCGATGAAGCATTCCACGCCGAACGCATCAGCGTCGGCAGATGCGCGCGCCTCACGGTGTACCAGCGGTATCCGGTCGTGATATTTGTCGCATCCAGGGCCGCAATCAGCTTCGAAAGCCAATCATGCGGGAAACGCGCATCCGAGTCGCAAAAAACGTAGATATCGGCGCTCTGGCCGGCGCGAGTCACGGCGTATGCCAGGTTGTGGACCTTTTGGCCGCGATCGGTAGCCCGCCCGGCCACTAGAATGTTGCTGATGCCGAGGTGGTTTTGGCCGCGATCGGTAGCCCGCCCGGCCACTAGAATGTTGCTGATGCCGAGGTGGGGAAGTGCCGTGTATGCGGGATCGTCGCTCGACTCCACGATGAAGTGCGTTTCGTAGTTGCCATAATCCTGCTCGAGAATCGAGCGGATGTTCTTTTCAAATTCCGCGTCCGTTCCCTTGCACGGACAAAAAACGGCAATTCGCTCGCGGGCTGAGCGGGGCGCAGGCCGGAATGTTCGGATGTGGCGAGCGGAGCGCCGGCTTTCGAGCACAGTAAAGATGCCCTGAAGAATGGCGAGGAAGGCTAGTGCAATGGTCATCCGGTTCCGCCGCTACAGCCCCTTCAATCCCACATCCGATTTACAAGCCACGCGGGGCTCACCCGCAGCCCAGCCGCAAAGGCGCGTCGATGTGCCAACAACCTCCGGATCATCGCTCCGATCATCCTTTTCGCCGCCCACCGCCGCCCCCATTCCGCTTCATACTCCGCCTTCATCTCCTCATAGTTCGCGCCGCGCCGGATTCCTTGTGCCACAATCTGTGCGGCGAGCATGCCCGTCTCGAGCGCGTGCCGCATCCCTTCACCGCAAAACGGATCCACCATGCCGGCTGCATCACCAACGGCGATGAAGTCTCCGGGCAATCTATCGTAAGCGAGCGGTCCGGTCACCAGGCAGTCTCCTCGATCGATATATTGGCGCAGCGCATCTTTCTTTACCAGGAAACACGAGTTCGAGCGTCCGCGCTCAACCGATACGGACCCTCCATAGCCGTGATCGAAGAAGGAAAATTTCAGCACGGGACCCTGGGTCCCAGGCTCAACGTACTGGATCCCAAAATCTCCGGCACCTCGGCGTTTGGTGAACCGGCTCAACTTCCCTGCCGCATCGATCACCACCGAGCATTCCATTCCGTTCACGTGAAACATGCGGCCATGACGCTTTACCTCGTGAACCCCGCATCCCTGCTTCACGCGTGTATGTCCGGCCACCACCTCATCCAGCACAGTGCGCGAAATGCCCAGGCCCCGCCTCTTAAATGGGAACTCGACTTCCGCGGATCCGGCGCGTACGCGCGCCGAAGTCACTTCAACAGCGCCTGCGTCCAGAATCTCATCGACGAGACCGAGCTGGCCCAGACAATCGACCGCACCTGGCGAAAGAAAACCGCCACAGACTTTTGGACGTGGAAACCGGTCGCGTTCCAAAGCTATAGCATCGATGCCCATGCGCTCCAGTCGCCGCACACAAGCGGCGCCTGCAAGGCTTCCACCGATAACGATCACGTCGTGCACGCTCATTTTTCCGCTACCAGTACGAGACGGTACGGAAAGCTCCTATAGACGCGCGCCGGCACGCCGGCGCGCTCTGCGATTCGCAAGAGTTCGTGCGGCTGGAACGCGCGCAGGACGGACACCGGCCCGTCGTGCTTGACCATCGCGCTCCTGCTAAAACCCGCAACCAGGGCGCGAATTGACCAATAAGCGACAGGGTGACGATGCAAATCGTTAACCAGTACAAGCCGCCTCGAGACCCGCCACATGTTTTCGAGCGCACGAACACAGTTGCCGTCAGACAGATGGTGAAAGAAAAGCGAAGCCATGACCACGTCGAACGTATCATCGCTGAACGGCAGTTCCAACGCGTCGGCTCGAACAGGCCATGAAGTGCGTGCAAACTCGAGTCCTTTAGGATTCACATCTAAAACGACGATTCGCGCGCGCATGCGGCCGAGCAACGCTTCGCTGACATCACAAGCTCCTGCCGCCACATCGAGCATCAGCAGGTTCGACTCACTCGGAAGAAATCGCTGGATGGCGCGTATGCCGCCCAAACGGCGATTGATGATCTCCAGTTCACGATACGCCTGATCGAACTCAGAATCGGGCCGGCCCAGATCGTCCATGATCTCCGACGCGTCTACGCGGCGGGAAAAGTTAGGCATTTCCGAGGACGATGGCCGAGTTTTTCGAACCGAACCCGATGCAGTTGGCGAGCGCGTATCGCACGCGCGCCTCGCGGGGAATGCGAGGAACATAATCGAGGTCGCATTCCGGATCGGGCTGATCCAGATTCAAAGTCGGCGGGATGAGGCCTTTGTTCATCGCAAAAAGAACTGCGCTGATTCCGGCCGCACCGCTGGCGCCTTGCGGATGGCCAACCATCGATTTCGTTGCGCTCATGGGAATACGCCCGGCGCGTTCTCCAAAACAGTGCTTGATGGCACGCGTCTCGATGCGGTCGTTCAAAACCGTCGACGTGCCGTGTAGATTGACGTAGTCGATGTCGTCGGTCCTCAGGCCGGCATCCTCGATCGCCATCGACATCGCCCGCGCCGGCTCGACACCGGACTCGTCGAGACGCACGCGATGATGGGCATCGCACGTGGACCCGTACCCCAGAATCTCAGCATAGACGGGCGCGCCGCGGCTTCGTGCCGACGTTTCGGTCTCCACAAGATAGATCCAGGCTCCCTCGCCAAGTACAAATCCATCACGGTCTTTCGAAAATGGACGCGATCCCATCTCCGGCCGGTCGTTCCACGACTCCGTCAAGATCCGCATCAGACAGAAGCCGGCAAGGATTCCGGGAGCGAGCGGCGCGTCCACGCCACCGCTGATAACGATATCGGCACTCCCGTGGATGACGGCATCGCAGGCGTAAAACAAAGCGTCGGTCGAGCTGGTACAGCCGGTCGAAACAACATGACTCGCGCCGTGGAAACGAAACGCCATCGAAATTTCACTGCTGAGCGTTCCGATAGTCGATGTCGGAATGGTATAAACGCTCGCTTTTTTCGGCTCGCCTCGGAACCAATGCTCGTATTGTCGCTCCGTAAACTCCAGACCACCACCGCCGCTGCCGATGATAACGCTGATGCGGCGCCGCTCCTCGAGCGTCAACATCTCCGGATTCAGTTTCGCGTCCTCGAGTGCCTGACGTGTCGCAATGATGGCCAATGCCGCGGCGCGAGAGACATGAGGACGCTCTTTCGCGCGAAAGAAATCATAGGGATCGATGCCCTGGATTTCACCGGCAATCTGAACGGGAAACGGCGCAGGATCGAAAGTGCTGATGCGCCGGACACCGCTTCGAGCGTCGCGGAATCCGTCCCAAAGCTCGTCCCGCGAATTTCCCAACGGTGTGATGCACCCAAAGCCACTGACGACAATTCGATCACGACGGGCATTTCGGCTGCGGTTGAAAGCCACAGAGAAATCATACACTGCCCCTCTAAAGTCGGCTGTATTTCACGCCGATAAGACAATTGGGAGACCCGTTATGGACATTCTTCCCGTAGACAACCCAACGAGACCCATCGAAACCACACGTCACCAGGATCGCGAACAGCCTCAACGACGGCAATCGCCGCGAAAGCGAGAGAAGATCACTCCGGCGGCGCCGCTGTATACACCGGACGGCCATCTGGAGCAGGATCAGGTGTCGAAGATCGACGTCGTTGCCTGAGCTAAGGGAATAGCCACAAAAAGGCACAAAATTCACAAAGTGTTCCGCTTTCGTGGATCTCTTGTGTTTTTTTGTGCCTTTTTGTGGCCGATTCTCTTTCCGTATCCCCCCGATTGACTTTTGCGATTCCTCCCGACTACTGTAAAATTTTTTCGGAGGATTCATGGGCGAAAACACCGTCGAGATCACGGATTCCAACTTTGAATCGGAAGTCGTGAAGTCGACTACACCGGTGCTGGTAGACTTCTGGGCAGCGTGGTGTGCTCCATGCCGTGCGCTGGCTCCCACCATTGATTCCATCGCCGTGGAATATAAGGGCCGCGTCAAAGTCGGCAAGCTCGATGTGGACGCGAACGGCTCGACATCCGCACGCTTCAATATTCGAGGTATTCCAACGCTGCTGGTCATCAAGGACGGCCAAGTGAAAGAACAGATTGTCGGCGCTGTCGACAAAAGCGTCATCACCAAAGCTCTCGATAAACACCTTTAACGAAAATGAATCTCGCAGTCGTCGGCATGCAGTGGGGCGACGAAGGAAAAGGTAAGATCGTCGACATCCTGTCGGAAGAATTCAACTGCGTCACGCGATACCAAGGTGGACACAACGCCGGTCATACCGTCAGCTTTGGAAATCGCCGTCACGTTCTGCACCTGATCCCATCCGGAATTTTTCAGCCGAAAGTGACTTGCGTTATTGGTTGCGGAGTGGTTCTGGATCCTCTGGCGCTCATCGAAGAGTCTCAAGCGATCGAGCAGGCCATGTCGATCCACACTGAAGGCCGCCTGTTCGTGTCCAACCGCTGCCATCTGATATTGCCGTACCACCGCGTGCTGGAAGCGGCCATCGAGAAGCAACTCGGCGAGCGCCGCATCGGCACGACCTCCCGCGGTATCGGTCCCGCATACGAAGACAAAATGGGACGACGCGGCCTTCGGGTATGCGATTTGATGAGTCCGGAGACACTCCGGGAAAAGATTGCCGGACTCGTGGCCGAAAAGAACCGCACGCTCGAAGCGCTAAAGTACCCCCAGACGATCGAGCCGGATCCGATCTGCGACTCCTATGCGGGTTACGGGGAAAAGATCAAAAAGTACGTCTGCGACACGTCGGCCTTACTGAACAAGCTGATCCGCGAAGGAAAACCCATCCTTTTTGAAGGCGCTCAGGGAACGCTGCTTGACGTCGATCACGGAACATTTCCGTATGTGACATCGTCCAATGCAGCCGCCGGCGGCGTGCCGGCCGGGGTCGGTATTTCACCAAAATATGTCCATCGCGTCCTTGGAATCTGCAAGGCGTACACGACCCGGGTAGGCGGCGGACCGTTTCCCACCGAATCGGTGGAGGCGGGCGAACAACTTCGCAACCGCGGGAACGAATACGGCTCGACGACCGGACGGCCGCGCCGTTGCGGGTGGTTTGATGGTCCGGCAGGGCGATATGCCGCGATGATCAACGCTCTGGACTCCCTTACCGTCACCAAGGTCGATGTGCTCGACGCGTTCGCGGAAATTCCGTTCTGCATAGATTACAAATATAGAGGATCCATATTGACGGAATTTCCCGCCGACGTAGCGATCCTCTCCGCAGTCGAACCCGTCTACAAGACAATGCGCGGCTGGCAAGCGGCTACCGCAGGCATCAAAGAATGGTCAAAGTTGCCGGGCGCTGCGCAGGACTACCTCAAATTCCTTTCCGACTATTTGGAAGTGCCCTTGAACATGGTGTCGACCGGCCCATCGCGCGATGAAACGATCCGGCTGTAGTTAGGCAAGTCAGAAATGTCAGCCGTCAAATGGCTTGTTGCGCGATGTCGAATGTACTTGGTGCGATTTACCAAACCGCCAAATGGCGATCTGGCCATTTTGTACGAAGCCGGTCAATAGGTCATTCGGTAATCTAGTGATTGAAACAAGTACATCACACAACAAGCCATTTGACAGTTGACATCTGGCGCCGGTTCCTAATCAGCCTTCCCGAACACCACGCCCTTTTTCTCCGGTCCCAATGACACCACAACGGCCGTGCTCGCGAACACCACCAGCGCCGTGAGGGCCATGGCATTCGAGTAGCTGGTGGCGCTGCCGAAGAGTGCTTGCAGATAGGTGATGCTGCCGGCTAACAGTATCCCACATTGATAAGCGAAGCCCGGCATGAATCCGCGGATCTGGTCGGGCACGAGTTCCGAGATATGCGCGGGCACCACACCCCACGCGCCGTGTACGCCGAATTGAATGAAAAACGCGCCCAGAGCCAGCATGGCGATCGTGGGAGAAAATACCCAGAGCGGAATCACAAGCACAGCCAGGGCGAGACCGCAGGCAATCGACCGGCGTCTTCCGAATCGATCGGAGGTTAGAGCCACAAGAATACCGCCAACGAGGGCGCCAAGGTTCGCAATCATCGTCATTACCGCCGCGCCCTGCGCGGAGAATCCGCGCTGTGTTTTGAGGAATGTCGGATACATGTCCTGAGTGCCGTGACCACAAAAACCCATGAAGGTCAGGAAAACCACGAGATAAACAAACACCCGCAGATTGGACCAGATCGTGGACCACAATTCACTCCACTGCTTGCGATGCGTCCGTTCCCACACTTCCGATTCTTTCACGTTCGTTCGGATGAATAATGCGAGGAGCGCCGGCGCGCCGCCGACAAAGAACAGCGCGCGCCAGCCGAAGTGCGGGACAATGAAGAAATACGCAATAGAGGCCAACAAATTTCCCGTCGTGTAGCCCTGCTGCAGAATGCCGGAGAGCAGACCGCGCCATTTGGGTGAGATCTTTTCCATGACAAGAGAAGTGCCCGCTCCCCATTCACCGCCCATGGCAATGCCGAACAGCGCACGCACAATGAGAAACGTTGTGAAGTTAGGTGCCAGCCCAGACGCGACCGACAGAATGGAGAACGCGACAACATCGATCATCAGGGGTTTCCGGCGGCCATACCTGTCCGCCATCAGGCCAAATAGAAACGCGCCGAGCGGCCGAAACGCGAGTGTGATCGTGATCGTCAACGCTACTTCGGCGTTCGTCCGGCCGAAATCCTTCGCAATCTCGGTCAGCACCATCACGACGACAAAGTAATCGAAGGAATCGAGTGTCCAGCCAATGGTCGAAGCAAGAACCGCATTCCAATTGTCGCGGATTTGCGCCCTTGACAGAGTTTGCGCCGCGCTGGCGACTGCGGATGACATCACAGTCCCGGTTTGTATGTCTTACTGAAACCGTTCCGCGTATTGACAACAGTGAACGTTCCGTCCTGTTGTGCCGAGACCTTGATCCAGTATGCCGTACCGTTATGCGCCGGCGGTGGAGGCGTGTTCGGGCCGGGCTGTGGCGCCGGTATCGGAGCGATCGGCATTGCGGATGGGGCTTCATCGATTCCGTTGGCGATGAAGAGACCGGGCACGGTGTATTCCTGCCCGCTCAACTGCGAGAAGTGGATTTGCCAGAGATCTTCGAGGCCTGGCGAGGTATGCACCGTCTTCATCACTTCGGGCTCGCCGCCTTTCCGCGTGCCGTCGTTCATGACTGCAACACGTGGATGGAGAGCATGAACGACGACTTCCGAATTAGAAGTGGCCTGACCGTGGTGAAGACCCAGAAGGACGTCCACTGTGCCGATGCGATTCACCGGGCACATCAGCTCGAATTCCTTGTTCTTCGTCAGATCGCCTAGATGGATCGTACGGAATTTTCCGAAAGTGATATACGTCCCGACCGATTGCGGATCTTCCGCATTGTTCTCACCCGCCTTGAAATTGGCACAGTACGGATTTCGGGATCCCGCACCAGGCAAGGGGTTCTTGATCACCTGGCCCGCGGACGTCACAATCCGCGCGTCGAATCCTGTAATGGCGATCTTGTCGCCCGGTTTCGCGACCGTATGTTTGCCCTTCGCCACAATCTGTGGATAGGTCTTTTCCAGAAAGTCGTCGGCCAATTGGCCCGGCTGAACGTTCGGGCCGTGATCGATAAATTCCCGAATCGGGACCTTCGAGGCCAGTTCCGCCAGCCCCCCAAAGTGATCACCATGCCAATGAGTCACAATCAGGTGATCAATCTGCTGAAGGCCTGCATCTTTGATCGCGGCCACAATGCGGCCGGCGTCGCGAGGAGCCGCAGCGCCCGCATTGCCGGTGTCGATCAGCAACGATTCGCCCGAGGGCGAAACGAAAAGCGTCGCGTTCCCGCCTTCGACATCGATGACATAAATCTCCAGATTTTTCGATGCGGCAAATACGGTGCAACTCAAAACCAAAAACATCACTATCCACTTGCGCATTGTGACCTCCTTAGGCCGGCACATTAACAGAAATCCCCAGCTATTTAACAGCGAATACCCAGACTGCGCCGCCCTGGGGCACTTCCGGAAATTCTCCGGGGCGCGCGCGATTCAGGACACCTTGCATGGCGACGGCATCGACGCCCCATCCCGACTGCACTGCAACGTACTGCTTGCCATCAACCATAAACGACACGGGCTGGCCGGTGATGCCGGAATTCGTGGGGAACTGCCACAGGAGCTTCCCTGTCTTCGCGTCGAATGCGTGGAACATTCGATCATTCGTGCCGCCGGTGAAGACGAGACCGCCTGCTGTCGCCAACATTGGTCCCCAGTTCATAGACGTCGGGTACATGTGGGTCCAGACTTTTCTCCCGGTATCGACGTCCCAGGCCTGAACTTCACCAACGTGGTCCGCGCCCGGTACGAGATAGGTCGTATTTCGCGCGCCGATGAATCGGCTGCCGGGAGTGTATGGAACCTCCTCTTCTCCAATTAAGGTTCCGCAAAGATTCTCGTTGGCAGGGACGTAGATCATCCGTGTCTTCGGACTAAATGCGATCGGCGGCCAGTTCTTGCCGCCCCAAAGTGAAGGACAAAAATCCGCCAATTTGCCGGTCCCGGGCTTTCGCGCGAGATCGACATCGGGCCTGCCGGTCTCGGGATCAAGGCTCTTGAATACGTTTTGATGCACGAAAGGTTTGCCTTCAACAAAACTGACCCTGCCGCTCGACCGCTCGAGGAACCAAAGATAGCCATCGCGGGCTACATCGATCAAACCCTTATAGAGTCTGCCGCCACGTTTGAAATCCACGAGGATTGGCGGAGAGACTTCGTCCCAGTCCCAGGATTCGTTCGGAGTGTACTGGTAATGACCCTTGATCGTGCCGGTGCCCGCATCGACTGCTATTGTTGACGCAGTGTAGAGATTGTCACCCGGACGCTTGTCGCCGATCCAGGAACCCCCGTTTCCGGTTCCCACGAAAAGCAGGTTCGTCTCCGGATCGTAATTGGGAGTCACCCAAACCGAGCCTCCGCCATTCTTCCATTGATCGCCCTTCGGCCAGGTTTCGCTGCCCGGCTCTCCCGGCGCGGGCACGGTGAAGGTTCTCCACAGCTCCTTTCCGGTATCGGCGTCGAATGCAGCAATGAAGCCGCGAATCCCAAACTCGCCACCGGATGCGCCCACGAACACTTTTCCGTCAACGGCCAACGGCGCCATTGTGGTGTAGTAGCCGTTCTTGTTTTCTTCAATCTTTGCGGTCCAGACTTCCTTGCCTGTCTTCGCCTCAATGGCGACAAGCACCGCCTCGCCGACAGCGAAGAACACTTTATCCGCGTAAAGCGCCAGGCCGCGCGTCGTTGGATGCGGCACAATTGCGCCTTCAGCGAACGGTCTTCGGAACCGCCAGAGGAGCTTGCCTGTCTTCGCCTCGATAGCAATGACTTGATTTCCCGGTGTAGCCACAAACATGACGCCGTTGTTGACAATCGGGGGCGCCTCGTGCCCGCTGACCATGCCGGTTGAAAATTCCCAAACGGGAAAAAGCCGCTGGACATTCTTCGTCGTGACCTGCTCGAGCGGGCTGTATCCCCAGCCGTCGTACGTGCGGCGCACCATCAACCAGTCGCCATCCTCGGGCTTCTTCAGACGCTCCGCAGTCACCGGCTTGTAATTCGCGAGAACCGCTGCGACCGGAGCCGGCGGTTGGGCCGGTTGGGCCGGTTGGGCCGGCGGCTCTTGTGCGGCAATCGTGCCGGCAATCAGGATCAATGCGGCTATTCGAACGATGGACATGAGACCTCCTCGCATAAAAGGAGAACGAACCACACAAGACACGATGAAGATCACAAAGGCACAAAAAGACGACTTTTTGTGGTTCGTTCTCCTTTCGTTGGGCAAAGTGCCTAAAGTGTAGAATCTTCGCACGATGGAAACCGGGTTGGCGGGAAAAGTTGCGAGCAAACATATCTTGCCGGTTTGGATTGCCGCGAGCGCCACGATCGCCATCGCCATCGCGGGGGATCTACATAGCGCCCGGGCGGCGATCCTGTGGTGCATGGCGATCGGTTTATGGGCGTTTTATTTTTGGCCGGACGTCGCGCAAAAGCCATCCCGTTCGAATCCACGGCCGTTCAGTTTTGCCGGACTCGTGATCGTCTTGATCGCCGCCGCCGGGACTCGGTTGTACCGGCTGGTCGACCTCCCTTTGGGTCCATTTGTCGACGAAATATTCACTCTCAACAGCACTCTTGTTCAGCTGGAACAGCCATTCGATCCCTTTGGCCACACGCTGGTTCTTTCGCAAGCTTGGGGAAAAGACCATGCGAACCTATTTCTATATTTGAATCTCCCGGTTCTGAAATTCTTCGGTGTCACTTACTGGAGCGCAAAACTGCTGCCCGTCGTACCGGGTGTGATCGCCTGCGCCATTGTCTTCCTGATCGCTGGACGCGTTTTCAATAAGCCTGTCGCGATTGCGACGGCCGTACTCTTCGCAACGGCCCATTGGTCGATTCGGCTGAACCGGTACGGCTGGGATGTATCCCTTATGTTGATGATGTTCGCGCTGGCGATTTGGCTGTTGTTAGTCGGGATGCAATCGGGGCGAATCTTCTATTCTTATTGTTCGGGAATCGCCGCGGGTGTTTCTCTTTACAGCTACCTGGGAGCGCGGATCGCCGTCATTTCGCTGGCAAGCTTCATCGCCTTGGAGTGTGCCGCGCGGCGAGAGCGGGCGATGTACCGTCAGGCGGCTGCGTTTCTCGTTGGACTCCTCATCGCAGCGTATCCGTTTTTCTGTTACTACCTCTCGGCGCCGGCGGAATTTTGGGCCAGAACATCGGAAGTCAGCGTCTTCAATCATGAGCATCCGGTTCGGATGGTCCTGAACAACATCGCGTCTCACGCGCTGATGTTTCACTGGAGAGGCGGCACGTTCGCGCGCGATAACTATCCCGGTCTACCCATGATGGACCCGCTGAGCGGTTTGTTGCTCGTCAGCGGACTCGTGATTCTGGTCCGAAAGGCGGATACCTTTCGACGGTTTATGGCATGCACCATCGTATTGAATTTTCTGAGCGGCATTTTCTCGGCGAGCCAGGAAGGCGCACCTTATATCTACAGGACCGCCGCCGTGATTGTTCCCGCATTCCTCGCCACCGGAGCCGGGCTCGAATGGTTCGCCGAGAAGGCAGGACCGCGGAAGCTCCTCATTTTGGCCGCCCCGATCGTCGTCCTCAACCTCTACTTTTACTTCAGTTTAGAGCGTAAAAATATTGCTGCTATGAGAGTTATGGCATACGAGTCGCGGTTGATCGGTGTGGACGTCGCGCGCGACAATCTGCCGGTTTGGTTAGTGATCCCGGACGTTCTGACTCAGACGGAACTGCATTCGAAACCCGCGGAAGAATACGCGAATGCGAACCCCGCGGTTCTCTTGCCTGCCGCTCTTTGGAAATTGGCGATCATTAACTTTTCCGGGCGGTACGACATCCATCAGACGCTTTCTGAAAACCTCGCCCATCCGAAAGACATGTACTTTGTGGAGCCGTCTATTCTGACAGCCCGTCTGCCGCAAGGGCCGGCGAAGATCATTTTCAAGAGCGGCAATCCGGAGTTGACCCGAACCGCCGATCGTCTCGCCGGTTCCGTCAGACCCGTTCCTGATATTCTCGGCGAACCTCTTTTGACCGTCGCTGAATTTCGGTAGGTTCGTTCCACTTCGTTACGGCAAGCTGAACGTGAGTAACGTGTCCGAGACTTCACCGCCGCCGCAGCCTGCAGCGCCCCCCGCGAAATAGGCCAGGTCACCGAGTGTGACGGCGCGGAAGCCATGACGTCCGGTCGCCATGGGAGCCAGGCTCAGCCAACGATCGGCTTTGATGTCGTAGCCTTCGTTTTCAATAAAAGTCTTCCGGTTGTTGCATTCGCCGCCGGCGAGAAGAATGAGACCCCGATAAAGAGTCACAGCCATTGCGCTCCGCGGTGTCGGCATGGGAGCCGCCGATTTCCATGAATTTGTTGTTGGATCGTAGACGTCATGCATCCCGGTGTTATCCACGGTCGCATTGAAACGCCCGCCGATGGCGTGGATCCGCCCATCTACGGCGATCACCGCCAGATGATCACGCGCCTTCGGCAATGGTGCACGGTCGCTCCATTTGTTCGTCGCGGGATCATAGACCTCGTGTGTTGAGACCGTCACCGTATCGACGCCACGTCCGCCGATCGCGTAAATCTTTCCGTTGAGCGCAGCCACTCCAACCGAGCCCCGCGGGCTCTTCATGGGCGTTAGCGTTCGCCATGTGTCGCTTGCCGGATCGTATTCGAAGGCAACATCCAGCGCGCCCATATGAACGTTTCGCGTGAAACCACCGGCCACATAGATCTTTCCATTCATTCCGACGGCGCCGGCATGACTGAGACCGCGCGGCATAGGTGCGCGCTCACGCCAGCGGTCCGTTGCGGGATCGTACTCCTCGACGAGCTGTTGATCGTCCCGCCCTCGCGCCGAGCCGCCCAGTACGTAAATCTTTCCATTCAGCAAAGCCACCGCCACCTCGCCGCGGGGTTCCGGAAGCCGCGCCTTCTCCGACCACTTTCCCTGCCCCGCCGACTGTGGCCGCGTGAGACCGGTGGTCATCAGGCAAGCCATGATCAGCAACACGACTAAAATCACAAACCGCCTCATATCCACCTCCGTTTGCCATCGAGGGAAAACGACCCAATTCTACTGACTTGTTCGGCGGTTCGCACGCGTTAGAATTCATCAGCATGATCAAAACAACGGAACACATGGTGCAGACCGAAGGCCACTGCGATGTGCATGACTTGACGCCGGCATTGCAGCAGGCGCTGGCCGCAAGCGGACTGAAAGAAGGGCAAGCTCTGGTCTTTGTCTCCGGATCTACAGCCGGGGTTACTACCGTGGAGTTCGAGCCGGGCCTCGTTCGCGACCTCAATGAATTCTTCGAGCGCTTGATCCCTGAGAAGCGCGATTACTTTCATCACGCCACCTGGGGCGACGACAACGGCTCCAGCCACCTTCGCGCAGCTCTGTTGAAGCCTTCGCTCACCGTTCCATTCAAGAATGGCCAGTTATTAACCGGAACGTGGCAACAAATCGTCCTGATCGATTTCGATACGAGGCCGCGCCGGCGCTCGGCCATTTTTCAATTCATCGGGGAGTAACTCAGCGAACCATCTTTCGCAGTGCTCGAATACGCACGGCACCGTCGCGCGGATAGGTTATTTCAAGGCGTCGAGCAGCATGTATTGGACGGCCTCCAACGGTGTCTCCGTCGGGTGCTCATCGCAATATGTGACAATGCGGGTGGCTGCAGTTTCGACACCCAGTCCGAACTCATCTGATTTTTTCGCTGCATCGGCGTCGATGGATAAAAGGGCACCCTCGAGAAATCCTCTACTCCACCAACCTAGAGCGAAACGGAACGACTTCTTGTTTACTGGGTCCCCATTCTCCATTAGCTGAGTGATTTCTTGGCATGGTGCCAATTCCAACGAGGCTGGCGGTTTGGTCTGTGCACCGGCAGGCGGTTGAGCACCCGCTACCGATGCGAACGCGACAGTCTTTGCGGCACTGGTTTGGGCCGTCGCCGACGCTAAGGCTACAGTCAAAAGAATCAATAGGGAGGTAGTGATCCGGGTGATACTGGTTCGCTTCATGCGTTAAATCTCCATTCCTGGGCAAATTGCAAACGACTATCGTGGCGGGCGGACGCTTAGACTGCAAGCATTCTTTAGCGGTGAAGAGCGCCTTTTCGGATGTATACTCCCGCCGACCGGGCAACCACTTGGAGAGTTTATGAGATTTAAAACATTGTTCACGTTCGCTTGTTGTTTCCTTGGATTGCTTCTTGTTCCAGGTGAGATGGATGCCGGCCAGCAACCGAACGCCGGAGGAGAGCGGGGTTTTCCACAGCCGGCCCCTGAGCGGGACGTGACAGTTGCTGCAATCCCAGGGGTCATCGCGGCTGGTGCCCAATGGAAGCTCGTCTGGCAAGGACCCGACAATGCCGACGGTATCGTCGGCACGAAAGACGGCGGCCTGTTGTTTGCGCAGGAACAACCCAGCACGGTTGGCCGCGTAGACAAGAACGGCAAATTTTCTATTTTTGTTAAGGATACTCATGGTACGGGAGCTCTGGGTATCGACTACAAGGGCCGCCTCGTTGGGGCCGAGAGAACCTGCTCGGATCCGGGTGGTCATCCCGCCCAATGTCATGAACCCGCGGAACTGGTGATCCTTTCTCCGGTGCGGCAGGTTCTCGCAAGCAAGTTCGGGGACAAGACGTTCTGGCGCATGGGCGAGGTCGCCCTCGATTCAAAAGGCGGCGCCTATTTCTGTGACGATGCAGGAACATACTTCGTCAACGCCGCGGGCAAAGTGAGCTTGGTTGCGGATAAGCAAGTGCGCACAAACGGGATGATATTGAGCCCCGATGAGAAAATCCTCTATATAACCAACGGCAAGACTCTCGTGGCTTTTGATATCCAGTCCGATGGCACAACGAAAAATCAGCGGGAGTTTGCCAAGCTGGAAGCCGGCGGCAACGGAGATGGCATGACGATTGACTCCGAAGGCCGTCTGTACGTCACGTCCGGTGATCCCGGTATTCAGGTGTTCAGTCGGGAAGGAAAATATCTCGGTATCATTCCTCTGCCCAGGTCCGCTTCGAGCGTTGCGTTTTCCGGACCGAATAAGAAGGTGCTTTACGCGAAAGGCGCAGGTATGAAAGGTCCGGACGGGAAAGAGTACCGTACTCCCGACGGAGTGAGGAACAACGCCAAGGCCATTTACAAGATCGACATGATTGCCCAGGGTTACCTGGGCCGTCCGAAGTAGCGTTGAATTCTTGCTTCGCCTAATTCGCTGGTGGAGGCGCGCCGCAGTTCCGCGTGCACCTGGACGGAATCCTGAACTTCTCCTTTAAAACTTGTCGCGGAAGGGGAACGGGGGAAAGAAACTACCCCTCCTCGTCTACGCCGTCCCAAATGAAGACGTGATCACCCGTCAAAAACTGGTGAACGTGCCGCAAGGTGTGTGCGATATCGGGAGCGGGTTTCTGGTGTTCGAGCAGATCGGACAGCATGGCGGCGGCTTCCTCTGGACGGTGAGTCTCACCGAGTTCGGCCAGCCGTCTGAGCGGTGTCCGGTTGGCGGTGTGCTTTTCGATCCACGCGGCGGCCTCATCCCATCCGCTCGCGGAACCCAAAGAAGCGGCGTATCTGCCGTCAATGTAGATTTCGTAACCCATACCGCCGACTCTACCACGCGCATGGACACTGAACAGTCGCCCGTAAGTGCCGGGAGGGTCTTTTGGGCCTGGACGAATGCATGACGAAGAAGACGCATTCACTAGCGCCTTGCCTGATCGCGGCCAAAGCGCACTCTTCGCTGAGGACAATGCGACTGTGTACACACAAGTCATGGAACAGGCGCTACGGTCCGCTACTTTTTACGAAATGGGTGAATTACGCGTTTGAAACCTGATACTAGGTTTTGACTTATCCCAATGAGCCGTGCTGGACTCGAACCAGCGACCCCCTGCTTGAAAGTTCCCTTTAAACTCACGCCAGACAAGGGTTTCAGCCACTTAGGGTCGCGAGAGTCCGCAAATCTTCGCAAGTAATGAAACAGCATCCCCTGCTGCATAGGGGAAAGTGGAAAGCTGTCGATAACCTGACTTTTACTCATGCGTGAATCTCCCAATCGTTCGCCTCTTCATGCCGTAATGCTCAGAAGACTTGCTCCAGTTGCGGTCACGCCACGCGCGCCAAGCTCCAGCGCCGGTCAAATAAGCACGGCTGCACAGCGACAGGAACGGATTCGGTCGCCGCATCGCGACATATTCAATCAACTCCTGCCAGTTCGATTGGTTTACCGTATTGACTGAGATGGTGATGCTCGGCGTGAGCATCTTCGTCGTGTGCCACCAATGGCTGGGAACGAAGAGAATCTCCCCGGGTTCGAGCACAAACGTCGTCGGTACCGCTTCAGCATACAAGGGAAAGCGGTTGAGATCGGGCTTGTCGATGTTGATCTGCGAGAAGTTCTGTTTTTCCGGCGAGGGATAG
>WNGL01007263.1_pt1 | contig 16811 bp, 17 predicted proteins | sample 5400591 | NCBI WGS metagenome assembly WNGL01 (sample SAMN13153377, study PRJNA577476) | soil metagenome | isolation source: 80 cm soil or saprolite under Garry oak tree replicate 1 | place: USA:California | collected 2016-06-15
GCAACTCCACAGCGGGTACGTCGGACACAAGCCACGATCATCACCACACCAGCCGAAAGATCAAGGCCCAGCCCAGACCGGCGTGTCCCCCGCATACACCCCTCAAACGGGCAGTCCCACCCCACCCCTGAATGGACACTCCTCTTTCTGATCATTCGTTATTAGGAGGATCGATTGCTTACGCTTGATCGCCTCGTCCAGGGTTTGTCGCCACAAGATGTAGTCACCCGCAGCTCCGTCCTCTCCCTTCTTCGCGTCCGCGTAACCCGGGGGCCGCTTTTGTTCGATCCTGCGCTTCGCCTCAGCCAACACGTTCGCCATTTGATCGGCCGGATAGGGGTCGCCGACTTTCCCATCGAGCAACACACTAACTGCATCGAGGATAGGATCTTCGTGCATGGCTATTCTCATGGACAGGTAGGGCTGGGCGCTTGCCCTATCCAGGTACGCCAGAATACCTTCTGTTCCCTTGTTGACCGTATCGGTCAAAGCTACCCTGTCGATAACGGGATGATCACGAACAGATCTAACAGCGTCATGGACCTTCGCCGCAGCCTCCTCGACTGCTGCTCGCAGTTTGCGGTCGACTTGCTCTTGATCGAAAACGACTCCAAGACGACCGCGGTGAAACTCGAGACCAACCTGGTGAGGTATCCAGAGTCTTGGACCAAGGCTTCCCAGGAGGGCAAGCAGGTCGTCGCGCGCGTCAGAGTTCATTCGATACAGATCGAGCAGGACGTTCGTATCGAGGACTATTAGACCATCCGTCACAAATCGCCGCCGGTCCTCCTGAGTCAGCGGGTACCAAGCGGCGAAATGATCACGCAACGAGCACATCTCCCGTCTCGACATGTACCTGTATCGACTCCGCATGGGGCGCAGAGGCAGGCCGAGAGGCTAGCGGCTGCCTAGTTTACGGTACGAATGCCTCAGCCAACTGCTGGCGTGCCGAGGCCAGACAAGATCGGCGATTGCGCCCTTTCCGCCGTCGGTTCGACTTGACATCGGTGGCGCTCGGAGCGTTCATCGAAGGGCGGCAGCGCTCCGGCCGGCGCCGGCGTACCGGTCGTGGGCAGGGCCGATGCGGTTGTGCACTGTCGCCATCGAGGAGTCGTCGAGTTCGTTGGAGGGGCATTGCGGTAGCCAGGGATGAGCAGGCGCCGCCGGTTGGGATGAAGAAGGTGGCCCGCTCGTCTCGGGCCGCGACCCGCCGGCTGTCCAGCTCGGTCGAGATCGTCCGCGTCCGTGGGCCGGACGCCGCGCATCTGGCCGAGGTTCAACTTGAAGCGATGAGGGAGGTACTCGCATGGGCGCTCACCTAGCGGGAGTTTCCACCCTTCGTTGATCAGCTTCTGTGTTTGTGCTGCTCAGTGGGCCTATGTGGGCAGCACGAATGTATTACCCAGACGGGAGTCCCGGATCGATGTCTACGGGGTCACGATTGGCGCAAAACGGAACTGTACTCGATCGCGCGGTGAGGCGTTTTGGGTAATACGCCTGGAGCGCCTAGAACCCTTATGTCACAACGGTAGTAGGCATGTTGATCATTAAAGGGGGGAAACTCCCGCTAGCACCACACGCACGAGCAGTTCGAGGAGCAACAGGACCGGGTGGCATGAGCACCGGGCCGGATCACCGGTCCGGGACCAGGCCGCCCGGCGTGCCACCGGCACACGACAACCCGCGGTACCGCCTTGACCGAGGAGAGTCTTGCGTGAGCACGCACCCCGCGATCGACAGCCATCCGTCATCGATCTTCCGAAGCCCCACGGCCCGGGGCAAGCCCGGCGTCCCACCGGTTCGGGCCGCGTTCCTGGCCCGGGTGTCCACCGACGATCAGCAGGACCCGACCCTATCCCTGCCCCGGCAGTTCGCTAACTGCCAGGCGGCGTTGCCGGACGGGTGGGAGATCACCGTCTTGTTCTGGGACATCGAGTCCGGCCGCATGGACCTCGACCGCCGGGGCCGGGGCCATGCCCACGAACACATCAACGTCCCTCTCCCCCGGGACGGTGGGCTGGCCGACCTGCTCGCCGAGGCCGAGTACCCCGGCCGCCGCTTCGACGTGGTGATCTGCCGCACCTACATTGGCACCACGATCGAGCACCAACTCGAACGGGTCGGCGTGCGCCTGTACGCCGCCGATGAGCCGATCGACCCGCGCGGCAAACGCTCCACCGGCCTGCTGACCCGCCGGGTCAAGCAGGGCGTGGCCGAGTGGTTCGTCATTGACATGCTGGAACGCTCCTGGGACGGCTTCAAGGTCCACACCGGGCAGGGCTGGAACATCGGCAAGCCCCCGTACGGGTACGCCGCCGACAAGGTCGACCACCCCGTACCCGCCAAGGCCGCCGAAGGGCTCACGAAGACCCGCCTCGTCCCCGACTCCGTCCGCGCCCCGGTCGTCGAGTACATCTTTCGACTGCGGGTGGTCGAGCGGCTGGGCTACGACGCCATCGCACAACGCCTGAACGCCAACCAGAACCGCTACCCGGTCCCCGAGCCCACCAGCCCCCGCCGACGCAGAGGCACCTGGTCAGGGTCCGCGGTGCTGGACATCCTGACCAACCCGAAGTACACCGGCTACATGGTGTGGAACCGCCGCGCCACGAAGTCCGGTGGCAAGGTCAACCCACCCGAGGCGTGGGTGTGGTCCGACCAGCCCACCCACCCGCCGCTCGTATCCCGGGAGACGTTCGAGGCCGCGGCGCAGGTCGCCCACATCCGGCGCGGTTCCCGCAGTGAACCCGGCCCGAACACCGCTCACCGGCACACGAGGCATGGGTACCTGCTGCGGTCATACGTCCACTGTGGAGATTGCGGCAGCGCATGTTCGGCAAGACCCGCCACGGCCGCGCCTACTACTCCTGCTACCCAGCTGGCAACAACGCCGACCGCCTCGACCGCTACCCCGCCGACCACCCCAAAACGGTCTACGTCCGTGAGGACGCCCTTACCGAAGCCCTCGACCACGTCATCGCCACCCGGGTCTTCGGCCCCGACCGCCACGCGATCCTGCGCCACGCCCTCGCCCAACGCCCCAGCCGGCAGCGGCACGCCGACACCGCCCGCGCCGAAGCGCTGCAAACGCAGATCGACGACCTCACCGCCCGGCAAGACCGGCTCATCACCGAACTGGAAACCACCGACCCCGCCGACCCCGCCGACCCCGCCGACCGCACGTTCCGCGACCGGCTCCGCCGCCGCTTCGACACCCTCGAATCCGAACGCGCCGACAAGACCCGCCACCTCGCAGAGCTTGAGAGGACCTTGACCAGCCAACCTGAACCGGACGTCGACCTGCTCGATGCCCTACCAATCCTCAAGAACGTCAACATCACAGGGGCACCCGAACGCCTCCAACGCAAGCTCTACGACGCCCTTCAACTCCAGATCCACTACGACCGCCCCGACCAGGCCCGGTTCCGCCTCACCCTCACCGACGACACCGTCGACGCACTCAAGGTGGCGACCACCGGCAGCGCCCCGCGAGAGCCCGAAACACGTGCCCATGCGACTGCGACCCCGCCAGGGGTACCAAACGGTGCCAGCTGGCTGACCGGCGGTGGGCCAACCGGGCAGGCGACGGGCAAAAGCCACGAGCGGTTGCCATCAGAAAACGATCAAGGCAGCAAAACGGCCCGTATCTGACCGCAATGCTCCCCTCAGCCCGCTAGGGCGCCAGCTTGGCGCGGGCGCCCTAGCGATCTAGGTGATGTCGAACTCGCCAGCCCTGGCTCCTTCAATGAACGCCGCCCACGTGGCGGGGGCGAAGGTCAGGGCCGGGCCGTTCGGGTTTTTGCTGTCGCGCACTGCAACCACGCCCGGCAGGTTGTCGGCTATTTCGACGCACTGGCCGTTGGTCTGGCTGCGGGTGCTCTTGCGCCAATGGGCGCGAGAGAGGTCCACCGCTGCGCCTCCTTCTTCCGTTACGCCAGGTTGCTGGCGATCTCGGCGATCAGGTCCCTCGACTTGGTGGCGCTGAGGGCCGAGCTATGCAGGTGGGTGTAAGCCAAGGTTACGCGGGCCATGTCGTCGTCGCGTTCCAGATATACGTCGCCGGCGAAGGTCTCGACGTAGGCCACAGGGGAGTGCACGTCCTCAGGAAACTCCAGGATGGCCACCGAGCCGAGTGTGCCGGGGTGGGCGCCTTCGCTGAAGGGCACGACCTGGACGTTGATGTGCTTGCGCCGGCTCATCTCGACCAGGTGTAGGAGTTGGGCGTGCATGACCTGGGCGCTGCCGACGCGACGGTGCAGCGCACCCTCGTCGATGATCGTCCACAGCTGTAGCGGCGGGTCGTCGGTGAATGCCGCCTCTTGCCTGGCCAGTCGCACGCGGACGCGCCGCTCCAGCTCCTCGGCGCTGTCGTTGAGGCGTTGCTGGTTGAACAGCGCCCGGGTGTAGTCCTCGGTCTGGAGGAGGCCGGGCATGACCGCCAGCTCGAAGTTGCGAACAGCAGTGGCGGCCGACTCCAGTCCTATGTACATCGAGTACGGCCCGGGTAGTTGGCCGTAGCGCGCCCACCAGCCGCGTTCCTTGCCCTGTCTCTGGAGATCCAGCATGGTCTCGCGGCGCTGCGGGTCAGTCACGCCGTACTTGCCGAGCATCACCAGCAGATCAGACCGGCCCAGGCCGACGTCGCCGGCTTCTATTTTGTAGATCTTCGATTCTGAACAGCCGATCTCGGCCGCAATGTTGCGGTGCGTGACGCCGGCAGTCTCGCGGAGAGACTTGAGCTGGGCGCCAAGTTGCCAGCGCGCGATGGTCGGGCCGCTCGCCCTTGCCACAGTGACCTCCAGGTTCTTGAACACGGTCAGTGTTCCTTTCTGTGTGTCGGACGGCAAGGACTGCACGGCGAGTCTAGATCCTGATAGTGAGAATCCTCATTATAAGTCTCGACTTCTCAGATTCGGTATGTCAGGCTGGCACTCACGGCGCGGCCCCTGGAGACGAGCGGGGTGAGGTCGGGCGCAAGACCCCCGGCGGGGGGTTGGCAAGGCAGGTGGGTGCCCGCTGCGCCGCTCCTCGCCGGGCCACAGAAAGACCAAACAACGAGGTGATCGCCATGGTCGCGTTGTCCATCGGGGCGCTGGTCGGCACTGCCTTTGCTGGCTGGGTGGCCGGCATGTGGACCCACAAGCGCGCTCAGCGCTGGTGCCCGCACTGCGGCGCAACTCTCACCTGTCCGGCCTGCCCGGCCGCCACCACCAGGAGCACGATTCGTCCCGTTGCCCGCGGCGGCCGGTGATGAGCCCTCGTCTCCTCCTGGCCGACGAGTTCTTCTTAACGGCCCACGACGACGTGACCGGCAAACCCCGGACGGCCGGCCGAGCCATCGGGTTGGGGCTGGCCGGGGCGCTGTTGGCCGAACTGCTGCTCGTCGAACGGATCACGACGCAGGACGGCCTGGTGGTCGTCGTGAACCGGAGGCCGCCCAACGACGCGCTGGCCCACACTGTGCTCGATCAGCTCAGCAGCGAGCGCCAGCGGCACAACCTACGCACGTGGCTCAGCTACCTCGCGCAGACGGCCACCGAACGGGTCGGCACCCGCCTGGAGCGGGCCGGCTGGGTAAGCCGGGTGGCCTCGCGGCGGCTGCTCAGGACCAAAGTGCGCTGGGTACCCACCGACATGACGGCGGCAGCCACACCCGGTGCACTGCTGCGGCTTCAGCTCCAGCGCGAACATCCGCTCGACGTGCTAGAGATCGTGTTGGCCGGCCTGGTCGACGCCGCCGGCCTGAACCAGATCGTGCTGTGGGGTGTCACCACCCGCACGTTCCAGTACCGGGACTGGTGCCTGTCCAGCCTGAGCGCTCCGTTACGCGAGGTGCTTGCCGAAACCAAGGCCGCGGTTGGCAACGCTGTCCTGACGCACCGCGCCTGACGTACCTATCCCAGACCTCTATCCACCCCGCTCCGGCCGGCGGGCTTTCCATCTACCAGCAGGGAGAGGCTAAGTGACCAGAACCGCTCCTCCGAGCGCCGTGTCCACAGCGCTGGCCCGTGACCGCCTGGGCGTGTCCAGCGTGGTGTTTTTCGTGATGTCCGGCGTGGCGCCGCTGACCGTTGCCGCTGGCGTTATCACGACCGCCTACGCCGTCACCGGCATGACCGCCATACCGGCGGCGTTCATCGCCGTGGCATTGGTGCTCGGCCTGTTCTCGGTGGGCTACGTGGCCATGAGCCGGCACATCACCAACGCTGGAGCCTTCTACGCGTTCGTGGCCAGGGGTTTGGGCCGACCTACCGGTGTAGCGGCGGCGCTGGTCGCCCTCGTTTCCTACAACCTGCTCCAGGTCGGGCTGTACGGCGCGTTCGGGCCTGGGGCAGCCTCGTACGCGGCGGACAAGTTTGATCTGCACGCGCCGTGGTGGGTGTGGGCGCTGAGCGCCTGGGTGGTCGTCGCGATTCTCGGCGTGCTGCGGGTCGACCTCAACGGCCGGGTGCTGGCGGTGCTACTCAGTGCCGAGATCCTGGTGGTTATCGCGCTGACGGTGGCCGGGCTGCTGTATCCGGCTCACGGGCAGGTCAGCTTCGCCACGCTGGCGCCGACCCAGCTGCTGACGACTGGCATCGGGGCGGCGCTGGTCATCGCCGTGCTTGGCTTCGTCGGCTTTGAAGGTGCGGCCGTGTTCTCGGAAGAAGCCCGCCACCCCCGGCGCACCGTACCGACCGCCACCTACTTCTCGCTGGGGCTCATTGGCCTGGTCTACGCCGGCGTGTCCTGGGCTATGGCCGTGCACTACGGCAACCGTCAGGTGGTCGCGGCAAGCCAGCAGCAGGGACCGGCGACGCTGTTCGGGATGAGCAGCGGCGTGCTGGCGGAGGCCGGACGGGTGTTGTTTCTGACCAGCCTGTTCGCCGCCATGCTGGCCTTCCACAACTTCGTCACCCGCTACATGTTCGCCCTCGGACGGGAGGGCGTGTTGCCGCGCGTGCTGGAGCGCACCGGCCAGAAAGGTGCGCCGAAGGTCGCCTCGATCTGGCAGAGCCTGCTCGGTCTGTTCGTCATCCTGCTCTACGCCGCCATGGGCTGGGACCCGCTGGTCAAGCTGTTCTTCTGGCTCGGTACGATGGGGGGATTCGGCATCCTGCTGCTGGTGGCGGCAACGTCCATCGCGGTCATCGGGTTCCTCGCCCGCACGCCGAGCTACGAATCCGTCTGGCACCGGCTCATCGCGCCCGGCGCGGCATCTGTCGTGCTGCTCGGCATGGTCTGGCTGGCGGTTACCAACTACGCCACGCTGCTCGGTGTACCGCCCGGACACCCCGCCAGCCGATGGTTCCCGTTCATGTTCCTGCTGGCGGCTGGTCTTGGGCTGCTGTGGGCGCTGGCACTGCGGGTAGCCAACCGCCCGGTGTACGACGCCATCGGGCTCGGCGCCGATGCGGTGACGGGCCGGCAGCAGCCGGCGGCTCTGGTCGAGTCGTGGCGCCGGCCAGGGGTGTGAGCAGATGACCGACATCGAGCTGCGGCCGGCCGAGCAAGGCGACCTCAGCCGCCTGGCCGTGATGATGGGCGCGGCCTTCATGGATGATCCGGTCAGCGCTTGGCTGTTTCCTGACGATGACGACCGCGCCCAGCGCCACCCGGCGTTCTTTCGCGTCTTCCTCGACCTGGCCTACCGACACGGCACGGTGATGACCACCACTGACCTGGCCGCAGCGGCGCTCTGGCTGGACATCCAAGGCGACGAACCTGAGCTGCTGAGCGGGGAAACCGGCGACCGGCTGAGTGCAGCCTGCGGCCCGAACTTCGGCCGGTTCTTCGTCCTCGACACCCTGATGAAGGCCAACCACCCGGACACCATGCCGCACGCCTACCTGCCGTTCATCGCGGTGGCGCCGCACGCCTGGGGACATGGCATCGGCACGGCGCTGCTGGACCACCAGCTGGCCGAGCGGGACGCCATAGGCCGCCCGGCTTACCTCGAAGCCAGCAACGTCCGCAGCGCCAAGCTCTACGAGCGCCTGGGATTCACCCGGCTGCCAGACGACATCGCGGTGGCGAACGGACCGAGCTTGCTGCCCATGTGGCGCACACCGCTGCCCATAGTTTCCTGGCGGACGCCGCTTGCGGATGGCCGGGCATGACCAGCCTGGCCAGTGCGCGGCCACACCCGCCCAACGTTAAAGCGACCGGCTGACGGGCACGGCTTCGGTTGGTTCGCCAACCCGCCTGCCGCCCCAACCCCTTGATCCGGCTCGTCCAGATGTCTTTTCCCGAACAGGAGTCCGCCATGACCCAGACCACTACTGTCCAACCGCAGGGCCAAGGTCGGCCTGTGATCCGGCACCCCGTCTGGTGCGACCCTGCCAGCTGTACCGCCATGGACGGCCACGGCCACCACTTCTCGCGAGTCATCGAACTGAAGGCCTTGCCGCGCTGCCCGCTTGGTGTGGCAGTCCGCTTGTCGCAAGGTACTGCCGTGGCTGACTTCCCGTTGTCGAACGTGCCGTTGGTGCAGCTTTCCATTGCTGACGACGAGGGCGAACTGTGCGAGGTCGGGCTGTACGTGGAGATGGCGCAGGAGCTGGGGCGGCTGTTGGTCCGGTTGTCACCGGACAGGCGCCTATGACCGACAGCACCCCGGTGTAGCGCGGTATCGAGCGCCTCCTGCATCTCCGGTCGCGGGAAGATCCGTTCGGCGCGGGCCTATCGCGGCGCCTCGACGGAGGCGCCCCGATAGCGGCAGCTCACGCCTTGGCGGCGTGCTCCTTCTTCACCTGCTCGGCGAGGTGCGCCGGCATCGGCTCGTACCGGACGAAGGACCGGCCGAACGTACCGGTACCCGAGGTCATCGCGCGCAGCTCCACCAGGTACCGGACCAGCTCGGTCGCCGGTACCTCGGCGTGCACCCGGGTCTTCTCACCGCCATTGGGATCGGGCTCGGTGCCCTGTACCCGGCCGCGCCGCCCGGACAGGTCGCTCATCACCGCGCCGACGAACGCGTCCGGTACCCGGATCTCCACCTCGTCGACCGGTTCGAGCAGGGTCGTCTCGGCCTTGTCGGCGGCGTCCTTCAGGGCCAGCGACCCGGCGGTCTGGAACGCCGCATCGGAGGAGTCGACCGAGTGCGCCTTGCCGTCGATGAGGGTGACCCGGAGGTCGACCACCGGGTACCCGGCGACCAGGCCCTTGTCCATCTGGGCCCGGACCCCCTTCTCCACGCTGGGGATGTAGTTGTTCGGCACGGCGCCGCCGACCACCTTGTCCAGGAACTCGAAGCCCGATCCGCGCGGCAGCGGTTCGACCTCGATGTCGCAGACGGCGTACTGGCCGTGCCCGCCGGACTGCTTGACGTGCCGGCCATGGCCCTTGGCGGAGGTCGCGAACGTCTCCCGCAGCGCCACCCGTACCGGCTCGGTGGACAGCTCCACGCCGCCGGCCCGCAGCCGGTCGAGTACCACGTCGGCGTGCGCCTCGCCCATGCACCACAGCACGAGCTGGTGGGTCTCCGGGTTGCGCTCCAGGCGCAGCGTCGGGTCCCCGGCGACCAGCCGGCCCAGGTTCTTGGCGAGCGCGTCCTCGTCGGAGCGGGTCTTCGCGACGATGGCCACCGGCAGCAGCGGCTCGGGCATCTCCCACGGCGCGACGATCAGCGGGCTGTCCTTCGCCGAGATCGTGTCGCCGGTCTCCGCGGTGGTGGACTTGGTGATCGCGCAGATGTCGCCGGCGATCGCGTACGGCACCTCGCGCAGCGCCGAACCCAGCGGCGAGTACAGGTGGGCGGTCCGCTCGTCGGCGTCGTGGTCGGCGTGGCCGCGGGCCTCCATCCCGTGCCCGGAGATGTGTACCGCGGTCTCCGGCCGCAGCGTGCCGGAGAAGATCCGGACCAGCGAGACCCGGCCCACGTACGGATCGACCGTGGTCTTGACCACCTCGGCGACCAGCGGCCCGTTCGCGTCGCAGGTCAGCGGCTCCCGCGGTTCGCCGCCCAGGCCGGTGACCGGGGGCAGCTCGTGCTCCAGCGGCGACGGGAACGCCTGGGTGAGGACCTCCAGCAGCGCGTCGAGGCCGACCCGGGTCTCCGCGCAGACCGGGATCACCGGGTGGAAGCTGCCGCGCGCGACCGCCTTCTCCAGGTCGTCGATGATGACCTCGGTCTCGATCGTCTCGCCGGACAGGTACCGGTCCATGAGGGTCTCGTCCTCGCTCTCGGCGATGATCCCCTCGAGAAGCTCGTTGCGCGGATCGCCGATCGCGGTCTCGTGCTCCGGATCGGGGTCGCGCACCTCGGGCGGGTACCCCTTCGAGTAGTCGAAGACCCGCTGCGAGATCAGCCCGATCAGCCCGACCACCGAGGCCCCGTCGTCGCCGTGCAGCGGCAGGTACAGCGGGAGCACGTTGTCCCCGAACGCCCGCCGGCAGACCGCGACGGTCTCGTCGAAATCGGCGCGCTGGTGGTCCAGGCGGGTGACCGCGACAGCCCGCGGCATACCGACGGCCGCGCACTCCTCCCAGAGCGCGGCGGTGGCCGCGTCCATGCCGTCCACGGACGAGACGACGAACAGCGCGGCGTCCGCGGCGCGCAAGCCGGCGCGCAGCTCGCCGACGAAATCGGCGTAGCCGGGGCTGTCCAGCAGGTTGACCTTGATGCCCTCGTGCAGCAGCGGCGCGCAGGCCAGGCTGACCGAGCGCTGCTGCCGTACCGCCGCGGCGTCGTAGTCGGACACCGTGGTGCCGTCGACGACGGAACCGGCCCGGCCGATCGTCCCGCTCACCGCGAGCAGCGCCTCGACGAGCGTCGTCTTACCGGCTCCGGAGTGCCCGACCAGCACCACGTTGCGTACCCTGCCGGGCTCGTCCACCACCGGCGCCGGGCCGGTGAGCCCCTTCTCCTGGGTCTTCTGCGCCATCGCGCGCGCCTCCCTCGGCTCGTGATTCGTGGGCTGGCAGCTGGGCCAGACCGGTCAGGCGTATCCGTCACTGGACGCGGCGTTACCTTCTGGTTGCGATCCCACACCCGCGTGGCCGACGGCACAACCCCGACGCGCGAATCGCCTCCGTGGGGCGGTACGCCGGGTCGTACCGCGCGGCTATGGTGGGAGCGCCATGGCGAAGATCCTCAGCGGGGTGGCCCGGGCCGGCGTCGACCACGTGCTCGATCCGGTCGCCCGGGCCTTGCTGCGCGCGCGGGTCTCCCCCGACGCCGTCACGGTCGCCGGTACCGTCGGCGTGCTGGTCGGCGCGATCGGCTTCGCCGCCCGCGGCCAGCTCGTCATCGCCACCGTGATCGTCACGCTGAGCACGATGACCGACCTCATCGACGGCACGATGGCCCGGATGCGCGGGCGGGCCGGGAAGTTCGGGGCCTTCCTGGACTCCACCATGGACCGGGTGGCCGACGGCGCGGTGTTCGGCGCGGTCGCGTACTGGCTGGCCACCCAGGGCCGGCACTGGGCTCTGGTGGCCTGCCTGATCTGCCTGGTCACCGGCCAGATCGTCTCCTACGCCAAGGCTCGTGCGGAGGGCCTGGGCATGACCGCGAACGTCGGCGTCGCCGAGCGCTTCGAACGGCTGCTCCTCATCGGGCTGGGCGGGCTGGTCGAGGGCTTCGGCTGGCGGTACGGGCTGGACGTGGCCCTGTGGCTGCTCGCCGTGTTGTCGGTCATCACGGTCGGCCAGCGCATCGCGGCCGTCTACGGCCAGGACAGAAAGGTGCGCGGGTGAACCTCACCGAGACGGCCTACGCCGCTGGCTGGCGGGTGGTCCGCGCGCTGCCCCGGCCGGTTGCCGGGGCCCTGTTCACCGCCGGCGCCGACCTCGCAGTCCGCCGCGGGACCCGGGGGGTGGCCCGGCTGCGGGAGAACCTGCGGCGGGTGGCCGGGGACGCGGACCTCGATGCGCTGGTACGGCGGGGGATGCGCTCGTACCTGCGGTACTACCTGGAGGCGTTCCGGCTGCCCTCGATGTCCCGCGCGCAGATCCTGAACGAGTTCCGGCTGCACGGCGACGAGATGCTGGAGGACGACGTCACCACCGGTCGGGGCGCGATCGTCGCGCTGCCGCACGGCGGCAACTGGGACATCGCCGGCGCCTGGGTCGCGGCGCGTGGCTGGCCGCTGGTCGTCATCGCCGAGCGGCTCAAGCCCGAAGGCCTGTACCGCCGGTTCCTCGAGTTCCGCGAGGGACTCGGGATGGAGGTGATCCCGCTCACCGGTGCCGGGAAGCCGCCGGTGGACCTGCTGGTCGAGCGGCTGGCGAAGGGGTACGTGGTGGCTCTGCTCGCCGACCGTGACCTGCCCGGGCGCGGGCTCGAGGTGGACTTCTTCGGCGCCCCGACCACCATGCCGCCCGGCCCGGCACTGCTGGCCCTGCGCAGCGGGGCGCCGCTGTACGCGGTAGACATGTGGTACGAGCGGGCCGGCGCGCGGGCCCGCCTGAACGGTCCACTGGAGCTGCCACCACCGGACGCCGGACCGCTGACCGAGCGGATCCGGCAGGTGACGCAGCAACTGGCGGACCATTTCGAGGCTGGGATCCGGCGGTACCCCGAGGACTGGCACATGCTTCAGCGGATGTGGCGGTAGGGGAGGCGGCATGCGCATCGGGATCGTCTGCCCGTACTCGTTCGACGTGCCGGGCGGCGTTCAGAACCATGTGCACGACCTGGCCGAGGCGCTGATCCGCCTGGGGCACGAGGTGAGCGTGCTGGCGCCGGCCGACGAGGACGCGCCGTTACCGCCGTACGTGGTATCGGCCGGCCGCGCGGTACCGGTGCCGTACAACGGCTCGGTGGCCCGGCTGGCGTTCGGCCCGATCTCCGCCACCCGGGTCCGCCGCTGGCTGTCCGCCGGCCGGTTCGACGTGCTGCACGTCCACGAGCCGGTCACCCCGAGCCTGTCCATGCTGGCGGTGCTCTACGCCCGCACGCCGGTCGTGGCGACGTTCCACACCGCGACCACCCGGTCCCGCGCCATGGCCGCCGCGCAGGGCGCGCTGCAGGTGGTGCTGGAGAAGATCACCGCGCGGATCGCGGTCTCCGACCTGGCCCGCAAGGTGCAGGTGGAGCACCTGGACGGCGGCGGCTGGGAGATCCCCAACGGGGTCGCGGTGGCGAAGTTCGCCGATGCGGTACCGCTCGCGGGCTGGCCGGGTACCGGCGGCGCGGTCGGCTTCCTCGGCCGGTTCACCGAGCCGCGCAAGGGCTTCCCGATCCTGCTCAACGCGCTGTCCCGGCTGGTACCCGCCCGGCCCGACCTGCGCCTGCTGGTCGCCGGGCCGGGCGACCCGGAGGAGGCGCTGGCCGACCGGGCCCGGGCGGTCCGGGACCGGATCACGTTCCTCGGCAAGGTCTCCGAGGAGGACAAGGCACGGATGCTGCGCAGCGTCGACCTCTACGTCGCCCCGAACACCGGCGGCGAGTCCTTCGGCATGATCCTGACCGAGGCGATGGCTGCCGGTACCCCCGTGGTGGCCAGCGACCTGGACGCCTTCCGCCGGGTGCTCGACGGCGGCCGGGCCGGCGCGGTGTTCCCGGCCGGCGACGCCGGGGCGCTGGCAGACGCGATCGCCGGCCTCCTCGACGACCCGGCCCGGCGCGCTGAACTGGCCGACCGGGCGGCCCGGGTGGTCGCCGGCTTCGACTGGCCGGTCGTCGCCGCGCGGGTGCTGGAGGTGTACGCCACCGCGATCGAGGCGGCCCCGCGCCTGGGCGGGGTGGCGGGGTCCTGAGCTGGCACGGTGCCGGACCTCGACTGAGGCGGCCGGTCGGTAGGCTCGGCGCTCATGTGGTGGATCGTCGCCGTCGTGGCCGTCGTCGTGCTGATCGCCACCTACGTGACCTGGATCGCCGCGCGGCTGGACCGGCTGCACGCGCGGGCCGCGGCGGCCCAGGCCGCGCTCGACGCGCACCTGGTCCGGCGGGCCGCGGCCGCCGCCGAGCTGGCCGACACGCTGGGCCGCGGTGACCTGCGACACGCCGCCCGGGCAGCCCTGGAGGCGGTACCCGAGGAGCGCGAGCTGGCCGAGAACGACCTGACCCGCGAGCTGCGCCGGGTACCGGTGGCGGACGAGCGGGCCGGCATCGTCGATGCCAGCCGGCGGGTGGCGCTGACCCGGCAGGTGCACAACGACTCGGTACGCGATGCGCTCGCCGTGCGCCGCCGCCCGCTGGTCCGGCTGCTCCGTCTGGCCCGGCGGCACCCCGCGCCGCGCTACTTCGACGTCGACGATCCCATGCTCGACCCGGGGGTACCTGCCTCGTAAGCAGGCCACGGGTTGGCGATTGGCTGTCGGCGGGCGGCTGCGGCCCGGATATGATCGACGTGAAGCCACCCCTGTCTGCGAGGAGCAGTTCCACCGTGTCCGAGAACCCAGTCACCGGCACCGCGCGGGTCAAGCGCGGCATGGCCGAGATGCTCAAGGGCGGCGTGATCATGGACGTCGTCACGGCGGAGCAGGCAAAGATCGCCGAGGACGCCGGGGCGGTGGCGGTGATGGCGCTGGAGCGGGTACCGGCCGACATCCGGGCCCAGGGCGGCGTGGCGCGGATGTCCGACCCGGACCTGATCGACGGCATCATCAACGCGGTGTCGATCCCGGTGATGGCCAAGGCCCGCATCGGGCACTTCGTCGAGGCGCAGATACTCCAGGCGCTCGGCGTGGACTACGTCGACGAGTCCGAGGTGCTGACCCCGGCCGACTACGCGAACCACATCGACAAGTGGGCTTTCACCGTGCCGTTCGTGTGCGGGGCGACGAACCTGGGCGAGGCGCTGCGCCGGATCACCGAGGGCGCCGCGATGATCCGCTCCAAGGGCGAGGCCGGTACCGGCGACGTCTCCAACGCGACCACCCACATGCGCCAGATCCGGGCGGAGATCCGCCGGCTGACGTCGATGAGCCCCGACGAGCTGTACGTGGCGGCCAAGGAGCTGCAGGCCCCGTACGAGCTGGTCCGCGAGGTCGCCACCGCCGGCAAGCTGCCGGTCGTGCTGTTCACCGCGGGCGGCATCGCCACCCCCGCCGACGCGGCGATGATGATGCAGCTGGGCGCCGAGGGCGTGTTCGTCGGGTCGGGCATCTGGCGAGGCCATGGTCGGGATCAACGTCGACGACGTACCCGTGTCCCATCGACTAGCCGAGCGCGGCTGGTGAATATTGGAGTGCTCGCCCTGCAGGGCGACGTTCGGGAGCACCTGCGCGGGCTCGAGGTGTGCGGGGCGGTCGCGCGGCCGGTGCGCCGGCCGGGCGAGCTGGACGACGTCGACGCGCTGGTGATACCCGGCGGGGAGTCCACCACGATCAGCAAGCTGTCGGTCGACTTCGGGCTCGCTGACCCCATCCGCAAACGGATCGCCGACGGGATGCCCGCGTACGGCTCCTGCGCCGGCATGATCATGCTGGCCGCCGAGGTCCTCGACGGCCGCCCCGACCAGCAGTCCTTCGGCGGGATCGACATGACGGTACGGCGCAACGCGTTCGGCCGGCAGGTCGACTCGTTCGAGGCCGACCTGGCCCTCGACGGGGTACCCGGGGGGCCGTTCCACGCCGTGTTCATCCGGGCCCCCTGGGTGGAGCGGGTCGGTCCCGCCGTCGAGGTGCTCGGCAGGGTACCGGTGGGCGCAGCGGAGGCTGCCGTTCCGGAAGGTAGGATTGTCGCGGTTCGGCAGGGCAATCTGCTCGCGACCGCCTTCCACCCGGAGCTCGCCGGTGACCTGCGCGTGCATCGCCGCTTCGTGGAGCTGGTGCGCGAGGCACAGACTCAGTAGCGGAGGGGCAATGTCCGGCCACTCGAAGTGGGCGACTACCAAGCACAAGAAGGCGGTCATCGACGCCAAGCGCGGCAAGCTCTTCGCCCGCCTGATCAAGAACGTCGAGGTGGCCGCGCGCACCGGTGGTGGCGACCCGGCCGGCAACCCGACCCTGTACGACGCGATCCAGAAGGCCAAGAAGAACTCGGTACCCAACGACAACATCGACCGTGCGGTCAAGCGCGGCTCCGGCCAGGAGGCTGGCGGCGCCGACTACCAGACGGTGACGTACGAGGGGTACGGCCCGAACGGCGTCGCGATCCTCATCGAGTGCCTGACCGACAACCGCAACCGGGCCGCCACCGAGGTACGGGTCGCGCTGACCCGCAACGGCGGCAACCTGGCCGACGCCGGCAGCGTGTCGTACCTGTTCAACCGCAAGGGCGTGGCGATCGTGCCCAAGGCCGGCGGGCTGACCGAGGACGACGTGCTCGGCGCGGTACTGGACGCCGGCGCCGAGGAGGTCAACGATCTCGGCGAGGCGTACGAGGTGGTCAGCGAACCGGGCGACCTGGTCGGGATCCGGGATGGCCTGCAGACGGCCAACCTGGACTACGAGTCGGCTGAGTCCTCGTTCGTGCCCAGCGTGACAGTTCCGCTGGACGAGGACGGCGCGCGCAAGGTCTTCAAGCTGATCGACGCCCTCGAAGACTGCGACGACGTGCAGAACGTCTACGCCAACTTCGACGTCTCCGACGAAATCATAGCGGCGGTCGACACCAGCGTCGCCTGATCCTCCGGCCTGCTATTCCCGCGAGCGGTGCGAACCTCGTCACACCCTTTTTCGTTACGAGACGGTTCCGTATCACTGTGTGCCTCGATAGGCTGCGATACGAAACAGATCCGTATCGAATCCACGGGGAGACTCATGGACAACGCTACTGCCACCGGCCACCCGCGCCGCTGGCTGATCCTCGGCGTGCTGGTGGTCAGCCTGCTGGTCGTCATCCTCGACACCACCGTGCTCAACGTCGCCCTGCGGGTGATCGCCGATCCCCAGCGCGGCCTCGGCGCGACGCAGAGCGAGCTGGAGTGGGCCACCAACTC
>WNGL01004459.1_pt1 | contig 16810 bp, 13 predicted proteins | sample 5400591 | NCBI WGS metagenome assembly WNGL01 (sample SAMN13153377, study PRJNA577476) | soil metagenome | isolation source: 80 cm soil or saprolite under Garry oak tree replicate 1 | place: USA:California | collected 2016-06-15
TGCCGCTGACAAATTGTCCGCCGATGCCGAGGATCAACGCGCCGTCGAGCGGAAAGTCCTCGGTATGGGTCACGACACGCTCGCGCGCTTCCGCACCCACGAGCAGCACCGAATTGGCGCCGCCGCCCGGCGTGAAGATGCCACCGCGGAGACCGATGTCGAATTTTCCGCTCGCCCACCGATACGCGCCTTCGAACGCCGTGCCGCCGCCGTTGGGAAAGCTCAGCACCAATCCGATCTCCGAACGGCTGAATGCTCGATAGGGCGCGTTATAGCTCGGCATCCCGGTCGACTGTGCCGCCGCCGTGGAGACGATCGCTCCACTCAGGAACGGCAGACACAACACGCGAGTCCAACGCATACTGACTCCTCGTGATTTGGTGAGAAGCTTACCCGACCAGCGGGCACGGCGTTCCGACGCAAGTCCTGCAAGGGAGCACGGGACTAGTGCCAGAATGAAATGCCACAATAAGATCGATGGCCCGCCGGGCGAAGCCTGACGGGCCATCGGTTACCGCATCAGTGTCTTACTGCCAGAACGACATGCCCGCACGAACGCCAACGTTGTAGCCGCTGGCCAGAACGCCGCTCTGAAAGTTGTAGCGCAAGAATCCTTCCAGTCTCCAGTTGGTATTCGGCTTCGGGATGCGCGTGCCGACACCGCCATTCAGTGAGAACTGGTTCTCGGAAGCCACGCCGGACGCGCTGATGATGCTGACGCCCGCCCCCGCTGTGAGATAGAGTCCCTTATGCGAGGTGCTCGTCCCCATCGGTTTCAGAAAGTTCACGTCTGGGGTGAAAATCATTACGTGCCCGCCGCCCTGACTCACATAGGAAAAGGTCAGGCGTGGCTCGACCGACATCGATGCGCCGTTGAAGCCAACCCGTAGATCGACGGGAGTGCCGACCTCGAACGTGCCGCAATTGGCCGTGCAACCACTTCCAGTGTGACCAAACGCGGCGCCCAGATCGACGCCGAACTCGTTCTTCGCACCGCCGCCGCCGCCAGCCGCGCGGCGCTGCGCCAGCGCCATGTGCGGGAGCGCCACCAGCGCGACAGCCGCCAGAAGACTACCTGTGACCTTCCGCATAAAAAGCCTCCAGTTGGGGTGGAAAAACCGCCACATCGTTAAGAATCACAAGGAGTTCTGTCAACTAGGGGCCCCTGAAAAACCGACGGCCCGTCTGCTATTGTGCTGACGGGCCGTCATTTACGGGCCCCGAGTGATGCCGCTCACGCCGCCAGAGGTCGCTTACTTGCCAAAGCTCAGGCCGACCGTGATCGGTAGAAAGTTCCACCGACTTGTGCCATCTGAGGCAACCGACGTGTACCGAGTGCCGAGAACCAGGCGCGTGCTCCCCGTCCCCATCTTGAAGGCGACCGCGGCACCGCCACCGAACCCGATCTTCGATTGCGAGGTGGAGCCAAGGGTAGCGTCGTCGAACTTCACATTGTAAAAGCCGACCCCCGCGTTCAGCATGATCCGCGCGGGAGCATTCGCCGGATTGAGCGCATATACCACCGACGCCATGCCGCCGAGGATCTTCGTGTGGCCATTAAGGCCGGTGCTGGCATCGTGCGACGTTTGCGAGTACGACAGGTCGCCGCGGATGCCGATTGGTTGGCCGGCGAGCCAGTATGTTGCGCCTGCGCCGCCGACGAAGCCCATCTTGTCGGCTGTGTTGTAATCCCCCATGGGCATCAGCACGCCAGCGCTCACGCCATACCGTAGAGTGCCCTGCGCCATGACGGGGCGGGCGGCGATAACGCAAAGCGCCACCGCGAGCAATGCCAGTCCGAGCCGCTTCATATCTATCCCTCCGGGAGAAAAGGGTGTTTTAGGAGTTTTGCGTCCTTCCAAGCTGGCACCACTGTTGGAAATTGACTCTGGGAAGTCAAGAGTTGGCGGGTGCTGCCTGCCGTGCCACGATGCGCACAACGTTCGATGCCACTTGAAGAAAGCCCCCCATCACCTGAAGTCGGGTCACACTTCCTGACCGGCTGATGTTCACGATCCCCTGGCCGAGAAGAGTCATGAACGGGGCGTGGTGTGGGAGAATCCCTACAAGCCCGTCATGGGCGGGAGCCACCACGCCATCAGCCTCGCCGTCAAACACCGACCGCTCGGCCGAAATGACCGATACGTGCATCAGGCGGACGCCATCTTCTTGGCCTGCGCCACGACGTCGTCGATGCCCCCCTGCATGTAAAACGCCTGCTCCGGAAGCTGGTCGAACTCACCCGACACGACCCGCTCGAACGACGCGATCGTGTCCTCGAGCTTCACGTACTTGCCCTCGAGACCGGTGAACTGGGCAGCCACGAAGAAAGGCTGCGACAGGAAGCGCTGGACCCGCCGCGCGCGGGCGACGAGCAGCTTGTCCTCTTCCGACAGCTCGTCCATGCCGAGGATCGCAATGATGTCCTGGAGATCCTTGTAGCGCTGCAGAATGCGCTGCACCTCGACCGCGACCTTGTAGTGCCGGTCGCCAAGGTACTGCGCGTCGAGGATGCGGCTGGACGACGACAGGGGGTTCACGGCGGGATAGATCCCCAACTCCACAATGGCGCGATCGAGCACGACTGTCGCGTCGAGGTGCGAGAACGCGGTCGCGGGGGCGGGATCGGTCAGGTCGTCGGCCGGCACGTAGATCGCCTGCACCGACGTGATCGATCCCTTCTTCGTCGACGTGATGCGCTCCTGCAATTCACCCATCTCGGTTGCAAGAGTAGGCTGATAGCCGACGGCTGATGGCATTCTCCCCAGGAGCGCCGAGACTTCCGAGCCTGCCTGCGTAAAGCGGAAGATGTTGTCGATGAACACGAGCACGTCCTGGCCTTCGACGTCGCGGAAGTACTCGGCGACCGTGAGACCCGTCAGACCCACGCGCAACCGCGCACCCGGCGGTTCGTTCATCTGTCCGTAGATCAGCGCTACGGAGTCGAGCACATTGCTTTCCTTCATTTCGAGGTAGAGGTCGTTCCCCTCACGCGTGCGCTCGCCGACACCGCAGAACACCGACCGACCCCCGTGCCCCTTCTGCACGTTGTTGATCAGCTCCATGATGACGACGGTCTTGCCGACGCCCGCGCCGCCGAACAAGCCGATCTTACCGCCCTTCACGAAGGGGGCGATCAGATCGATGACCTTGATCCCGGTCTCGAACACTTCGGTCTTCGGCTCGAGGTCCACGAACTTCGGCGAGCCCCGATGAATCGGCCAGCGCTCGGCGTCCTTCGGAATCGGCGCCCCCTCGTCCACCGGCTCGCCGATGACGTTGAGGATGCGACCCAGCGCCGGCTTCCCGACGGGGACCGTGATCGGCTGGCCCGTGTCGACGACGTCCATGCCGCGCACGACGCCGTCGGTCGAGCTCATCGCGACCGCGCGCACCTGGTTGCGGCCGATGTGCTGCTCGACTTCGGCCACGAGCTGGCGCCCCCCCCCGGAGTCCACCTTGACCGTCACGGCGTTGTAGAGCTCGGGCAGCTGTTCGGGCTCGAACTCGACGTCGAGGACGGGTCCGATGACCTGGACCACTTTGCCGATGCTCCGTGCGCCCGCACCGGCCTTCGATGTCTCTTGAGACTTCGTCGCCATTATGGTTCCGTTTCTTGGTGTCAGGTGTCTGGTGTCAGGTGTCAGAGTTGCATCCCTGACACCCGACACCTGACACCTATCCTTTAAGGGCCTCAGCTCCACCCACAATCTCCGCGAGCTCCTGCGTAATCTGAGCCTGTCGAGCTCGATTGAACGTGCGCTGCAGAATGTTCAGCATGTCGCTGCCCGCGTCGGTCGCATTCTTCATCGCGGTACGCCGAGCGCCGTGCTCGGCGGCCGCGGTCTCGACGAGCGCGCGGTACATCTGGTTCTGCACATACAAAGGAAGGAGCTGCCGCAGGATCTCCTCGGCAGACGGCTTCAAAATGTAGTTGACCGCCGCAGTTGCCTCTTGACCGCCCGACCGCCGCTTTTCCGGTGGAGTTATAGGCAAGATCCGCAGCGTCGTCGGTGGCGTGGAGACGGCGCTGTTGAACTTCGCGAACACCACGTCCACGGCATCCAGCTCGCCGTTCGCGAACCGCTCCATCAGCGGCTTGGCCAGCTCAGCGGCGTGCTCGAGCGTCGGACGGTCGCCGATGTCGACTCGCTGTGACGCTGGCTCGCGTTTGGTGAACTTGAAGTAGCTGATGGCCTTCTTGCCGACGAGGTGCAGCTCGGTATGCGCGTCCTGCGCTTCGAGCTCCTCGAGCCGCCGGCGCGCTTCACGAATCAGATTGGCGTTGAACGCGCCGCAGAGGCCGCGGTTCGATGTGATCAGCACCAGCGCCGCCCGCCGCACTCCAGCGCCGCGGCCAGTGTGGCCCGGCTGGCGCAACAGGGGGAACCGCTCCGCCAGCTCGGGTGAGTAGAGCTGGCCGATCACCTCCGCGAGCGCCTGCGCGTACGGCCGCGCACCGACCACGCGATCCTGGGCGCGCTTGAGCTTCGACGTGGAGACGAGCTCCATCGTCTTCGTGATCTTTTTCGTATTCTGCACCGAGCGGATGCGCCGCTTCAGCTCGCGGGGCTTCGCCATTAGAGCGCCTTGTACTCCTCGATCGCTTTTTTCAGGCGGCCGCTCACGTCGTCCGACAGCGCTTTCCGCGTGCGGATTTCATCGGCGATCTCGGGATGTTGCGCAGCCATGAACTCGAGCAGCCCCTTCTCCCACTCTTTGATCTCCGGCACGTTCACGTCGTCGATCAGGCCGTTGGTCACCGCGAAGATCACGATCACCTGCTGATCCACCGGCATCGGCTGGTATTGCGGCTGCTTCAGGACCTCTACGACGCGCGCGCCGCGCGCCAGCTGCCGCTGCGTTGCCGGATCGAGCTCGGAGCCGAACTGTGCGAACGCCTCCAGCTCGCGGTATTGTGCCAGATCGAGCCGGAGCCGACCGGCGACCTGCTTCATCGCCTTGATCTGCGCGTTCCCGCCGACGCGGCTCACCGAGATGCCGGCGTTCACGGCCGGCCGCACGTTCGAATAGAAGAGGTCGGTCTCGAGGAAGATCTGCCCGTCGGTGATCGAGATGACGTTGGTGGGGATGTATGCCGAGACGTCCCCCGCCTGGGTCTCGATGATCGGCAGCGCCGTCAGCGAGCCGCCACCCATGTCGTCCGACAGCTTCGCGGCGCGCTCGAGCAGGCGGCTGTGGAGATAGAAAACGTCGCCCGGATAGGCTTCGCGGCCGGGCGGGCGCCGCAAGACCAGGGAGAGCTGGCGATACGCCGCGGCCTGCTTCGACAGGTCATCGTACACGCAGAGCGTCGCCTTCTTCTCATCGTACATGAAGTACTCGGCCATGGTGCATCCCGAGTACGGCGCGATGTACTGCATCGGGGCCGGCTCCGAGGCGGACGCGACAACCACGATCGTGTACTCCATCGCGTCGTGCTCCTTGAGCCGCTCGACCACCGCCGCGACGGTCGAATTCTTCTGGCCGATCGCGACGTACACGCAGATGACGCCCTGCCTTTTTTGATTGATGATCGTGTCGATCGCGATGGCGGTCTTGCCTGTCCCTCTATCTCCAATGATCAGCTCACGCTGGCCACGGCCGATCGGGATCATCGAATCGATCGCTTTGATTCCGGTCTGCAGCGGCTCCTTGACGGGCTGCCGCTTGATGATGCCGGGCGCGACGATCTCCACCTTCCGGGTCTTCGTGGTCTGAATCGGCCCGAGGCCGTCCACGGGGCGGCCCAGCGCGTCCACGACACGGCCCACCATCGCCGGACCCACGGGGACCTCGAGCACGCGGGCGGTGCGGCGCACCTCATCGCCCTCGCGCAGCTGGAGATAGTCGCCGAAAATCACGGCGCCGATGTTGTCTTCCTCGAGATTCAACGCGAGGCCGGTAATCTTCTCGCCGGTCGCCGAGACGGTGAATTCGAGCATCTCGCCCGCCATCGCGGAGGTCAGCCCGTAAATCCGGGCGATGCCGTCCTTCACCTCGAGGACCGTGCCGACTTCGCGGACGTCGATGTCCGCCAGGTCAGCCGCCTGGATTTCCTTGAGGAGGAGGTTCTTCAGCTCGCCGGGACGCAGTATCGAATCAGTCGCCATTGGTATCGCCGTGAGAGATTGTGAAAATTATCACATGAAGCGGTACGCCCGCTACCCTTGACGTGCGGCGTGCGGGCGTGCGGCGTGTAAGGGCTGGCGCCCGCCGCTTCGACCTTTGCCCATCAACGCCGCACGCGACACGCCGCACGTTATGTCCGAGACCTCGTTCTTCCTCTCAGAAACCGCGTCAACACACCCCGCGGACCCAGCTCCCGCAGCTCCTGCGGCGTCGCGCCCGCCACGCGCCGTGCCGTCCCGGCCAGATGGCTGGGCGACGCATAGCCGAGGATGCGGACGACGCAGCGAACGGTATATCCGGGGTTTCCGAGCAGGTCCGCGGCGCACGCGGCGCGCGCCAGATCGATGACCCGTTTCAGGTTCGGCGCCCCCCCCGCCCCGAACTCCCGCGACAGGTGCTCCCGCGTGACCCCCAGCGCCTGCGCGACATAGCCCGTCTTGGTCGGCGTCCCGGCCCGCCGCAGGACTTCCTCCCAGGCGGCCAGCTGGAGCCGATCGGTGAGGCGCAGGAGCCGTGGGGCGTCCGCGAGCGCCGTGCGGCGGGCCACCTGCGCCGTGCGCGCCGCGATCCACTCCCCGGCCACCGCGTTGTCCACGCCTTCCACCAGCACCGTGAAGCCGGCGTCGCGGCATGACGCCAGGAGCGCACCGTCGTCCGGGCGGACCGCCGAGAGCGCGTACATCGGGATGCGCGGGAAACGAGCCGGCAGTGTGAGTCCCACGCCGTCGCAGTGGCGCACGTCCAGCACGACGGCATCAACCAGGCGCTGCTCGAGCAGCCGCTCGACCGCCTGGATGGTGCGGCACAAGCGGACGCTCCCGGCACCGCGCGGATAGCCGCGCTTCACGGCGCGGCGCGCCTCGCGGCGCGGATGAAACACCGGCACGACGGGATACGCGCTCGCCGCGGCGACGCTCATGTCTGCACCAGCGCCTGCTGCATCTCGGCGGCCTGCCGCAGCACCTCGCGCGCGTTGTCATAGCTCACCGTCTGCAACGCGCCGTCCAGCGGATGCCAGACACAGGCGGTGATCCCTTCTGCCGCTTCAGGCACAGGCTCGCCGCGGCGCGACTCGAACAGAAAAAAATGACAGTACTTGTGAATCGTCTTGCCCCGAAAGCGGAAATACCAGTCGATCACCTTGATCGGGCCGTGCAGCACCAGCTCCTGCAGTCCCGTCTCCTCGGCGACCTCCCGGCGCGCGGCCTCCGCGGGCGGCTCGGCGGCCTCGAGGTGCCCTTTGGGGAAGCCCCAGTTCTTGTATGAGTCGCGAATCAGTAGGAATCGCACCTGCCCATCCGGGGGGGGCCCGCGACGAAAGACGACGCCGCCCGCGCTCGTCTCGCGCTGGGCACGGGGCTGGGATTTGCGGGATTTCGAGCGGCGACGAGTCATAGAAAAGCGAAATGCGAAATGTGGAACGCGAAATTCCTTACGCGAGCATCGTACCCGACCAACGCGCACGAACTCGCCTTGACATTTCGCATTTCCCATTCCGCATTTCGCATTGGTTAGAAAACACTAAACGTGAAGTATTTCCGCGGATTCGCCTGAATGTCGGAGAGGAGCTGGCGCAGCTGAATCATCGTGAGCGTCGTCTCACGATAGAGCGCCGAATCGGCGACGAGGAGCCCCAGCGTGCCGCTGCGGTTGGAGATACGAGACAAGATGGTGTCGGCGTTCTGCAGGACGCGCACGAGGCTCTCCTGATTCTTGTTCGCCGCAGCCATGAGCTGGCGGAAGTCCTGCGACGCGCTGCGCAGGTCGGTGCTGGTTGCGGCGGTATTATTAAGGATAGTGGCGAGCTGTCCCTGATTGGTGGCCGTATCGACGCGGCCCAGGGTCGTCTTGAGATCGATGGCCGCACGGGACAGCGCCTCCGAGCCGTGCTGCAAGTTGGAACCGACGTCCCCGATGACGTCTGCCTGCTCGTTCGTCACGCGCGCCAGGCGGTCGGCCACCTGGCCAAAATCGTGGATCGAGCGGCGCAAATCCATGACCGCCTGGGAATCGAATGCGCTCTGCACGCGCGCGGCGACGGTGCCGATGTCGGTCGCGATTCGGCTGGCCTGCGCCGTGAGCTGGCCGATGTCGGGCAGCGTCGCGCCGGGCCACTTGCCGCCACCGACCGCTTCGGCTTCAGCGAGCGCCTGCCGGATGTTGGGGTCGACGGGCGGCGGGTCGCTCGAGATCAGCGTCGCGGCCCACTCGCCGAACAGCGACGCGGAGGCCGCGATGACGGCGGGTTTCGCGGGCGGCGTCACGCCGGAGTAGATCTTGATGTCGGCCTCGACCCAGTTGCCCGGCGCCAGGCGGATGGCTTCGATCCGTCCGACGCGCACGCCGCGCAACACGACAGGGCTGCCGGCGCCGAGCCCGCCCACGGTCCGGAATCGCGCCGTGTAGACCGCTTCCGTCTTGCCGAGATGGGCCCCGGAGAGCCACAGCGCCCCGCCCACCACGAGCGCGAGCGCCGCGATGACGACGAGGCCGACCGCGAACTCGTTCTCGCGCTTCACTCGGCGCGTCCCTCGATGAACTGGCGCACCACCGCGTCCTCCGTCCGCTGAATCTCCTCGGGCGTACCGACCTGCCGCATGCGCCCCTCAAACAGCATCGCAATCCGGTCACCGACGGTATAGGCGCTGCGCATGTCGTGCGTCACCACCACTCCCGTCACACCGAGGTGCTCGCGCGTCCGCACCATGAGGCGATCAATCACCGCGGACGTCACCGGATCGAGGCCGGTGGTCGGCTCGTCGTAGAGGATGTAGCGCGGCCGCAGCGCGATCGCGCGGGCGATCCCCACGCGCTTGCGCATGCCTCCCGACAGCTCGGCCGGCAGGCGGTCGCCGGTCCCCGACAGATCCACCAGCGCCAGCGCTTCGCGCACGCGCTCCTCGATCTCCTCTTCGCCCAGGCCGCGCCGCCGCAGCCCCAGCGCCAAATTGTCGGCGACCGTCATCGAGTCGAACAGCGCGGCGAACTGGAAGACGTAGCCGATGCCCTGGCGCAGGCGCGTCAGGCCGTCCCGATCGAGTGTGCTGACGGCCTGGCCGTCAACGATGACGTCGCCTGCATCCGGGTGCAACAGGCCGACGATGTGCTTCAATGCCACGCTCTTGCCCGAGCCTGAGTAGCCGATGACCACGACCGTCTCGGCGTCCCGGATCTTGAGAGAGAAGCCCTGCAACACCGGCTTCTCGCCGAACGCCTTGTGCAGATCCTGGAATTCGATCACAGGAGGACCACGGCCCAGAACGCGTCGAGCACCAGAATGAGGATCGCCGAGTAGACGACCGTGCGTGTCGTGCTGCGGCCGACGCCCTCCGCCCCGCCCCGCGTCGACAAGCCGACGATGCAGCCGACGAGGGTGATCGTGAAGCCGAAGCTCGCGCTCTTGAGCAATCCAAACCAGACGTCTTTGAACACATAAAACAGCTTGAGACCCTTGATGAAATCCTGTGTCGAGAGGTCGAGCAGCACGAGGCTCGTCAACCACCCCGTGATGATACCGGTCGCGACGGCGAACGCGACGATCACGGGAAACATCAGCGTGCCGGCGAGGACGCGCGGGATGACGAGGTAGCTCTGGGGATCGTAGGCGAGCGTCTCGAGCGCGTCCACCTGCTCGGTGACCTTCATGGTGCCGAGCTCGGCCGCCATGCTGGCGCCTACCCGGCCGGCGAGCGCGAGGCCCGCGAGCACGGGGCCGAGCTCCAGCATCATGGTCTTGCCGACGAGCGTCCCGACGAAGTAGAGCGGCACGGCGCCGGTGAACGTGTAGGAGGCCTGCAGGGCGAGGACGACGCCGGTGAAGGCGGCGATGAAGAGCGCCACGGGCAGAGAGTCCACGCCGACGCGGCGCATCTGGAGAATCAAGAGACGCGCCCAGGTCCCGACATCCGGCAGCGCGCGCGCCGTGTCCATCACGAAGTGGCCGACGCGCCCGACGGCTTCGATAGCCGAGATGGAGCGGCGGCCGATGGATTGAATCACGGGGGAGAAACTAGACCAAAAATAGTAGGGGCGCAGCATGCTGCGCCCCTACTGTTTTCATACCCGCTGCGTTTTTAGGCCGCGAAGCTGGCGAGCGCCTTGCCGACGTCGCCGTCGCGCAGTCGCTTCAGCGCGCGATCGCGGAGCTGGCGCACGCGTTCGCGGGTCACGCCGAGCATGCCGCCGATCTCCTCCAGCGTGTGCTCCCGTCCGCCGTCCAGGCCGAAGTAGAGGCGCAGCACCTTGGCGTCACGCCGCTGCAGCGTGTTCAGCGCCTGCTCGATCTCGTCGGACAGGAAGCGGTCCATCGCCTGATCCTCCGTGTCCGGCAGGTCCTCGGCGATGAAGCGCTCGATGAGCGAGCGATCCCCATCGGGGTCGAGCGGCGCGTCGAGCCGCACGTCGCCCGTGTTGAGCGCGGCGAGCGACTGCACGACCTCGAGCGACAGCTTGGTCGCGTCGGCGATCTCTTCGGGCGTCGGCTCGCGGCGCAGCGTCTGTCGCAGGTACTCGGCCGTGCGGACGATGCGCGACAGATCCGCGGTCCGGTTCAGCGGCACGCGCACCGTGCGCCCCTGCCGCGCGAGCGCGGCGAGGATCGCCTGACGGATCCACCACACGGCGTACGAAATGAACTTCACGCCCTGATCGGGGTCGAACTTGCGCGCGGCGGTGAGCAGGCCGACGTTGCCCTCGCCGATGAGATCGGTGAGCGGCAGCCCACGGTTCTGATATTTCTTGGCGACCGAAATCACGAAGCGCAGGTTGCGCTTCACGAGCTCCTGCATCGCTTCCTGATCGCCCGCGCGCACTTTGCGGGCGAGCGCGATCTCCTCCTTCTGCGTCAGCAGCGGAGTCTTGGAGACCTCGTGGAGGTACTGATCGAGGATGTCGCGCTCGTGCTCGTGCGAGCCGAGGCCCGTGAGCAGGCCGCGGCGCCGGCCACGGCGCTTGACGACCCGTCGCTCGGTCTGCGCGACGGGCGCCTTCGCCTTGGCCTTGGGAGCCGGTGCGGCTGCCTTTGTCTTTTTCCGGGTGCGCGGCATGTGATCGCCCTATCTCGGTGCTTGTGATACGCAGACGCGACGAAAATGTTCATGAAACAAGCGTGAATTCGCTTGACACCGCATCAACGCCCCGGTAAGATGCCGTGTTCCCGTCCGGCGGTTTCGGTCGATTCGGGGGCGGCAATATACAGGGGGCGTAGCTCAGTTGGGAGAGCGCGTGAATGGCATTCACGAGGTCAGGGGTTCGATCCCCCTCGCCTCCACTGGACGGCTGGGCGACGGGGATCGGGTTTCGGAAGCAGACGCACCGCGGTCAACCGTATACAGGTGACTGGCTTAAGGTTAGATTTCGCGGCGCGCGGGAATAGCTCAGTTGGTAGAGCACAACCTTGCCAAGGTTGGGGTCGCGGGTTCGAGTCCCGTTTCCCGCTCTGGACTAAACGGGCAAATCGACGCGGGGTGGAGCAGTCTGGTAGCTCGCCGGGCTCATAACCCGGAGGTCGTGGGTTCAAATCCCACCCCCGCTACTTCAATAATGCGGAATGCGAAATTCGAAATGCGGAATGTTCATTTCGCCTTTCGAATTCCACATTCCGCATTTCAGTCCGGGCGGTTAGCTCAGTTGGTTAGAGCGCCACGTTGACATCGTGGAGGTCACAAGTTCGAGTCTTGTACCGCCCATCTTAAGGCTGGTCAACTGGAAACAGGTGCAGGTGAACAGACGCAGCGGCGGGATACAGGATCGAGGGTTCAGGACAGACCTGTTTCCTGAAACCTGTTCACCGCTGCGCGTCTGATGACGGTAACCCGATTGCTGTTGACCAGCATTAGGCGCCCATAGCTCAACTGGATAGAGCGCTTGACTACGGATCAAGAGGCTGGGGGTTCAAGTCCTCCTGGGCGCACTCGCATCATTCAAACTCCCGATACGCACCGAACACAGCTAACCGATCTTCTCCCAGTTCCGGCGGAACCGGCGCACACGGCTCGTTCAGTTTCTCGCAGAGCGCATTCCACAACATCGTTCGTACGTAGCGCTGATGGATTTTCTGGAACGGGACCGATAGCAGAAGCTCTTTCGCCCTCCGCAATTCTCCCTTGTCGATCAGCAGCTGCACGCGCCGCTCGACGACCCGCTCGTCCTCGCTTGGGTCCGCCTCATTCAACCATCGCTCGCGTTCGGGGATCGTTTCGGCTCCGGCGCGGCGCAGCACGTCGTCGCGCTCCGCAACGATCTGCGGATGCGACTGCCACGTTGCTTCGCGAATCGAGCGGAAGGCCCGCCTGGCGCCCTCGACATCACCGCCCAGTCTGAGCAGCCTGGCGAGGAGCGCCTGAGCCACGCCTAGATTGCTCGCGGAAAGGACGCGGATCGCGTCCTCTTTTTGGCCCCGTCCTGCGAGCCACGCACCATAATGGAATCTCCACCGGTCGACCGTGGCGTGGGGCGCACTCCCAATCGCCCATTCAAAGGCCGTAGCGAGACCTTCCATCCCCGAAGGCGCCCACAAAAGATCCTCCGGTTCCGGCGGGTCAGGTAACCGACCTTTTGTCTTGTGCGCGTTCAGCAGGTTCGTCCAAAACCGCACATCGCTCTCCCGCGCCCAATCGAAGCGCGGAATATCGGTGATCGGTCTGAGCGCTACGGTGGGAACCGGGAGCGCGTAGATGTCCCGTGGTTGGTCGGTCGGGATCCAAAACTCCACGTGCGATCGAGTCGCGTTGGGCTCGAGCATCACCTTGGTAGTCTGATCAGCGAGCGGCCCGCCCTGGATCTCCACGTAGGGCTGCCGATGCGCCGCACCCAACGTCGCCCACGCACGGTCTTCCCCCACGCCGTAGCTCCAGAGCTTCATTCCTGGCGCCACCGCGGCGTCTGCCACATGGTAGAGTCCCGATCCCAGCGAAGGCGTAAACGCCCCAAAGGCGTTGACGTCCTTTTTCTTCCAGAAGAACCCGCTCATCTCCACGATGTCGGATTCACGCCTCGGCCCCCCCCCCGATCGTCTCCAGTCGATCGATTCCAGCGAAGACGAATGGCGCAATACCTCCCCGTCAGGAAAATGGAATTCCGTATCGGGCGCAGAAGGCAGTGCGGCATTCGACCAGGACATCCAGGGGTAGGGCGCGTGGCCCGGATTGTGAAATACCGCGCGCTGGGTGAGAAAATCATCGCCCGCGCCGAGGGAATACTCGACCGACCAGTGCATACCGAACCGCAGCTCGCGCTCTCCACACGTGACATACACCCGCGACGGCGTGCGATCGATCCGGCCGAGTACGGGCTCGTTCTGGCTGGGCGAATGGGAAATCGGAAAGCTGACGGCGATACCGCCCGGGACAAACGCGAATCGCGGCAGGATCCGTACCGGCTTGATGACGCCCGGAGTATACAGGACCTCTCTGCCCGAGCCCTTATGCAAGAGGGACACGACTTTGCCGCCCAGGTCCGGACAAATCACGACCCGGAGTCGCTCGTTCTCCAATGCGATGAACCGGTACGTCTTGAATACCGGTCGCGGAACAGTCGCTACATAGCTGACGTAGGGATAGACACCATTCGGATCGAACGCTGTCGGGATCGGACCAGCCGGCGTGAGCTCATGCGTGAGGACGTCATCCTGAAATTCCGAACAGACAACGGCATTATCGCCCAAGTCGGTCGCTCAACGCCTCCAGCATCCGCAGGCCCCTTTGGACGGCGTCCGTGATCCTGGTCTCATCGTAGTTTCGCTTGGTGTAGTCGCGATCACCGACGAACGTGCGGAGGTGATCGTCGAACGCGCGCATTTGGCGTTGGACATCGCGATTCGTGGACCGGGACGCCAGGTCTCGCAGGATCCGGATCTTCTCGTAGTCCACGATCCCCTCGCGCAGCTTTTCAAAGCGGACGCTGCTCCCCCCTCCAGGGTAGACCAGGAACTCATCTCCGGCCGGCCAGGCGACATGCCGGGCGTCGCGCACGGGATCGGCCGGCCAGGCGTCGTAGGCCCAGCGTAAGAAGCCGTTGTAGCCGTAGGCCATGGCGTACCACCCGATATAGCGCCCTTCGATCGGCGGCGAAAACACGAATGTGTTGGGCTTCTGCGGCGTGCAGCACACGTAGTACGTCGTCGTCCGGCCCCGTGCCGCGCGGTTTTGCAGCTCCTGCTGGCTGGGCTCGCCCGTGATGATGGGGGAATAATCGTCGAGCAGCGAGTCCAGCTCCGCATGCCAGTTGCCGGCGTACGTGATCTTCCATGCCGGCGAATGCGCCTTGATCACACGAATCGCGGCCAGGGTGTACTGCAATTCGTTCTCATTGATTCCCAGATAGGTGCGCTCGAACCAGCCGCGCTGCTCGAGGTGGCGCTTGAGATCGGTGAGAAACGCATTCCACACCGATGCGAACTGTGCGGAATCGGGCGCCCACGTCTCGTACACATAGTTCCCCGATTGTCCATCGAGGTAGCGGAAGCGGTTTCCCCACGGCAGCGGCGTGTACACGGTGATCGCCCGGTCCACGCCCGCCGCGATCGCCAGCTGCACGTATTGATCGAAGATGTCGTAGTCGAATTTCCAGGAGCCGTCGGTCCGTTTGGTCCATTCGATCATGGACCCCTCGATCATGTACGAATTGTCGGACCAGGGGGAATGCACCGCATAGGTCGTGATGAATGTCCCGCCCGCGTTCGCGTACAGCGCGAGATGTTGTTGCAGCAGCGCCTTGTGCTCGGCGGACCATGGCTCGACGTGATAGTACCACGCGACCACCCAGGGATTCTGCCACAGGTCCAGGCGGAACTTCCAATCGTGCGGCGGTGGAAGCGTCTGCGGTTGCACGGTGATCTGCGTGCGCAACGTCACGCGGCCCTGCGCGGCGGCGACGTCGATGGTCCCCTGGTAGCGTCCCGGTGGCGTGCCGGGCGGAATGTCGAGCGACACCCAGATCGGCCGCACCGAGTTCGCCGGCAAGTCGAACCGCTCCGCAGGCTCCAGCCGGTCCGGCATCAGATAGGGCGGGTTCGAATCGGTGGCGCCGCAGCTCACGGCGTTGGCGCTGTAGGGATAATTGGAGACGACATAACGGACGAGATACAGATGCAGGTTGCTGCCGCGCAGCGTGTCGCCCTTCGCGCTGACGAGATCACTCGCGGCCAGACGGATCTGTTGCAAGGTGTCGGGCGACCAGATCACGAGCTCGCCATTCAACCGTTCCCCTCTCCACCCCGTGGCGTCCCATACCTGGGACTGCTGCGGCAGATCCGGGACTTCGCTGCGCAGATACGCGTGAGCGGTTGACGCGAACGAAACGTTCAGGCCCTTGCGCTGCTGGGTCCACCTCCCTGGATCGGTCGGCGTATCGAATGTGTATTCTGGCTCAAAGTGGGGTCGCGGGTGCGGGACCTTGCCGGGATCCAATGACCCGCGCTGCGAAGCCTTGACCGAATCCAGGGACAGGCGCTGAGGCACCTGGCCGCGAACGGCGGTGGAAAGTAGACAGCAGAGAAAGCAGGCTGCCAGAATCCTGCGCATCACCAGCCCGGGTTTTGCATGAGCGTGCCCTTTGACAATTGAATCTGCTGCAACGGGATCGGGTCGAGGTAGTGCTTCGGGACGACGAATTGGCGTGAGGCCGCCGCCTCCGAAACGACGAAACCGCCCGCGTCGACCTGGATATCCGTACCGATCACCAGGCCGGGATCCCGTTGCTGGTATTCCGTGCCGACGAATTTTACGCCGCGCAGCGCTTGAGGCATCTCGGTTTCGGCCGTCTTCCAGCGCCGCAGATCGTCCCGCCGGAATCCTTCGAACGCCAATTCCACCGTCCGCTCGCGCCGGATCTCCGTCAGCATGTCGAGCCCATTGGTGCTCACCAAACCATTGGTGAGCGCCGGCATGCCAACCCGGTCGCGCAACGGCTTGATCGTCCGGTTCAGGTCGCCATCGGAGATTGTCCCGTCCCGCTCAAACAGCGCCTCGGCGAGGATCAGCAGCACTTCCCCGTAACGAAACTCCTTGAAATCGTACTGGCCGACAAAGTGCGCCGCATCGTCACTTTCGTCCAAGAACTTGCGCAGCATGTAGCCGGTGCGAGTGGCGTTCGTGCCCGAGAAGCCTGGAATGACCGGGTTGAACCCATTCTCCTGGTGGACAGTGCTGCCGGGGACGATGAACGTCTGGGCCATTCTGGGGTCCCGGTTTTGAAATTCAGTTGTCTCGAGCGAATCATATCCCTGGAACTGCGGCGAGATCGTAATCGGCAGGCCATCCTTGCAGAGGTACATGTCGGCCAGCTTCTTCGTGGGAATCATGTAATTGAACCACAGCTCTCTGGTCCAGTTGTGGGTGGCGCGACCCGCGTAATACCGTCTGGCCAGGATCACTTCCTTGCTATCATCGCCCTGCAGGATGAACAGGAACTTGTAAGCGCTGTCTGTACCGTGGTCGCGGTACAGGTCGTATTCATTCGACGCAATGAGTTGCTCCGCGGCAGCGATTGCGTCCGCGATCATCACCGTGGGGCTGCCTTCAGCGTGGTACTTGAGCCACGTGCCCTGGTACAGCGCCGCCCGCGCTTTCAGCGCGAGCGCCGCGCCCTGTGTCACCCGACCCATCTCTGCGGCGCTGAGCTGGCTCTGCTTGAGGAGCTTCGGGATGGCGTTGTCGAGGTCGGCAATGATGAAATCGAT
>WNGL01004461.1_pt1 | contig 16805 bp, 8 predicted proteins | sample 5400591 | NCBI WGS metagenome assembly WNGL01 (sample SAMN13153377, study PRJNA577476) | soil metagenome | isolation source: 80 cm soil or saprolite under Garry oak tree replicate 1 | place: USA:California | collected 2016-06-15
TATCCACAGGCGCTTCGGCATCGGGTGTCTCCTTGATATCTCCGGCGCGCACCAGCGCCGTGCGGAAGCAGATGGGGCCCGCCAGCTCGTGAACTCCAATCATCGCCACGATCAGGGTCTCAAGGGAGACCCCCCACTCGGGGAACGCCCGCCGGGCGAGTTGTGCGAGCCCCAGCGCCATCCCCCCCTGTGATATGAGCCCGAGCCAGCCCTTCTGCGCCAGGGCCGGCGTCACACTCGGATGCCGCCCCGCCCAGAGCATGCCGTAGCGCAGGCCTACGACCCGGAGGCCGACCAGCAGCAAGATCCACGGCCACAGATCCGCCAGCACGCCGATGCGCAGCCCCGCCCCCGTCCAGGCGAAGAACGCCACGTACAGCGGCACCGAGCCGCGTTTCAGCTCGCGACGCAGGCGCTCGCTCTCGACCGGAGCGAAGTTTTCGAGATAGAACCCGGCGGCGAGGGCGATCATCAACGCCTCGAGATGGGTGAGTCGCGCCACCTCGGCGGCGACAAACGCCCCAGCCACCAGGAACAGCGCCGTGTGCTGCTGGACCAGCCTCAGGTACCGGCCGAGCGCGAATCCGAGGACGGTGCCTGCCGCGGCCGAGCCGACGAGGCGCACCATGGCCGTGCCCGCGACTGCCATGTTCAGGGCCCCGGCGCTCGTGAGCATCCGGCCGTTCGCGAGGACCAGCGCGAACAGGATGACGGCCGCGATGTCCTGCACGACCGTAATGCTGAGCAGGGCGCGCGCCACGGGCCCGCGTGCGTCGAGCTCGCTCATCATGGCCATCGTTACCACGGGAGACGACGCCACCGCGAGCGTGCCGAGCACGAGCGCCACGACCGCCCCGTCGCCCAACGGCTGATGCCGCGTGAGCGGGAACGACGTGGCGACCGAGAGCATCACGAGCGTGACGGCGAGGAAGGGGAACACGATCGCACCGGTTGCGAGCCGCGCGAGGGCGACCCGACTCCGGCGCAGCGACTCGAGCGACAGCTCCGAGCCGACGGCGAGGGCGATCAGTGCTGTCGCGGCGTCGGCGATGAAGCCGAGCGCTTCCACTTCTTCGCGCTGCACGAGCCCGAGCCATGCGGGGCCGACGGCGAATCCGACGATCAGGTACCCGGTGAGGCGCGGCAGCCGCACGCGTGTGGCGAGCTCGCCGCCGACGTACGCGGCGAGGAGGAGGAACCCCAAGGCCAGGGTCGCGCGTGCTTCGAGCGGACCGCCCGCGGCCACGCGATGAAACAGCGCCATCATCAGGCTCAGGGCGAACAGGCTCGCGATCCAGCTCGTGCGGCGCATGGGCCGCAAAATATCCGGCGCGGCGCGCTTTTGACAATGCGTTGGAGCGCCGATACCTTCCCTTAGCCGTATGGCGTTCGTTCACCTCCACACCCATAGCGAGTACTCTCTCCTCGACGGCGCCAACCGGATCCCCGAACTGCTCGATCGGGTCCAGGCGCTGGGCATGGACTCCCTCGCCATCACCGACCACGGCAACCTGCACGGGGCGTGGCAGTTCTATGCCGAGGCCCGGGCGCGGAAGATTCGGCCCATCCTCGGCTTCGAGGCGTACCTCGCGTTCGGCGACCGGCACAAGCGCGAGCGCCCCCCTCCCGAAGCGCCCGGTCCGTACTCCCATCTCGTGCTGCTGGCGCGCAGCCGCACGGGCTACGAGCACCTGGTCAAGCTCTCGTCCATCGGATTCCTCGAGGGCTTTTACCGCCGGCCGCGCATCGACCGGGAGGTGCTGGAGCGATACTCGGGCGGCCTGATCGGGCTCGCGGCGTGCCTCTCAGGCGAGATCGCCCTGTACCTCCGGCAGGGCAACTACGAGGCCGCGAAGGCGAGCGCGCAGTACTTCGCCGGGGTGTTCGGCGCGGACGGGTTCTGGCTCGAGGTGCAGGACCACGGTCTCGCGGACGAGAAGACCGTCACCGCCGGCATGTTCCGGCTGGCGCAGGAGCTCGGCCTCCCCGTCGTCACCACCAATGACGCGCACTATTTAAGGAAAGAGGACGCCGAAGCGCACGACGTCCTGCTCGCCATCGGCACCGGTAAGGACCTGGATGATCCCAACCGCTTCCGCTTCTTCGGCCAGGAGAGCTACGTCAAGTCGGAGCGGGAGATGCGCGCGCTGTTCCCGGACCACCCGGAGGTCGTGGGGGAAACCCAGCGCGTAGCGAACTTGTGCGAATTCGACTTCGAGAAGCGCTACTTCCTGCCGCAGTTCCCGCGCCCGGCGGAATTCGCGTCCGACAACGACCTGCTGGTCCATCTGGCGCGCGTGGGGGCGGCGGCGCGGTACGGAGACCCCCTCCCCCAGGCGGTCCACGAGCGGCTCGATTACGAGCTCCGAGTCATCTCGCACACCGGCTACGCCGGCTACTTCCTGATCGTCTACGACATGGTGAAGGCGGCGAAGGACCGCGGCATTCCCGTAGGGCCGGGACGCGGCTCGGCAGCCGGCTCGCTGGTCGCGTACGCGCTCGGCATTACCGACATCGATCCCCTCAAGTTCGACCTGCTGTTCGAGCGGTTCCTGAATCCCGAGCGCATCTCCATGCCGGACATCGACCTCGACTTCTGTTTCGAGCGGCGCGGCGAGGTGATCCAGTACATCCGCGAGCGGTACGGGCGGGACTCGGTCGGACAGATCATCACGTTCGGGACGCTGAAGGCACGTGCCGCGTTCCGCGACGTCGCCCGGACCCTGCGGGTCGAGCCGGGCGAAGTGGACCGCTTTACCAAGATGATCCCGGCGGGGCCGGGCATTTCGGTGACGCTCGCGGAGGCCCCCGAGAAGTCCCCCGAGCTGCGCCAGCTCGCACGCCAGGACGAGCGGGTCCGCAAGATCCTCGAGCTCGGGGCCCGGATCGAAGGGCTCGCGCGCCATGCATCGGTGCACGCCGCCGGCCTGGTGATCGCCCCCGGCCCGCTCACCGACTACGTCCCCGTGTGCCTCGCGCCGCAGGAGCCCGAGGCGATCATCACCCAGTACGATATGGTGGCGCTCGAGCAGGTCGGGATGCTGAAGATCGACGTCCTCGGCCTCCGCACGCTGACGGTGATCCACGACGCCGTGCGGATGGTCGCGGAGCGTCACGGGGTCACGCTCGACATGAACGCGCTGGACCTCGAGGATCCGCAGGTTTACCAGCTGCTCTGCTCGGGGCGCACGGCGGGCGTGTTCCAGTTCGAGTCCCCGCTCGCCACCGACTGTCTGCGCAGCATGCGGTGCGATCGGTTCGACGACCTGGTCGCCGCCAACGCGCTGCTCCGCCCCGGTCCGCTCGACACCGGGATGCACCTGGTGTTCATCAACCGCAAGCTCGGCCGGGAGCCCGTGCGCTACCCGCACCCCGCGCTGGCGCAGATCCTCCAGCCCACGTACGGTGTGATCACCTATCAGGAGCAGGTGATGCGGATCGCCAACGTGCTCGCCGGCTTCTCGCTCGCCGAAGCCGACGTGCTGCGCAAGGCGGTGGGGAAGAAAGACAAGGAGCTGATCCAGCATGAGCTGGGCCGCTTCGTCGAGCGGGCGATCGCCCTGGGGCACGAGCGCCGGGGCATCGAGGAGATCGCGGCCCAGATCGAGACCTTCGGGCGCTACGGGTTCAACAAGTCGCACGCCGTTGCGTACTCGGTGCTGTCCTACCAGACCGCATGGCTCAAGACGCATTACGCACCCGAGTTCCTGTCGGCTCTGTTGTCGTCCGAGATCGGCAACACCGACAACGTCGTGCGCTACATCAACGAGGCACGCGACCTCGGCCTCGAGGTGCTGCCCCCGGACGTCAACGAGTCCGGTTTCAAGTTCACGGTGGTCGGTGAGCGCCGCCTCCGGTTCGGCCTCGGCGCGATCAAGAACGTCGGCGCGGGCGCGATCGAGTCCATCCTCGCGGGGCGGACCGCGGGCGGGCCGTACCGCTCCCTGATCGACCTGTGCGACCGGATCGACCTGCGCCTCTGCAACAAGCGCGTCCTGGAAGCGTTGATCGATGCCGGCGCCTGCGACTCCCTCGGCGGGCATCGCGCCCAGCTCGTGGCGGCGCTCGATGATGCGTTCGGCGAAGCCCAGGCGCGGCAAGAAGAGCGGAACGCGGGTCAGGGCGCTCTATTCGGTGACCAAGGGGCTATCCCGCATCCCGCATCCCGCATCCCGGAAGTCGCGCCGTGGCCGGAACACGATCGATTGGCGCGGGAAAAAGCCGTGCTTGGCTTCTTCATCTCCGGCCACCCCCTCGCGCGTTACCGCGTCGAGGTGGAGCTTTTCGGGACGCGCACCACCGCGACGCTCGGCCAGTGGAGCGACCAACGGGTCCGCATCGGCGCGGTCGTGACGGTGGTGAAGCGGCAGATCTCGAAGAAGACCGGCGCCGAATACGCGCGGCTCACGCTCGAGGACTTCCACGGCACCGCGGAGGCGCTGGTGTTCCCAGAGGCCTGGGCCAAACTGAACGAGGTGATTCGTGCCGACCGCGCGCTGCTCTTCGCGGGCGGCTACAGCGCGCGCGACCGGGACGAGGAGCAGGCGCCGTTCATCGTGGAGACCGCTCAAGCACTCGACGAGCTGAAGGCGAGCGGTGCGATCGGCGTGGCGCTGCGGTGGTCGCCGGGTGCGCCGCCGCCGGTTGACGCGACGCGCGCCGTCGTCGCCCTGTGCGCCGCCCACCCCGGCCCGGCCCCGGTGCTGGTGGAGTGGGAACCTCACCCCCTATCCCCCTCTCCGCGGGGCGGAGAGGGGGAGCAAGGCGGTGAGGGCGGGAACGGCGGCAGCGCCGTTCGCCTCCGTAGCCGCACGCTTCGCGTGGACGCGGCCGACGACCTCGTCGTGGCGCTGCGGGCGCTGCTCGGACCCGACCACGTGCAGCTGGTGCGGGCCGACCCCCGTCTCGCGACTCCCCCTCTCCGCACGGCGGAGAGGGGGACCGGGGGGTGAGGACATGGCGACCCATACGCTGGAGTTCGAGCGTCCCTTGCTCGAGCTGGAGCGCCAGATCGAGGAGCTGAAGCGGGTCGCGGGCGAGACGGCAGCGGACGTCGCCAAGGAGCTCGCCCCGCTCGAAAAGCGTCTGGCCGAACTCCGCGCCGAGATCTACGAGAACTTGACGCCGATGCAGCGCGTCCAGGTGGCCCGCCACCCCAAGCGACCATACACGCTCGACTACCTGAGCACGGTGTTCACGGACTTCGTCGAGCTGCACGGCGACCGGCTGTTCCGCGACGATCCCGCCCTGGTGGGCGGCTGGGCGCGACTCGACGGAATGAGCGTGATGGTGATCGGGCACCAGAAGGGTCGCGACACCAAGGAGAATCTGTACCGCAACTTCGGCATGGCCCACCCCGAGGGCTACCGCAAGGCGCTCCGTCTCATGCATCTGGCCGAGCAGTTCCGCGCCCCCATCATCACCCTGGTGGACACGCCGGGTGCCTACCCCGGGCTCGGCGCCGAAGAGCGCGGTCAGGCCGAGGCGATCGCCCGCAATCTCGTAGAGATGGCAACGCTCCGCACCCCGATTATCACCGCCGTGATCGGTGAGGGCGGCTCGGGCGGCGCGCTCGCCGTCGGGCTCGCCGACCGCGTGCTGATGTTCGAGAACTCGGTGTACTCCGTCATCTCCCCCGAAGGCTGCGCGGCCATCCTGTGGAAGGACGCGAGCCAGCGGGAGCGGGCCGCCGAGGCCCTCAAGATCACCGCCGAGGACCTGCTGGAGCTCGGCGTCATCGACGAGATCATCGCCGAGCCGGCGGGCGGGGCGCACGCCGACCCCGAAGCGGCGGCCGCGGCGCTGGGCGAAACCCTGCGTCGCCATGTGCGCCATCTCCGCAAGATCAGGATCGAGAAACTCCTCAAACGTCGGGAGGAGAAGTACCTTTCGATGGGTGCGCTGAGCGAGAAGTGAGTTGACCGACGTCGTCGAGGTCCGGTTCAAGGGAAACCGGAAAGAATATTTCTCCTGGCCGTCCGCCGAGCCGCTCGTCCTGCACGAGTCCGTGATCGTGGAGGTCGACCGGGGGCAGGATTTCGGCCGGGTGTCGGCCGTGGGCCCGGTCGCCGAACGCAAGTGCGGGGGCTCGTGTCACGGCTGCAGCCTCGCGAATCCTCACCCCCTGGCCCCCTCTCCGCAAAGCGGAGAGGGGGAACGAGAGGGCGCTCCCCTGCGCCGCGTGCTACGCCGCGCTACCGCCGACGATGCCGCCGTCGCCGAGCAGCTGCAGCGCGAGGAGGAAGACGTGCGGCGCCGGGTGTTGGAGCGGGTCAAGAGTCACACCCTCCCCATGAAGGTCTCCGACGCTGAGTGGCAGTGGGACAAGAAGAAGCTGACCGTGTACTTCACCGCCGAGCAGCGGGTGGACTTCCGCACCCTGGTGCGCGACCTCGCGGGCCTGTTCCATGCCCGCATCGAGCTGCGGCAGATCGGCGCGCGCGACGAGGCGAAGCGGCTCGACGGCGTCGGCCGCTGCGGCCGCCAGTACTGCTGCTCGAGCTGGCTGCCGGAGCTGCGCCCGGTGAGCCTCTCGCTCGCCAAGGATCAACATCTGTCGCTCAATCCGTCGCAGATCTCGGGAGGATGCGGTCGGCTGCTGTGCTGCCTCCGCTACGAGCACGACTTCTACGTGCAGACGCGCAAGCGGTTCCCGAAAGAGGGTCGCGTGCTGCGCACCGCCGTGGGAGCCGAGCGCGTGCTGGCGGTGGACGTGTTCCGGGAAACCGTCACCCTCCGGACCGATGGAGGTGACACGCGCGTGGTGTCGCTCGAGAAGCTGAAAGGCGAAGTCTCCGGAGCGGATGCCTAAGTTCTACCTGACGACGGCGATCGACTACTCGAACGGCGAGCCGCACCTGGGGCACGCCCTCGAGAAGATCGGCGCCGACTGTATCGCACGCTATCACCGGCTGCGCGGCGATGACGTCCACTTCCTGATGGGGATGGACGAGCACAGCCAGTCGGTGATCCAGGCCGCCGCGCGCGCGGGCGTGACGCCGCAGGCGTGGGTCGATCGCATGGCGGCCACGTTCGCCGACTACTGGCGGCGGCTGCACTGCTCGCACGACGACTGGATCCGCACCACGGAGCCGCGACACGCGCGCGCGGTGGCGGCCCTGCTCGAGCGCATCCAGCAGCGCCATCCGGCGGATCTGTTCGAGGCGGAGTACGAGGGGCTGTACTGCACCGGGTGCGAGGAGTTCAAGACCGGCGCGCAGATCGTCGACGGGCACTGCGTCGAGCATCCCACCCTCGAGCTGATCCCGACCAAGGAGCGCAACCACTTCTTCCGGCTGAGCGCGTACCGCGACGTCGTGCTGGACCGTATCCGCTCGGGCGCGTTGAGCGTGGAGCCCGAAATCCGCCGCAACGAGGTGCTGCGCCTGGTCGAGGCGGGCCTCCAGGACATTTCCATCTCGCGCCAGCGCCAGCCCTGGGGCATCCCGTTCCCCGGCGACCCGCAGCAGACCGTATACGTCTGGTTCGATGCGCTGATCAACTACCTCTCGGCGACCGGCTTTCCGGAGCCCGGCTTCGATCGCCTGTGGCCCGCCGACTTGCACGTCGTGGGCAAGGGAATCACGCGCTTCCATTGCGTCATCTGGCCCGCGATGCTGCTCGCCGCCGAGCTGCCCCCTCCCCGCGCGGTGTGGGCGCACGGCTACGTCCAGTGGTCGGGTACGAAGATGAGCAAGACCGCCGGCACGGCCGTTACGCTGGGCGAGGCGATCGATCGGCACGGCGCCGACGCGCTGCGCTACTTCCTGCTGCGCGAAGTCGGCTTCGACAACGACGGTGATTTCACGTGGGAGCGCTTCGACGCGCGCTACACCTCGGAGCTCGCCGACACGGTCGGCAATCTCGTGTCGCGCGCGCTCACCATGATCGTGAACTACCGCGGGGGCACGGTGCCGCGCGACCCGTGCGACTACGATACGCCGCTCGAGGCGGCGGCGCGGGGCGCGCTCGCGGCCTACGCTCGCGCCATGGACGCGAACCGTCTACAGGAGGGCGCCGCTCAGATCGTAGCGCTCGCGACCGCCGCGAACCGCTACGTGGAGGAGACGGCCCCCTACAAGCTCGCAAAGCAACCGGAGCGGGCAGCCGAGCTCGACTCCGTGCTCGCGAACCTGGCCCGCACCGTCGCCCGGATCGCCGTGCTGGCGCAGCCGTTCATTCCGGCTACCGCCGGAGCGGTGTGGGCCACGCTGGGAGCCCCCCCCTCCTCCCCCCTGGAGCGAGTCCGGCTGGGGGACTTGGAGGCCGTGGACCCAGCCGGCTGGCAAGTCAAAAAGCCACCGATCCTCTTTCCCAAGCCTCGGGTCTAAAGCCCCGAAGGATGGTGATTTGGCTCACTATCCGCCGTGTTGACGCTTTTCCCACCAAGCCGTAATTTAGACGTCCACACTCGGGGACCGGACCCCACGCCCTGTCCGGGTTCTCCATACGGCAGGTCCATTCAGGACCGGCGCAGGGTTGCGCCGGAGTTGAATTGTCTTCAGTGAGGTCGTCGCGAAGCAATGCGCAAGAAGGCGGAGCGCCGCTGGACCCTGATGGTCGTGCCACACGGCTCGGGCTCGTCCCGCGCCGTGGAGGTGTCGCAGACCTTCGTCAAGGCGTTGGTCGGGATCGGCAGCGTGGTAGCGCTGACGTTCCTGGTGCTGGGCGTCGCCGCCATTTCGCGCGGCGTGAACATCACGCATAGTCGCGTACTCGAGAACGAGAACCGCCTGCTCGCCGACGAGATCCAGCGGATGCGCCAGCGCATGACGGGGCTGCGCGACACGTTGCAACGGTTCGGGAAGCGCGAGCAGGAGTTGCGGCTACTCGCAGGGCTCACACCCACCGACACGATGGTCCAGCAAGCGGGGATCGGCGGGCCGGCCGGCGCCTGGTCCGAGCGTGACAGTCTCAAGGCGCTTGGCCCGCAGGGACAGCAGGCGCTCGCCGCGCGGCTCGACGTCGATGCCCTCGCCCGGCGCGCCAACGTCCTCGTGCGATCGCTCGACCAGGCATACGACTCGCTGTCGCATCAGCGCGAACGTCTCGCGGCGACGCCCTCGATCATGCCGACCAAGGGGTGGCTCACGAGCGCGTTCATGGCGATGCGGGTGCATCCGATCCTGCACCTCGCGCGCCCGCACGAAGGGATCGACGTGACGGCGTCAATGGGCGCGGAGATCGAGGCGCCCGCCGCCGGCATCGTGACGGAAGTCAAGTGGGAAGAGGGCTACGGCAACATCGTCACGATGGATCACGGCTTCGGGCTGGTGACGCGCTTCGCCCATTGCTCCAAGATTCTCGTCGTGCGCGGCCAGCGCGTGAAGCGGGGGCAGGTGATCGCGAAGGTCGGCTCGACCGGACTCTCCACGGGCCCGCACCTGCACTACGAGGTGTGGGTGAACCACAAGCCGGTGGATCCGATGAAGTACGTCCTGCCCGATGCGATCGTGGACTGAGCGGCGGCCGGCCGCTCGTTGCTGATCGGGGGGCGCGGAGTTCGGCGCCCCCTGCGTCGTTTCTGACCCTCCTTATCGCAGACCCCGCGCTGTTGCAGAGTGCGTACACCTCTACGGTTGTGCCGTTGCGTCGTCGCAACACGGAACGTCCCGGGAATTCGGTAAGGAGCCACTAGTTGTAGAAGGCCGCCCTGCTACTTGAGTCCACGTAATTCTCGGACGATCGTCGTTGGCTTCCGCTCGGTAGTCGCGCGCCGCCGCTCCTGTCGCGGCATCAGGCACCTCGAGCGAGGTGTGGCGCAGGGCGCAGATCTTGCGGCACCCCGATCGCGCCGTCTTTTCACAGAAATGGGGAGGTGCCGATGCCGTTCTCCTTCACCGGTCGAGCGTGGGGGGCGATGGGCGCTTCCACGCTCCTGTTCATCCTCGCCAGCGCGCCGCCCCTCGAGGCGCAGGTTGGCGGAACGATCCGCGGCACGATCACCGAAGAGAGCACGCAGCGCCCCCTCGCCAGCGTCCGCGTTGTGTTGATCGGCGTGGGCCGGGAAACGCGCACGGGCGAGGACGGGAGGTTCGAGGTCCCTGGGCTCCCCGACGGGGAGTACTCCGTGCGCACCACGCTCATCGGCTACACGTCCCGCACCGCCCGCGCGACCGTCACCGCCGGAGAGGTCACCGACCTCGCCATCGCACTGCTGCGAGCGCCCATTCAGCTCGAGGCCCTCGTCGTCACCGGCACCGCCGGGACGACCGAAAAGCGTGAGATCGGCAATGCAATATCGAGCCCGGACCTCTCGAAAGTCCCCGCCGGCACGACGCAGAACGTTCAGGAGCAGTTGCAGAGCCGGGTGCCGGGGCTCACGCTCATGCAGAACTCCGGCCTGCTGGGCACGGGCTCGAATGTCCAGATCCGCGGCGCCGGCTCGCTCAACGCCAACTACGGCCCCGTCTACTACGTGGACGGGATTCGCTTCGAGGCGCAGCCGGTGTCGACAGGCGGGGTTACGAACGCGACCGTGCAGTACTCGAGCCCCCTGGACTTCATCGACCCCGACGACGTTGAGAAGATCGAGGTCATCAAAGGACCAGCCGCCTCGACCCTGTACGGAGCCGACGCCGCGGGCGGTGTGATCCAAATCATCACGAAGAAGGGTACGCGCGAGGGGAGTCAGTGGACCGCGAGCGTGGGCTATTCCTCATCCGAGTGGACCGCCGCCATCCCCATCAACTACTACCAGTGCAACGCGGCCCGCATCCGGAATCCCGGCACGTATCCCGGGTGCGCCAACCCCGGCGCCATCACGTGGATGAGCCAGGACGGTCCGGTCACCGGGATCCCCGAGTCCGACATCACGCGCTTCGGCGACTCGCTGTTCGTGATCAAGGACAATCCGCTCGCCCGGCACCCGGACGCCCTGCGCGCTGGGCCGGGCGCCGAGGCCCGGCTCTCGGGCCGGGGGGGGAACCCAACCTTCAATTACTTCTTGTCGTTCAACCAGCTGCACGAGGACGGGATCTTCTTCAACAACTATCAGAACCGTACCGGCGGCCGTGCCAATTTCGAGGTGACGCCGACGGCCAAGCTCAACATCGGGCTCAACTTGAGCTACACCCGCGTGCACCAGCGCCTGCCCCTGAGCGACAACGCCTCCAACGGCCTGCTGCGGAACGCGTTCCGCGGCAAGGCGCGGGCGACGGCAGATCGCTGGGATGCCGGGTACTTCGGCTTCGGGCCGGACCAATCCAATGAGTTCGACCTCCAGTCCTTCGAGGAGCGGACCACGCTGGGGCTCACCGCCAACTTCAATCCGTTCCCCTGGCTCGAAAACCGGCTCGTGCTGGGCATGGACAAGTACGATCGGCGGGACCAGAACTTTTTCCGGATCGACTCGACGTTCAAGTGGGGGCCAACCGAGGGCACCGGTGAGATGACTCAACGCCTCCCCGTGACCCATACCTGGACGGCCGATTATTCGGGCTCCGTGCGCGCGCGGCTATCCCAAACGTTGGGGTCACGCACGTCGGCGGGCGTGCAGGTCAACTCTCGCCAGTTCCACCGCTATACCGGGTTCGGCAGCGGGATGGTGACCAACAACCTCACCACGCTGCAGCCGGGGTCGTTCACACAGCTCCAGGTCGACGAGCAGCTGATCGAGCAGACGTCGCTCGGGATGTACTTCCAGGAACAGCTCGCCTGGCGCGAGCGGCTGTATGCCACCGCGGCGCTTCGCATCGACGACAACTCGGCCTTCGGCTCGGAGTTCCACTCCGTCAAGTATCCCAAGTTCTCGCTCTCGTACGTCTTGTCCGACGAGGCCTTTTTCCATGTGCCGCACGTGGACGAGCTCAAGCTGCGGTTCGCGTGGGGCGAGGCCGGGAACGCGCCCGCGCCCTTCACGGCGGACCGGACCTTCGCGCCAGCCACCGGCACCGCCGGCGACGCAACCATCAACGCGCTAACGCCCAAGTCGTATGGAAACCCCGGCCTCAAACCCGAGCGCGGGCGCGAGTACGAGGCGGGGTTCGATGCGTCGCTGTTCCGCGGCGCGCTGGGAATCGAATTCACGTACTACAACAAGCGCACCGTGGACGCCCTCATGGAAGTTCCGGACGCCCCGTCGACGAGTTTCGACAGCACGCATCTCATCAACGTCGGCGAGATCGCCAACCGCGGCCTCGAGCTGCTCCTGACGACGAGTCCGGTCCGCAATTCCAAGGTCAGCTGGGACCTGGCGCTCTCGGCCGCGACGCACCACAACGAGCTGGTGTCGTTCGGCGGCTCGGTCAACCAACTCCAGTTCGGCGCGTTCACCAATTCGCAGCGCCACCGCGAAGGCTACCCGCTCGGTGGCTTCTGGGCGGTGGACGTGATCCGGGACGCCAACGGCCAGCCTGTGCTCGACGCGAACGGCCGGGTGCAGGTGGACCTGACCTGTTCCTGGCCGGACCCCGTGGACCCGAATGGCTACGGCGGCAGCTGCCACGAGAAATACGTGGGACCGTCCTCGCCCACACGGGAATTCGGGCTCTCCAACACCGTGACGCTATTCGGCAACCTGCGGCTGTTCGCAAATCTGGACTACAAGGGTGGACACTATCTCGTCTGCGCCATCTGCTCGATCCGGAACCGGATCAACACCAACACCTGGGAGGTCGCCAATCCTCAGGCCGATCCGATCCAGGTCCAGGTGTGGGAAAGCCAACAGACCGTCACCCACATCATGCCGGCCGACTTCCTCAAGCTGCGCGAGGTCGCCGTCACCTACCTCGTACCGCCCAGCTGGGGCGGTCCCTTCCGCGCCAGCCGCTGGAGCATCACGCTGTCGGGTCGGAATCTCTGGCTGGCGACGCGGTACAAGGGCACGGGTGATCCCGAGGTCTCGTTCAACTCGAACCCAAATACCTTCGACCGCACGGACTATGCGTCCGTCCCGCAGCCGCGCCGGCTGTCGGCCACTATCAACGTGAATTTCTGAGGGAGGGCCTTAATGCGGATGCAATCGATCGCGCGTCTGACGGAGTGGTTCTCCCTCGCGTGCCTGGTGGGCCTCCTTGCGGCCTGCAACGACATTCTGAAGGTGAACAACCCCCAGCAGGTAGGGGTGGACCAGCTCAACAACTCCGCGCTCCTCACTGCAGAAGTCAATGGCGTGATCAGCGAGCTGGAGAACATCTACACCAGGAGAAACGGCGCGTTGTTGTGGAGCGCGAACTTCCTCACCGACGAGCAGGTGACCGGGATCAACTGGGAGGATTTTGCCCGCGTCAACCAGCGGATCGTCAATTATACGGAGGGCCCTGTCTTCTCGCTGTGGAGCGGGCTGAGCCGGGTGGTGCGGTTAGGGGAAGACGTGACGGTACGCCTCGATACGCTCGCCGGCCCGAATGACAAACGCATCGCCAAGACAGCCGTCCTGGCGGCGTACGGCTATGTGTTCATCGGCGAAAGCATGTGCCAGGCCGTGTTCGGCACGGTGGAAAACCCCGGCAACACCATCCTCAGTCCACCGGAGGTGTTTCAGCAGGCCATCCCCTGGTTTCAGCGGGCGATCCAGGTGGCCACCGCCACCGGTGAAACCAATATCGTGAAGCTCGCCCACGTCGGGCTCGCACGCACCTACCTCAACCTCGGAGACTTCGCGAACACGATCGCCGAGGCGTCACAGGTGACGGATCCGGCGTTCAAGTATTGGGTGGAATACGCGGCCGTCCAGGATTCGCAGTTCGACGGCCTGTTCGACCGGACCCACGGCGCCAATCACACCATGGGGGTCTCGCCGTTCTTCCTCCAGGGGACCTTCGGCACACAGGACCTCGTGGCGACTCAGACCGATCCCCGGATCCAGCACACCACCCGCTGGACCTTCGGGCACAACGGTCTGACCAAGCTCTACAAGCCGTATCAGGGGCTCCGCTTCAGCGGCTACTCGGGGCAAACCAACGCGCCGGCGTCCGCGTCGTGCCCCGGCTGCACGGGCGCTACGCCGGACCCGACGGGCGACGGGGGACCCTTGCTGCTATACCAGAAGGACACTAAGGTCCTGTTGGCCGACTACCTCGAGGCCCAACACGACCTGTACGAGGCAATGATACGTCAGGCGATCACCGACCCCGCCATCAACCAGCAGGTCAACGACTTCGTCAACGCGCGCCGCGCCGTCGGCAACCAGCCGCCCGTGACACTCACCGACACGGCGCTGTTTCACGAGCTGCGCGTCCAACGCTCCCGGGACTTCTACCAGGGCGGGCTTCGGCTCGGGGACCTGCGCCGCTGGAAGCGCGACGGCGTGGGGGACTTCTTCCCGACGGGCAACCACGTCAATCAGGAGTGGGGCGTCTACGGCATCTGGACCTGCTTCCCGCTCCCCTTGGAGGAGTACCAAGGGAACCCAAACATCCAGCCACCCGCGAACCCGCTGATCCCCCCAGGAATCTAGGATCCGCGGCAGTGAGCGCACGAACCAGGGCCATGGCGCTTGCCCTGGCCGTGGCGCTCTTTGGAGGGCCTGCTGTTCCGGCCTTGGGACAGACGGTGCGCGGCCATCTGCGCGACGTCCGCACAAACGAGACGATCGCGGACGGACTCGTGTCGTTGGTGCGGTGTGGCGGCGAGCGGGTCGCGTCAGTGGTGACCGGGGCCGACGGTGCCTATCGCCTGACGGCGCCAGCGGCGGGCTGTTTCCTGGTCGAAGCTCGACGGATCGGGTACCAGGCGTCGGTCGACGGTCCCGTCGATCTCCACGCCGGCGACGACTGGGAGACGGAGTTTCACCTCCGCCCGCTCCCCGTCCCCCTCCCTCCCCTCGAGGTCGCGGGCGCGCCGCCGCTACCGGACGCCTTCCTCGCCGGTGTCGGCTTTTACGAACGGCAGCGATCGGATTTCGGCCATTTCATCACCCGGGAGCAGATCCACGCCCGCGCTCCACAACGGGTCACCGACCTCTTGGCCGGCATTCCCGGCGTGCGCGTCGTACCAGGAACGAGTGGGCTCGGCCGCGCCGGCATCGAGCTGGACGGCTCCCTCCTTTCCCATGGCGGCCGGTGCCATCCGCGCGTGTTCGTGGACGGGATCATGGTCATTCGTGGCGACGCCAGAGCACGGGGGCTCGACGTGTCTGGCCTCCCGGCGGCCACCGAGGCAGCGCTTCCTGGAGCGGAGCGCCCCGAGATCGCACTCGACGACCTGGTCCAGCCCGAGGATGTCCAGGCCGTCGAGGTATACCGCAGGGCCTCGGAGGTACCGGTCCGATTCGGCGGGACGAGTACCTCGACGCAGTGCGGGGTGGTCGTCATCTGGACCCGTCGGGGGCATGCCGAAGGTCCGTGACCTTCACCTGCTCGCCACGCTCGGCGCGGTTGCCTGCGGCGGCCGCCCCGCCGCCACAGGGGAGCCCGGCGCGCCGCTTCCGGGCCTCGGAGCCGCCGAGCTGGCGCGTTTCCGAGCGGGGGCCGAGCTGTTCAACCACGTATTCAGCCCCGTCGAGGGCCTGGGCCCCGCCTTCAACGAAAACCAGTGCAGTGCCTGCCACACGTCACCCGCCAGCGGCGGCGTGGGCGGTGAGCGGGTGCTCAAAGCAACGCGGTTCGATCGGGCGACGGGCTGTAACCAGCTCACCGAGGCAGGGGGAGAGAACATCCGGCGGCAGTTGACCCCGCAGGCCCGGGCGCTAGGGCTCAAGGGCGAGTCACCGCCGCCCGCCGCCACCACGGGGCGCTTCACTGCGCCAGCGCTCTACGGCCTGGGGTTCGTCGATGCCGTGCCCGATGCAACCCTGCTCGAGTTGCAGGAGCGCGAGCGCGCCCATCATGACGGAGTTGCGGGCCGGGTGGGCCGCACGGCGGACGGCCGGTTGGGGCGGTTCGGCCGCAAGGCAGACGTGGCGACGCTCGCCGAGTTCGCGAGCACCGCGCTGCGCTTCGAGATGGGCCTCACGACGTCGCGCTATCCCCGGGATGCGGTGCAGGGGCGGCCCGTACCGGCGCAGGCCGACCCGGCGCCCGATCCCGAAGTCGCCGATTCCGCGGTCGCCCGTCTCACCGATTTCGTCCGCTTCCTGGCACCCCCCGGCCGCGGCCCGCCACGTGCCGGGCTGACGGCGGCCGTGGCGCAGGGCGAGCGGTGGTTCGCAGCCATCGGCTGCGCGGGATGCCATGTTCCCGGGCTCAGGACGGGTCCGTCACCGGTGTCGGCTCTCGATCAGCGCCGTGTCCACCTGTATTCAGACTTGCTTCTCCACGATATGGGCCCGGCGCTCGCGGACGTGTGCGCGCCGGGGGCGAGGCCGTCCGAGGTGCGCACGGCGCCGCTGATGGGGTTACGCTTTCGGGAGCTGCTACTGCACGACGGCCGGGTTACGAGCCTCCGGGAGGCAATCATGCGGCACGGCGGCGAAGCGAGTGCGGCACGTGACCGATTTGCGGCCCTCTCGCCCGCTCACCAAATCGAGCTGATCGCGTTTCTCGAGACCCTCTAGCAGACGGCCGCTCCTCTTCTTGACAACGGCGCGCACCGACCGGCAAGATGGACTCGTCGAGCGACTTCCAGTAAAGGCCGGCGCATCTTGCACCTGAATACGGCTCGCCGCTCCCTACTGTCGCTGCTCCTGCCGCTTCAGGTCGCCGCGCAAGGATCCGGGACGCTGACGGGCACCGTGGTCGGCGAGGAGTCGACCCCGTTGGCGGAGGCCCGGATCCGCATGGCGGGCGTGGGGATGGTCTCGTCGGACCAGGACGGTCGGTTTCGGCTGACCGGCGTCTCCCATGGAGATCACGTCCTCGAGGTCCGGCGGCTGGGGTACCGCGAGTTCCTCCAACCCGTGACGATCCGGGCGGGTGAGACGCTGT
>WNGL01004463.1_pt1 | contig 16801 bp, 19 predicted proteins | sample 5400591 | NCBI WGS metagenome assembly WNGL01 (sample SAMN13153377, study PRJNA577476) | soil metagenome | isolation source: 80 cm soil or saprolite under Garry oak tree replicate 1 | place: USA:California | collected 2016-06-15
GCGGCCCTGAGCCTGGCCGCTGCCTCGTCCGCGACCGGCTGCAGTGACGGCTGCCCGGTCACCGCGACCATGGTCTGCGGGTCGAGCGCCTCGATGACCGTCTGGCCAGCCTCGGCCCGGACCACCACGTTGCACGGGATCTGGGTGGGCGGGAGTGCCCGACGTAGCGGGGGGCGACTGTCCGCCTGGGGATGGCCGGGCGCGGCCGGCCGCAGTGCCCGCGCCTCGCCATGAGTTCACGCGCATCGGGGCCACCCGGCTGCGGTGGGGCCCAGGGGCACTGGCACCGCCTGCCGGGCCGGGAATGACTCGTGTCTCCCGCCAGTTATCCTCAACAGATACCCACGGGGGTATCAATGGAGGGGCGCGTGATGAGAACTGTCCGGCTCGTGAACTCACCCTCAGGACGCACCGCACGGGCGCTGGTCGGCCTGGCGCTGATCGTCGCGGGCACTGCCGGCGGCGGCGCCGGAGGCCTGGCCCTCGCGCTCGCTGGCCTGGTCCCGCTGGCCGCCGGAGCCCTCGGCGTGTGCCTTGCCGCACCGCTGTTCGGCGTGCCGCTGCGGGCCCGGTGACCGGCAGCAAATGACCGGTCCGTCTCCGGGCCAGCCCCGGCGCCGGGGAACTATCAGCGGGGACGCCATTCCCCGGCCGGGGCACCTGCTACCTGACTGGCAGACCGCGCTGGTCGTCGTCGCCCACCCCGACGACGAGACGTTCGGGCTCGGCGCGATCGTGGATCGCCTTACTGCCGGCGGCACTGCGGTCCACCTGCTGTGCTTCACCCGCGGCGAGGCTTCCACGCTGAACGAGACCGACTCCGATCTCTACCAGGCACGTACCCGGGAACTCCGGCAGGCCAGCACCGAACTCGGGGTAGCCACCGTCACCCTGCTGAGCCACCCCGACGGCCGCCTCAGCACCATCCCGCCGGGCGAGCTGGCAGCCCACGTCACCCGGCTGGCCGCCCGCCACCGGCCCGATGGCCTGCTGGTCTTCGATGACACCGGCATCACCGGCCACCCCGACCACCAGGCTGCGACACGCGCTGCCGTGCATGCGGCGGCTGCCGTCGGCCTGCCGGTGCTGGCCTGGGCCCTGCCCGACACCATCGCCGGCCGGCTGCGAGACGAGACAGGCGGGACATTCGCCGGTCAGCCGCCCGACCAGATCGACCTGTGCATCCGCGTGAACCGGGTCGCCCAGCGCCGGGCCGCCCTCATCCACGCCAGCCAAATCTCGCCCACCGCCATGCTATGGCGGCGGCTGCAACTGCAAGGTGACTGCGAACACTTGCGCTGGCTGCTGCCCCACCCAGACGGCTTGCCTTACGGCCGACGGAATCGGCCGCGGCCATGACCGGCCGTCGCTCGTGGCCCTCCTGGATGGCACCGGCCACCGGCCTGCGCTCGTTCGCGCCTCCTCACTTCGCGGGTCCGGCCCGGCTCGGTTCACCCGGGAGTTCCGCCGGGTCCGGCGGGTTCCTTCCTACGGGGCGCATCCGCTCCGTTGGCTGGAGACTGCCCTCGGCATCTGCCGGCCCGCCGAGGTGGATGTGCTGTTCCCCGCGCGGGAGCAAGTGGCGGTGCTCTCCGTGTGCAAGGGCACCGTGGGCGCGGCTGGGGTTCGCACTGTGGTGCCCTCCTTCGCTGGCCTGTCCCGGGCGCAGGACAAGCTGTCGGCGTTCGCCACGCTGAGCGCTCGGGCTGCCCCAGCCGGAGACCACAATCCTCGGCGGGCCGACTCAGCTGGCGGCATGGGATTGGTTCTCAGTGTTCATGAGGCTGCCGATCGGGACGGCCACGACCGGCGTCAAGTTGATCAGGGACGTTTCGCAGCTGCCGGCCATGACCCAGCAGGCGCAGACTGCCGGCGCCTTCGCGGACGGTGAGCTGCAGGTCCAGGCCCAGGTCGCCGGGCAGCTCGCCATGATCCAGTCCGTATTCGCTGATGGCGACTCGTCGCCTTCCACGCTAACCTCCGGGTGCGAGGGGGCCGGCGGTGGGGCCAGCCATATACGCAGCTTTTGAGCTGCCCACTGCCCGGGAACACCCTGCGGCCCTGGGCCGGCACCTCGCCTGGCACGGGTGCCCTGTCCGCCGACGCCATCCTCAGCCCGGCGGGCGGGACCAGCCCGGACGGGCGGCTGTTCCGCACCGCCCGCGGCGGGGCGCTCCAGGACAGCGCCTACAGCGCCGTCTGGCAGGCCGCCGCACCGCCGTGTTCACCCCCGCCCAGCAAGCCTCCCCGCTGGCCCGCCGCCCCTACGACCTCCGCCACGCCGCCGTCTCCCTGTGGCTGAACTCCGGCGTGCCCGCCACCGAGGTCGCCCGCCGCGCCGGGCACAGCGCCAGGCCGGCGGTGGCGAGACGCGCGCAGCGGCGGCTGCGGACCGGCTTTGTTGATCACGGAGGATCTGACGCGCCATAGGGGCGGCACCGCATCGACACCGTCAGTGACAGAACCCCGCCACCAGGTGGACGTCCGCAGTGGCGGCGGACACCAGGCCAGCAAGGAACACAGACGGGCACACACCGAAACCACGGCACACGCAGGAACGACAGGAAGGAGGAACAACGGCCAGCGCACACCGAAACCACCGCACAGCAGGCATAACCAGCGAGGCCGGGCTCACGCCGCAAGCGCCACGCATGACTAACCAGATTGGACGGCGTCGTCTAGCGCGCGGTGGATCAGGGCACGGGCCTCACGGCCTTGGGTGGCGGACTGGCGCAGCAGTTCGAACCGCCTCGCGTACAGGGCGATCTCCTGCGGCTGTGTCACAGTCAGCTCTGCGGATACCGTCTCTGCCTGCACCATCTCCTCGTCAAAGATCAGGAATCCGGCTGATGGCATCACCTTGCGCTCTGCCATTGACGGGATGATCCCGAGCCTGACCCTGGGCAGTGACATCACGGCGAGCAGCCGGTCAAGCTGCCCGGTCATCACCTCGGGGTCACCTGCACGCGTCCGGAGAGCCTGTTCCTCGAGCACAACCTGAAACTCGCGGTTCCCATAGATGATCTTCTGCCATTCCATGCGGGCTGCGACGGCTTCATCAAGGTCAGCGGCGATCCCGCTGAACTTCATGAACGAGGCGATCACGGCGGCGGCATACCGGGCGGTCTGGAAAATACCCGGGATCAGGCCGGGCTCGTAGAGGCGGAACAGGCGGGTGCGGTCGTAGACGGGCAGCCGGGCAGCCTGGGAACGGCGCATCCCGGCCCGCATCTGCCGGCGCCATTCGGCGTACATGGACTCGACGCTGCGGGCAGCGGCGATGAGGTCAGGCAGCTGGTCCACGGCGCGGCACACCCGGCACCAGGTACGTATATCCGGCTCTGATGGGGTCCGCGCCCCGTTCTCGATCTTGGAGACCTTGGTGAAATGCCAGGCCGCTGCGGCGGCGAGGGCCCGCCCCGTGAGGTCCGCGTCCTTGCGGATCTCACGGAGACGGGCTCCGAGCGCCTGCCGCGCTTGCTGGACTGACGCGGTCAATCTCAGATTTCGTACTCGCCGTGGGGGATGGCCAGCTTCCACACGGCCTTGAACGCTGCCGTGCACAGCTCCACCGTGGCCGCATCGTCGGTGACTTCCTGGCCGAGCGGCCTCCCGTCGCCGCTGAAGTGGTTGAACATCGCCGTGCGGTCATCGAGCAGCCAGAAGTCGTTGCCCGGCAGGGCAATGCCCGAGGCGAGTCGGCGTGGCAGCCACCGCAGATCCTCGCCCGCCTCGATGGTCGGGACGGCGCCGTGCCATTCGAACCGGATGTAAGCCGAGACCGGCTCGGATACGATCCGTGCGCGCCGTACCGGCACGCCCGCGCTGGTAATCCGCCGCATCAGGTCCAACCAGTCGTGCCGCTCGGCGGCCTCGGCTGCATGGTCGCGGCGGCCAGTCGCAAGGAACCGCTCGAAGCGTTCTTTTTCGTCTTCTGCGGCGTACCAGTCGCGCATCTCCAGATGTGACGCTGATCGTTCGCAGGAGGTGAGCAGTCCTTCCCACTGCTCAGGCGCCAGCGGCTCCATGTTCCTCCTCCGGGAGGTGCCTCATGAGTGCCTTCGGGACGATCACGGCCGTCTCGCCGTCGGGCAGCGCAAGCTGGGAGAGAGTCTCCGGATCGTCGACCACCCAGCCCTGGATGAGATACGTGTCCTGGTCAGTGTCGTACAGGGTCGGCGAGTTGCCGCTTTCGGTTTCCTTGCCGAGGAAGCGTAGCTTCATGGCCTGCTCCTTCATCTGGCTGGTTGACAGTTATTGCCGCAACATTTATGTCAACATGCTTTCCGCACCTGTGTCAACGCATCTCGGAGCACTCTGCGACCCATCCCCTGCATGGGCAAGCGTCATAGCCTCGCTCAGGGGAGCTTCTTGATATTCGATGACACGCGAGTGCATGTCAAGACCCGTCTCGGCTGGCCTCGACATAACCCAGCCGAGGGATGTCAGCCGGTACGCCCGTGTCTTTGAACGCCTCCAGCAGTCCGCAGTCCGTGGGCACGACGCCCGTCGCCTCATTGCTCAGGCCATGAGCGACATCGCTGGAGAAGCAGACTTACTTTCGCCAACATCTGTCAACATCCTTGCCGTCGTTGCCTCAGCGTCCCTAGCGTCGGCCCTGTGACGGCGCTCGTGACACAGGGAGAGACGATGCGACACGAATCCGGCACGCGCGCTCTCAACGGGCCACCGCCGGTCCCGCAGGGCTTTGACGCGAGCGTTCCTAACGTGGCCCGCGTCTACGATGCCCTGCTGGGCGGCAAGGACAACTACGCGGCCGACCGGCAAGCCGCGGGAAAACTGCTCGCGGCGGTGCCCGGCGCGGCAGTAGCCGCGCGCCAGAACCGGGCCTTCCTCGCGCGGGCCGTACGGTTCCTCGCGCGCGAGGCCGGAATCCGCCAGTTCCTCGACATCGGCACCGGCCTTCCCACCGGCGGCAGCGTCCACGAGATCGCCCACGCAGCCGACCCGCAAGCCCACGTCGTGTACGCCGACTACGACCCCGTGGTGGTGAGACATGCCGAGGCCATGCTCGCCAACGCGTTAACCGTCGCGGCCGTCAACGCCGACCTGCGCCACCCCCGCCACCTGCTCACGCTGCCCACCGTCCGCACCCTGATTAACCTGGCCGAGCCGGTCGCCGTGCTGCTGGTCGCGGTGCTCCATTTCCTGGAAGACCGCGAGGATCCGTGGGCCATCGTGAAATGCCTGAAGGACCAGATGGCGCCGGGCAGCTACCTGGTCATCTCGCACGTCACCGCCGATCACATCCCGGCCGCCGCCGCGCAGCAGGCACGTGAGGCCTACCAGGACGCGTCCGCGCCGGGCGTGACCCGGACCCGCGAGGACATCGCCCGGTTCTTCGGCGGGCTGGAGATGATCGCGCCGGGCCTGGTGAACGTGTCCGGCTGGCGACCTGACCACCTCGGCCTGGCCGTCGGCCCAGTCCTGTTCTACGCCGGTATCGGCCGCAAGCACAGCGGAGGGAAGCCGCGATGACACCCGGCAGGCCAGCATGACCCAGGCCCCGCCGCCCGGTGACGGCGACGCGGACCGCTGGCGGGAGGCTGCGCGGCTGCGCCGCGAGCATCCCGGTTGGATCGTGCTCTGGCTCGCCCGCATCCGTCAGTACCGGGCGTATCCGCTGCTGCAGGCACGGCACGGCAATGCGCTGACCGCCCCGGCACCCGGTGACCTGGCCGCCCAGATCAGCCAGGCCGAGCAGGCGGCCCGCAGGACACCGCCGCCCAGCCACCCCGCTCCGGCCACGCGAAGGGGCCGACCGTGACCGACGCCACCGCGAGCGGCCCAGGCGCCGCCGAGGACCACGCCGAGACCGCCCGGCGGATGCGCGCCATCGCCGCCGGGCTGGAAGCCGCCGGCCTGACCACCCGCCTGCACGACACCCGCGCCGCGCTGGACATCACCGCCACGCTGCACCAGCCCGGGTGCAAGGAAACCGAGGTCATCGTGGATCAGGACGGGTATGTGGAGATCCGCTACTGGAACCACGCCGGCGCCACCCCGGCCCGGGTCACCGCTGTCATCGTCCGCGCCCTGACCGCCATCATCATCATCATCATCACCACCACCCAGCGAACCTGACTGCCCCGCACTGCCTCCGGCCCGCTCACCCAGGCAAAGGACGACTCGCACCGATGACCCCCCAGGCCCGCGACCAGCACGCCCCTGGATCGCCGCCGCGCCCGCCCTCGCGCGGGCCGGCGGTTCACCGTCCGCGAGGGAGGGACTCGTGGCGCGGCTGAGCGGCACCGGGCGGCTTGCTGATGACCTCTACCTAAATGGCACACCACGAGGTGAGCGGCAGGCCGCTGCTGCAGCCGCGCGCGGCCGGCCTAGGGCTGGCCGGCGGCCTGCTGGCCGAGCTGATGCTGGCCGGCGCGATCGAGATCTCGGCCGGCGGGGTCGCCGTCGCAGACCCGCCCCGCCTGAGGACGCGTTAGCGCGCGATGTGCTGGGCCAGGTGCTCGGCGAGCACGCCCAGCGCCCGGCGCGGGACTGGCTGGCGTTCCCGGCCCGCACCGCGGTGGCCCGCCGGCTGGCGTGCTCGGGGTACCTGACCTGCGCGCGGCGGCCCTGGCGCGGCGAGCGGTGGGTCCCGGTCGACGCGGACTGCGCGTTCGCGCCGGTCGCCCGGGTGAAGTCCGTGCTGGACCCGTCCCGGCCGTTGAATGCACAGGGCGCGGCCCTGGCCGGGCTGGCTGTCGCCTGCGGGCTGGGCTCGCGGCTGGCGCTGTACCTGCAGCCGAAGGCACGCCGCCGCCTCGATGAGGCGGCGGGCCGGCTTGATCCCGGCCTGCGGGAGGTGATCGCCCAGACCCAGGCCGCCGTAGATGGTGCCCCGCTCTCCCATCGCGTATGAAACGCCCGTCCCATCCGGCCCGATCCTTATTGACCAGGAGTCCCATGATGTCCAGAACCCAGGCAGCAGTAAGCAGGCCCGGCAGCGTGTCGCGGGCGCTGGCCCGCGACCGGCTGGGCGTGCCCGCCGTGCTGTCCTTTGTCCTGGCCGGCGTCGCCCCGCTGACGGTGGCCGCCGGGGTCATCCCCACCGCCTACCGGACCACCGGCCTGACCGGCATCCCCGCTGCGTTCCTCGCCGTCGCGGTGGTCCTCGCGCTGTTCGCGGCCGGGTACGTGGCGATGACCCGGCACATCACCAACAGCGGAGCCCCAGATGCCTTCATCTCCCGGGGCATCGGCCGCGCCGCCGGCGTGGCCGCTGCCCTGGTGGCGCTGCTGTCCTACACGTTCTTGCAGGCCGGGCTGTACGGCGCGCTCGGGCCGGCCGCGGCCAGCCAGGCCGCCGCCCACCTGGGCGTGCACGAGCCGTGGTGGAAGTGGGCACTGGGCGCCTGGGCGGTCATCACCGTGCTGGGCCTGCTGCGCGTCGACATCACCGGCGCCGTCCTCGGCGTCCTGCTCACCGCGGAGATCCTGGTCATCCTCGCCGAGACGGTCGCCGGGCTCGCCCGCCCGGCGGGCGGCCACCTCAGCTTCGCCACCTTGTCCCCGGCAGCGCTGACCTCGGCCGGGCCCGGCACCTTCGGCGTGCTGGCCGTCGTCGCCGTGCTCGGCTTCGTCGGCTTCGAGCAGGCGCCGGTACTCGCCGAAGAGGCCCGCAGCGCCCGGCGGACCATCCCGGTGGCCACCTACGCCGCGCTGGGCATGATCGCAGTCGTGTACGCCGGGGCGGCCTGGGCCATGGCCGCCCACGCCGGTGACAGCCGCGTCGTGGCCGCCGCCGCCAGGCAGGGCCCCGGCCTGCTGTTCGGCCTCGCCGGCAGCGGCGCGCTGGCACAAGCCGCCCAGCTGCTGTTCCTGACCTCGCTGTTCGCCGCCGCGCTGGCCTTCCACAACGTCGTCTGGCGGTACATGTACGCCCTCGGCCGCGAGAACGTGCTGCCCGCCGCGCTGGGCCGCACCGGCGGCAACAACATCCCCAAGACCGCCTCGCTGGCCCAGAGCGCGACCGGCCTGGCGGTCATCGTGGCCTACGCGGCCGGCGGGTGGGATCCCATGACGCACCTGTTCTTCTGGCTCGGTACCACCGGCGGGTTCGGCATCATCATCCTGCTCACCCTGACCTCCGTCGCGGTGATCGCGTTCTTCGCCCGCGACCCGCACGGCGAGAACGCCCGGCAGCGGCTGATCGCGCCCGCGCTGGCCGCCGCCCTGCTCGCGGGCATCCTCGTGCTCGCCCTGGCGCACTACGCCACCCTGCTCGGCGTCCCGCCCGGCGACCCCGCCGCCTGGGCGCTGCCCGCCAGCTACGCGATAGTGGCGGCGATCGGGCTGGGCTGGGGGCTGGTCCTGAAAATCTGGCACCCGCAGACCTACGCCGCGATCGGGCTCGGCGCCCACGCCGTCACCGGCCAGCTCACCCCGGACACCCAGGACCCGCCGCTGTGAGCCGTCACCCGGACGTGGTTCCCGCGGACGCGGCCGACCTGAGGACGCTCAGCCAGGTCATCGCCGACGCCTTCCACGACCTGGCGCCGTCCGGGTGGCTGATCGCCGACCCGGCCGCCCGAGCGAAGATCTTCCCCGGGTACTTCCGCCTGTACGTCGAGCACGCGATAGCGGCCGGCATCGTCCACATCACCCCCGGCCGCGCCGCAGCGGCCCTGTGGCTCCGCGTCGGCGCGGACCCAGCCGGCCAGCCTGCCGGCTACGCCGAGCGCCTGGCCGCCGCGACCAGTCCCTGGACCAACAGGTTCCTGGCCTTCGACGCGGCGCTGGAGACCCGCCACCCGGCCGGCACCGCCCACCACCACCTGGCCATCCTCGCCGTCCGCCCAGGCCGGCAGGGCCAGGGCACCGGCACCGCGCTGCTGCACGCCTGCCACCAGGCACTCGACCGCGATGGGGCGCCCGCCTACCTCGAAGCCTCCGACCTGCGCACCCGCCGCCTCTACCTGCGCCACGGCTACGCCGACCACGGCCCGCCGATCCGCCTGCCCGACGGACCCCTGATGTACCCGATGTGGCGAGAACCTCGCCATACGCCGCGACCGTCAGCCGGCAACGCCTACTACATCCCGCGGGCACGCGGCACATGACCCCAGCCTGTGATGCCCGCCTGCCGGTCACCAGCGGGGGACTGGCCTGTTACGCGACAGGTGCATTAGCTGCGATGGACCCGTTCCCCGCTCACAAAGCCAGCATCGCGCAGCGGGCGTCTCGCACCTGGATTTCTCCCGACATAAGTCTCGGCAGCAGGGCGTCCCGCAGTTCTGCGAGCGCCCGGGATTCGGCCAGTGCGGCGTCGCCGCGTTCTTCAAGTGCCTGCAGCACCGGGCGAAGCTCGGCGGCGCGGCGCCGCGACGGCAGGACGAGCCGGAGGGCGGCCAGCCGGGCCCGGCTGAGCTCGGTCTGGCCGGTACTGCCCTCGCCCAGGGTTTCGAGCACTGCCTCAGCGCCGAGCATGGCGATGCCTGCGCAGAGCGGATCAATCTTGACCGGGTCGAACCGCACGATGGTCACGTGCGAGTCGACGGTGCATGGCGTGGCGCCGGTCCAGCGCGCGACCCGCCCGAGGGTGCCGACTCCGGTCGAGTTGACCAGGACGTCGTGTTCCCTGAGCAGCTTCGGCGCGGGAACTCTGGCTGCCATCGTCCGGCGTGCCTGCGCCAGATTCACCCGGCCGGCCCGGATGCATTTCTGATTCAGCACGCTTAGCTGCGAACCATGCTCCGTGTAGCGCGGAGTAATGCCCCGGCCGAGGAAGCCGGCCACGGACCCTAGCTCGACCACGGCTGAGTCGCGGGCATTCGCGGCGGCCGCGAAATGCGCCCGGCTTAGCGCGCGGGCGGAGCTCGCGATCAGGTCATTGATTTCTATCTTGTCATCCAGCGCGCCGAGAATCTGGCCGATGGCTTGCTGGACAAAAAGGTCAGGTAGCTCGAACTCGAAGTCCAGGATCTGGCTGGCGCTCAGGTGCGGTACTGCGGTGCCAGTCTGAACCCCGAGGACGTAGTCGGAAAATCTCGGGCTGCCGATGAGATACGTGAGAAACCGCTGGTCAAGTCCGGGCCGGGCGCGCAGGCGCGCCGTTCGCTGGACCAGGAAGCTCGGCACGTCGGCAGGCCGGAGCTCAGCGTACCTCAGCCCCGCCGCAATCCATGGACGGTCCATCGCGAGGACCAGGTCGCCGGCTCGCAGCTGGTACTTCGCACAATCCGGGAGTTCTTGCCAGGGCCAGAATTTCGCGCCGTCCCAGCGGATCCGGCCGGGCACTATGTTGTCGCCGCGCAGCAATCTGACGCTACCAGGATCAGCCGTGTATCCTGAGCTCTTGAATGGGTAACCGGTGATTATCTCGACATTACTGCCAAGTTTTGTTAGTTCACCCTTTGTTAGTTCACCCATCGAGCCGCTCCAGCTGGGCGCGGACCGCATGCTCCAGGCGGGCGGACTCGTCGAACCGGGCGTAAAGGTCCTTGCTGAGCCGGGCGATCTTGTCGGCGACGGGCTCGTCGTCTCCGTCGTTGACCACGGCGGCGCCGACGTAGCGGCCAGGGGTGAGCACGTGGTCGTGCCTGCGGATCTCATCGGTGGCCGCCGAATAGCAGAAGCCGGGCACGTCCTCGTACCTGAGGCCTGCCGCGCGGGCAGACGACGCTGCGCGCCAGGCGTGGTAGGCGCCGGCGATCTGGCCGATCTCCGCGTCGTCAAGGATCCGGTCGGTGCGGCCGACCAGCGTGCCCATAGAGCGGGCGTCGATAAAGAGCGTCTCGCCGCGCCGGTCGGCAAGCTTTGCTGGCGGCTGCGGCGCCTTGTGCTTGGTGAGGAACCACAGGCAGGCCGGGATCTGCGTGGTCCGGAACAGCTGCGGCGGCAGCGAGATCATGCACGCGACCAGGTCAGCCTCCACCATCGCCGCCCGGATCTCGCCCTCGCCGCCCTGCCGGGACGACATCGAGCCGTTGGCGAGCACTACGCCCGCGTTGCCCCATTCGGCGAGTTTGGCGACGATGTGCTGTAGCCAGGCGAAGTTGGCGTTGCCGGCCGGGGGAGTGCCGAATCGCCAGCGCTCGTCGTCCGTCTTCCTGGCCCAGTCGGACATGTTGAACGGCGGATTGGCCAGGATGAAGTCGGCCCGCAGACCCGGGTGGTTGTCCTCGCGGAACGTGTCGGCCCAGCGTTTGCCGAGGTCGCCGCCCACGCCGTGGATCGCCAGGTTCATCATGGCGAGCCGCCAGGTCCGCTCGTTGGATTCCTGGCCGTAGACGGCGATGTCGTCGCGGCGGCCCCGGTGCGCCAGGACGAATTTCTCGGCTTGCACGAACATGCCGCCGGATCCGCAGCACGGGTCATAGACCCGGCCCTGGTATGGCTCGAGCACCTCGACGAGCAGCCGGACGACGCTGGCGGGAGTATAGAACTCGCCCCCCCGCTTTCCTTCCGTCCTGGCGAACTTGTCCAGGAAGTACTCGTACACCTCGCCAAGCACGTCGCTGGCCGGCCTGTCGCCATGCCCAGTGAACCTGGCATCACCGATCAGGTCGACGAGTTCGCCGAGCCGCTGCTGGTCCACGTTGTCCCGGCGGAAAATCTTCGGCAGCACTGCGGTCAGCGACTCGTTCGCCTTCATCAGGGCGTCCATCGCGCCGTCGACGAGCTCGCCGATGCGTGCGCTCTTCGCCTGGCTGGCCAGTGCCTGCCAGCGGGCGCACTCCGGCACCCAGAACACTCCGGCCTGCTCGCAGGCGTCCTTGTCGCCGAGGATCGCGTCCAGGCGCGGCTGCGGTCCGCCGTCGGCGAGTACCTCTTCGGCGATATGCGCCTGGCGCTCCTCGAAGGAGTCGGCGGCGTACTTGAGGAAGACCAGGCCGAGGACGAAGTCCTTGTACTGGGCGGCATCCATCGAGCCGCGTAGCTTGTCGGCAGCCTTCCAGAGCGTCTCCCGCAGGTCTGCCATCGCGTGCATGCCTGGCCTCCTCGGCTGGTCCGCTCGTCGGGCTCGGCGGCGGAATCCCCGCCTTGCCGCAACACCGCGCCCGGAGGATCCGTACCGAATATTAAAGGCGACTGGTAACCCAGGTGGGCAGTGTCCCGGCAGGCGCCGGCCGGGCAGCCGCCGGACACGGTAGCCTTGACCGGTATCAGCTAGCCGCCGCCTTCTCACCAGGCCGCGCTGACGACGTACGGTCAGCGCGGCAGCCCCTCATGCCTGAGGGGCTTTTTTGTGCCCCGAGACTTTCTCCGACCCAGCCAGGAGGAGCCATGAGCCAGGAAGCCACGCCAGGCCGGTCCGCGCCGCCCGGCGCTGACCTGTACCGCGAGCCGCCATTCAGGTATGACGCCAGGCTCGCTAACGAGATCGAGCTTGCCTGGCAGGACCGGTGGGAGGCCCAGGGCACGTTCTACGCGCCGAACCCGGTGGGGCCGCTGGCGGACGGCTCCGGCCGGGCGGCTGGCCGGCCGAAGTTCTACGCGCTCGACATGTTCGCCTATCCCAGCGGCAGCGGCCTGCACGTGGGCCACCCGCTCGGCTACATCGCCACCGACGTGTACGCCCGGTTCCTGCGGATGACCGGGCACACGGTGCTGCATGCCTACGGCTATGACGCGTTCGGGCTGCCTGCCGAGCAGTACGCGATCAGCACCGGCCAGCATCCGGCGGTCACTACCCGGCGCAACATCGAGATAATGCGCGGACAGCTGCGCAGGCTGGGGCTCGGGCACGACACTCGCCGCGAGATCGCCACCACCGATCCGGGTTTCTACCGGTGGACCCAGTGGATGTTCCTGCGGATCTTCGGCAGCTGGTTCGACCAGGAACAGGGCCGGGCGCGGCCGGTCGCCGAGCTGATCGCCGAGTTCGAGGCCGGGAGACTGGCGCCGGACGGCCCGGCCAACCCCGGCGGCCTGCCCTGGGCGGAGCTTGATCAGCTGACCCGGCGCCGCCTGGTGGACGCCCGCAGGCTGGCCTACCTCTCCGAGGAACTGGTCAACTGGAGTCCCGGCCTCGGCACCGTGCTCGCGAACGAGGAAGTCACCGCCGACGGGCGCAGTGCCGTGGGGAACTATCCCGTATACCGGCGGCCGCTGCGGCAGTGGATGCTGCGGATCACCGCGTACGCGGAGCAGCTGCTTGCCGACCTGGGGCCGCTCGACTGGCCCGAGCCGATCAAGCAGATGCAGCGGAACTGGATCGGGCCAGGCGACAGCCATCCGGGACGGCAGCGGACTTACCGGCTGCGGGACTGGCTGTTCTCCCGGCAGCGGTACTGGGGCGAGCCGTTCCCGATCGTCTATGACTCCGCTGGCCTGCCGGTCGCGCTGCCGGACGAGATGCTGCCGGTCACGCTGCCCGAGCTGACCGACTTTCGCACCGGGCGGCCGGACGACGAGGCCGGCGACCCGGTGCCGGCGCTGGCCAGGGCCGCCGGGTGGGCGGACGTCGAGCTTGACCTCGGCGGCGGCCGCCAGGTGTACCGCCGTGAGCTGAACACGATGCCGCAGTGGGCCGGTTCCTCCTGGTACTACCTGCGCTACCTGGATCCGCAGAACGACGAGGCGTTCGCCGACCCGGCCGTCGAGCGGTACTGGATGGTGCCAGACGGCGCTTCGCCTGGCGACGGCGGCGTCGACCTGTACGTCGGCGGCGCCGAGCATGCGGTATTGCACCTGCTGTATGCCAGGTTCTGGCACAAGGTGCTGTTCGATCTCGGCCTGGTCTCGACCAGGGAGCCGTTCCTGCGGCTGGTCAACCAGGGCTACATCCTGGCTGACGCGTTCACCGACGCGCGCGGGCTGTACGTCCCGGCGGCTGAGGTCGAGCGGCTGGCCGACGGCAGCTGGGCCCGCGACGGCGAGCCGGTGAGCCGCCGCTGCGGGAAGATGGGCAAGAGCCTGAAAAACGGGGTAAGCCCGGACCACATGTATGCCCGGTACGGTGCCGACACGCTGCGGCTCTATGAGATGGCGATGGGCCCGCTGGGTGCCGACCGGCCCTGGCACACCGACGACGTGGTCGGTGTCTACCGGTTCCTGCAGCGGCTGTGGCGCAGCCTGGTCGACGAGCAGACCGGCGACCTGACGGTGCATGACAGCCCGCTGCACGAGCAGACCGCCCGGCTGCTGAACCGGACCGTGCTCGCGGTGCGGGATGACTTCGCGGCGCTGCGGTTCAACGTCGCGATCGCCCGGCTGCAGGAACTCGTGACCCATGCCAGCCGTGTTGCCGTGTCGCAGGGCGCGGCGCCGCGGGCGCTAGCCGAGCCGCTGGTGCTGATGGTGGCGCCGCTCGCCCCGCACATTGCCGAGGAACTCTGGGCCAGGCTCGGCCACCGCGAGTCCGTCAGCCGTGCACCGTTTCCTGTCGCCGATCCTGCGCTGGCGGCGGAGCCGGTCGTGGTGCTGCCCGTCCAGGTGAACGGGAAGGTGGGATTCCGGATCGAAGTCCCGGCGGCCGCCAGCGAGGAGCAGGTGCGGCAGATCCTGACCAGCCATCCGGAATTCGCCAGGCAGGTCGGGGATTCGGTGGTCGAGCGGATCATCATCGTCCCCGGCCGCGCGGCCAGCGTGGTTACCCAGTAGCCGGGCAGCCGAGCTGGCCGGGCCGGGGGAGCACGGCCAGGCGGCCTCGGGGTTACCGGCCCGCCGAAGCTCCAGGCTCGCCGTCGATCGTCAGCTCGACCCGCTCGGTGTAAAAGCACATGAGGCCGGCGATTCCCGCGGCCTGGGGGATAGGCGTCTGGTAGCTCCAGACGATGTCGTCATAGACCTCGTCGCCAAGCACGACCGACCAGTACGACGCCTCGCCCTTGAACGGGCAGGTCGTCTGGTGGCTAGTCGGCCGGAGCAATTCGGTGCGCACATCTTCCTGCGGCACGTAGTAGCGGGTCGGCAGCCCGGTCTCGTCGAGCAGGACGGGACGGTCAGACACTGCCAGTTTCTCGCCGCCGAGCATTACTTCGAGGTGGCGCTCGGTGGGCGTGATGGTGATCCGGTGTCCTGATGTCATGCCTTCGTCAACCCGGCCGCTGCTGCGATGATTCCGCCGCATGGTGATCGGCCAAAGCTGACTAACATCCTGCTTAATGTATCCCCATGATTCTGCCGCGCCCGGTACTGGCCGCGAGCAGCTCGTCAGCTACAGCCGCCGACTGCTGGATGACGGCCTGGCCGTCGGCAGCGCAGGCAACATGAGCATGCGGCTGGACAGCACGGTCATCATCACGCCGTCGGGGGTGCCGTACCGGGAGATGCGGCCAGCGCAGATCTGCGAGATCGGCATGGACGGCACGGCCGTCTCCGGGCCGGCCACGGTGTCCTCCGAGACGCCGATGCACCTGGCGATCTACGCAGCCACCGACGCCCGCGCCGTGGTGCACACGCACTCGCCTGAGGTCATAGCCCTGTCCGCGGTGTTCGATGAGCTGCCAGCCATCCACTACGCGATTCACGCGCTTGGCGGGCCGGTCCGGGTCGCCCCGTACACCCGCTTCGGGTCGGACGGGCTGGCCAGCGCGGCCACGGCGGCGCTGAGCTCGCGCCGGGCGGCGATCCTGCAGAATCACGGCGCGATCTGCTATGGCAGCACGCTGACCGAGGCCTACGAGCGCGCGCTGCTGCTTGAGTGGCTGGCGCACACCTACCGGCTGGCCCGCGCGCTCGGCGAGCCGAAGATCCTGACCGACGCCCAGCTGGCAGAGGTCGCGGCTGAGGCACGCCGCCGCCGGCATGGCAGCGCGGCCGCGGCCGGACGGCGGACCGGTCAGTGAGCGCCACGGCACCGGCCAGCCGCCCGCTCGGCCGGATGGTCGGCGGCGCCAGCCAGTTGCGCGAGCGCGTGCTCCCTGAGCTTGAAACGCTGCACCTTGCCGGTCGCCGTCAGCGGGAACTCGGGCAGGAAGAAGACTCGCCTTGGCCTTTTGAACGCAGCCAGCCCGGCCCGGCAAAACGCGATCAGCTCATCCTCGGCCGGGGCGGCTCCCGCCTTCGCGACCACGCAGGCGACCGGCTTGTCCAGGCCGTCGCTGTCCGGGACGGCGACAACGACGGCCTGCTGCACGCCGGGGTGCACGCGCAGCCTGGCCTCGACCTCGCCGGGGGAGACCCACTGGCCGCCGGCCTTCATGACATCGTCGATGCGGCCCAGGCAGGTGTAGTAGCCGTCGGCGTCGCGCGCGTAGATGTCGCCGGTGCGCAGCCACTCGCCGCGGAACACCTGGCGGCTGACCGCGCTGCGGCACCAGTAGCCGGTGGCGACCGAATCGCCCTGCACGTACAGGATGCCCGGTTCCCCGTCCGGGACTGCCCCGCCGTCGGCGTTCTCGATCCGCAGCTGGTAGCCGGCCACGACCTCGCCGGTGCTGCCTGGTCGCACCCGGCCCGGCCGGCTGGACAAGAAGATGTGCAGTGCCTCGGTGGACCCGATTCCGTCGAGCACCTCGATGCCGAACGCGTCGGTGAACCGCTTGTACAGGTCAGCGGGGAACGACTCGCCGGCGCTGACGCCGAGGCGCAGGCTGGCAAAGGTGTCGGCGGGCAGGCCGGCCGCCAGCATCGCCGCGTACCCGGTCGGCGCGCCGAAGAACAGCGTGGGCCGCGTGCTCGCGAGCACGCTGGCCAGCCGCGCCGGGGTCGCCCTGGCCCGGTCCAGGATGGCGCGCGCGCCCACCGAGAAGGGGAACGTCATGGTGTTGCCGAGGCCGTAGGCGAAGAAGAACTTGGCCGCCGAGTAGCAGACGTCGTCCGGCCGGATGCCGAGCACGTCCGCGGCGTAGGTTAGCGCGGTGGTGCGCAGCGAGCCATGCCGGTGCATGGC
>WNGL01013179.1_pt1 | contig 16800 bp, 14 predicted proteins | sample 5400591 | NCBI WGS metagenome assembly WNGL01 (sample SAMN13153377, study PRJNA577476) | soil metagenome | isolation source: 80 cm soil or saprolite under Garry oak tree replicate 1 | place: USA:California | collected 2016-06-15
TTCACTGACGCTGGGAATGGATGATCTGCTTCATCCGACTCACCACGCTGCGGAGTCTCTTGGATTTGTGACCTGCTGCGACAATTCGACGGACGATTGGCCTGTTGAGAAAGCAGCGGCGGCGCTACTGAGACAGCTTGAGGAGTTGCGCGCCATTCATCGCGGGCATCGGGTGGCGCTGATCGCAGACGGAGAAGTGAGTTCTCCGGTAACGGGAGACGGAATTGGCGGAAGAAACTCGGCGTTTGTATTAGCGTGCATTGAACAAATCGCGGGCAATCGAGTTGCGGTACTAAGCGGGGGAACCGATGGCGTCGATGGCAATAGTTCGGCGGCGGGAGCTCTGGCTGACGGAGAAACAATGAGACGAGCGCGAGAAGCGGGGCTCGATCCGCAGGATTTTTTCCGGCGGAGCGATGCGTTCACTTTTTTTTCAAAGCTGGGGGACACCGTTTTGACCGGGCCGACGGGAAATAACTTGCGAGATTTGCGGATATTGTTGGCAGAAAGATAAGAAAAAAGATCAACACAGAGGACACAGAGGACACAGAGGTTAGACACGGAGAGCACAGAGAACGAGAAGGCAGACTTCCCTTGAGACTGCCTGCTATAACGATGTTTATGCCGTGGTAATTCTCTCGTCACCGTATTCTGGACAAACCACTTCTCAGGGCTTGGGTAGGGGCAGGCGCGTTTCAAATGATTTGAGGCGCTCGTTCATTTCTTGAACGAGGTGTTCGAGCTTTTCCAGCCGCTGAAGCACAGCCGCAGTGCCGGCGCTTTTTTCAGAAGCAGCACCGTCTTCACTCGCGGATGGCCCTCCTTCGGCGCCCGCAGAGGCAGGCTTGGCGCCTGGTTTCTGCAGCCGCGCGATTTGTTCCTTAATCATGGGGACCATTTCGATACTGAGGTCGCTGCTCTTGAGCAGCGCTTCTAGCGCGGGGACGGCGGTGGCATCACCACGGCCACCGAGAGAAAAAATCGCGGCCATGCGAACGGGGAAATGCGGCTCACTCAGATAACCGGCGATTTGCTTCGTGATTTCCTGATTGCTTTTCTCAAGGCTCGCCAAGCTGCGAATCGCGGCGGTGCGCGAATCAATAGGCTTGCCGGGAGCGGACCATTGCCGCAGCAGTGGAACCGCTTTGTCATCGCCGAGCGGGCCAAATGCACGAAGCGCAGCGTTGCGAAGGTAGCCGTCCGGGGAATCGCCGGAAACGGCAGCTTCGAGTGCGGCGAGGGCGCCGGGAGACTTCAGGCGGCCGAGAGCCTGTAGCGCGGCGGCGCGGGCGCGATAGGAGCTATCGTCTTTGGCGATAGCTGCGAGCTTTGTGGCAATGGCAGCGTCATCTTTGAAATTGCCGAGGGCGTACACGATGCGGTAGCGCACCCACGGTTCGTTCGCTGAATTCAGAGCATCGAGGAGTTGCTTCGAAGCTGCGGCTCCGCCAATTCGGCCGAGAGCGTCAGCGGCCGTGGCGCGGAGGCCCCAGAACTTATCGCTGTGGAGGGCGGCGCCAAGCGCGGTGACCACTTCTTCATCGTTCTTGATTTTTTCAAGAGCCACTGCCGCATCTGCGCGGTCGGCAAATTCGGCCGCATTTTTCAGCTGATAGAGCCACTCTTTCTTCTCCTTATGAAATTCGGCGGACTTGAGAAAGTGCCCGCCTTTGTCAAAAAGCACCATCAGCGGCGGGGAGTCAGAGGGAAAAGTAAAAATCTGCTCGGCTTTCGAGACGGTAATCTCGTAAAGCTTCGGGCCTGAGGAGGTAGTGATTTCGAGGTCGACCGGAACGCGGAAGATGCCGACGCGGCCTTCAACTTTTTGGGTTTGCTTGACTGTCAAAGCAACCTGATGCTTGTCGTTGTCGTAGGAATAGCTCAGGTCGAATCTCGGCGCGCCGGCTCCATAAAGCCACTGGCTAAAAAATTGGTCCACGTTGGTGTGGGAAGATTCCTCGATGGCTTTGGAGAGATCCGCGGTGACGGCGTTTTTTCCGCGGTTCACTTCGAGATAGTGTTTGAGACCGCGATAGAAGGCGCCTTCGCCTAGCTGCCAGCGAAGCATCTGTAACACCAACCCCCCTTTCGTGTATGCATTGCCATCAAATTCGCTGGAATCGTCGAAATCGTGGCGGACGATGGGTTTGTTGAAAAGGTTAGCCTGCCCCATCCATTCGCGCATGCCTTCCCAGCGTTCAAGATCGGCCTGATCCTTGCCGTAATGCGCCTCCGTCCACACGCTCTCCATAAATGTGGCGAATCCCTCGTTGAGCCATATATCGCCCCAGTCTTTGCAAGTGACGAGGTCCCCAAACCACTGGTGCCCAAGCTCGTGGGAGATGAGGCCATCTTCATCGGTGTAAAGTTCGGCTGCAATTTTCGGGTGATTCAGAGAACTACTCGTGTTTGTCGTTGCGCTTGAATTTTCCATTCCGCCGGCCACGAAATCGTCCACCATAACCTGCGCGTATTTTTCCCAGGGATAATCTACGCCGAGCTTTTTGCTGAAGAGATCGATCATGGCGGGAGTGCGGCCGTAGTTGATGGGAAGGCGGTCGCCACGGCCCTTTGGGGCGTAATAAGTGACCGGCATGCCACGCCAGGAGTCTCTCGTTTCGTCGAACTCGCCAGCAACAACGGTAATGAGGTAGGTAGAGCTGGGAACGGATTCGCGCCAGGTCCAGGTCTTTAAGCCTTTGCCTGCCTCGGAAACGCTGATGAGCTTGCCATTGGAAACAGTGATCCAAGATGCAGGAACCGTGAGGATGGTTTCGGTCGTCAGGCGATCGTTGGGATAGTCGTAGGTGGGAAGGTAGTAGCGCGTATCTTCGGATTCGCCCTGCGTCCAAATTTGCTTGGGGCGGTCGGGATAGTCCTTGTCGGGAAGAATAAAGTACATGCCCTTGGTGGGTTTTCCCTCGTAGCGAATGGCGACGTCGAGTTTGTCGCCGGATTTGGCCGCAGCCAGGAGCGGAACGACGAGTTTGTCAGCAGTGGTTTCGAATTTCACCGAAGATTTGTTGACGGTGACGTTCTGAATAGTGAGACCGACGGAGTCGAAGGCGATTTTGGAAGTGCCATCGCGGAGAATGGAAAGGTTGTGAGTTACGTCGCCAAGAACTTTTTTCTGTTCGAGGTCGAAGCGCATGGCGATGCGGGAATGCTGCAAGTCGTAGTCGCGCGCGCGCGCGTACGGTTCATCGGCGCGAAGTTGCAATGCACTGATACAAACAATCAGCAGTGCCACCATCGAGAAACCCTTGGAACGACGGCAGTTGGCACCTCTTTGCGTTGGATTCTTCATTCTCTCTAGCTCCTGTGAATCTTATGTCCCGTCCGTTCAAGCGCGCTGATGACGGCAGAAAGAGTCTCTGAAGCAACGAGCAGGTAATCCGTGTCAAACGTGGAAATCGTAAACAGACTGAGCTTCGCTTCCGCGAGCGGCGAAGCCAGCGCGGAGAGCACCCCGACTTCCGTCAAGGCAAAAGGCCCGTGGATTTTTAAGATACTCCAACCGGGTTGCGATCGTACGCCTGCCGGGACGTGAGAGTGTTCGTACACAACAGAGAGTTCGTCCCTGGTGCGAGTGACGGAAAAGAACGCGCCTCGCGTCGCCCATTCTGGAATCGGGGCAGTGGCCGCGAGTTGGGATATCGCGAAACGTTCCGGCAAAAGCGTGAGTTCGAGACGGTGGGGCGTAGTGGCCTTCGAGCTAGAGCAAGCTCCTGACCAGGCCACCGTCCACAGCGATCGAGACGCCGGTAACATAGCTGGCACGCTCCGAAGCGAGAAACGCGACCACGGCAGCGAATTCTTGTGGCGTGCCGATGCGTCGCGTGGGGATTTCGCGTTCCCAGCCGGCAAACACTTCTTCGGGTTTGGCACCGGTGCGCGCGGAGATCGTCGAAGCCAGGCTGTCGAGGCGAGCGGTGCGCGTGAAGCCTGGGCAGACGTTGTTCACCGTAATGCCGTCGGCGGCGTATTCATTGGCGAGCGTGCGAGCGAGTCCCGTGACCGCCGCGCGCACGGAATTGGAAAGCAGCAGCCCATCAACAGGCTGCTTTACGGCCGATGAAGTGATGGTAATCAGACGCCCCCATTTGTTTTTCTGCATACGCGGCAACGTTTCCCTGGCGAAAAAAATGGTGCTCATTAGAAGCTGTTCGACGGCGGAACGCCAATCTTCCGGTTTGGTGTTCTTAAAAGAGTTGGACGGAGGACCACCAGAATTGGTAACACAAATATCGAGGCGTCCGAAACCGGATTCGACGGCAGCCACAAAGCAGCAACTGCTGCAGAATCAGTAACATCGAGGGGCTGATGAAACACTTCGCGACCCGTCGATTTTTGGATTTGCGCCGCAGTCTCGGCAAGGGTGCCGGCCGTGCGGGCGCAAATGGCGACATGAGCGCCTTCGCAAGCCAGTTCTTCAGCGACAGCTCGGCCCAAGCCTTTGCTGGCTGCTGCGACTATAGCCACGCGGCCACAGAGCCCCAGATCCATTCCACCTCCCAGTTCAAACCTGCCATCCTCTCGCAAAATACGGGAAGGCGTCAACGGCCGGCGGGCCGAAGAATTTTGTTTGCCTGGCGTGCGGCGCGGCACTAAGATGCAGGGCAAATTCAGTCATTGCTGAGAAGCTGACTCCTGCCTCGTGGAGTCACGGGAGGCATCGTATGCAACGCATCAAGTGGTTGACACCAGCCATCGTTCTGTTGGGTGCTTGGAACATCGCCGCTTCGCAGCAGATTGGAAAATATGTGCCGATCCAGGCGGGCTCGGACGTAGATCACGCATTAAACGAAATCAACGCGACCACCGATCCGGCGCAAAAGCTGGCGCTGATTGATAAGTTCGCCGAAGGGCCGGGAAAAGAGGGCAGTTATCCGCTGGTGGCCAACGGGCTTTTCGTGGATTACTACCTCAGCCAGAAGAATTACGACAAAGCTTTTGAATATGGCGACAAACTTTTTGCCCTGGACCCCGACAGCTTTCAAAACGCCATTAACATGGTGCGCGCCGCGGCGGAAAAGGGAGACGTAGATAAGCTCTCTTCGTATGGAGAAAAAGCCGGTGGGATTATTCAACGTTTCAAAGCTGCACCCGCCCCGGAAGGTACACCAGCTGCAGGTTGGGATGAACAGAAGACGCGTACGTTGGAAGCCAATAAGGACAGCTTTGTTTATGTTCAACAACTGGTGTTCACTGGCATGTATCAAGTAAAAGAGCCGGCGAAGCGAGCAGCGCTTCTGGTCAAGTTCGCACAAGCTTTCCCGGATTCGCCGCTTGGGAACCAGGCGCTCGGCGTGGCGGCAACGGCGTACCAGCAGGCGCAGAACACGGCGAAGATGCTCGAAGTGGCAAACGGGCTGCTGGCCAAAGATGCAAACAATGTGGGCATGCTCCTGCTTCTTTCGGATTATTACGGCGAGAAAGGCGAACAACTGGATAAGGCCGAGGGTTACGCAAAGAAGGTCATCGCGGCACTGGAAGGTGCGCCAAAGCCGGAGGGCGTAACCGATGACCAATGGGCGCAACAAAAAGGACTGCAAAAAGGCCTGGCGCTCAGCTCGCTCGGACAGGTCAATATCGAAAAGAAGGACAACGCGCAAGCGGTCGAGAATCTGAAAGCCGCGGCACCGTTGGTGAAACCGGATGACGGGAGCTACGCGCGAAATCAATATCGTTTGGGATTCGCGCTTCTGAATCTGAAGAAGACCGCGGAAGCAAAGGAAGCGTTCACGCAAGCAGCGTCCGTGAATAGCCCTTACAAAGGGCTGGCGCAGGACAAGCTGAAAGGGCTCGCGGTGCCGCCCAGGCGAAAAGCTTCATAGCTTGCCCTGTGGAACCGACGGAGAGCCGCCGCGCATCTAAAGACTGCGAAGCGAGTAATTGATGCGGGGAAGAAGGAGATTTAGATGCCTGAAATCGCAACGTTTGGAGCCGGATGCTTCTGGGGAGTGGAGGCGGCGTTTCAGCGCGTGCCTGGAGTGATTGACACTGCCGTGGGGTACAGCGGCGGACACACGGAGAATCCGTCCTACCAAGATGTCTGCACCGATGAGACAGGGCACGCCGAGGTCGTGCAAGTGACGTTTGATCCGGCCAAAGTGAGTTACGAGCAGTTACTGAACGTGTTTTGGCAAGCGCACGATCCGACGCAGGTGAACCGCCAGGGACCGGACTTCGGGGCGCAGTATCGCACCGCGATTTTCTTTCATTCACCGGAGCAGGAGGCTATCGCTAAGAAGTCGCGCGCGGCGCTGGAAGCGGGCGGGAAGTTTCGACGCCCCATTGCAACAGAGATCACGCCCGCAGTCAAGTTCTACCGCGCCGAAGAGTACCACCAAAAATATCTGCAAAAGCGCGGCGCCGCTTCCTGCCACTTCTGAGCGTATAGGGCAGGTTCCTGGTTCGGACGGCCCTGATTAAGCGACTTTGCGCAGCTTGGTAACTCTCCCCACCTCAACCCATTCGACGACAAAGATGTTGCCCAGGTGATCGAAGCAAGCGCCATGAGGACATAGGAAACGCCCCGCTATAAAAGTATCACGCGCCTGTTCGCGAGCTCTGCGCCAGTCCTGCTGAGTCGAATAATCTCCATTGCCCAGACTAGCCGCCACTTTGTTGCGGCTATCAAGAATCACGACTTTGCTCCAAAGGTCAGGGATGACCACGTCGCCCTTACGCTCGTCGAAATGGCAGGGCATCTTTGTCGTGCCAAGAACGAAATCGATGTGCTTACCGTCCAATGTAAATCGCTGTAATCGCTCGTTCGAACGATCGGCCACGACGAGCACGGAAGGCTCTGTACGCGTGTCTACCCAAAGACCGTGGGGGCAATCGAGTTGCCCGGCTTCCTTGCCCAAGCCGCCAAACGTGCGAATGAACTGAGCTTTTTGGTCGTACTGATTAATGTAGCTGCTGCCGTAACCGTCGCCAACGTAGATGTCGCCATTGGGCGCAATAGCCACATTGGTCGGCCTGTAGCTCGGGGCCATTCCGCTCTTGCCTTGGTAAGCGGGTGATTCCGCAGGATAGCCAAGAGTGAAAACCTCTTCACCTTTCAGCGTGCGTTTTGTAACTATGCCGTGCTGAAAATCGCAGAGATAGAGAAACTCCTCCCTGCCTTCTTTGCGGATTGACAAGCCATGCGCTCCGCCTTTGAACTGGCCACCCCAGGAACGCACAAACTTTTCTTCCTGGTCAAAAACCACAATCGTGTCCGCAGATTCACTGGTCGAGTGAACCGTATGATGGATATAGATATGGCCTTGCGAGTCTTCACAGACGCCGTGCGTGTTCCCATATCGTATATTGGAGGGAAGCCTGCCCCAGTCATGGAGCGCTTCATATTGGTGTTCGCCCTCGCCAAGAATCGGCGCACGACTGCCGGATTTGTTTGTTGCCCTGAGAAAGAGCGGTGCCACTCCGGCTGCACCGGCGGTAGCAAGAAAGTTGCATCGGCTGACTCTCATGGATTCTGAACTCCTCCAGATAAAAGAATGAGCGCAAAGTCCCCACTTATTTTTGAGCTGTTACAGGTTTCTCCGTGACGAGCTGCGGATCGGCAAATTGCAACCAGAAGCCCATCATTTCTTCGTCGCTAGGCTCGCCCCAACGAACCGCGTTGGATGGGTCGGGGTTCAAGGGGTTGTTCTTCGAGTTGTCAAAATAGGCGACGGTCATTAGCTTGGTGCCTTTTGGCAACAGAAATTGATTCTTCAAAAAATATGTCTCCTGCCAGCGGAAGTCGTAGTGCGGCACGTCCAGAAGCACTTCTTCGTGTCCATCGGGATAAATCGCTTTGGTGGTCATGCTTTTCCCGCGGAAGTGCATGTGCGCTGTATAGGCCACGGCGGTGACGTCCTTCGGGAGAGTGAAACAGGATGTGACGCGGTGATTGGAGTCGTTGGCAGGAATCCGAAACATGTTGTTCCAGATTTCATACTGCGCTACCTCATGCTTTACCGTTTCCTTGGCAAAAACGAGCCCGACGCTGGTGCGATCTTTCACGTCCAGGCCGTGATGGTTGCTGTAGTGAACCTGGAATTGCAAATAGGCACCGGCGGGAATTCGAAGCGCGTATCCTGGCGGCCGAATCTCTGGCATGTGACCCGGCAGATAAATCCCAGGGACAATATTCAGGTAGCCGGAGGCGTGACCTGGGATCCCACCGCCATCGGGAGCCGAGCAACCGTCGTCAATGACCGGCGCGTCCGGCCGGAGATGCAAGACTTTGCCGGTGCGAAAATGAAATTCGTCTACGCCTTCATTCTCTTTGGCATGTTCTGCCAGGTGTTTGGAATATTCAGCCTGATCGATGACGGAAACCGTAGCGTGATGCACGACGCGGCGGTCACCGGGAAGGACTTCGCCAGCCTGGATCCACTTGTCCTCGGTGAAATTCGTGGGGACATAGATGTATTCATAATCGTCCTGAGCCGTCTTGGACACGAGAAACTCAGGGATGGTAAACACCACGTCGGGCTTGATGTGCCAGCCCTTCTCAAATGCAGGCATCGGCGGCAGGTCTTTGGGGCCGCCCTCTTTCATTCCACCTTTTACCCACGCTTCGATGGTGGCGATGTCAGAGTCGCTCAAGCGGGCATCGTTCATGAACTCGCCAACCTTTGGGTCCGCGTGCCAAGGTGGCATCTTGCGCTGCTCGACGTCTTGCCGAATCATGCGCGCAAAAGGCAAAACTTCTTCATAGCTCATGAGCGACATGGGCGCGACATCGTTCGGACGATGGCACACAACACAATTCTTGTTCAGAATTGGCGCAACGTCCCTGGTATAGGTGACTTCTTTTTGAAGCGACGGAGCCTGGTTTGCTGCTTCGAGCAACAGGCCGATGAATCCGGCAAAGGAAATGATTGCAATGATTCTTCGCAGACGCATAGGACCTCTTATCAAATCACGCTGCCGGTTTTGGCAAGCCGGTCCACCTGAATAGCCGCAACGCGTAATATCTTACACTCTAGACTTCCCAAATTGACAAGTCCGGAAGCTTCCAGAAGGGCCAGGCACTGAACAAAGGGGCGCCCTTTGAGAAAGCCAGGATTTGAATTGCTGGAAGATAGGCAGACATGGCGGAGAGGGTGGGATTCGAACCCACGGTAGGGGTTAGCCTACACACGCTTTCCAAGCGTGCGCCTTAAACCGCTCGGCCACCTCTCCCGCGATGGAAGCAACTGTACCAATTTAGCAGAAACCGGGAATGCGCGCATGAACAGAAGCCGCTGCTTGGGCGGAATTGCATGCCTCTGTTAAACTGCTAGAAGCGGTTCCGGGATCGTCTAATCGGTAGGACATCAGCCTTTGGAGCTGAGTATCGTGGTTCGAGTCCACGTCCCGGAACCAAATTGTTTTTTGCAGACGCGCCACCCAAGCGCGCGTGTGATTCTCTGTGGGAAGACGGAGTTCGAGCCAGCGCGACCAGCCCGCGACCACCGCGAGAATTGCCAGCGGAATGTGACTTAGCTCGGCCAGCACTTCTTCCTTGATATTTCCTAGGCTGTGAGAGTGGGTGAGGAGCAGCGCGCCGGAAACCGCGACGAGCATCGGAAATACTAGGCGGACCTTGGACGATGCTACGCGGCCGGTTTGCACGCGCCATTCGAATACCGCGAGCGCGATCACGAGCCCCGCAAAGATCCGATGCAGCAAAACTTCGGGATCGGCAAATGTGACCCAAAAACCGTTGGGACCGAGCGGCCAGACTTCCGGATCGCTCCTCAAAAAAAGGAAAACGGAAAGGGCAAGGAAAAGCAGCGGCCAATTGCGCGCCCAGGAGACTTTCCCTGCTTGCGCCAGCAGGGCCAGCAAACCGACCGATAGGACGATAATTCCCGCCCAGTGATGGTTATATTCCGACCAGGCTTTCTCTGCTGGAGTGTTCGGGCGAGTTCCCGATTGGCCAGGCACAAAAGACTCGGTCGAGAGTGAACCCACCTCAAAAGCCATTTTTTGAGCGGCGTAGATATCTTCCGGCAAATCCTTCATGGCGGGACTCGAAAAGCGCGGCGGCCGAGGAGTCATCCGCGCAAAAACCTCTGAAGCGGGAACACGGTCCCGTAGGAGATCCACGGCCGGGGGAAGCGACGTCAGAGAAGCGGCCACCAGAATCACCGTAATGCCGACGCCGATTTCGGCTTCGCCAAAACGTTTGAGGCTGGCAAGGATGGAACTCGCCTCTCCCTGACGGACGAGCTGATAATTCAGCGCGCCAAGAAACAAGAGCAGCGCGAAAAGAATTGCTTTGGTGGCCACCATCGCGCCGTAAGAAGTGCCATAGATAGCCTTGAGCGAACCGACGTAGGAGAAACTCAAGATCACGCCAGCGGAGGCCAGAACCGCAACACTGACCACTGCGAGCCACGAGAATCGCGCGCTCAACTTGCGCGCCAATTCCGGGGACGATGCCTCGCGAATGCCAATCAGCAAATAAGGCAGACCACCCAGCCAAGCCGCGGTGGCCAGCTGATGTAGCGCCGTGACAAGAACCAAAGGCAACCGGTATTCCAGCCGGGCCATTGCGTGGCTGGTCAAAACCGACGAAGCAAGGATCGCTGCGGCCGGAAGCAACATTTCGAGGCTAGAACCGGCGCGACTGCGCGCGGACAGAGCAAGGATCGCCAGCGAAGCGGCAATACCCAGGGCTCCCGCAAGAACGAAATTCGCGCCGCTGACTTCGATGAAGCTGATTTGCGCGGACTCCATCAGGATCAGGGAGTTGGTTACAAGATAAGAGATTTGGATGGCTATCAAGGCCAGCGCGAAGCGGCGAAGCCAGCTCAGGCAGGAAGTTTTGATCTCCACGGAATCGTTGCTGAGTTTGCGAAGGACGAAGCACAAAAAGATGACGCCGCCGACGGTTAGCGACTGAAACGTCAGGCTGGCCCCGCGGAGGAGCACGGAGAGGAACCCGAAGATTTGTAGGAGGCGGGCCACAGCGAACGATCACGGCTTGACGACAGTGAAAGAAATTTCGCCGCGTGTGATGTGCCCGTCCGAAGCGAGCACTTGCCAGCGAAGGCGGTAATCTCCAGGGCGTAATCCCTTCGCTTGAGCAGAAAGTGTATTGGGCCCGTCTTGACCATGGATTTCGAGCGTCTGCAACGTTCCATCAGGATCAACCAGAGTCAGACGCGAACGAGCGGAATCGATGCGAACGTTGAAGCGTAGCTTTAAGGGAACATCCGGACCAGAGACAGAGCTTTTCAATGCCGGGCTGGATTCCAAAAGAACCGCGTGCGCCAGCAAGGGGGATGCAGTCAAAAATGCTACGGTCCCTGCTACAAGCACAAATACAACTCGAGTCCAAAGACCTGGGGACATGATGATCCTTAGCCGTTTGCGGCGAATCTCAGAAAAACTCGAGCCGGACAGGCCGGAGCGATTATATCCAACTTGCGCGAGTCAAGCGCTCGGAGATTGTGCACTATCCGCGGGATAAATTCCGTATAGCGCAGGCTCTCAGCGATGCGTCACCTGTAGGTAGCAACGACCTCACCATTCTCGATGTGTAGATCCGCAATTTGCGAAGGGAGCTTGAGCTTCTCGCGGTTTTCCGGTGATTCCATCAGCCGCCGCACCGCTGATTCCAGAGTAGATTGCGGAATCGGAAGCGAGCCGATCTGGCCGCTCACCGGCTCAAAGTTCAGATAGCCGTTTTGCGCGCCAAGCCGGCCTTCGAGTTGCAACGTCATGTCTTTCCCATGCACGTCGAATAGCACATAAGCCTTGACGCGATTGTCTTCCAATTGAATTTTGAAATCGCGGACGTTCGAGCGCATCTGCTCTACATCCTGCGCCGTAGGCGCTGCGCCGTCGGAATCACGCGGTTGATCAGCCGGGACCGCAGGTTTTGCCGCCTCCTTGCCAGATAATTCCAGGCGCGAGGACAGGTAAGAGTTCAGCTCAGTTTCATCCACACGCACCGTCGCAGACTGACCGTTGGCAACGGCGCGCTCCGCTTCTTCAAACTTCTGCTCGGCGCGGGCGGCCGCCTGCGGATTCGTCTCAACGGGAGGCGGAGGTGTTTTGTGCAGCGCCAGGATGAGCGTAATGACAACAACGGCGTACGTGCTCCAGCGCACAAGCCGGAAAATCAGTTTCCACGCGCTGGTGCGCTCTGTTTGGACGTGGGCAAATCCCGGTTCTTTCAGTGGAGGAATGTAAGGCGCCATGATGCCCTCCCGCAAAATCATCGCCCCCACGGCGATGCTTGCTATCAGAGAAATTGCGGTCTACAAGCAACGCTAGCCCCCTAGAACACACTGGGCAAGTAATCCGCAGCCGCCCGGACACGAATACGCCACCTGTCTATCGGATAAGGACGGGCGCTTCTTAAAAATCGTTTCCTTGTATGATGCCTTCGGAGCTTTCCATGACTCTGCTACTGAACAACCAAACGGCGGTCATCACCGGCGCGGGAAGCGCCCAGGGAATCGGTTTTGCGGTAGCTCGCCGCCTGCGCGCTGCTGGAGTGCGCGTGGTGATTGCCTCGACGACGGATCGCATTCACACCCGCGCACGAGAACTGGATGCGGGCGGAGATGGTGTCTTGTCCTTCATTGCCGATCTCACTGTAGAAACAGAAGTGCAGCGGCTGGTGGATTCCGTGCTTTCTCGAGTCGGCCGGATCGACATCCTTGTGAATAACGCGGGGATGGCACAAACCGGTCGGCCAACGGAAAGCAAGCCGCTCATCGAGACCTCCTTCGCCGAATGGCAAAATCAGATTGCCATCACCTTGCACACCGCGTTTCGAATGACGCGCGCCGTCTTGCCTGGCATGCTCCAGCAAAAATATGGTCGCATTGTAAATGTCACTTCGGTGACGGGACCGCTGGTCAGCAATCCGGGTTCGGCTGCCTACGGAGCCGCAAAAGCCGCCATGGACGGCATGATGCGCGCGGTGGCCATTGAAACGGGACACGAGGGTATCACCATTAACGGCGTTGCCCCAGGATGGATCGCCACTGCTTCCTCCACCGAACCCGAGAAAATTGCCGCTCTGCATACGCCGCTTGGCCGCCCGGGCACGCCGGATGAAGTTGCCGCCGCGGTCTGCTTCTTGGCTTCCCCCGAAGCCTCCTACATCACCGGCCAGGTTCTTGTGGTGGATGGCGGCAACACTCTGCAGGAACGGAAGGGTGCCTGAAGCGTGTATTCAAGCAACACGAAACCTCAACCGTGAATCCAAACGAATAAAATACTAGCTCCAGTTGAATCTGCTCTTGAGGAGGCTTGAATGCGCCGCGCTCTGCCTGTTTTCCTCTTATGTCTACTGCCTTCCCTTCTCCACGCGCAGGACGCTGCGCCAACCACGCCTCCCCCCCAAACGCCTGCCGCTCCCGCAAAAACGCCGCAACACCGCCCCAAAATCGGCGTGGCCCTCGAAGGCGGCGGGGCCATGGGCCTTGCGCACATCGGCGTGCTGAAATGGTTTGAAGAGCATCACATTCCCGTAGATTATGTCGCAGGTACAAGCATGGGCGGGCTCGTAGGCGGCTTCTACGCCACAGGAATGACGCCGGAAGAAATGCAAAAGCTTATCGAAGGACTGGATTGGCGAAAAATTCTGGACGACCGCACTCCTTACGAAGATCTCTCCTACCGCCGAAAAGAGGATCAGCGCGCTTATCCGAATTCTCTGATTTTTGGCCTTAAACACGGTTTGTCAGCTCCCGAAGGACTAATCGCCGGCCACCAAATCGGCTTGCTGATTGACCGCGTCACACTTCCCTACTACGGAGTCTCTTCGTTCGACGACATGCCCGTGCCGTTTCGCTGCGTGGCCACCGACCTGGTCAGCGGGCAATCTCACGTATTCCAAGGTGGACGGTTGGCGGTTGCGCTGCGCTCCACCATGTCGATCCCCGGTGCGTTTTCGCCCGTTCGCGAAGGAAATGCCGTTTATGTGGATGGCGGGCTGCTGGACAACCTGCCCACCGACGTCGTCAAGCAAATGGGCGCGGAAATTGTGATTGCCGTTCATCTGGAATCTGCGCCCGTCGAGGCCAAGGATATTCGCTCCGTCTTCAGTGTGCTGAACCACTCCGTGAACGCCATGCTTAAGGAAAACGAACTGCGTAGCCTGGAATTAGCGGACTCCATCGTTTCCGTACCGCTCGGCGAATTCACCACTGTGGACTACGCAAAAAGTGAAACGATCATGCAGCGCGGATACGAAGCCGCCGCTGCAAAAGCGCCCATGTTGCAAGCATTTGCCCTGGGTGATGCCGACTGGGATGCGTATAAACAAGCACGCAAGGCGCGGGAGCGTACCGAACTCCCAGTGCCTCAGTTCGTCAAAATCGAAGGCGCCAGCGCCCGGGGAGAAGAGTACGCGTCACACTACTTTCGATCTTTTTTGAACAGGCCGCTCGATACGGCAAAACTCGACGACGTGCTGACGCGCATGACCGGCATTGGCCGCTACGATTCCGCGGGCTATTGGCTCACTGAAGAAAATGGCAAGCCCGGACTGCTGGTGCACGTCGTGGAAAAAAATGACGCCCCACCTACTTTTCAACCGGCCTTTGAAGTGGACGGCTCGCAAGCCGGAAACGTGGATTTCACCACCGGGACGCGTTTCACATTCACCGACATCGCCGGCTTCCGCTCCGAGTGGCGCACCGACCTGCTTCTGGGAAATACCTATGGCATTCAGACCGAACTCTATCGCCCGTTCACGGCGGACAGCCGCTGGTTTTTCGCGCCGCATGCCGACGCCAGCGACACCACCTTTCAGATTTACTCAAAGAATGATCCCCTGGCGGATTACCGTATCTACCGCATCAATATCGGCAGCGATGTCGGATACAGCTTCGGCCGCTTCAGTGAATTGCGCGTTGGCTACGAAGTCGGCTCGCTCAATAACAAGTTGCGGCTGGGAACGCCCCAAATTCCATCTGTGCAAGGCCGCGTGGGGCAATCCCATCTCCATTACTTGCTGGACCGCACCGATGATCCCGTGATTCCTCGTCGTGGCTTCACGGCGGAGTCGAATTTCCGCTGGTTTGATCAAAGCCCCGGCGCCACCAACGGCTTCCCTTCCATGGACCTGAAGCTCGGATACTTCCAGCCGATTGCGCGGCCCGCCTCACTTTTTGTGGAGGGCGAAGGCGGCTCGACCTTTGGCACCACGAACACCGGAATCCCGCAATTTTTCCTGGGAGGGCCTTTGCACCTCAGCGCCTACGGCAACAACGAATTTCAGGGCAACCAGTATTACTTGTTCCGCGCGGGCTTTATCCACGATTTGCTTACGCTCCCGCCGTTCGTCGGCAAAAAGGTCTACGCCGTGGGAGCCTACGAAATTGGCAAAATGTATGGTGTGACCGCCGACACCAACTTGCCCAACGATGTGGCGTTGGGTTTCCTGGCGGAAACCGCCGTGGGCCCATTTTTCATCGGCGGCAGTGTGGGCGATTCCGGCCATCGCAAATGGTTTTTCCAGCTCGGCCGCGTGTTTTAGCGAAATTCACCGTGGTCTCGGCAATGCCGGCCGCCACAAATGTGCCCCGTTATGCGGTAGTGGGTCAGGTGGATTTTTTGTTTCGTGCCCCAATAGGTCAAAATCCAAACTGACCCACCACTCGTTATTCCAGTCGTTTGACACTCAGCTCCATCAGTTTCTTAGCTGGCTGCGAATCAATGGTGATCTCGGCAATTTCTGTCCATTCGCCTTTCTCATTGATCCGCAACACGGAACTGGTTCGGATGGAGCCCAGCACGAAGCCCCATGCGAGGCTCTTGCCATCTTCCAGGAGCTTCACGTCCGTTTCCAGAAAGCGGCCGTCGTTAAACGCGCGCATGTGATAAGTGCGCGTCTCATCGTCGAAGGAAATGATCCCGAGCGCTTGGAGAACGGGCTTGCTGTCGAGCTTAGTTCGCCCGATCCCCTCGATTTCCAGGATCAGCCCATCCAGCTTGAATTGCGCTTCCTCGGTTTGCGCCAAAACGACAGGCTCTCCTAGTCCCCGCAATAGCCGCGCCTCCCCCGCCCATTTGCCTGCCAGGAAGCCAAGCTTCTTCATCGCCGCTCGCTGTGCTTCAAGGTCCGGTGTTCGAGGGAGTTGTCCCATAGCGGTGACCAATAACACTGTTCGCCTTCAAGATTCAACCATTGAAGCTCGACTTTTGGCCGTTCAATCGTTTTTGCTTAACAAAACGCGCTTTCTGTGCCATCCTACGGAAATCCTAAGGAAGGACTACGTCCATGCAGCGGTGTCAACGAATATGCCGTTTTGCGGCGTTGCCGGAGCGAGAGTATCGCGGCAGCGAATGGGCGTCGTCCGCTCACTTTAGCTAGCCGTCGCGCAAGCGCGGGATTCTGCGCTCGACGAATCACTGCTCCTTGTGCCCGCGCAGATTTCCTGCGCCGGTACGATTGAGCCCGGCCCGAAGCGCTGGAGCGCTTCTTAGAAAAAGAGAAAAGTCATGGTCACCATCAAAGTGAAAGGAGGAACGCCCGAGGGATCTGAATCCCTGTGCCGGACCTGTAGCCGCGCGCACATCATCAAGGGGTTTCGTGCGTCCGAAGAAGAAGTTTTTTGCCGATATTTCTATATCGAACGCAAAATTCGTTTCCCGGTGAACGAGTGCACGTTCTACGAAGACAAGCGATTGGCCAGCAAAGAAGAGATGGAGCAGATCGCCTGGATTCTCCGAACCGATACCCCTCGTCGCCGCGTGGGCTTCGTGAGTCCGGAACAGCTTCGGGAAATTGAATCCGAAGCCGCCGTTCTTCCTACAGCTTCGGCTAAACCGAAGCTGCAAGAG